>Ga0315293_10007109_pt1 | contig 10414 bp, 10 predicted proteins | sample YL17G13_20_MG_FD_203071 | JGI IMG/M metagenome (GOLD analysis project Ga0315293, IMG submission 203071) | Sediment microbial communities from Yellowstone Lake, YNP, Wyoming, USA - YL17G13_20 | ecosystem: Environmental > Aquatic > Freshwater > Lake > Sediment | place: USA: Wyoming | collected... | reverse complement strand
GTGTTGGTGCTGCTGATGATGATGAGCCAATGGGCACGCTTTTCATGTATAAATACTGAAAATAATTGCAGAAATACGTTAATGCCTTTTGGGCGATTTCTGTATGAAATTTACCAGTGTCAGCAAAGTCGGATGCAAGAGGAAGAAACATCAATTCGGGGTCGGTGGGAGTGGTGTACAAAATAGTAAACCGTTCATTCAGATTTGCTGAAATGGGTTGAACATCATTTGAGCTCAGATTCTGCACAGAATTCGTGCCATCAATCAGGCCGGGAAATCGGTTGATCGCCGCATTATAGGATTGTTCTATTAGCGCGAGTTCGCGCGCATGTGCATTTTTGTTAACAAATTTCACAAATTGTTCAAACATGTTCCGCTGCATGAACACGCTGGCAGCCGCAGTCCCAGTCCCGTCATTTTTCATTTTTTTGAATTCGTAAAATGCATTCAATGTGTCCTTTTCAATCACGAATGATGTGGGAACATACACCAAATCGCAAGAACCAGAACCAGAACCATTCTGCGATTGTGTTTGCGCGTATTGTCGCTGTGCATCCGAATCACGCGGCGAAGATGCCACCATTGTTTTGGTCAAAACATTGATGGAAGTGCTTTGTTCTTGTTCTTGATGATTTGCATTGCCCGTCGGTTTTTTTGTAATTCCCGCCGTCACTGCACTGAACGTTATCATTAACGGATCGTATGTTTCCTTTTTTATGAATCTGGAATATTGATTTGCATCATTGTCGTCGTCATTCCCATTTCCAAATAAATTTGAATTCATGCGGAATATTGTGTATTTTTTGTTTCAAACCCAAACACAAACAATACGACCAATATTTGAATGATATTAAAGTATATTTATATTTTAATATTGAAATTTAATGTTGCCTATGAATATTTGGCAGATCGGAATGCGGTTAAATAATTATTGTGCTTCATTGTTTCGCGCTGTTTTTTGGCGCGTTCAAGCACGTCCATGGCATCGCTGATTTCTTTGTCGGTGACGACGTTGGCCGGGCCGTGCCCAGCCTTGGATGCGCCGCCGATGGCACCGCTGGTGGGCGTGACCGTTGAACTACTTCCGGTTCCACTGGCTCCGCCGGCGCTCGTGGCGACCGACTCTGCCATTGCACGATACTTTTGAGGCATGATGCAGTAACGGCTGTTGGCATTCAGCCCGTAGTCTGCTAAAACCACGAACACGGCGGTCAGAATGAGGGCCAAAATCAAATCACGGGTGCCCATCCAGCACACCGAAAACACCAACAGCTCTTTGGTCAATGCCGTTTTTAAAAAATTTTCGGTGGACGGATCCAACTTAAGTTCAATGTAGCGCGATCCAATGTTGAGCATGAGCATGATGATGCCCGCAAAAAACAGGCTGTTGTTAAGGCGATAAACCACATAATTAAACCATCCAGTGATGATGTCAAACATTTCAAGATGATGATGTTATGTCAATTATTGTATTAATATACTGTCACAAAATAAAAAATAAATTAATTTGCGAACAATGTTCGTTTAATGCGATTCGCAGCTGACCTAAACTGTTCTATGCTATTTGATATCATTTTTTTGCCACGGCGAACGTGTGGGCGAAACATGGACATGGTAGTAAACCCTTCACTGGTTGGGGTTGGATTGGTTGCAGTTGGAACACTAGAAGCCGTGGCCGTGGCCGTGGTTGTTGCAGGCTTCATGTCCCAATTGCAATTCGGATCGCACATGTTTTGAACTGTGGCAAAATTGGTTGACCCAGGGGTTTCAGGGGTGCATTTGTTCATAGATGCAAAGTTTATTTTTTGCGCCACATTTAAAAAGTCACTGTTGGCTTCTGGTTTTCCTTTGTTGTCAGTGAACAAAGTTGGACTCAAAATGTAGCTGAATTTTTCAGGAGGGGAAATGGGGTCTGTGACCCCCCTGGTGCAATATTGTTGCCTAAATTGAATGGGAGTAAGGGCAGGAGCGGCAGTTGGTGGAGCTGTCGGACTAGTTGTCGCAGTTGTGGTTGCAGGTGTGTCATCCAATGCAAATCCTTCCATTGCGCTCCGATTTAGCAGGGCGATGACGAATATTAAAGCAACTAATCCCGCGATGCGATGACACATCGTCATTGCAATGACACCTGCCACCATGATGAGTTTGCCTAAAACACTGTTTCTCATGTGATGCATGCATGCAAACGCAACCACAAATGCAAGACACACATACCACAAGTGTTTGGGACAAATTATTGCATTCATTGTTTTTGTTTTTATTTTTTATTTAAATGCAATCCTATGCAAATTCTGTTTAGGAAGTGATGTGGTGTGTATACAATGTACAATTATTTTTTATTTAAGCCCAGACCAACAAACAATGAGATAAACAAAAACAAAATATTATATACCGTTTTATTAGGAGATGTCTGGATATTTGCAATATTCAAATTATGGCGACGAAAATGAAAATCAAAAAGGTGCAACACAATCAACGCCAAAACCAGGCGCAACAAAACCGACTCAACAAAAACGAATATTAAGGACAAACCATCGGACGTTACGTTCCAAAGGGCAGCAACCAGTGTTCCAACAGCAACCGCAACCGCAACAGCAGCAACCGCAACCGCCGCACACATACGTGCAGGAACTCATTAAAAACATTCACAGTTATGAAGAGGGCAATGGCAGCGATTCGGAGGATGACGATTCCGACAACAATTATGTTCCACTTGCTCCATCCTCCTCGGATTCAATGCAGCGACAGTTTCAAACGGAACCAGTGCCGAATCGGAGCCGATTTGCGGGCGCAAATGGATCCGAATTGAATGCGAAATGGAACCCAGCCCCTGCCAAAGAAGCCTTCTCCTCCGGATCCGCATCCGCTTCAGGTTCTTTAGCCAAATCCAATCAACCGTACATTCAATCCGTGTTTCAAGCGTCCGACGATTTGACGGCAGCTGGAGCAAGCAAGGACATTCTGTTGGAAAAACTGGACCACATCATATCTCTACTTGAAACCCAGCATGATGAAAAAACAGGTCACGTGACTGAGGAATTGGTGCTGTATTGCTTTTTAGGCGTATTCATCATTTTCATTGTGGATTCGTTTGCCCGTGCCGGCAAGTACGTGCGTTAGCAGTGATTGATTAGTGATTTACGATTACAATAATTAAACAATTTATTTAATTATTTGCATTATGTATAAACATTACATGAAATTAAAATTTAGAGGATTGGTTCACAACCCATTGAACGCAGTGGTTGCCGCCGTGGGAGTGGCCATAATTTTTGTTGCAATCGCGTACATTTTGCGCGCCAAACCCAAATGCGGCTGTGGATGCTCCGGAAATGGGTGCAACAATCCCGCATGCCCTTGCACGTGCGGCAGATGCGGGATTGTTGAACCCTTTGCAACGCAGTCCAATAAATATGTAGCAAAATCCAAGTATGCCACTGTCAGCTACAAAGTTGAATCATCGGTGTCGGATGCCATACGCATTCATGCCAAATTCGGGGATTTAACCGGCGTGTCCGCGGTGCACATTCACACCAATGACAATGGAAAACCGGGAGCCATCATTGCATGGCTGGCCACAACGAGCGAGTGGAAAGCCGGCGTGCTGCAAAACACGCCCGGCAAGAATGCGCCCTGTTGCGGATCCAACAATCCCATGTGTTCTTTGGCAGGCCCGGCTTCCACACCGCAGGTTCAAAGTGTTGCCAACACCGAAATGAATTTTTACGTGAAAAACGAGTTTTGCAAGGCCTCTGCTGCTTGCCCGTGGATTAACAACGGAACCATGTTAGTCATACACGGAATGAATTTTCAACGGGTTGAAACCGGGTGCCTCACTGATGCACCCGCGGGCATTGACGTGTTGCAGGCGATTCCATTTTCGGCCAACTCCAAATGAACGCATGTCTTGTGCCCACCCAATGAAATGTATTAATTTATTTATATATTTTATAATATATAAAATGAAAACTACCGTAAAAGTCAAACGAGGCAAACGAGGCAAACGGACTAAGCGCCGCGGGAACGCATCCAAACAGTACGTTGCCAAATCCAAATATGTCACGGTGAGCTACACCATGGATAATTCCATGCGCATGCGCATTCATGCCAAATTCGGGGATTTAACCGGCGTGTCGGCGATACACATTCACACGAACAACAATGGAAAACCAGGTCCCATCATTGCATGGCTGGCCACAACCCGCGAATGGAAATCCGGCGTGCTGCAAAACACGCCCGGCAAAAATGCGCCGTGTTGCGGATCCAACAATCCCATGTGCTCTTTGGCTGGCCCCGCCGATTCCACGCCGATGATTCAAAGCGTCGCCAACACTGAATTGGATTATGTGGTGAAAAACGAGTTTTGCAAGGCCAAGAGCGTGTGCCCGTGGATGAACAACGGAACCCTTCTGGTCGTGCACGGATTTAATTTTCAAAGAGTTGAGAATGGTTGCCTCACCGATGCACCTGCAGGCATTGACCCGTTGCAAGCGATTCCATTTGCGGTCGTCTCCAAATGAACATGCATGTCTTGTGCCCAATGAAATGTATTAATTTATTTATATATTTTATAATATACAAATGAAAACCAAAAATAAGAGACATAAGCGTCGCTCTGGGGGCAAAAGCAAACGATGCAAGCGAACCGCACGTCGGGTGCGGGTTCATCGGGGTGGAAACTGGTTCCACGGGTCTGGTCCCAGCGCCCCCGTCGTGTGTTTAGCCGGCAGCAGTAAAATTCCGTGCACCGCATTTAGTGGAGCATAGAATGAATGGAATGAATGAATGAATTCAGTTTGCCGGTTTGTAGAACAGGTAGAAGTATTGATGCTGTTTGTGTGCTTTGACAAGGTCAATTTGTCCAAGCATGTTGAATCCGACCCCCGTGGCAAGCTCAATGAACACATGCGGAGGCGGCATTTTAAAATTGCGCATGTATTTGCGCACCTTGCCCGTTTTGTCGTGCGTGAACACTTCCCGGTATTGCACCATGTCGTTCGGGAACACTTGCACGTCCGACGTGTATTCAAAGTCATTGAATTTGACAACGCTGCGCGCTTTTTCACGAGACGCCGCCGACGATGGCGACGCCGACGCCGACGCCGACGCCGACGCCAGCATGCTTGCCGCATTCAACTTGCTCGGGTCCGCCAAATGCAGCACAAAGTATCCCCCCGGTTTGAGCCACGCATATATATTAGAAAACAGCTGCTCCGTGTTGGGAATGTGGTACACCTCAAAATTCAGCATGGACACCAGCGTGAAACTGTCCGGTTTAAATGAGGACACCACCGTGGGATTGCCACGCACAATGCGGAGGCTGGGATGCGCCTTTTTCGCCTGCGCAATCATGTCCGCCGATGACTCAATGCCAGTTATATTGGTTATGCCATTTTGAATAAAGGCGCTCATGTAGGATCCCGTGCCCGCACCCACGTCCAGCGCAACCGTTTGGTTTGATATGTCCGGATATTTATTGATGATGGCGCCCACCTCATACGCATTGTTCACTTTTTGATTGAAAATCTGGTCGTGCACCGCAGCATAAAATGCGTCCTTGGTGTCGGCATCTTTTTTCACAATGATGTTGCTGCTGCTGCTTCCACTGCCACCGTTCTGAATGAAAGATTCCATGAACGAGTCGGACCCCAATCCGGATCCCTTCCCCGAATACGGCATCGGACCCTTGTATCTCTGCATTTTATTGTATGCAGACACCAGCAACAGCACAGTCAATGCAATCAGAAGCACGCGAAACCACACGTTGTGTTCAATTGAGTTGCATAAGGCGTTGAATGCGTTCGTTATTTGCATTTGCTGGGTCAATGTTCCAATGATGTTAATGTGTTAATATAATGATGTTAATGTGTTAATATTAATATATGCTATATTGTTATTTATTTTTTCTAAATGAATGAAAATGAAATCAACGACATTCGCAGTGAAACCGAATTCAAAGGCATCACATTCTCAAAATACAAAAAGCCGGACGTGCGCAAAGAATTACTGAACTGCCTAAAAAATGGGAAAATAGAGCCCGTCTGCTATTGGACTGCCGAATTTGTGTGCGCCGGACACTACCAAGAATTGTGGGACATCATCATCACGTTTTTCAGCAAACACATTCATTTAGCAAACCCGAAGCTGTGCCTGTATTTGGACATGCGGTACGATGCATTCAAAGGCATTGTGGCCAACGGCTACATCGGCAACGAGCTGCGCATGCGCAACAATCCCCGCATTCGGTCCCTGTTTGCCGAAATCATGTGCGTGCTCTGCAATTCCAAAAAAAAATACAGCCTGGAGGGCATTAAGGTCCCGAAAACGGATTTTGACAGCACCGCCATGACCGACAAACTAAAGGCGCCCAACGTGTCGTATGCGTCCGCCGCATTCTTGTCCGGTGACCCCAAAGAACTCTTCATTGCCATCAACGAATTTGCGTATCACATCTCTAAAGATTCCAAAAACAGTTTGCTGGCATCCTACTGGCTGGAATGGATCATGGAATTCAATCACATCTGTAAAATTAAAAAACAGAAATGCACGGGCGAACGTCGCAGCACCATGCCCGTTGAATCCAAGTTTCAAATGGACCCCATTTGGATCGTGTGGGAAATCATTGCCGATCAAGCAAAAAAAATGTCGGATCCACTCACCCCTAAACTGGTGCAAAGTTTGCTCAAACTGTATTGCCTGCGCTACACCGACGGTGTGAAGAAGAAGCGGCGGTATTTGATTTACTTTGCCATCTGTTTGCTGACGGAACCCGTCGCAATGACGCAAGAAATGGTTTCCAACAAGGACACCATTGAAACGGTGGTGAAAAAAATAGACACGGTGTACAAACAAGTCAAAAAAAACGAAATTGCACCGAAAATGGATTACTTGTCGTCGTCGTCCAGTGGTGCAAAATCGGATTTAGATAAAACCATTGAAAAAATGGACAAGCTAAATTCAATGAACACCATCATTCGCATGGTCTAGCGTCCCAGAGCCAGTTATTGCTGTTGGAACACTAGAAGCTGTTGCATGCGCGCATTGGCATTGAGGCATTTGATTTTGATTTGGGAGTTGGGTTTGGAATATCCGTCCATATGCATACATGGTTTATTATGGAACGCGATACGCGATGTGATATATGTGATATTACAATATATTTTTATCTTCATTTAAAATATATTATCCGCATTATCAATTGGGTTTTAAATTTAACAATTTAATTTACAACTACACACACACAGACACACAAACCCACAAACATGTCGTATCCTGCCCCACCACTCGCCCCTTCATCTGCATCTGCACCATTTCCGGATTATAGCGCCGCCGGCACCAATTCGTCGTCGTCATTGGATTCGTCTTCGTCTTCGTCTTATACCACGTCATTGTTGGTGCGCGGCGTGCTGATTGTTCTATTGCTTTCACTCATTGGCTTCAACGTGTTCACTTATTTAGATGACATCACCGCGTGGTTCGGCGACACATTTGGCGCGCCATTTCGTGCAGTTGCCCGATACCTGGGATATGCTGCGACCGACACCGCGCAAACCACCGTGGACGTTGCTGCCCAAGGGACCAAATCTGCTGTGGACATCGCCGCCGGAGCTGCCAGCAGCGGGATTGGCGTGCTGCAACAAACCATCGGCCAAAGGAACGACGATCAATCACAACAACCACAAGGCCAACCCATGGATCAATCACAACAAGGCCAACAACAATCACAACAAGGCCAAAACATGGATCAATCAGAAATGAGTTCCAATGCTGGATTGCAGCGGGCGCTGTCGCATGCGAAAAAAGAGTCGCCGCAACCCGATGACGCCACCAGTCGCACGCAGCGACAGCACACCGGCAAATCAGGGTACTGCTACATTGGCGAAGACCGCGGATTCCGCAGTTGCATCAAGGTGGGCGAAGAAGACACCTGCATGTCCGGCGACATTTTCCCGACTCAGGCCATTTGCATCAACCCGCGCTTGAGAAAATGAGGTCTAGGACTATGCACACAGCTCCTCATACGTGATGTTGAGAAGGGGGCACAGCTGCTTGGGATAAAACTGGAAATCCACATGAGGATGATGATGCAATGATGTGCACAGCTCCTGGTCAATGAAATTGAGTATGGGACACAACTTGCGCATGTCATTGCCCTTGTTGTTGTTGAGGAACTCGTGCTCCAATGTGCGAACGGACAGGACGGCATTGCTCAAGGGCGCATGATGCTCAGCAAGATCCTTGGAACAGAATGACGTGTTGTAATTGTGCAACAGCACGCACAAATCGGTGAAATTGGTGTGGGCGGCGTTGTCGCAGAGCTCGTGTTCCACGATTTGCACGAGCGGGCATAAATCACTTGGATTCAAACCGGTTTGATTCGTGGATGGAACTATGGGTGCGGCACCCGAAGTTTCAGGAAGCAACAGCAGCAACACCGGCAAAAAGGGAATCAGGCGAGAGATATTCATTAGGTTTGTTTGGATTGTGTTTGTTTTAATTGGCTTTGTTTGGAATGTGTTTATATACATTCTAAATACTATTATTTTACATATTTTTCCATTTTTTCATGGTTTGCGGTAGACCCCATTCATTGGTATGTTCTAATATAGGTTTGATTGGCACTCGCAGCTTTGTAGTTACCATTCCATTCACCAATAAATCTCGGGGAAGCATCCGCTGCAGAATAGGGTGTTCCCAATGAAGTCCAAATTCCGTTGGTCATTGAGTTATAAACATTGCTACTAACAGCATTAACCAAGAGGTTTGACCCATCATTAAAAGCACATTTATTCGGAAGGGGGGATGTTAAACCCAATCCTGTCCCAATAAAAGTATTAGGGGAACTTCCATCCACATACAAGGTATTATTACTTCCACTGACCATCGTGAAACTGCCACTAACAAATATATAAGGAAAAGAAGACACCGCAGTAAAAGGTGTTCCTGAAAGACAAGAAACACCACCTGCCAAACTATTGCTTACTGCAGAACTCCAAATCCCCGTATTATAAACCGCCAAATACTGTAATGATTGAGGAGTGGTATTAAACCCAACCGAAGTAAAATTCCCACCCACAAACAAAGTAGATGAGGAATTATAACAAAGGAGAGAATTCACAGCACCATAATTGCTACCTCCGCCAACACCCCCTCCGAGTTCGGTGTATGTTTGACTTCCTGTGGCGCCGGTCGGGTTAGCTATTTTCAATAAATTATCACAGTTGGTGCCATTACTTAAATTAGGAAAAGCCCCACCACAAATTAAATCACCATTAAGATTTTCCATACAATAAACACCTGTTCCCACAGTCGTTGCAGCATAATTATACACTCCCCATAAACTTGAAGCGGAAGAATAAAGAGGATAAATTGTGTAATTCCCAATTACACTAATGTCAAAACGGGAAACACAAGAGTTTAGATTAAACGGAGTTCCTGATGCACCTGTAATCCTATCAAAACCTCCACCGATGAACATAGAAGTTCCTATTTGTAGAAAACAATAAACTCTTGAATACCCAGTACCAAAGGTCGCTCCGTCTCCTGAAACCGAAAAATTAAATAAAACAGTGGTCATAGTATTGTTCATAACTCTTATAGCACCTGAATTGGCGTCAGCACACCAAATAAAACCATTGCTATCAGGATAAACAGCACCCATGACAAATTGACTATTCCCATAGTTTTGCCAAGTAGGTTCAGCGGGTGTGGGTGTGGGCGGAAACACGTAATAGCTATCCCCGGCCGAATACGTGATTTGCGGTTTATAATTGTACAACGGCACGCTGGGATCATAGCACAGCTGAATCACGGGTCCTGGAACGTCGCAGCCGCTCGTCAGACCGCACGGGTCATTGCTTGGATTGCACTGCAGCCCCACTGTGCTCATCACGCCGTTTATTGGAATCTGAACTTCCGGCAGGTTGTCCACGTTCGGGTTCGTGTACGTTTGCGTCTGCGTGGCCCACGATTTCTTGCGCGTGAGCGCGTTGCGAGACACCATGGAGTACTGCTGCGCCTGGGACATTTGCGCGCTGTTTTTTTTATATTTCAGAATCTCCACTTTGCGCCGTTGGTCCAGTTCATACGTGCTGAACACCCTTCCGGGACTGAGGCTGCACACGTGATACCCGTAGTTGCTGGCGCAATTGGGACAGTTGTTCCCCTGCGCGCGCGGCCATGTGCGTGGTGGATCAGGAACAAACCCCACCCCGCCACATGCGCTGGTGCTTTGATTGCCTGAATTGCCTACATTGGGAGGTTGTGACATTCGTGTTTCGCGTTTACTGGTATAGTAATGTATAGTAATTTCTGCACAAGTATTGAAATATAATAATATTAAATATGCATCATTGCCACCGCCATATTTATTTCTTGTCATTTGCGGTATTGTCATTTGCGGGGAGGGCGCGAT
>Ga0315293_10007107_pt1 | contig 10415 bp, 11 predicted proteins | sample YL17G13_20_MG_FD_203071 | JGI IMG/M metagenome (GOLD analysis project Ga0315293, IMG submission 203071) | Sediment microbial communities from Yellowstone Lake, YNP, Wyoming, USA - YL17G13_20 | ecosystem: Environmental > Aquatic > Freshwater > Lake > Sediment | place: USA: Wyoming | collected... | reverse complement strand
GGGTATGGGCGGTGACGAAGTCGCCCACGCGCGGTGAATCGGAGAGATCGCCGTACCGCTCGCGCCCTTCCCAGGTGCGCCGGATGATCTCGGCGTTGGTGGCGCCCTCTTCCGCCTCCAGCGGTCCACCCGCCAGCGACAGCGTACCCTCCTGGAGCGCGCGTCGAATGGCCCATTCCATCTGGGTGAGCGCGGCGAGGCCGGCCGATTCCACGGCGAACCGATCGGTCTCCTCTGCACGCAGAGACTCAATCCGGGCTGCGATGTGGGCGGCGTTCTCCTCTCGGTCGTAGCCCTCCGGCAGGCCGTTGGCGATGACCCAGGAGATGAGAGCGCTCATCACCGGCGGCCAGTCGCGGATCAGCGAGTGCGTGCCGTCAATGTCGTGGAACGCGTGGGAGATAGGCCGCCGGCCGACGCGGCGCACGATCTCCAGGTCTCCCACACGGTCGGGCAGGTTGGTGTCGTCGAGGATCATCACCGCTTGACGGCTCTCCGTGGTCAGTCATGGAAGAAGTGAGTCTCGATCTCACGGCACAGGTGGTGGTAGATTGCCTGATGGCTCTCCTGGATCTCCGCCGTCCCGTGTCCCGGTGCGGCAATGCAGACGTCGCAAAGCGCCGCCAGCGCCCCGCCGCGGTCGCCCGTCAGTCCGATGACAGCCATTCTGACGGCCCGTGCGGTGCGCGCCGCGAGCAGCACGTTTTCCGAGTCGCCGGAGGTGGTGATCGCCAGCAGGCCGTCCCCCGGCCTACCCAGCGCCTGGACGAGCTGGGCGAAGACCATCTCGGGATCGACGTCGTTGGCGAAGGCCGTGGCGAGGCCGAGGTGGCCGGTGAGGGAGATGGTGGGGAGGGCCTGCTGGAGGCGGGCGGCGAGGGCCTCGCCGTCCGGCCCTTGGGCGGCGAGCTTGGCGCGGAGGTCCGCGGGAAGGGGCCGGCGACGCTCGCAGCCCTTGAGCAGCTCGCCGGCGATGTGCTCGCAGTCGGCGGCGCTTCCGCCATTGCCGCAGAGGAGGAGCTTGTGGCCCTGCTGGTAGGCGGAGATGAGCAGGTCGCAGGCGTCGGCAAGCTGCTGACGGCAGGGGGCCAGCTTGGGGTGGTCGGCAAGCAGCTTTGCGAGGTGCTGCTGGGCCGGGGGGTCTCCGGTCACAAGGTGACCTCCACTTCGACGGGGCGGGTGGGCTTGCGGCGGGGGAGCGGGAGCTTATACTCGCCGTCCACCGGGGCGAGGGGCTTGCCGTCGACGGTGACGGAGGTCACCTGACTGCGGCCGCTGAGGTGACGGAAGCGGAAGCGGTAGTCGATGCCGCGGAAGCGCTTGTGGAGCTGGAAGTTCTTCCAGGCGGCCGGGGCGACCGGGGCGATGCGGAGGCCGTCGAGGTCGGCGAGGACACCGACCATGCGGTCGATGGTCTTGAGATACCAGGCGGTGGACCCGGTGAAGTTGCTGTAGAGGTTGGTGCCGAAGTTCGGGTGGGAGGGGCCGACGGCGAAGTTGGACTGCTGGTGGGGCGGGCCGGTGGCGATGTCGGGGAAGGTGTTGTCGGGAAGGGAGAGCTTGAGCTCGTCGTAGGCGCGGTCGGCGCGGCCGGTGCAGGCGAGGCCGTAGAGGAGGAAGGAGTGGGCGTGGGTGTAGATGGCACCGTTCTCGAACTGGCCGGGGGTGATGTCGGCGATGCGGCCGGCGAGCTCGCGGCTCTTCTGGGTGTAGGGGATATCGAGGGAGGTGGTGCCGAGGGGCGTCCAGAGGCGCTTCATGGCGCGGAGGAGTTGCTCTTCGCGGCCGGCGGCGGCGGCGACGCCGGTGAAGAGTGCCCAGGAGCTGACGGTGGCGTGAATGCGCCCTTCCTCGCTGGTGCGGGAACCCATGGCGACGCCGTCGTCGTTGAAGCCGAAGACGTAGTGGTCGCCGTCCCAGGCGTTGGCGTTGACGGCCGCGGTCATGGTTTGGATGATGCACTCCATGAGGTTGGCGGTGGGGAGGTCGTCGAGGTGGCGGGCGAGGCCGAGCATGCGCTGGGCGGCGAAGACGAGGGCGATGGAGAGCCAGGTGCTGACGCCCTTGCCGCGCTTGGCGACTCCGTCCATGGCGTCGTTCCAGTCGCCGTAGCCGATGAGGCAGAGGCCCTTCTGGCCGCGCTTTGCGAAGAGGCCTTTGAGGCCGAGGAGGGCGTGCTCGTAGACTGATTTCTTGACGCGGTTGTCCTGGCGATGGGTGGCCAGGTCGTAGAAGCCGACCTCTTCCTTGAGTAGAGAGAAGTCGCCGGTCTCTTCGAGGTAGGTGACGAGGGTGTCGGCGATCCAGACCGGGCTGTCGCCGTACATACGCTCGTCGTTGGGGGCGTTGGTGCCGGGATACTTGAAGAACTGGCGAATGGCGCGGCCGTCGGCGAGCTGGTGGTTGAGGACGATGGGCAGGAAGCGGCGGACGTATTCGGGGTTGAAGTTGCAGAGGCCGAGCAGGTCCTGGAGGATGTCGCGGTAGCCGACCTGGTCGAGGGCGCGGATGAAGCGCGCGGTGTTGTGCTGCTGGTAGCGGAGCCAGACGTTATAGGTGCGGTCGATTTCCTCATCGGGAGTGCGGAGCTGGACGCGACTAAGCATATCGCTCCAGGAGTGCTGGAGGCGACGGAACTCGCGCTCGACGCCGCCGGAGGTGAGGAACTTATTGCGGAGGGCGGCGAGGTGGCGGTGATAGGCCTTCCGGTCGCGCTCGGTGCGGCCGACGAGGAGGTGGAAGGTGCGGGAGGCTCCGGGCGCGAGGGTGAGGTTGAATTGGAGGGCTCCGATGAGGCCGAGGTAGGGCTGGAGGCCGAGGGAGTTGCGGCACTTGCCCTCTTCGACGGCGCGGGGGAAGTGGCGGAAGTGTCCGCCGCCGGTGAAGTCTTCGCCGCTGAGGTCGAATCCGTGGAAGAGGGCGCTGGACATCATGAAGCCGGTGCGGGGGAGGGCGTTGGCTTTGTGGTGGTTGAGGGCGACGATGGCGCGGAGGTCCTTGAGGTGATCGCCCATGGAGGTGACCCTGGGGTCGAAGTAGTAGGAGGGGTGGCTCTCGAGGCCCCAGTTGAGGCGGGTGAATAGCTGGAGCTTGCGAGGGAGGCGGCTGCGGTTGGTGAGGGTGAGGGTCCACACTTCGCAGGGGTCGTCCACGGGGACGAAGACGCGGAGGTGGGAGTGGACCTGGTTGCGAGTGCTCTCGACGGTGACCCAGCCGAGGCCGAAGCGGGAGAGGTAGCCGGAGTAGGCGGCCTGGTCTCGGCCGGCCTGGGGCAGCGCGTGCCAGATGCGGGGGGCGCGCTGGCCGACGGCTTCTCGCAGGAAGAACTGCCGGACGTCAGTGCTGCGAGGGGTGGTGGGGACGTAGCTGCTGTCCTTGTGGGAGGTGACGGGGCCGGCGAGGACGCTGTCGTAGCAGAGGAATCCGAGGCCGGTGGGATCCCAGAAGGAGCCCATGACGCCGGAGACGTCGTCGTGGTTGCTGCACATGAGGTGAATCCAGGGGCGAGGGGTGTCGGGGCGATGGACGGCGAGGGTGCTGTCGGTGAGGAAGCCGTGCTGGTCGCGCGCATCCTCGAACCGGGAGTAGCGGGTGGCGAGCTGGTTGGCCTCCGCCTTGGTGAAGCCGGCGCCGGGTGACTTCTTCTTGGTTAGGTTGTGTTTGGCTCTGGCGACGAGCCGATCGAGCTTGGCTTCTCGGTCGGATGATGGGCGGCGAGCTTTTCTCATTTCCCTCGTCCTGTAGGTTGGTGTTTCGGTTTCAATGCGGCCTCAACGGAGGCTGGGCGACGGGCTAGCAGGGGACCAGCTCGCGGCCGAGGTCGGTGGCACGGGCGAGCAGGTCGGGCTTGGCGGCAGCGTCTCCGGGCTTGTGGAGGCTGGCCTCGGCGATGCGGCCGACGGGCTCGACGTTGTAGGCGGAGAGGATCTGCTCGAGGTACTCGGCGACGCGGCGGGGGGTCTCGATCTCGGGGTCGGCCTGGACCACGATGACGAGGCCGCGCCGGTTGCCCTGCAGTCCGAGACGCCATTCGCCTCCCTGGTTGGTGTAGAAGGCGTAGAGGCGGTCGATGACGCGCTTGAGGGTGCCGGTGATGTGGGCGTGGTAGACGGGGCTGCCGAGCACCCAAGCGTCGGCGCGACGGAGGGCGGCGTAGATGTGCTGCATGTCATCGTCGATTTTGCAGCCGGCCTCGGGGCTGACGAGGCACTCGTCGCCGGCATTGCAGTCGAGAATCCGCATGTTGGCCGGATCGAAGCGGGTGGTCGTGGCACCCAGCTCCCGGGCGCCGTCGAGCACGGCCTCGATCAGGGTGGCGGTGTTGCCGTTTTCGCGGGGACTTCCGCAGATCGCGACGATCTCCACCTTGTCCTCCTCGCTTTGCGTTTTGGGCTGCTCGAGCTGGCGTCTTTCACCAGCCGCCGTAGCGCACGGAGAAATCGACGAACTCGCCGCGCGGCGTTTCCCAGCTTACGAGCACGTCTTGCACGCGGGCGCCGCTGGGCCCTCGGCGCAGCTCACCCAGGAACTGCTCGAGCAGCGAGCGGTCTCCTTCGGCGACGACCTCCACCTCTCCCGTCGGCAGGTTGCGCACGTAGCCGGCGGCTCCGTGGCGTTGGGCCCGCATCTCGGCGAAGGCTCTGAAGCCGACCATCTGAACGGTTCCGGAGATGAGGGCCCGGAATCTCGCTGGTCCTGCCAGTTGTCGAGCCATGGTGGAGGCGCGCGGCCGTTTTCCGCGGCAGGGCAACGGCCCCGCCGTTTTCCGCGGCAGGGCAACGGCCCGGCGCGCTACACAGTCTCTTGCGTTATGGTTATCCCGTAGTTGTCCACGGGGGCACTCTACGGTGTCTTTCTGGCCCGTTTCTTGCCTTACCGTCGTACAGGTAAGGCAAGAAACGCTTTAAATGCGACGCCTGAGCGCGGGCTCGGCACTAACGGCGACGATTTCTCCGAAGAAGTAGCTATGGAAGTCGCGGTCGCCGTAGTTGGACCGCAGGATGTCGCTGATGAGGGCTTTGGGGGCGACCTCGTTGGTGTGGACGACTCGGCACTCGTAATGGAGCAGGCACTCTTTGATGATGGGAGACTTGACTTTGAGGCTGCGGACGGCGGTGAGGCCGGCCTCGGTGAACTTGTCGTGATCTCGGCCGGAGACGGTGCCGCAGAAGGTGGCGAGGTCGGCCATCTTCCGGGGCAGGACGTTGAGCGTGAAGTCGCCGGTCTTCTCGATGCAGCCGTGGGTGTAACGGGATTTCCGGATGGGGGCGATGAAGATGGGTCGGCTCCAGTAGATTCCGATGGAGCCCCAACTGGCGGTCATGACGTTGGGCCGACCGCGCCCGTCGAGAGAGACGACGAGCAATCCGGGATTCTCCATGCACCGTACGAGCTCGGGCAAGTAGTCTGTTGCTTCAACCTGCAATTTAGCCATGCTCAGTCCTCCCCTGTTCGGTGTTGAAGGAGTTCTGTGTCGGCGGCGTTACCCCTCGCGTGGAGGCGCGCGGCGCGGGGCTCAGTCGGTGGATTGTTGACGGAGGCACTCTTCGGCGAGGACGACGAGGTTTTCGAGAGGGATGTCTTGTCCGAGGCTGTGGGTGGGGGCGAGGATGAGGCCTCCGCCGGCGCCGAGATGGCGGAACAGGCGCCGCAGTTCGGCCCGGAGCTGATCGGGCGAGCTGTCGGGCAGGAGGTGCTGGACGCTGACGCCGCCGTGGAAGGCGAGGTGCCGGCCGTACTCCCGCTTGATGTGGTAGATGTCCATGACGTCGGGCTGGAGGGGGTTGAGCACGGTGAGGCCGATTTCTATCAGGTCGGGGATGATTTCGCTGACGTCGCCGTCGGAGTGGACGAAGGTGGTTTTGCCGAAGGAGGCGGCTTTCTCGATCATGCGGGCGAGCCGGGGCTTGATGAACAGCCGCCAGAGCTGGGGGCCCATGATGAGGCCGTGCTGGGCGCCCCAGTCGTCGCCGAAGCGGACGCAATCGAAGGGGTGGGGGGCGGCGGCTTGGAGGAGGGCGAGGTTGAACTCGCAGATGCGGTCGAGGAGCTGGTGGGCGAAACGGGGACGCTCGACCATGTCGAGGAGGAAGTTCTCGATGCCGCGGAGGGTCCAGGCGCGCTCGTAGAGGCTGAAGCCGATCCCCCAGGTGACATAGGCGTCGGCGCAGGCGGCGATCTGGTCGGGGAGGCCGTCGAAGAGGCCGGGGAGGGTGGCCGGGGGGAAGTCGTATCCGGAGAGGGTGGGCTCTTTGAGTATGGGGTCGCGGACCATGCCGATCTCGCCGGGGAATGAGTCCTGCCAGACTACGCCGAAGGCGTCGGTGTAATGGTGATCGTCGAGCCGCTGGTTGGTTTCGGGATAGGCGGGGCCGACGCTGGCGAGGTGGCGGACAAGGTGGCGTCCGAAGTGGGGGTCTGCGGTGAGGTCGGCGAGACGCTGGCGCAGGGGTTCGTCGAACTGAACGTCGTAGGGACAGAAGTCGGTTTCCTGGTGGGTGAGGGCGTGCGCTACACGTTGCCTTGGGGTCATGGCAGCAACTCCTGGCCGGTTCATTTCGCTTCGGTGGGGGTTCCCCCTGCCGGCCGATGCTCGGTGCGGGAGGGGGGGAGATGCGCGGTTTGCGCGGGGGCAGGAGGTTGCGCGAGGTGGGGGCAGAACTGACAGGTGGACCGGAGATGGTGAGCCGGGTAGCTTGCAGGGGGCTAGCGCGATGAAACTGAGGTTCATCCCAAGGGAAGAACGGTTCTTCGAGCTGTTCGAGGAGCAGGCGAAGAACATCGTGAAGGGAGCCGAACTGCTGGGGGAGCTGGTGTCGAATAACTCCCGCGCATTGGAGATACGAAGCCAGATCGAAGAGGTGGAGCACGAGGGGGACATCACCACCCACGAGATCGCGGATCGGCTGAACCGGACGTTCGTGACGCCTTTCGACCACGAGGACATTCACGCTCTGGCGGGACGGCTGGACGACATTCTGGACAATATCGAGGCGACGGCGGACCGGATGTTTCTATATGAGGCGGGCGAGCCGACGCCGGAGATGTTGAATCTGTCGGACGTGCTGTTAGACGCGGCGAAGACGGTGGCGAAGGCGGTGGCTGGGCTTAGCAACATGAAGAATGCGCGGCGCATTCTGGACTACTGCATCGAGATCCACCGCCTGGAGAACATCGGGGACGAGCAGAGCCGGCGAGCGCTGGCGAATCTGTTCCAGGGGACGGATGCGCTGTATGCGTTGAAGTGGAAAGAGATCTACGACCACGTGGAAAACGCCATCGATAAGTGCGAAGACGTGGCCTCGATTGTAGAAGGCATCGTAGTAAAGCATACCTGAGCACTGTGAATAATGGGTGCTAACTTCGTCTACGTCGTCATTATCTGCGCCATCGCGTTCATCTTCGATTTCATCAATGGCTTTCACGATGCGGCCAACTCGATTGCGACGGTAGTCTCGACGCGGGTGCTGAAGCCGTCATATGCTGTTGTCTGGGCCGCCTTCTTCAACTTCGCGGCGGTCTTTGTGTTTGGGGTCCATGTGGCGGAGACGGTGGGGGCGAAGCTGGTCGACCATACGGCAATCACCAACGATTTGATTCTGGCGGCGCTGGTGGGGGCGATCGTCTGGGACCTGATCACGTGGCATCTGGGACTTCCTACGAGCTCTTCTCACGCCTTGATCGGGGGCATGGCCGGGGCGGCCTTGGTGCAGTCGGGGCCGGCTGCGCTGATGTACGGGGGGCTGATCAAGGTGGCGATTTTCATCGTTCTTTCGCCGGTGATCGGGCTGGTGTTGGGCTACGCCGCGCGCAGCATGGTCAGTCGGGTGTTCTGGCATAGCTCACCGAAGACGACGGCCCGGTACTTTCGTCGGTTGCAGTTGCTGTCGGCGGCGATGTATAGCCTGGGGCATGGGGCGAACGACGCGCAGAAGACGATGGGTATCGTGGCGGTGCTGCTGTTCAGCAACGGGTATTTGTCAGGGGGGTTCCAGGTGCCGACCTGGGTGATCATAGTGGCTTACGCGTCGATATCGCTGGGGACGATGGCGGGGGGCTGGCGGATCATCAAGACGATGGGGATGCGAATCACGAAGCTGCAGCCGGTGGACGGGTTCTGCGCGGAGACGGCGGCGGCGGCGGCCTTGTTTGGGACGGCGACGGCGGGCATCCCGGTGAGCACGACGCATACGATTACGGGAGCGATCGTAGGCGTGGGCTCGACGCGCCGGCTGTCGGCGGTGCGTTGGGGCGTTACGATCGGCGTGGTGTGGGCGTGGGTGCTGACGATTCCGGGCGCAGGGCTGATAGCGGCGGCGACTCAGCTTCTGCTTCGGGCAATTCCGCACTAAAGGGTAGGCGAGACGCGCAGAGGCGGCCCGGGCTGGACCAGGGCCGCCTGCGTTTGGCCTGGGTGCCGCCGAGGACCGCTAGAGCTTGACTTTGGCGGCCCGCTTGATGTCGGAGACTCCGATGACGATGGTGCTTGGCTGACCCTTTCGGGCGGCGCTTCCGTAGATGTACTCGACGTTGACCTTGGCGGCGGCCAGCTTCCGCGCGGCTTGGGCGAGCGCGCCGGGCTCGTTGGGGAGCTTGGCGATGATCACCGGGGTCTGCACGGCGTTCAGCCCGGCCTTCTTGAGGGCTGCGCGTGCTTTGGCGTTGGAGGAAGTGACGAGGCGGACGACGCCGATCTCGGCGGAGTCGACGACAGAGATTGCCTCGATGTTGATTTTGGCCCGCGCGAGAGTTGCGGCCACCTTCGCCACCTGCCCGGGCTTGTTCTCCAGCGCCAGCGACAGCTGAGTCCCACTTGCCATTTCCCTCGCCTCCTTGCTTGTCGGTTGGGGTGAGGTTCTTCGCGGGGGCGGCTATTCCTCGCGTGGAGCGGCGCAATCGGGTCTGGAAGGGGTTGTGGCGGACAAGAAATCCCTCGGAACTGTGGAATAGGAACGGTGGATACCGTTCTGAGTGTCAAGCCTGAGGTTCCGACTGGAGACATTGGATGGAAGAGCGTCAATCGTGCGCGCTTCTGGGCCAGTTGCTGTTGGCCAGCGAGACGATCACGCCTGAAGAGCTGCGGGAAGCGCTGCACCGGCAGGGCAATACGGGTGAGCCCCTGGGGCAGATCCTGGTTGACATCGGGGCGCTGGCGCCGCGGCAGCTGGAGCGCGTGGTCCACGCGCAGGCGAGACTTCGCGGCAAGCCGGACAAGGAGCGTCCTTTCGTATTGGTGGTAGATGATGACCCGGAGGTGGGCGCCGTCGTCGGGGACATTCTCGAGGGCGGCGGCTACCGAGTCGGCGTCGCGCAGAACGAGGCTGAGGCGGTGGCCGCGGTGCTGGCTTCGGATGGCATTTCGCCGGAGCTGGTGGTGCTGGACTTGGGTCTGCCGGACCACGGCGGGATCGAGTTGCTGACGATCCTCCGCAAGAATGGATCCACCCGCGCGCTGCCGGTTGTGATCCTGACGGGTCAGGCCGATATGGAGTCCAAGATACGGGGTAGCGGGCTGGAGATCAGCGAATTCCTGGTGAAGCCCGTGCCGGCGCGGCGACTGGTGGAAGTGGTGGACAAGGCGCTGCGTGAGGCCAAGCGGGTCGGAGCGCCGGCCGCCGGCTGATCGATCTTTCGCAGCAACCCCCTGGCTTAGTCGCTCCCCAATCCTCTCGCGGATTCTCGTGACGAGGGGCGGAAGGTATCGACGCGCCCCTATCGAAACTCCCTGCTGGTGAGCGCAACGAATCCTGGTTACGGGAAGCCCCTGGCTAAGGCTAGAGCAGTCGATTCCTGACGTGCATGCATCGGGTGCGGTCAGATCACGTCGAGCCACCGGAAGTCTCCGTCCGGAACTCTTAGATGCGGAGAACGCGTAATCCGAGCGGGCGCGCGCACCGCATCATCCCGTTGAGAGGGCAAAGGCGTGAATGGCGGCGGTTCGGTGAAGAAGTCGCGCGTCGTCCTGGTGGTCGAGGACGACGCCGCAGTAATGAGCTTCCTGGACGAACTCTTGAGCGGTAATGGCTATCAGGTGCTGAAGGCGCGTAATGGTGTGGACGCGATGGTTGCGCTGACGGCACCGGAGGCCGAGCTTCCCGGCGTGGTGTTGCTGGACATCAACCTGCCTCTGGAGAGCGGCATTTCGGTCTTGTCGTTCCTGCGAAAGGTGATGCTCAGCGGGCTGCCGGTGGTGGTGTTGACGGGCAGCGCCGGCCACGAAGAGGAAGAGGCCGTGCGGGAGCTGGGAGTCAGCTGTTATCTGCGCAAGCCCGCGGGGAGCAGCCAAGTGCTGAGCGCCTTGGAGCGCGCGCTGGGTTAGGCGCGGTCGATTGCGCGTTGGGTCCAGCGCCCTAGGGCGCGCGGGGCTGAACACTCCCGGGGCCGATGCGGATTCGCTCGTCGAAGGCCAGGTAGGC
>Ga0315293_10007106_pt1 | contig 10417 bp, 6 predicted proteins | sample YL17G13_20_MG_FD_203071 | JGI IMG/M metagenome (GOLD analysis project Ga0315293, IMG submission 203071) | Sediment microbial communities from Yellowstone Lake, YNP, Wyoming, USA - YL17G13_20 | ecosystem: Environmental > Aquatic > Freshwater > Lake > Sediment | place: USA: Wyoming | collected... | reverse complement strand
GAAGAGGTGGCCCTCAAGCTCATCCGCCCCGACATCGCCGAGGACAAGCGGACCCTCGAGCGCTTCGTCAACGAGATCAAGCTGGCCCACAAGATCTCCCACCGGAACATCGGCCGGATGTACCACCTCAGCGAGGACAAGGGCCTCCACTACATCACCATGGAGTACGTGCCCGGCGAGGACCTGAAGAGCTTCATCCGGCGTTCGCGGCGGCTCGACATCGCCACGACCGTGACCATCGCCAAGCAGGTCTGTGGAGGCCTGAGCGAGGCCCACGATGCGGGCATCGTCCACCGCGATCTCAAGCCCAGCAACATCATGATCGACAAGGAAGGGAACGCCAAGATCCTGGATTTCGGCATCGCCCGGGCGGTGGGCAACCAGAGCCTCACGGCCGAGGGGATCGTCATCGGCACGCCCGAGTACATGTCGCCCGAGCAGGTCGAGGGCAAGGAGTCCGACCGGCGGTCCGACATCTACTCCTTCGGCGTCATCCTCTTCGAGATGGTCACCGGGCGGCTGCCGTTCGCGGCGGACACGCCCTTCGTCGTCGCCTTCAAACAGCAGTCCGAGCGGCCGCCTCAGCCCGAAGAACTGAACCCGCAGACCCCGCCCCAGCTGGCCGCCATCATCCTCAAGTGCCTGGAGAAGGACCGGGAGAAAAGATACCAGTCGGCCGAAGAGGTCTGCCGCGACCTGAGCCAGGTCGAGGAAACCATGCAGACGACCCCCGTACCTGCGCCCTGGGCCAAGCCCACGACGCGGAAAACACGTCTGCCGGCCCCCGTCCTGTCTTTCCCCTGGCGGAAGGCACTCATCCCGGCCGTCGCCTTTTTCGGCATCATGGCGGCGGGCATCGCCATCAGGGGGATCATCCCCAAGGCCAAGGGCGCCGTCCGCACGCTGGCCGTCGTCGGCTTCGAGAACCTGACCGGGGACGCGGCCTACGAATACTTGAAGAAAGCCATCCCCAACCTCCTCATCACCAGCCTCGAACAGTCGAAATATCTGGAGGTCATGTCCTGGGAACGGCTGAACGACCTCGCCGGTCCGAGGGACAGTGACCTGTCCCTGGCGGCCGAGCGGGACGTCTGGTTCGATATCTGCCGCCGCGAAGGCGTCGAGGCCATCGTCCTGGGGAGCTTCACCAAGGCAGAAAACTTCTTCGCCACGGACGCCAAGATCTACGACGTCCGGACGAAAAACCTCATCAAGAGCACAGGCTCGAGGGGAGAGGGGGTCGGCAGCATCCTGAGGACGCAGATCGACGAGCTGAGCCGGGAGATCTCCAAGGGCGTGGGGCTCTCGGAACGCGCGGCCGCCAAGGGTGCGGTGCCCATAACCCATGTTACGACCGCCTCCATGGAAGCCTATGAATCCTTCCTCAAAGGGTTGGAGGACTTCGACCGCTATTACTTCGACGAAGCGCGGCTGTCCCTCGAGAAGGCCGTCGAGAAGGACCCGGATTTCGCCCTGGCCTACTTTTACCTGACCCGCGTTTATCAGAGCCTAGCCGATGCTCCCCGGGCCGAGAAGGCCTTGGAGCAATTCAAGAAGCTCAGCCGGACCGGCACGGCCAAGGGCAAGGACGGACTCTATATCGCGGCCCTGTCCCGCCTCATGGAGAAAGACCCCGAGGGATACGTCGGGGGCTTGAAGGATGTCATTCAAGCCGATCCCCGGGACAAGCGGGCCCTTGTGGACCTGGCCTGGTTCTTCAAAAACCAGAAAAAATACACCGAGGCCATCCCCCTATTCGACAAGGCCCTCGAAATCGACCCAGCCTTCGGCTACGCCCTGAACATGCTGGCCTACACGTATAGCGAGATGGGAGAGAATGAGAAAGCGATCAAGACGTTCGACCGCTATGCCGCGGCCCAGCCGGGCGACGCCAATCCCATCGACTCCATGGGCGACCTCTATTTCCTGACGGGCAAGTTCGGCGTGGCCAGGGCCAAGTACGAACAGGCTTTGGCCATCCGGCCCCAGTTCCCTTCGGCCTGGAAGCTGGCCTATCTCTATGCCATGGAGGGCGACTACGGCCAGGCCCTCCAGTGGGCCGACCATCTCATAGCGCATGCCGAGACCGACGGCATCAGGGCCCAGGGCCACCAGTGGAAGGGGTTCTATTATTCCCTCATGGGTCACTTCAACGAGGCCCTCCGCGAATTCGACACGGCGGAGGCCCTGGCCAAGGCTTCGGGCAACTTCCAACTGGCCGACATCACCCTTCGCGATGCCCTCTGGACCTGTTACGACTGGGGCCGGTACGACCTCTACAAGACCTACCTCGAAAAGCGGCTCGCCTATAGGGCCGAGAGCAAACAGGCGACGCCGACCCTGAACAAGGTCTACGAAAATCTCTACTCGGGCCTCTTGGACATCAAAGGCGGCAACGTCGCCGCGGCGCGCAAGAAGCTCGAGGAAATCCTGTCCCTGTCCGCCTCGGTCGGAGAAAAGGAAAAGGATTTCAACCTCATGGCCGCCGACCACCTGAAGAGGGAGATCCTTTTCGCCGAGGGCGCCTACGACGAGGCCATCAAGGTGTTCAGGGACAGTGCCGGGGTCATGATCAACCTCGGTGTTTTCACGACGGTCCAGCAGAAAAACCTGCCTTTCCAGGCGGACTTCGTCGCCCGGGCGCTCTTGAAAAAGGGCGAGACGGGCAAGGCCATCGCCGAATACGAGCGCCTGGTCTCGCCCGACGCCGACGCCCGGGAGAAGGCCCTGGTCCATCCGTTCAGCCGGATCCGTCTGGCCGCCCTCTACGAAGCCAAGGGAGACCTGGACAGGGCCGTCGAGCAGTACGAAATCCTGGTCAAAGGCTGGAAGGGCGCCGACCCCGGACTCCCCGAGGTCGCGGCCGCGCGGAAAAAGCTCACATCGCTGAAGGCCAGGACGGCCAAGCCGAAAGGCGCGTCGGTCGACGCCTTCTACTCGTCCCCCCTCTTTGTCGCCCCATACGGGCTCCTTATCCCGTAGCCCCGGAGCTTTCGACAGCGTCCGCGCAAGACGGATCCTTCCTTGGCATTTTATCCGGCTTCTGATAAGAATGGGGGCGAGTAAGGAGGGACCCATGACCAGGTTCGATCACCAGGGCTCGCCCATATCGGATAATCCGCCCGCCCGGTTCCCGCGGGGCATGTCGGCCGCGGCCGTTCTCCTAGCCCTCGCAGCCATGGCCTCCCGGCCGGCCGAAGGACGGGCGGAGGACCTGATCAGCGGCATCGGCCTGACGCACCTGACGGTCTACGATCAGCGCCCGGCCCCCGACGGGCTCATGTCCGGCTCTCCCCATGTCCACGCCGTGACCGACGAGGGGTACTATGTGGTGAGCGGGCGGGGGCGGGTCGAGCTTCACGACCTCCAGCGCGGGTTCCGCTCGGTCGAGCTCTCGCCCGGGCGCTACATCCAGTTTCCGCCCGGGGTCGTGCACCGGCTGGTCAACACGGACCACCTCGTTCTGCTGGTGGTCATGGGCAACGGGGGGCTGGCCGAGCGCGGCGACGCCCGCATCTACTTCGGAAAAGCCGTCGACGAGAACCCGGCCGAGTTCGCCCGGCTTGTCGGCCTGGCCAAGGCCAAAGGGCTCGAGGGGGCGCTCGACCGGAGGGACGCGGCCATCCGGGCTTATGTCGGCCTCCTCGAACTCTGGGCGAAGGACCGTACGGCCTATGACCGCGAACTAGAACGATTCATCGGCGTGCACATGAAAGCCGCGGCCGGACTCAAGGCCGGCTTCTCGGAGGCGGTCGAGGCGGGCCCCGTGGCCTGGAGCGAACGGCTCCGCAAGCGCCTCGAGAACCTGCCGCTCGGGAGCGAAGAGCTCGCGCCCGTCCTCCATCTGCCGGCCGAGGAACCGACCCTGGGCATGTGCGGCATCCTCCGTCCCGTGACGAAACTCGAAGCGGTGGGCCCCGGCAAGAGCTCCGAGCCGATAAAATAGGGATCGAGCTTTGTCAGCTGATAACCGCACCGACGGCCTTCGCCGCGGCCTGTCCATGGTCCAGGCCCGCGACCCCGAAGCCTTGGAGCGGGAGAAAGCCCGGCTGAGGGAGATCGACGCCCGACCCGGCTTCTGGCGCAGGTGGCGGGGCTACTGGTCGCTCTCCGGTCCCGGCTGGGTCCAGAGCGCCTTGACCTTGGGCGCCGGTTCGGCCGGGTCCTCGATCTTCGCCGGCGCCGTCTTCGGCTACAAGCTTCTGTGGGTCCAGCCCGTGGCCATGTTTCTCGGCGTCGTCGTGTTTTCGGCCATCGGCCACCAGCTCCTGGCGACCCAGGCCCGGCCTTACGACGTGTTCCGGAAAAAGCTCCACCCGGCCTTGGCCGTATCGTGGGGTGCGGTCGTGCTCCTGGCCTCCATCATCTGGCAATTCCCGCAATACGCCCTGGCCGTCAACGTCACCCAGGACATCTTCGATGTGGCCGGCCGGACCGTCCCCAAGGCACCCATCGCCTTCGCCCTCCTCGCCGCCGGAACCGCGCTCTGCTGGAGCTACGGGCAAGGCAGCCGCCGGGCCGTCCGTCTCTTCGAGCGCGTCCTGAAGTACCTCGTCCTGGTCATGTCGTTCTTTTTTCTCCTCGTCGTCATCAAGACCGGCGTCGATTTCAAGGCCCTGCTCAACGGACTTTTCGGATTCTATATCCCCCGTGACCGCGAAGGCCTGACCATCGTGCTCGGCGCCCTGGGCGCGGCCGTGGGCGTCAACATGACCTTTCTCTATCCCTACACGCTCCTCGCCCGCGGCTGGGGGAAAGAGCACCGGGGGCTCAAGAACTTCGACCTGGCCGTCTCGATGTTCGCGCCCTTCGTCCTGACGACGAGCCTGGTCGTCATCGCCTGCGCCAACACGCTTCATGTCCAGGGGATCAAGGTTCGGGGCGCGGTCGACGCGGCCCACGCCCTGGCCCCCGTGGTCGGGGTGGCCGCGGGCCGGGTGATCTTCTCGCTGGGCGTCCTCGGCATGTGCTTCACGACGCTGACGATCGAGATGGTCATCTGCGGCTTCGTCCTGAGCGAAATGTTCGGGTTCGAGCCGCGGGGCTGGGCCTATCGGGCGGCGACGATGACGGCGAATATCGGCATCCTCGGCGCCTTCTATCCCACGCCGTTCTGGCTGCCGGTCCTGGCGTCCTCCATCGCGTTGGTCATGATGCCCATCGCCTACATCGCCTTCTTCATCCTCCAGAACAAGCGGAGCTACCTCGGCGACGAGGTCGCCAAGGGACTCAAAGGGACCGTCTGGAACATCCTGCTCCTCCTGGCCATCCTGGTCGTGGCCGCCGGCGCTATCGTCAAGATCCTTTCCCTCCTTTGAGCCACTTGCCCATATGAACTAATAATAACGCTCTTTGCGGCTTTTCTGACGTCGGCCGCGGAGGGGCCTCGGGTATCGTCGTCGTTCGCTGCGGTGATTCTTAACGCCATCCCGGGACGGATTCGATGGGAGGAGCGGCAGAGAGCGACCTCTGGAGAGCGACCGATAGAAGTGCGGCGGAGTGGCTCGGAGCCGCACTTCTAGGAAATATCTTAAGCAAGCCCAGAAAAAGAAATTTCTTTTCAGATATTTACCAGAATTGTGGCTTCGGGTACTCCGCCACAATTCTGCTGGTCGCTCCTTAGAATCCGCTCCCTGCCGCTCCCTCCGACGACACCCTTCTGCCCCTTTTCCGCAGCCTCCTCAGGGCTAACCACAGGGCTATGTTGGGCTCGTGTAGGCACGAATCTCTGAGGCATAGGGCGAGTTGCCCTTCGGCCGAAGGACGTCGCCCGGGCAGTGATGGGGATCATGCATAGCCCCCGTAGCGGAGGGGGGCCCGCCGCTTACGGCGGGGGAACCGCCGGGACTGGTTCCCGGGGGCCGGGGGAGATGCATGATCCCCATCGCTGCTATAACGGGCGGCGTCCTGCGGCTGAAGGGAGAGGCCTCCGCGGCGTTGACAGCAATTATTCGCCGTGATAGGTTTTGGGCGGGGAGGCAATCATGAGTCGTAAGCAGACGTCCAATGGCATGACCCGAAGGAGCTTTCTAAAAGCCGCGGCGGTCTCGGCCGTCGCTCCGGCCATCGTCCCGTCATCCGTCTTCGCTCGGCCCGCGCCGAGCGACACGCTGCAATTCGGCTGCATCGGCGTCGGCCGTCAGGGCCAGGCGGACATGCAGGAACTCATCTTCCGGGGCCTCGAAGCCGGGGCCCGGGTCACCGCCGTCTGCGACGCGGACTCGCACCGGCTGGACGATGCCCAGTGGCTGGCCGAGAAGATCTATACCCTAGAAACGGGCAAAGACGCGGCGAAAAGCGTCACCGCCTACCGCGACTTCCGGGACCTCCTGGCCCGAAAAGACATCGACGGCGTCCTCGTCGTGACGCCCGACTTCTGGCACGCGGCCATGGGCGTCGCGGCCGCGGAAGCGGGCAAGGACATCTATCTGGAGAAGCCGCTGACCTACTCCATCGCCGAGGGCCGCAAGCTCGTCGATGCGGTCAAGAAAAACAAGCGCGTGCTTCAAGTCGGCTCCCAGCAGCGCTCCTCGATCCATTTCCTCATGGCCTGCGAGCTCGCCCGTAACGGGCGCGTCGGCAAGCTCCAGACGATCCGCGTCTGGCTTCCCGAGGACCAGGGCGCCGGCGACCCGAGGCCCGCTCCCGTCCCCAGGAACCTCGACTACGATTTCTGGATGGGTCCCACGGTCCCGGCCCTCTACTGCGAGGATCGGGTCCATCCCCATTCGGGCTACGAGCGGCCCGGGTGGCTCCAGATCGAGCCGTATTGCCTGGGCATGGTCACGGGCTGGGGCTCCCACATGATGGACATCGCCCAGTGGGGGAATGGTACCGACGAGACGGGCCCCATCAGCGTCGAAGCCAAGGCCGAGTTCCCCGACCGCGGCCTGTTCAACGTCCACACTAAGTTCCAGGCCGAGGCGGTGTACGCGAACGGCGTCCGGCTGATCATGGAAACCGGCGACCCGGCCGGCGTCCGGTTCGAGGGGGACAAGGGCTGGGTTTTCGTCCAGCGCGGCGCCATCCAGGCCTCCGACCCGGAGATCCTGCGCTGGAAACCCGGTCAGGGCGAGGTCAAGCTCGTCCAGAGCGGCAACCACATGAAGAATTTTCTGGAGGCCGTGCGGAGCCGGAAGGCGCCGGCGGCACCGGTCGAGGTCGGCCATCGTTCCAATACCATCTGCATGATGACCCACATCGCCATGAAGCTCGGCCGCAAGCTGGCCTGGGACCCCGCCGCGGAGCGCTTCGTCGGGGACGACGAGGCCAACCGCCGCTTGGACTACCCGCACCGGGAGCCATGGACCGTCTGAACGCCCGAGGCCGGAGTTTTCCGCGGGCGGTCTTGCTCCTTCTCTGTCTGGGAGCTCTCGTCATGGCCAGCTTCCCGAAGAAGCCGAAAATAGAAGAGGTCGGCCTCGTCTTCGATGAGCCAGCCGGGCGAATGACCGTTCTCATCGGCGGCCGCGAAGCCGTCGTCTATCAATTCGGCGACTCGCTCGACCTGCCTCACTACTGGCCGATGCGAAGCCCGAGCGGGAAGAACATGCTCGTCCAGAAGACGGAACCCTACCCCCACCACCGCTCGTTCTGGTTCGCCGATACCGTCCGTCCGGAGGGAAGCGATAGGGACGCGAGCTTCTACAACGCCCTCTACGGCGGGGTCAAGAGCGAGGCCGGGGAATACGTCCCCCCGTTCCGCGACAAGATACGTCACCGGTCTTTTGACCGGCTCGACTCGCGGGGCGGCCGGGCCGACATCGAAGCCCGACTTGTCTGGGAGATGGACGGAGGACGTCCGGTCCTCGACGAAAGGCGGCGGCTCGTCGTCCACAGTTTGGGAGCGGGGGAGTACATCCTCGACCTGACCTGGATCCTCACGGCCTCACTAGGCGATGTTCTCTTCGCGAGCGACGACGTGCACTACGCCTGGCCGTTCCTTAGGCTCGCGACCGACTTCAGCGGCGAGAAGGGCGGCAAGATCACCTCCGATACCGGGGCCGCTGGCCAGGAAGCCACGAACATGAAGCCAGCGCTCTGGATCGACTATTCGAACTCCGTGGAGGGGATCCCGGAAGGCGTGGCCATGTTCCAATGGCCGGACGGCCGGGAACATCGCTGGCTGACCCGGGAATACGGGACCTTCGGTCCGCGGCGGCCCGACGATCGGAGCGGCAAGCCCTTCACGCTTAAAAAAGGCGAGTCGATCACCCAACGCGTCGGCGTCCTCGTCCATAACGGCGATGCCGGCGGCGGCCGAGTCCGCGAGCGCTATAAAAAATACGTCAAGGGCGTATGGAAATAGGCCCGCGCAGGCCGCCGGCCTGACCTGTTGTTCAAGGGGCCACACAGCGGCCGGCCGCGGATTTTGAAGCCCTGCCAACCCGGCGAGCCGTCTGTCCGTCTAATGGGGTGAAAGCCGGAGATTGACGATTATGGATGAACGCTCGCTTATCGAAGGAATGGCCCGGGGCGACCGGGCGGCCTTCCAGGAATTCGTCGAACAATACAAGAAGAAGGTCTATTACCTGGCCCTGGACATGGCCGGCAATCCCGTCGACGCCGAGGACATCTCCCAGGAGGTTTTCCTCAAGGTCTTCCGGTCCTTCGCGACGTTCAGGAAGGACGCCAAGCTCGGCTCCTGGCTCTACCGGGTGACCTACAACGCGTCCATCGACCACCTCCGAAGGAAGAAATTCGTGCCCGAACCGGTCGGGGACGATGTCCTCGAATCCCGGAGCCAAGAGGACGCGGGCCTTCCCCCACGCGGCGCCATGGATCCGGCCCTGGCCGCCGAATCCAGCCTGCTCCAGGCCAGGATCTCCAAGGCGCTGGAAAACGTCTCGCCCCAGGAAAAGGCGGTTTTCCTGCTTCGTCACTACGACGACCTCATGCTCAAGGACATCGCTTCTTCCCTTGGCCTGTCCATCGGGTCGGTCAAGAGCTACCTCTTCCGGGCCGTCCGAAAGCTCCAGAAAGAGCTGGGCGGTTCCCCTCTGATCTCCGGCGTGGAGGCTTCCCATGATTAACTGCCGAACGTCCAAGGACCGTATGATCGAGGCCCTCTACGGAGAGCTCGGGCCTTCGGAAAAGGAGCGATTCGACGAACACATGCGCTCCTGCCAGGAGTGCGCCTCCGAATATTCCGTCCTGGGGGCGACCCTCAGGCTGATGGACAAGCGCGAGAGGCCCGACCCCGGTCCGGAATTCTGGGATGGCTATTGGGACAGGCTCTCCCGGCGAAAGGTCTGGGAAGAGGCCGGCGAGGCCCCCCGGACATCCATCGGGGCTCGCCTTGTCCGGGCCCTCTCGGGGATACCCCGGTGGTCCTATCAGGCCGCCGGAGCGGCCGCCCTGCTCCTGGTCGGGATCCTGATCGGAAGCCGTTTGATCACTCCTCCGGCCCCCGTCTCGACGGCCACCCGGGGAGCGGTGGAGAGCGGGGCCGTCATGCAAGCGGGCAACTTTATCGAACGCTCCAAGATCCTCCTCCTGGGCCTGGTCAATTACGACTCGGCCACCGAAGACGCCTACGCCTTCGACCTGGGCCGGAAGAAGACGATGTCCCGAGAACTGGCCGCAGAGGCGCCGGCGATCCGCAGCGCTCTCAACGAGCGCGGCCAGAAGAGACTGCGCGACCTCGTTTCCGACCTCGAGCTCATCATGATGCAGATCGCCAACCTCGGATCCGGGCAGGACGTCGAGGGCGTCGAGTTCATCAAGCAGGGCGTCGACCGGAGAGGGATCTTCTTCAAGATCGACCTCGACCGCATGGGAAGGGACGCCCGGAGCTCGGTCGACCCGGCCTCTCCCGCGGGGGGGACGAAGCTCCCCAAGAAAAACAAGATATAAGGAGATTCCCCATGAGAAACCCGAAAACATTGTTCCTTGGAACGATCCTCAGCCTGGCCCTGACCGCGGGCCTCGCCGCCGCCGCCCTCATCCCGGCCGAGGACGTCCCCGGCCAGGAGAAGGACGCCGTGGCCTACAAGCAGGCCTATTCGCTCGTCCTCGAAGAAAAGTGGGCGGCTGCGAAGACCGCCATGGACGAGCTTATCCGCCAGCACCCGAAAAGCGCCTGGGTCGACGACGCCCGCTTCTGGTCCTGCTACGCGCTCGAAAAGACGAACCAGTCCCCGGAGACCGTGTTCAAGTGCTACCAGAAATTCGTCGACGCTTTCCCCGATAGCGAGTGGACCGACGACGCCAAGTCGAACATGATCCGGATCGCCCAGGGCCTGGCCAAGTCCGGCAAGCCCGAATACCAGACGATCATCGAGTCCTACAAGGACGCGGCGGAGGACGACATCAAGATGACGGCCCTCTACGCCCTGCAGAACATCGGCGACGTGGACGCTCTCAAGACGATGGTCGACCTCTACGACAAGGCGACAAGCGCCAAGCTCAAGAGCCA
>Ga0315293_10007104_pt1 | contig 10418 bp, 17 predicted proteins | sample YL17G13_20_MG_FD_203071 | JGI IMG/M metagenome (GOLD analysis project Ga0315293, IMG submission 203071) | Sediment microbial communities from Yellowstone Lake, YNP, Wyoming, USA - YL17G13_20 | ecosystem: Environmental > Aquatic > Freshwater > Lake > Sediment | place: USA: Wyoming | collected... | reverse complement strand
CTTCAGCGCGAAATAGACGCGCCTGTTGCCCTTGCGGCTTTAGAGCTGCACTTCTGCAAAGCCGCAGAGCAAACTGCTCGGAACGTGAATTTATTGCAACAACCTGAAATAGACGCGCCTGTTATCTTTACCCTTGTTCTCGCAGCGCAGGAACCCGATTTCGCCTATTTCCTTCGTGTTCTTCACATGCGTCCCGCCGTCCGCCTGCCTGTCGATGCCCGAGATGTCGACGATCCGTATCTCCTTTATGCCGGGAGGAAGCCCCATGGCGAGCTTCGAAAGCCCCCCTGTTTCCTCCGCCTCCGGCCTTGTGATAAAAGATATCTTCACCTCCGCCCCCCGCTTCGCCTTCTCCGAGGCTTCCTTCACGAAATCCTTCATCCTGTTCGGGTCATAGTCATCAAGGGAGAAGTCTATCCTGCTCCTGTCGGTGTCCAGCTGGTTCCCGGTGATCATGGCGCCGGTCTTCTCATGGATTATGCCGCTTATTATGTGGGCGGCCGTGTGGTAGCGCATGAGCTTGTGCCGCCTTTCCCAGTCGATCGCGCCTTTTATCTTATCCCTGGGCTTGAGCCCGGTCCCGTCCGGATTCTCAACTTCGTGCGAAATCTCACCTCCGAATTTCCCGGCATAAATGACACTGAACACTCTCCCGTCAGAGACCCTTGTAATTGTGCCTGTGTCGTGGGGCTGGCCGCCTGAGTTCGGATAGAACGCCGTCCTGTCCAGGACGACGTACTTCCCCTGGCTGACGCTTTTCACAGTGGCCTCGAATTCCCTGAGGTAAGAGTCCTGCATGTATAGTGCCTGCATAAGGAAATAATCATGCCGGAACTTTTATTTCTTCCAGCGAAAATCAATAAAATGAGGCCGGAATCCAGGACTTGGTTCGATTCAGCATATCAGAATACCCGCGGACGGCTCCATTTCGGCTTAGCCACAGGAGAGGTTTATGATGCCGACCTGCGGAGGATTGCCGGATGCAGAGTGACAGAGGAGGAGCTGTGCAGACTGAAAGGCATATTCAGGCAGCTGTACGAGAGGCCGCCGCCGGAGGAAGATTTTCTTGAGGAGAGGCAGGCAGTCCTCGCGGGGCTTGTCCCGAAACTGAGGAGAAGGCTCCCCTCTGCCGAGGCCGCCGTCCAATTCGGGAGAGTCACAGGTGACATAGACATAGGCCTCATATCGCCTTGCGTGATAAGTGACGGGGAATTGTATGCCGCGATTCCGCCAGGAAGCGATTTGGTGCTCGCATATCCCATGGTGGACTGGGATGCGCTTTACTGGTTCAGGGCAGGAAGCGGCAGGGAGCTCGCGGAGAAGATAGCGGCTTCCAGGCTGCTCTCCAGAGGGTGCGAAACGCTGGACCCAGTGGAGCAGGCATATGTGACAGCCACGCTGCTCTGGGGAAATCCTAAGGAATTATCAGCAATGAAGGCGCATAGAGAAGATTTGCCAGGTTTCCTGCACCCGGCGACTGCTCGGTTATAGTTACAATAGATCGCTTTTCTACCGCATGTGCCTTTCCTCATGCAGATGCTCCAGGGAGCGCTCCACCTTCCCGAGCTGGAGCACCAGGAATACCATGATTGATGCGGCCACGGCGGGAATATACATGCCGGCGCCTATGGAAAGGCCTATGGCCGCCACGATCCACAGCGTTGCCGCCGTGGTGACCCCTGTGATGTGCATCCTCGCCCCCATTATGGTCCCGGCGCCGATGAAGCCTATGCCGGTGACTATCCCCGCCGCCACCCTCGCGGGGTCAAGGCTGAAGCCGGATATCGATGTTATGGTGAACAGGCAGGCGCCCATGGAGACCAGCATGTGCGTCCTGAGGCCGGCGGGCTTCCTTTTCCACTCCCTCTCGAGGCCCACGAGCGCACCAAGGAGCAGCGATATAATCAGCTTGAGCACCATCTCTATGACAACATCCGACATGATTATAATATGGTTCAAGTGGTATAAAAATTATCTTTTATTACTTATATCGGGTTTTCAATTAATCAGGCCTTTCCACGCACAATACCGCTATAATCGATATGGAGGCAAGATATAAAAAACCACGTGGCGATTAGTTATTACAGGCCGAAGTAGCGTTTCACTTCATGTGGATTATGAAAAAGGATGGAAAGGGAAATAACTATAAGGGGGATTCATTCTGGATGAAAGGATTCTATGCCCGGTCCATGAGTTCTGAAGAATGCAATCTGAAAGTAAAAACAATTAATATGAAACACGATGAAGAGATGAATTATTCTTGCAAGAAATGCAGCAGGAAGATATCCGCCCACAACAGGGACTGGCATGATGGTTTGTGCGACGACTGCTTCAATGGAATGCATTTTAAGGGCGGAAAATAGGTTAAGATTTATATATTACTTATTGTAATAATATTATTACTTTAGGTAATATATATGAACAGCGACATCAGAATACTGAAACTCCTGCTTGATAGGAAAGAGGAGAAGTTTACCATTAGAAAGATTTCTCAAGCCTTGGGAATGAACTACAGGATAGCCTACGAGCAGACGATGAAGCTGGCAAAGGAAGGCCTTATAGGAATAACAGTTGCCGGGAACTCCAAGATCTGCGAATTCACGAATGAATTTGATTGGAGGGTCTTTGAGGCCGAGAGTCTCAGAAGGGAGGAACTGTTCAGAAACAAGGATTTCATGGTGCTTCATAACAGGCTGGCCGAGCTGAAATTTCCCTTCATCTGCCTGTTGTTCGGTTCCCATTCGAAAAACGCGGCGACCATGCATTCTGATATCGATATCTTGACTATTGACGGGGATGAAAAAGAGATAAGGGCTGCTTTGTCCTTGTTGCCAGACAAGATTCATCTGACATTTGTTTCCTACGATGATTTTATCCGTATGGCCAGAAGCAGGGAGTTCACAGCCGTCAGCGAAGCTATCAAGAACAATATAATACTGATAGGCATAGAAGAATATTACAGGCTGATGAAGAATGCTGGGTAAAGAGAGAATCAGGGAAGCGGAGATGAATGTGAAGTCATACTTGGCTGATGGACTGCTTAGGAAAGCTGCAGTAAGCAGACAAGTAATTGACATCCTGATGAGGAATGGCAAGGAGAGCCTGAGGGTTGCGGAGGAAGTCCATCGGAACGGCCTTTCGGGGCTTTGGGTAATCGTCTGCTCATATTACGCCATGTACTATTACGCCAACGCCGTCCTTCTCAAACTGGGCTACAAGATAGGGGACAAAATAGTGCACAAGGTTACAGCCGACGCAATGATAGTCTTTGTGATGGGAAAGCTCAAGGAGAGCCTGCTCGAGGAATATGAGGAAACGAGGGAAGAGGCACTGAATCTTGCAGGAATGAAGGCCGATTCACTGATTGAATCATTCGAATATGAAAGAAGGAAACGTAGCCTTATCCAGTACAGGACAATCGAGACGGAAAAGCATTCAAAGGCCGAGACATCCCTGCACAGGGCCAAGGAGTTCACAAGGGAGATGGAGAAGTTGCTATTGATTTCCTGAAAATTTGACTGATGGATTCTTTTAAAACCTAGCAGAAAATAGAATAATTGATTAAAAAAGGTGGTGCATATGGCCTGGCTGCGGCAGAGGGACATAGACGACGAGAAGAGGACGCCTGACTTCATATTCAGGCTCAGGAGCATCCTGTCTTCGAGGGCAGTCAGCCTCAGCGATGCCGAGAAAGAGCTCAAGGCCCTGGGGATAAAACATGGATGCAGAGTTCTGGATTTCGGGTGCGGCTCCGGGCAGTATGCCATAGCGGCCGCGAAGCTCGTCGGGGATTCGGGGAAGGTCTTCGCCGTCGATCTGCACCCCAGGGCCCTGAGGATGGTCGACGAGAAGGCCTCCGCGCTGGGCCTGTCGAATGTCGAGACCATATATTCTGACCTGGAGACAGGGCTCGATGCCGGAAGCGTCGACATGGTCCTCCTGTTCGATGCGCTCAGGGGAAGGAAGGACATAAAGTCCCTGCTCAACGAGGTGCACAGGGTCGTCAAGCGGAAGGGGGCGGTGCACGTCAAGCGCTCCGGGCTGAAGAACGGAAGGGTGGAGGAGCTTATGGTCAAGGACGGCTTCTTCCACCTGAGGGGCAGGCACAATGATGTGCTCCGTTTCGGCAAGCTCGAGGGGGAGTTCTACGAAATCTAGGAATTGCGTCTGTGATTGAGGATTGGGTTAACTATTTTAAACCGTGCGGAATAAAACTTACAGTGCACTGGCCGGGCGGGACTGCCCGCAGGAGTGCAAAATAGGACAGGTGTTGAGAATGGACGTTGGCATAATCACTGGCTCCAAAACCCTATCGGTGGAAAAATGGGCCAAAGCCGCAGGCATGCAGCCTGACATGGCAAGGGCCATTGACAGGTCAATCAGGGAGCCTGAGGAAACGCCGTACCTTCTGGAAAAGATAGTCGCCAGCTTTTCAGACCTGAAAAGGAGAGGCAAGGATGAGGTCAGGAACGCCCTCCTGAGGGTCCAGATATACTGCGCCATCAACAGCGATTCCGACCCGATAAAGGTCAGCAAGCAGCTGTTCATAGCCGAGGTGCTGGAGAAGCTGCTCTTCGGCAGCAACCTCCTCATGATGGAGGAGATAGAGGAGCCGGTCAAGCAGGCGAAGAAAGGCAAGAAATAATATATCATTCTTTCCGGCATCATCCTTGCCGGTGTGCTGCACGCATCCCTTCAGACAGGCTTCCTTTGCTCCCTGAACATGCCAAAGCAGGCATCAATAATATCCCAGACTCCGCAGGCGATTCGTTCCAGGGGGTCTGCATTGTAGGGAGGTGGCCTGTATTTTTCCCATGCTGCCATGCATGCATCAATGACATTCTTCACAGGCCGGATTTCCTGCGGAGGTTCAGGCGCCACCCAACCATCGGAGCGGGCGTTCATCATTCTGATCTGCGCATACCCATGACCTTTCATCATCTGGAGCAGATCCACGAAATCCGTTCGTTTCGCCTCCCTTGCCCTGTCGCGGACTTCCCTAAGTTCTACTGCAGGCACACTCCTGTACGCCTTGGCCTCCTGAGAAATGACGCCGCTTCTCACAGGATGGCGCAGCCAGTCGGATGCGCCTAATCGATGGCTGTATTCCATGGTTTCGGCGGCTCTGCCAAACCATTCAGAGGCAATCTCCGTCTGTAAACCTTCAAAAAGGAGCGGCTGCCTTTGAGGCGGCCCTCTGAAACTGGAATAAACCGCATGACTGGCGGCATTGACATATCCGTGAAATTCACGGAGAGCTCCCGCCGTTTCCTGCCACAGTCTCACATACTCCCCGTCTGTCTGCATATAGCCGCCATTTTCGAAAGGTAGATTTTAATTGTGGAAATGGCAGGAAAATTTTTAAAGCACTCGCCGTCTTTTCCCACTTTTCGTTGGCCACGCCGGACACAAATTTATTATTGGCCGGCCAAATAATATTCATGGAAATAGTAGCCGTGCTGCTCCTGGGCTTCCTCGGGGGCGCCGTCACGCTTTTCGGCGGACTCATTTACATGTTCCTGGACATCAACAAGCGGCTGCTCCAGTTCATCACAATAGCGACGACCGGCGCGATCTTCTCAGTCGTGCTGCTGGGTGCGCTTCCAGTCTCCCTCAAGCTGGCTGGGGCCGGCTATACCGCGCTGAGCTTCATGCTCGGCGGGCTGGTCTTCATGATAACTGGGACGCTGTTCCCCCATACCTACGGCGCAGAGAAGTACGAGGACAGGCTCTACTCGCTCCTCAGGACCGGTTCGCTGGTCATATCGGGCATGGTACTTTACAACATACCGGCCGGCCTTCTGATAGGGTCAGGCTTCGCCTATTCGCCCAGCCTTGGCCTGTCGGTCCTGATAGCCATAGTCCTGGAGAACATAACAAGGGGGGTCGCAGTCAGCCCGCCGCTCACAGGCATTTCCACCGGGAAGCCCAGGATGATGCTCATAATGCTCATGGCTGGGATCCCGGCGGTCGCAGGCTCGGCGCTGGCATTCACAGTCCTGGCAGGTGCGATACCGGTCATAATCGGCTCCGGGCTGGCTTTCTCAGCCGGCGCCATGTTCTTCATATGCACAGACCAGCTCGTGGCCATGATGAAGACCTTCAACAGGCCCCATGACATCGCTGCCGCCATCTTCTTCGGGGTCGTCATAGGCGTCCTCATCCTGGGGATATGATGATAGCAGTTCTGAGGCTGGGACACAGGGCCGGGAGGGACCCGCGCATATCAACGCACTGCGCCCTGGTGGCAAGGGCATTCGGCGCCCGTATTCTTTTCTACTCAGGCGACCACGACGGCGGCCTTGAGGATTCCGTCAACAGCATAGTCAGGAACTGGGGCGGGGATTTCAGAATAGAATATGAAAAGGGATGGAGGAAGCGGATAAGCGGCTGGAAAGGGGCAAGGGTCCATCTTACCATGTATGGCATGCCCGTCCTAAAAAAAATAAGCGAAATAAGGAAATCAGGAAGGTCCAAGGACCTGCTTGTGATAATCGGCGGCGAGAAGGTGCACTGGGAGGTGTACCAGATGGTCGACTACAACATCAGCGTCACCGGCCAGCCGCATTCCGAGGTCGCCGCCCTGGCGGTCTTCCTTCACGAGCTACAGGAGGGCAGGGAGATGCGCAAGCCATTCAGGGGCGCGAAGATAAGAGTGATACCCCAGGAGCGTGGGAAGAGGACGGCAAAGGTATAAAAATTCCGCTGCCAATTGAACTGATATGTTCAGGGGTTGCTGGAGTTCCAGAGTCGGCGGCGGCGGACAAGGCGATCTGCCACCTATTGCCCCCACGGAAGCAGAGAGTGCCTCGATGTGCGGAAATTATTGGGCGTGCCTCGGGCATGTCGACGGTAAGCCTTACAGGCCCATTCCTTCGGCTTCATGCCATGACCCGAAGCGCGGCCGCGGCGGGTACTGCTCTTTGGCACCCGCTTTGGATGCATGAACTCATTTATTTAACAGCACGACCCTGCTCTCTTCCTGCTCGTCTTTGTAATGATAACCGGTGAGCTCCGCGATCCTTTCCGAGAACCCCTTCACTTCGGCATGGGAAAGCATAGCACTTTCTTCCAGCCTTTTTCTGGACCAGCCCACATGCATATAGGATTTGACTTCGATGAAATCCGGATTTGCGATTTCAAGAAGTTTTGCATAGCCTTTGAGATTCTTCATGTTCCAGCCCTTGACCAAAGTGAGCCTCGCCACCTTCCTGCAGGAGAACGAGTTCATGAGCTCCAGGCTCCTGCCGAACCTCTCCCAGAAATCCGGGAGCTGCGGGCAGTCCGTCTTCCTGTAGGTTTCCTTGTCAGGCGCGTCCACGGATATGTAAAGGCTCGTAGGCTCCGACAGGTTCTCAAGCCTTTCCGGCAGCTGGCCGTTGGTCACCAGGAACGTGGTGAACCCGCGCCTCTTGAACTCGTCTATGAGACCGGAAATCTCCGGGTAAAGGGTCGGCTCCCCGGCAAGGGATATGGCGGCCTGGTTGGGGTCCTGCGCCTCGCGACATTTGCCCAGATTGACGTTCTCGTAGCCCTTGAAGCCGGACAGCAGCTTCCGCTGGGATTCGATGCAGGAGTCAATTATCTTCCCAGGGCTGTCCAGGGCAACGCCCTTCATGTCGTTGCCCATGGTCTTCTCTATGGCCCTCCAGCAGTAGACGCACCTGTTGGTGCACCAGGCCAGGCTCGGCGTCATCTGCAGGCACCTGTGGCTCTGTATGCCGTAGAACTTCTGCTTGTAGCAGAAGCCCTGGTCCCTGATGGCGCGCTTTGTCCAGTTGCATATCTTCACCGCTGAATGGTTTCCTGCTATCCTGTACTGCTGCCTGTCCAGCACATTCTTGATTTCCTGCGGGATCATGTTTTCACATTAATTATTTGCATTATAATAAAGATGAAGATGGTCACCGGGAACCTGCCGGTGCCGGATAACCCCAAGACGTCATGCCTGCCAGCGCTCCCGGCCATGGATTGGCACATGATTTTATGAATTTTTTCGGGAAAAAGTAAAAGGAAGAAGTGGAACATTTCTGATTTGCATATTATTTAAATATTTTATCCACTTAAAAGTGGTAATAGGTGGAAACATGAATCCTTCATTCGATGGCTCTGTAAGCGCAATCGTCGCATGGTACAGGAAGTACAGGGATGCCATGGACGAGTTCGCCATGGGAAGCAAGCTTCTAGACCCGTGCTACGATGCGGGGGCATCACAATACGGCCGCGGTCCGTCCTCAGCAGTTGCGCTCGGGAGGCCGCCTGCGGCTTTATACAATCTCGACAGGGGGGACCATGAAAGGCTGGAGAGGCTGCTCGAGGGGGGCCTGTATGTGGTGCAGCGGGTGGAGGAATACCATGCCCCGGCCCTTGTGCACTTCTTCGGCAGCAGGAACAGGGTCTTCGAGGCCATAGACTTCCTTGCCGGGCAATTGTTCGGCCATGGATATCCAGAGGAGGGTGTGAATGCAAAGGCGGATGCAGGCCTTTTGGGGCATTACATGCACTTCCAGGAGATGCGCGGGACCATCGTCAGGGGCGAGGAGGCGATAGAAGACATAGTGTATGCCAATGCGGTGGCCCTCAGAAGGACACTGAAGAAAGGGCCTCCAAGAAGTGTGGCGCAGGCAATCGAAGAAGGCCTGTGGAAGTTCTGGGGGAGCAGGCACCCGGAAAACAAAGACGCCTTCTTTGACGCCGTGTCCGAATGCGTAAGGGTGAGGAAAAAAAGGGAGAAAGCGATGGAAGGCATATACAGGGAGAGGGTGTCGGGGTTGCTCGAAAATGCAAACGGGCATCCCGGCAAGGAGGATTTCGTGGCATATGCCGACATAATGGGCACGGCTGCTGAACGCTACCCTGGGGTTATCCGGGAGCGCAGCGATGAGGTGCATGCTTCCCAGAGGGCGTTGGCCGAGGCGTGGATAAGGATACCACTTGATGAGCTCTGGACAGGAGACTATGACGGCGTGTTATGCGCGGCAGAAAGGGTGTCAGGATTGCTCGCAGAAGGCCCGCCTGCGTCCGCCAAAGTGAAACCCGAAGCAAAGGAATAGATATTCAAGTTCAGAGAAGTCTGAAACCGTTTCTATTTAGCATCGTCAATCCAGCAAACAGCTGTGCATGAGGACCAGTTCATCATCAACATCTACACTGACGAATCCCTTGTATCCGCTATGAAAGGATTTTATCGTACCGGCACGTATCATATAATGTTCGTCTGAATGCGGCTCCAGGTACTTCACCCTGGTGCCATTTCCGTCGGCTTCCAATATCTCCAGCAATGGCCCTCTGCCGCTGTCAACATCCAGCTTGACTATGTGAGAACCATATGCATGCCCTGAATAGACTGGCACCGCCTGCCTTACGATGTCCCCGGGCTTCAGACCAAGAGCGCTTGACGTTGGCATAGTATACCATCTATTGCATCAAAAATTTTATATACCCTGCCGGGCCTTTTAATTCCCGGAATCGTGATTTGTTATATGGCGAAAGGCATCAGCAGGATAGTCCTGGAGATGCGCAGGCACGCGGGCGGAAAAGCCACGGTCTGGCACGAGGATCCGTTCAGGGTCCTGATAGCCACGGTGCTCTCCCAGAGGACGAAGGACCGGAACACTGAGAAGGCGGCCGGGATATTGTTCTCAAGATACAGGACCCCGGAAGGAATCGCCAGCGCTCCCGTCGCTGAGCTGGAGAAGCTCATAAGATCCAGCGGCTTCTACAAGGTCAAGGCGAAGAGAATCCAGGGGATCAGCAGACAGCTTATTGCGGATTTCAGCGGCAGGGTCCCCAGGAGGAGGGAGGACCTGCTGCGCCTCGAGGGCGTCGGCCCGAAGACGGCGGGCTGCGTCCAGGTCTACGGCTTCAACGACTATGCGCTCCCGGTCGACACCCACGTCCACAGGATTTCCAACAGGCTGGGGCTGGTGCGGACAAGGACACCGGAGGAGACGGAGCCTGCTTTGAAGAAGGCAGTCCCGAAGAGATACTGGAAAGAAATCAACCACCTCATGGTCAGCTTCGGGCAGAAGGTCTGCCTGCCAAGGAATCCCAAGTGCCGCATATGCAACCTTGCTCCTATGTGCAGTTATTTCAGGGAGAATGGCGCAGGAATGAGGCTGCAGGAAAAGAACGGGTAGTTTTCCATGACCTCCCGGAGGCCATAATTGGCGGCATCGGCTGGCAGAAACACGACGTTATCCAGATAAAGATAGCAGGCAAGGACAGGCTTGCGCTGGTGAAGGGATGAAGATAAAAGGGGGGTTTTGCGGGATCCCATGGGGGTTTTTCGTCGGTATGGTACTGGCGAGTCTGCTTATCTTTGTCTTGATGTGCTTCTTAAATATTTCTCTAATCTGAAAATAAGCTTGTTGCCGGAGCGTTAAGAGGGGATCTATCGCCCATTGATAATTTTTTTA
>Ga0315293_10007102_pt1 | contig 10418 bp, 10 predicted proteins | sample YL17G13_20_MG_FD_203071 | JGI IMG/M metagenome (GOLD analysis project Ga0315293, IMG submission 203071) | Sediment microbial communities from Yellowstone Lake, YNP, Wyoming, USA - YL17G13_20 | ecosystem: Environmental > Aquatic > Freshwater > Lake > Sediment | place: USA: Wyoming | collected... | reverse complement strand
ACCGCCGACTCTTCGCACTGGATGCCCACGATCCCCGTGGCCGTGAACACACCGCAGTGGAACACCAGCATCAGTTCCCCGAAGCCGATGCAGTCGATCCCGGCGGAGAACGCCTCAGCCGCTGCGGCATACGTCGCGGGGTTGAGGACGTTGACCACCTTCACTTCCTCGTGCAGACTTCCCTTCATGGCTTAGCTCCTTCGTTCCTTGGTCCTTAGTTCGTACCCACTAGGCGTTGGCGATCGTGCGGGAGATCGACGTCTGGAAGACGTAGACCCGCCGAGCCAGCGCCGCCGTCGCCTCGCACAAGACCCCGATGTACGGGATGAGGTCTCCGGCGGTCAGCGCCGTGCTGGTCGCCACCAGCACTCCGTTGATGTAGAACCGGGCCACCCGCGTCGAGTCGATGTCGATCACGAGGTGGTAGGTGGTGTTCTGGGCGATGGCGACACCGGTCGTCGCCTGCACGTCCACCCCGCCGATGGAGTAGACATACGTCCAGAACGCGCCGCCGATGCTGGAGTAGCTGAAGAAAGCCTGCTCCGCGTCGGTAGCCACCGTACCGGTGTTGGTGAGTTTCAGCCCGGCCCAGAGCATCGTCGAGGTTACGGACTGCGCGGTGGATCCGGTTGCGATCACCGCTTCCCACCGGACGCTGCGGTCGGTTCCCCAGGTCAGGTTCGACCACGCGCTGAGATTGGCCGTCAGCGCGGGAAGCACGATGATCGAGTCCGCCGCCGCCCCGTCCGTCTCCATGATGATCCCGCCTTCCGGGCTCATGGTGACGTCGCCGTCGGAAGAGTTGGTGCCCAGGACCTCGAACTGGTTGTTGACCGCGTAACCAACGGTGGCGATCAACTGCGGCAGCTTTTCAAACTTCTCGATCAGCTGCACTCGATCCTTGACCAGGGGAGACTTGATGTCGACCCCGTTGCCCTGGCCATCGATCTCCAGGCACCCACGCGAGGAGTTGTACTTCGCGCAAACGTCGCCTTCGTCGCCGAAGTAGAACGGCCCGTCGTCACGCATGACGACCTTGTCCGAGAACTTCTGGAACTTATTCGTGTTCCGCGAAGCCATCGCGGTGACCACGGCTGCTACGGCGCTCATCGGCGCCTCCCTTCAGTTAACAGCTGTCGAGAACTCCGCAACTTGCGGCTCCCCGTCATCGGCGCTGTTCCCGTGACGGGGCGGGGCCAGGGCCTTTCGGCCCCGACCCCAGCCCGCGCCTTTTAGGAGGAGAACCTCATGGTCATCCCCGGATCTTGCGTTACTACACCGCCACCGTCTGGTCCACGCAGAAGGACTCGGGGTGACGCACCCCGCAGTCGAACTCCATGATCGCCCGGACCCAGAGCTGGTTCTTCTCGAAGGCGTCCGAGGTCTCCCCCGAAGCCTTCAGTTCCAGCCCGAACCACTCCGCGATGATCAGCTCGGCCCAGTTGCCGAAAATGATCTCGCTCGCGGCTCCGGCGCCCAGCGTGATGCTGAGCTGGGTCGTGGTGCGATACGGGAACCCGAGCAGGATCCCCTGCACGGGACCGCGCTTCTCTTGGGTGCCCTGACCGAAGGTGCTGGACAGGATGTACCGGCCCTCCGCGTCCTTGGTCTTGCGGAGCGTGTTCCAGCTCCGGGGGTGCATTCCCCACCCCATGGCGTCCACGTCCGCGTTGTCCAGCTCGCACTGGTACTGCATGTCGTACAGCGCATCCGGATCGGGGACAGCGGTCATCGTCGTGGAGTTGACGCCGGGGGTGTTGACGATGCCGACGGGCTGGAGCCCACCCGTGCCCTTCATGCAGAGCTGGTCCATTTTCTTGGACAGCTGCTTGGCCATGTCGTTGCGGACCATGACTTCGGCGCTGGGGTTGCTGAGCCGGACCAACCGGTTGTTCAGCTTGACCATGGCCGCCAGCTCCCGAGGCTCCATCTGGAGTTCCCCGAGTGTGTTGTCGCTGGGCGTGATGGCCGCGCCCTCCGCGACCAGGTAAGCGGTGGCCCCGCCGGTCTGGCGCGGGATCTGGATCTTGCCGCCCGTCAGCCCGCTGAGGCTCGTGGCCCCGAGCTCACGGCAGATCATCCGAGCGTGGAGCAGTTCGATCAGCTCGGCCACGTACTCCGTGGGGACGATGTAGCCGCCCGCCGAGTCTACTCCCGTGGACATGACACGCTGCTTGTCGGACTGCACGGAAGCGTACTTCCGTCCCGCTTCCTTCATCACGCTCATCTCGAACGGAGCCAGGCTCTCGTCCCGAAGCGCGATGGCGAGCGCTGCCCGGGAGAACGAGAACGGCTGCTTGGACTTCTCGTGGGCATCGATCCCGAGGGAGACCACCCGGGTCGCTCCCTTGGACTCCACCGCGCCCAGCCGCTCCAGGATGGAGGGGAGTTGCTCCTGTTTCTTCTCGATCTCGATCAGCCGCGTGCTTTGCGCGGTGACGTTGCCCTCGATCCGTTTGAGGGCTTCCAACACCTCGTCGCCCATCTTAGGCCTCCTTGCCTTGGGGTTCGTTTTTCCCTTCCACTGTGCCCCCGACACTCGGAGGCAACTTCAGCTTCGGGGCCGCCACCGTCCGAACGAGCGGCTTGGTGACCGCTTCGATCGACTGCAGCACCTTCTTATGCTCACCGGTCATCCGAAGCAGCAGGCTGTCGGAGAGCGCGGACCGTTTCGGTTCCGGAGAGAGCGTTGTGGCTGGGCCACCGCTCTGCTCCTTAGCCAACGCTTCGACACTCTTCCGCAACCCCTGCAACTCCGCTCCGATGAGCGTGAGATTTTTCTGGAGAAAGGCTTCCAATGCCCCGATCCGACCCTGGATTGGATCCACGATTAGGCGCTGGGCCTCTTCGTCGGCCGTCTCAGATCCACCACCATCCCCAGAGTCGCCGTTCTTGATCTCGGATGCGGTCGAAGTCGGAGCCGCCGAGATAGGGTCCACCGTCGGGACCGAAACAGTGGTTTTGGTTACAACCTGCTTCTCCGCTTCCAGGAGCGCCCGGACATGCGTGAACAGCTCGTCCAACGTTCGAGGTAAGGCATCCGCTTCGGGCAGGTGTATCGCCGAAGCCATCCGGACCATGATATCGTTGGTCTTTGGTTCGGCCGAACGCAATGCGGGCACCATGCACGCCAGCTCGTCCATCAAGGCATTGGGGTTGCCCGGAATACTGGCCCCGCTGAACTCGTACATTTCGTTCTTGGTAAACGCATCGTCGCCCACCAACAGTTCCGTCAAGCAAGCCAGGTCCGGGTTCTCGTCGATCTCCTCAACGGTCTTGGGGTACTCGTGCTTCAACACCTTCCACCCGATGCTGACCGCTCGCAGGAACTTCTTCTGGTACAGCCGGAAGATCACGTCCGCGAAGGGATACACGTCCGGCCCCGCGAACTCGGCTTCCGCCCACATCCGGCGGAAGGTCCCGGTCTTGGTCTTGTCCCGCTTGAAGGGGCGAGGCTCCTCGGTGAAGCTGATCCCTCGGCTCTGGGCGATCGAAGGTTGACTGGAGTCGTGGCTCCAGAGCATGACGGGGTTCTTCAGGTAGTTCTCCAGTTGCCATCCTCGAGCGCTAACCACGGAGTTATACCGGTCCCGAGTCTCGTCACTGATGCAGAACCGGATTACTCGGTCCTTCGGCTCCCCTACCACCCGAACGTCCGCTTCACACGGACTTCTCCGGGTCAGTTCCTCGATCTTGATTTCGGACATCGTTCTCTCCTCTGTTAAGGCACCGCGACCACAACCCTCTTACTCTTCGGCGTCCAGCCCCTCTCAACGACGGGCAGCGCCACACACCGACAGTTGATGATTTCCTCGGGAGCACCCGATGGATCACATGGATACAGTAGCCCGTTATCGAACGGCGCCCCAATCTCCACGACATCGGAATCCAGCTCCTCATGTTCGGGGCGAACACTCTCATCCCGAGCGGTCGTCCACTCATGCTGTACAACGCCCTCAGCTTCCATGGCGCCGTACCGAACGGTGCTGACGGCGCTGGCGACCTCAGTCCGAGCGATCGTGACCGCCCGAGAGGCCTGCAGGTTGAAGTCACCTTTGATCCTCTGCGCCAGGTCCATGGGAGACTCCCCGAGCTTGGACCCCTTCTCTAACGACTTAAAGATCCTGTCATACAGTGAGCCGTTCGTCTCGGCCAGGATCTGCTCCCGGGCTTCGAGGGCGGCGTGTATCTTCGGGTCAGTGACATCGAACTGGAACTGGCCACCCATTTCCTTGGCCAGCCTACTGGCCGAATTCAGCGCCACTTCCAGATACACGGGACGCTCCATTGCCTTCAACTTGGTGTCCCAAGGACCGCGAGGGAACATCACGTCATGAGGAGTTACCCGAGTTACGATAACCCCCGTTGGCCCGTCTGCCAGGGCCGCAGGATTCCCGAGGCCGCTCTTCTCCAGCCGCCGAAGCATTTCCTTCCGCAGCTTGAACAGATAGTTCCGATACTTGGAAAGGAACCTCGCCTCCCCAGGCTGGAACACTTCCTTCATGATTGCGTACCAAGATTCCGACTTCGAGCGGTTCAGGGACGCCCACCATGCTTTGGCGTGCGCTTCCTCACTGGGGGAAAGGCCTGAGTCCAAACTCTCGGCCTCGTTGGGTTCCTCAGACGAGGAGTCGTTGGGTTCCTCATCTGCCTCCGGCTCGTCGCCCTCCGAAGGACTCGAAGTCGGCTCGGCCGGCACCGGGACGTCACCGGGGTCCGGCTCTTGTTCGTCAGGAGGCAGATCATACAGCCGGGCATCGGTCCGGGGGCCGGGCAGCAGCGGAGCTTTACCCCAGCCGTCCTGTGCTTTGTAACCAAGTTGGAACTTCTCGTTGACCTCATCGAAAGGTACTCCGAGGTCAATCGCCAACCGTGCGGCCTGGAGCTTGCTGAGATCGTCTTCAGCCAACGCCTCGACCTGACTCAAGTCGAACTCAACCCAGTAGTTCCCCTTCCCCGGCCCCAGCATCAACCGGGAATAGAACGCATCCTCGATTATCTTCATGATCGGGATCAGTGTGTTAGTCCAGAACTCTACCTTCACACTGCTGGCGGTGGCATAGTTCAGGTTCTGGTAACAGGCTATCTCGGAGTCGGGGACCTTGAAGATAGCGCAGAGTTCCTTGAGGCTAAAGTCCCGGAGCTTGGTGAACTCCATCTCGCGGTGGGTTTGACCGAGCTCCTGAACCGTGGTCCCACCCTTGACGGCCGCGGTCTTGCGTCGCTTCTGCCGACCTTGATGGGCCTCGTCCCAGGACTCAATCATCCGGTCGGCTTGTTCTTGAGTTAAGTCGCCCTGGACCACGAGCACAACTCCCGGAGTCGCGTCGTTGTCAAAGAACCAAGCGTTGTAATCAGCTGCCTTGTAGTCGGCTTGGATCGGAAGGGAAGCAGCCTCCAACGGCGCAAGGCCTCGAAGAGGGTAGTATGGATTCAAATACTTGACCTGGCAGATCTCGTGAGGCAGGTACGGAATGTTCTCTCCGCGCGAGTTGTGATAAACCCAGCCTGCCGCCACCGCCGACCGCTTGTCAAGAACCGCCGCAAACTCCTTCCCTCCATACGGCCATAGTTCCCCAGGAATCTCGTACTCGCTCACGCGCCCGCCCCCGCGCGCACCCTTGACATTCACGCACTCGCCCGACAGGCTTAGCCAGGTCACTTGCGCTTCCTTGAACTCAGCCGCCGAGCAGTTCGGGTTGGGGTGGTCAAACAACTCCTGCCACTCATAACCCTGCATTCCAGGCTCAACGGGTTTGGGATCCTTCCGGGAGCCGGTCTTCACCACCAAGGGGATCTTGCTGATGTTGGTGGCCAACGCCCTAACCAGCGCATAGGTCCAAGAGTGCTTCGCGTAAGGCCGCTCCATGACGTCGTTCGTGTTCAGCCGCATGGGAGCGAAGAAAGCCTTGTCGACCGAAGGAAAGCTTGGCCCCGCGGTTCGCTTGGTCAGCGGCACGATGGACATCGTTTTCTTTGCCTTGGATTTAGCGGCAAGCTTCAACATGGCATTAGCCTAACTGTGTGTAAGAACCCCGGCCGTCACCGTATGATGTTGACGCATCATGTTAGCGATGGACCACTTGATCACCGCGTCGTCGTGCGTCCCCTGATCCGCCTCGAACTTCCCGCTTGGCTGCAGACGGAAGCTCAACGCCTCGGACAGGAACTCACGGTCCCTCATCAGGATCGTGCCCTCCTCCAGCGCCTCCGCCATGCGGTCCAACATGATCGCACGAGTCTCTGCGTTCGTATGCCAGCCAGGACGCGTCGTACCCTCGCGGCCAAGTTTGTGGTAGAACAGCGATCCGCCCATGTAGTGCGACTGCCCATAACCTAAATCCTGTATCTTCTGGATCACCGCATGGCCGTGGTTCTCCCTCTCTACGCCGAGCAGTGCGTTGTTATACTCCCGACAGATACGGACGCAGTGATCGGCCAACACTCGGGGCGAAAACAGCCCATGGAGTGCCGCTACACATGCGCCCGTGTCTTTCCGGAGTAACCCAACGCCAGATCGGTCACAGCCGGGAAGGCCCTCCGAGGTATCACAGCCCGCAGCATACTGGACCCCCTTTTGAGGAGGCTCCCAACGAACCTCATATCCCCCAGGAAGGTGTTTCTTCGCGGGATCAGGAGCCTGCTGCATTAACGCCGAGATGATTGCGAGGTTGAAGAAGCATGTCCCCGACGACAAGAAAGCCTCGGTCGCAGTCTCGGGGTACTCCTGTGCAAACAGCTGCTTCAACGACCGAAGCTTGTCTCTCCTCCAGGCAAGCTGACCAGTCGTCAGGCGATGACGGTTGATCAGATCCTTCTCGTGATCGGTCAGGGTCTCCCGGATCTCCGCCCCAGCTCCATGGAGCAGGATCGTGTTCGTAGGATCCACCCACCAAGGAATGAAGATAGGGCACCACTCGTTAGCGCCCTGCTCGGCCTCAGTCCAGGTCTGGTGGAACCAACCCCCAGTCCCGTTGGCTGTCGTCTCACAAACGACCTCTCCCTGAGCGGCCGCTTCTAAGATACCGGCCATCGTGTCCTGCACATCTCCCGTCCAAAAGGCCACTTCGGAACAGTGCGCCCTCTGTATCGTCGTGCCTCTGCCGAACGCTACGGACCCCGCCGAGCCGACATAGAACTGGCTGTTCAGCCGATCGAAGTTATGGACCCTGCGGTTCTCTCGCTTCATGTGGGGGCGTAACAGCGGAGGCAGATATCGGTAGAACAGGCGGACCATTTCATAGATTTTCTCAACCGAGTCCGCTGTATGCGCCAGCGTGACGGCGTGCTGATACGGCCTCGTGGCGCATCGATGGAATGACAAGGCCTGCTCCCATGTCGTGACACCGCCTTGCCGAGCCTTCAGGATCAACGCTCGGAGAGACCGCCCTGGGTTGATCTTTTTCCAAGCCTCTTTCCTGAGGTGGACCACGCACTGGACGGTGTTCGCTTTCAGGGGGATTAACTGCGCGGTCTTGGACCGTATCTTCAGGAACTTCTCCGAGTATGTGAACACATCGGTCAACGTCTGGACCGCTTCAGGAGATAACCCTATCTTGACGTCGGCATGGACCTCTAGCGCATGCGGACTCAGAAGCGCCTCCCTTCGGGGGGCTCGGGTTCATCCTCGTCGCTGGGGGTATCTGGCGCCAGATTACTTTGTGGCCCCTTCTCGACGATCAGTGACTTAGAGTCACCGTTGGCCTTGGTGAGTTCGAGCACCATGCGGTCGTAGTCTTGCGTACCGTCTGAGTTACCGAGGATCTCGAGGCTGCTTGACATCCCGGCAAGGTCTAACTCGAGCCGAATCAGCTTCTCCAGGTCGCTGACTTTCTCGGGTCCGATCATAGCCGACCGCACCCTATCTTCATAGTGAGCGATCTGTCCTCGAACCAGCTTAACGAGTTCAAGGCGCCGAGCGAGGAACGACTTACCTAACTCAGCACCTATCTCATCGAGGAGCTTTCGGTCCCGAATTCTCGCCTTGGCTCGCCACCCATCCTCTCGAGCCCAGTGAGCGACCGTAGCAGCGTGCGTATTGAACCGCTCTGCAACTCGTGTCCACGATCTGCGGACGCCAAGCGCGTACCAGTATTCAAAGGAGGCGAGCCGGCATTCTTTCGTCTGGAGCCTGCGCTCCTGTTCATCGGCCCGCTCGATAACCGCGTTCCCCGCGAGGCGTCTTACAGACATATCTCTCCTCGTCGGTGATTATGACGCGTGCCGGGAAGTGAGTCAATGCAGAAATGGTGTCACAGGATGTAACATGACCTACTGCATCACAAACTCCGAGGAGATAGTAGAAACGACGTGCCGCACCTATCTTGAAGCGACCCTCCTTAAAGAAACACGCGGTGTCCCTGACTTCAGTGTACCCTGAAGTGACGAGTGGCCATGTTTCCCACTGGTTTTTGTTGAACACGTGGTGAGGAGGCCTAGCGATCAACACCGTGCATGTGGACTCTAACATTCCCCGGCAAATGTTAGTGACCACAAAAAATTGAGCGACCTGAAAAACGATCTCTATCTTCATCTCATCACATATAAAGCTGTATAATAATATATATAATATAAACATATATCGTCATAGATACCATAATACCTCATATATCTCTATACCGCTTTATATCCCGCCGAGTGAAAGGCGCGCTTCCGCAAAAAACCTGGTTTTTTTCAAAGTGTGTACACACATTCATAACCTTAATAGCAGGCGTGGTGCCGGTAAATCGCGCTTGACTTCCGCATCTCCACGACTTATTATCTACTATATGACAATCAAGAAAGTAAGGTCGGTCGTCGCAATCCCGTTCGTCCCGGGAACGCACCGCGGACGGGAACTGCAGCACCGCTTTCGAAAACTGAAGAACCGGTACATCACCGCAACGGGCTCGGTAGATGTCGCCGTCATACGAGTGTACAAGGGCCTCACCGAGTCTCGAAGAATCCCGGGTCTGAAGTACTATCAACAACTGTACCTCTGTCAGCCGATTCCACAGCTGAACGCTAAAGGCGTGCGAGCCAAACCCCCCAACGAGATCCACCCCTACTACCACTTCGTTCCTCAAACACCGGGAGAGCGAGGAACTCCTGAATATCGAGCCGCTCGCAGAACTACCCTAGAGTCCGCCCGTATGGAGGGCCGGCATCGCAATTGGCAGATGTACAACAGAGTCGAACGGCAGGGGTACTTTGAGAAGAAATTCGACATGGGGGCGCTGGTCGAGTTTATAGACAAGCCGGCATCGGGTCCGGGGCCGGGGCCGGCGTTGACGACCTCAGATCCTCGAAAATGGGGTCTCATCGTGGGTTGGGACGACACGCAGAAATGGGAACATCAGATACCGAACGGCCCGTGGCTGAACGAGTCGTACCTAAGGGTTCGAATGCACGTCTGGGGCGTCGGTGGCCAACCTCACAAGACGCTGATTCGGTCGATACCGAGTTACAAAGTCCGCGCGTTGTTGACGCGGTCTCTTGTTGAGCTGTGGGCAATAATTCCCTCTCCTCCAAAAATGTAGGTGTAGGTGGTGTAGGTGGTGTAGGTGGTGTAGGTGGTGTAGGTGGTGTAGGTTCGGATGAATCGTTTGAGGGGCTAAGCCATGAAACACACCGACAGGGTCGGGCAGGCCGCGTGCAGAGTCAGGCAAGCCGATTTACACTCACATCCCGAGAGTTCCCACGTGATCTGGCGCCGGCGGACCCTAGCGATCCTGCAGGCTCGGACGATCGTGGGGCAGGTGCGGTCCGCGACTGATCCCGGCACGCTCGTGGAGAAGATCCAGTTGTGGGAGCACCTGACCGGGAAGGAGTGGGAGGAGCGCCGGATGCGGACCCGGAAGCAGCGCGCAGCGGCCGGCGATCTCGCGCTGACCGGACACGTCCCGGCAATGCCGTTGGAAGTCGTTTCTGAAGAGGTCGAGAAGGCGTTGGATATTAAGGGCGACAAGCCCGAGTAGCGAGAGAGGACTGGCAAATCACTGTCCAGTAACCCGCTAATCCCGTAACGCTCCCGGCCCTCCCATAGTGGGGACTGGCCGGGTTTTTATGGGATTAGTAATAGCAAGGAGATAGGACATGATGAGGCTGTTTCACCGTAATGTGAAGGACGATTTCGAGGCATGGTTAGAAGCAGACTTGGTTACGGCTCATGGATTAAGGGTGGTGTCCGTATGCCAAGACCTGACATCAAGATGGCACGTATACTTTGAGGCCCCGGAAGCGTTTGGGCCAGATGAATTAGATAAGTGGGTCGAGTCTTATTATCGAGAGAAGTCCTAATAGTTAGGAAAGGAGAATCAGATGAGCAGGCCCGATGGAGGTCCGGCGTTTCCGACCGCACATAGCGATACCCATTACACCCACGGCGGCATGGCCCTCCGCGACTATTTCGCAATACATTCGGTTCTGGCGGCGGGAAT
>Ga0315293_10007100_pt1 | contig 10420 bp, 7 predicted proteins | sample YL17G13_20_MG_FD_203071 | JGI IMG/M metagenome (GOLD analysis project Ga0315293, IMG submission 203071) | Sediment microbial communities from Yellowstone Lake, YNP, Wyoming, USA - YL17G13_20 | ecosystem: Environmental > Aquatic > Freshwater > Lake > Sediment | place: USA: Wyoming | collected... | reverse complement strand
TTCGGCCAGCATCTGCAGGAGATCGTTGACCTTGGGAGGCCGGTCGTTGAAGCCGAGCTTTCGCCTGAGCTTGGCATAGGTCGTGACCATGATGCCGGTGGTCAGGCTGCCGCCCATGTCCACCGGAACCCGGTCGGGGTCGCGGTGCTCCAGCGCAGCCTGCACTCGTTCGCGGGAGGTCATGTGCGTCGCTCCGGTTCTGCGGCCGGGTTCACGGCTTACCCCAGGCGGCGAGGGCCCACGGCTCCAGGTAGCGGTAGTTCTGCTGCCAGGTGGTGTACATCGCGCCAGTGACGCCAGACACGGCTTCGACATTGCGCAGCCAGGCGGTGATCGCAGCTCCGTCGCGATCGCCGTCATAGTAGCCGGCGAGGACCTGCTCGTGGCCGCGCTCCGCGAAGAAGGCGCAGTTCGCGCCCTTGAGATGGCCGGCCCAGTTGACGATGCCGACCTCCGGAGGAAGGCCCTCCCAGGAGCCGGCCCAGGTGCCGTTTACGAGGTAGTAGTTGTCCACCGCGTTATGCTTGGGATCGAACATATCGGACCAGACCCGGATCTTGGCGTTCGGGCTAATGTCGCGGATGATCTGGGTGCACTTGCGCACATTGTCGGCGAGGAGCTGGCCGGGGGTCATGTGGCGGTCCTGACAGGCCTTGTCCCAGTTCCCCATGCGGATCTCATCGTGCTGCATGAAGAAGGTGGAGGGGTGGAGCAGGTCCTCGACTTGCTGCACTTGCTGGCGGAGGATGTCGTAGACCTTTGGATCGCTCAGGCAGCACATGATCTGCCAGTCGCCAATGACGATGGAGTGGTAGTAGCTGACGCGGAGCCGCTCGCCGTCGCGGAGGCGGGAGTCGGGGGTGAGGCGGATGCCGGAGGGAGGGGTGTGGTACTGGACGCCGGGCTGGAGCTGGGGGTCGCTCACAGGTGCGAAGTCCACTCCTTCGGTGTAGATCGTTCCGTCCTCTCCTCGCACCTCCAGGGGACAGCCGTCGCGGCGGAGGAGGTTGTGAAGCCCGATCTCCTCGACCTGGACGTCATCCCACCAGATGCGGCCGCCCTTGCCCTCCCAAGTGCCGAAGTAGAGGCGGACCTGGTCGTAGTTGAGGGAGTTGAAAACGATGTGGTACTCGGCCCAGTCCTGGGTGGGCTTGATATCGAGGTCGGCGTAGCAGAGCGAACGCTCCTGCTCGGTGGGGGCGAGGACGGTGATGTTCACGCTGCGCGGGGCCTCGAAGTCTTCGGTCTTGACCCAGGCCGAGATGTGATACTGGCGGAAGGGCTTGACCGCAATCGCCTTGGAGAAGCGGCAGTGGCCCCACCGGGGGTCGGCTTGGGGGATGTTCTCCATGCGGACGGCGGTATGCCCGGAGTGCACGACGGCGTGGTCGGCGAAGGTGCTCTGGCCGGGGTAGTCCTGCATGTCCCAGCCGACGAAGACGTCGCCCTCGGCGCGCTCGAAGTCGCCGCCAGGGAGGGAGACCGGAGGGTCGGGGACGAGCGCGGCCTCGCTGCCGCGGACGACGAAGAGGGCGTCCTCGACCGGCATGCCCTCGGCGAGGTTGCGATCAACTCCGGTGATGCTGCCCGAGTAGCCGATGGGCATGACGCAGGGGATGAGGTCGAGGCCGTGCTTGCGGGCCTCGGTCTGGAGCTTGAGCACGTTCTGGCGATAGGACGGGTTGTCGTCGCCGGGATCGTAGAGACCGCCATCCGACAGGACGATGGCGTTGTAGCCAGCCGCCTGGGCGCGAGGCAGTAGCGCCAGCGTGTCGGCCAGGTTGTCGGTCTGGCCCATGTCCTTCATGATGAAGAGCCAACGATTGTCCAGCTTCTGCTGAGCTGCCGCGGCACAACCGGCGGTGAGCTGGGATATGATGAGGGCAACGAGGACGAGCAGTGGAGTTCGCACGTTTGCCTCCTCACATGGGTTTGGGGAGCTTGACGGGCCGTCCGGTCTCGGCCGACTCGCGAGCGCGAAGCACAACTTCGGTGATCCAGAGACAATCGGTGAAGGGGATGTACGGATTGCGGCTGCGGCGGATGGCTTCGACGAGATCGGCGAAGATGTTCACCGGCCGCGGCAGCGGGATGTTGTGCGGCCCCTCTTTCTGGGTGGTCGCCGTTACGAGCTCATCGCGGGCCTCGATGACGCCCCTGTTGCCGATTAAGCGAAGCTGGTCGTCGCCGTGGGTCAGCGCGGCGGCGGGCCGGCAGTAGTCGAGGCGGAAGGCGGCGGAGGCGCCGTTGTCGAGCCGGGCGATGATGCAGGCATTGTCCTCCAAGTCTCCCATCTCGGGGTGTCCGACGTTGGCGCAGTAGGCGTAGACCTCGGTGAACTCCCTTCCGGTGATCCAGCGGGCAAGGTCCATGGCGTGGATACCGACGAAGGGGATGATGCCGCTGAAGGTTTCGTGGCTTTTCTGCCAGGCCGGGCGGTCGCCGAGGCGATAGGATTTCTGGCCGCTGACCTGGGTAACGGTTCCGACGATGCCGGCCGCCACCGCCTGCCGCATGGCGATGTAGGGCGGTTCGCCGCGCATGGTCAGCAGGCAGCTAGCGGTGACGCCGGATTCCGCGGCCGCCTTCTTCACCCGCTCCAGCCCCTGGAGGTCCTTCGCTACCGGCTTCTCACAGAGGAAGTGGATGCCGCGCCCTGCGCAGGCGACCAGCACCTCTGCGCGGTCGCGGTCGGCGCCGGCCTCGACGACGATGTCGGGGGTATGGTTGGCGAGCAGCTCATGCCAGTCGAGGTAGGTCTTAGTCCTGGGGGTGGCGCCGGGGAAGTCTGCCACACCTTTGAGGGCGCTCGGGTTATCGTCCGCCGCAGCAACGACCTCGACGCCGGGGATATCGGGGATCGCTTCCAGCGCGAGGTACTGATGTCCCTTCAGCCCGATGAACGCGACCGTGAGCGCCACCGCTACCTCCGTTCCATCCAGATACTCCACATCGGAGGTTCGACCCGCACTGCGGTCTTCCTGGGATGTGCCGGGATGGGTGCGATGATCTCGGCGAGTCCGTCCTGGATCCGCTTAATCGCCTCCGGGAGCAGGATACTAGTTCTGCCAGCGCGGCTACACCCCTTGTTACGGGACACCCCTCCACCAGCAGGCGTGGTGGGCGGGGGAGAGAACAACATCCGCATGGATCCCCCGCACGGCGATAGGCAGACCGGGCGCACGCCGAGCCTTGCGGCCGGCGAGGTAGGGCCGAGGTGGTGGCTGTGGGTCGCCGTCGCGCTGCTATTGCTGGTGACGGCGGTCGTGGTCGGGAAGTTCCTGCACCATGACTACAAGGACGCGGAGGTCTGGTATGAGGCGGGGTGCCGGGCGCTAGAGGGGAGGTCGCTGGCGGGGCTTCCGCATTACCGGTATCCGCCCACATTCGCGGTGCTGGTGGCGCCGCTGGCGGCGCTCGGGTTCGGACCGTTCTTCTTCGTGTGGTATGCGGTCAATGTCGGTCTGTTCGTTGTCTCTGTCCGGCTGAGCCGGAGACTCGCCGCGCCGACGGAGGCGGAATGTGCGCCAGCGAGCTACTGGCTGCCCGCGGCGCTTGTGGCCGTCTACGCGGTAGATACGCTCTTCCTCGGCCAGACCAACATCCTGATCATGGCGCTGGTCTACTGGGCTTTTGTGGAGGAGGCGCGCGGACGCCAATTTGTGGCCGGGCTGCCGCTAGGGGCGGCGATCGCGATCAAGGTGTTCCCCGCGCCGCTCCTGCTCTACTTCGCGTTTCGGCTGCGCTGGCGCGTCGTTGCCGCGGCCGTGCTATGCGGCATGTTCCTCCTTTTCGTGGTGCCCGGCGCGGCGCGGGGGTTCGAGCGCAACTTACGCGAGATGGCCGACTGGTCCGAGCGGGTGGCGCTGCCGTTCGTCTCGCGGGGAGAAGCCGGGGACTGGGGGCAGCATTCGCTGGATTTCGGCAATCAGTCGCTGACCGGAGTGGCGGGGCGTTTGCTGATGGCGGTGAACGCCCAGGTCGCCGCGCGGGAAGGACCGGACATCTATGTGAACGTCGCAGATCTTGGTGCCGCGCAGGTGCGCCGGGTGGTGCTGGCGGTATCGCTCGCGCTCGGGCTGGTCCTTGTGTGGGCGATCGGCTGGCGGCGACCCGCCGATGGGCTGCGCCAATCCACCGAGTACGCGCTCGCTGTGACGCTGCTGCTGCTCACATCGGCGCTTTCCTGGACCTATTTCTTCGTGATGCTGCTGCTGCCGGTGATGGTGTCGGTCCGGCTGCTGGGCGAGCGCGATCGGATTGGCGGGACGGCCGCGCTGGCGCTGCGGATCGCGCTTGTGGGGATGGGGGTGGGGACGGCGCTGCTAATGAGGCAGTACGCGCGCGCGCTCGGATGCGTGTTCTGGGCGAGCCTGCTGGTCTTTGCTGCGCTGGCCATGGCGGCGCTCAGACTGCGCCGGCAGGCAGGCGAAGAGGTCACACCCGCCCGCGGGTGAGCAGCGCCACGAGCGCCCAGGTCCCCGAGTTCAACAGGTCGCCAACGATGAGGCCGATGGCGAGCGGGACGGTGGCCCGGTAGAGCCTCAGGCCGCCGTAGCGGATGACGAGCGTCTTGAGCGCCCACCCCAGGAAGAACGGCAGGTAGTTCCAGTGCATCCCCCAGCAGTTGGCGGCGATGTAGCCGACGGGGTGGAAGGGCCACCACCAGAAGCGCAGCCGCATGGCGCCGAGGAACACCGCGAAGGCTGCACCGGCGGCCATCGCGGCCAGGCCATCGTAGTCGGACCGCCCCGGGTTGGTCAGGTATTCGAAGATCCTGTTGCCGTCGTTGCGGGTCTGCCAGGAGGTCCAGGAGTAAGCGGCGCCGACGCCGAGATTGAAGTAGCCGTACCGATAGGTCCGCGTGAGCACCAGATAGGACCCGAAGAGGAGCGCGATGACGAAGCCGCCGACCGTCGCGTAGGCGAGCCGGCGGGCATTGAGCTGGGCGGCATCGGCGACCTTGAACCCTTCGAGGGCGTTGCCGGTGACGACCTCGAACGATTGCCCAAAGCCGGGGAAGAAGGCCCAGCGGGTCGAGATCAACGCGACTAGCTCCCGGGGACGGAAGATGCTGGCGCCGAAGGGGACGACGATGGCGTCCTGGATCTCCTGGGGGAAGGGGAGGAAGCCGAGCCCGGTCTCGGCGCGCAGGCGCGCCCAGAGCAAGTAGTAGCCAACGATGAGGGAGACGAGGACGAAACCGAACCAGAGGCGGCAGCCGGCGAAGAGGAAAAAGCAGACCATCCAGGTGAAGGTGAGCACGAATCCGATCAGGGCAAGGCGGTAGGGCAGCGGCTCGGCCGCGTCCGCGTGGCGGGCACCGAAGCCGAGCGCGATGCGAGCGGCGCGGAAGAGATGCCGGCGGGCAGTCCATAGCACCCAGACACCGAGCGCAAGGGCGGCGCCACCACCCTGGGCATAGGGCGCGGGGAAGCTCGTGCTGTACCATTCCTCGGGCCGCTGGGGCTCGGCGCCGGCGGCGATGGCGGTGACAGTGAGCGCCAGCCGGACCAGCCAGAAGAACCATGCGGAGAACGACAGCTCCTTCGGGATGAGGTAGGCGACGGCAATCATCCACGGCCAGAACACCAAGTCTATCTCGCCCAGCCCGGCGAGGGGGCCAACCTTCTGCCATTGGATGATGGGTGTCGGTCCCAGCGGAACGGCGGGGATGGATGGCACCTTGCTGGAGAGCGTGCTCATGAAGTTGACGAGGAACGAGATCGCCACTCCGATCCAGAACACGGTGACGAAAGGAAGATGGGCGCTGGCTCTGCCGGCCCTGCGCCGGTCACTCCGGACCATCTCGAGGGGAATCTGCGCCATCGGGAAGCTGAGGCGCTCGTGCGTGATCCACTGACGTTGAAGCACGGCGACCAGGCAGAAGGTGCAGCCGAAGAGGGCGAGCATGAAGGATAGCCAGGCCCCGAGGGGGGCCTGCCACTCTGACCATGGGACGGTGGAGCGGCCCTCGAAGAAGCCGTCAACCGCGGCCGGCGTGGATGGCGCGAACCAGGTGGGGATGTGGGGAAGGAAGGCCGCCTCCCAGGCGGTGTTTACGCGGGCCTGGTAGTAGTAGGCGATGGTCTTCGGGATCATCCAGAAGAGCACGCCATGGCTGACGAGGGGCGCGCTGACCAGCACGATGCAGTAGATGGCGAGGAGCTCGCGACGGCTGAGGCCGCGGCGCCGGAGGAATCCCGCGAGCGCGGTGAGCAGGAAGAGCGCGACGACGGGCGCCATCGCCGGGACGCCCGAGCCGAACTCATAGACGCGCCGCCAGGCGATCTCCACGTAGAAAGCGCAGTAGGCGATGGCGATGATCAGCGCGAGCGCAAACAGCACAGCTCGCGCCGATACCCCGCCGCCCGGCGCGTTCGGGCGATCCGCTTGATGGCCGATGTGGGGCTGTTCCACGTGCCCGGGCTCCTCGGCGCTCAAGTCAGCCTGCCGGCCGGCTGGCGGATCTCAGGCAGACGGCCTGGGGTGTCGGGCCCAGGCAAGGGACTCGCTGCGCTCCCAGGCGAGGCTTGCGGCACTTCCGTAGACCTCCTCCGGCCGTCTCGGTTCTGTGGGCCGCACACATGAGCCTTCTAGCCAGGGCGCAGAGGATTGCCTGCCATCCGCGCAGAAGCGAAACGCCGGCGCGAGGACAAGGGAGCGGTTCGTCAGGCCGCGCGCGAGGTTCGAGATATCGTGACGCAAGTACCCCAGGGACAACCTGATCGCACGGCGAGCGGCTCTCTTGTGAGGGTCGCGGCGGTGGTTCCCGCGTACAACGAGAAACAGCGCATCGGGGCGGTGCTTGAGGTACTTCGCGGTACGCCTGTCGTGCAGGAGATCGTGGTCGTGGACGACGGCTCAACTGATGGCACGGGCGAAGCTGCGCGGGGCGCAGACGACGGCGTAGACACGGTCACCCTGGGCCGCAATGTTGGCAAGGGCGGCGCGATGAGAGCGGGGGTCCTTCGCACCAACGCCGACGTTATCTTGTTCCTCGACGCCGACCTGGTCGGACTGACCTCCGCTCACGTCAGCGCGCTCGTTGAGCCGGTTCTTCTCGGGCAAGCAGACATGGCCGTGGGTATGTTCCGCGGTGGGAGGTACATCACCGACCTCTCGCAACTGCTGGTCCCGTACATCTCGGGTCAGCGCGCCGTTCGCCGGGAGGTGTTTCTGGCCGTGCCCGCATTGGAGACGGCGCGGTTCGCGGTGGAGACGAAGCTGACCAAGTACGCGAAGGCGCACGATCTCACGGTGCGGACCGTTCCGCTGTTGGGGGTGACGCACGTGATGAAGGAAGAGAAGCGAGGTGTGCTTAGGGGGGCGATCGGGCGGGCCCGCATGTATGGCGAGATCGCCTGGTCGTTAATGAGAGACGGGCGGCCGTGAAACCAGACGGGCCACCACAGCGGGGTCGGTCACCTTATCTCGCGCGCTTCCCCAGCAGGTCAGAACTGAGGCGGAGCGCTCTCGGGCGCCGCCCGGCACGCTCAGGCCGCTGATTATCACACGCCCGGGCCCGAGCGCGCGGACGCTGACTGGCAGACTCCGCGCTGTGCCGTCCTCCACGGATACTCCTTTGGGGTCCGCGCCCCGAGCGATGGTGACACTCATGATGGCGGGCTTGCCGGACGCATCCCAGGATCGGAAATCCAGCGATACGTATGCGCCCTTGCCGAGCCTGTTGGGGCTGCGAGTCAACTCCGCCCTCACTGTGCGATCGCTCCGCAACTCGACCAGCAGCTCGCCGATGTCGGCCGAGCGGAGGCTGCGCCGGTGGCTGTCCTCATCCACCCAGACGATGGTGTCGTTGCCATCGGTCTGTCTCACAGGCAGTGATGCGAAGAGCTCGTTCGCGCGCACGAAATCAAGCAGCAGCCGATCGAGGCTGGGAAGCTGTGACCGGTAGCTCTTGACGGCGGAAAGCTTGCGCTTGGTTTCATCTGGCGAGAGAGGCAACTGGAGCCAGGTTGAGCGGGCGGTGATGATGTCAGTAGGCGGACCCAATGGAAGCCGTGGCCGGAGTCGACGCGGCGACGGGAAGTGGGGCCAGTGGATGAGGTAACCGTAGAGCCGTGTCTGCGTGGCCCAGGGGTCCGAGTTGCGGGCAGCGAGCATCGCCAGTCCATAGCTGACGAAGGCGCATGTCGCCCAGTGATCGGGGTGGATATCTTGCGGATGTGTGACATAGACCTCGGTGGGCTTCACCTGTTCGAGCAAAGCGATCACGTCTGAGAGCACTTGCTCGCCGCAGTAGGGCGCGCCGGGGGTGAAGGTTCGTTCGTAAGGCGAAGAAGTTGCGCGGGTGTACGGGGAGCGATAGGGGGAAGAGCGCAGCCAATGGTCTACCCGCCAGAGTGCGACGAGACCGTTGTTGGGATAGCTGAGGAAGTGAATGCGGTTGGCCGGGAGGCCGAGACTGGCAAGGGCCGCGATGCTCTCCTGCTGGCGGGCGCGGCCCAGGTCTATGAACGCGTGTGGCTTCCGAGACAGCTCGCGCTCGCCGAAGATGAGGGAGAGCTCAGAGCCGTCGCCGTTGGTCATGAGGGCGACGTGGACCTCGGCGCCGCGTGTGAGGGCCTGCTGGATGAGGCCACCGCAGCCGATGACCTCGTCGTCCGGGTGTGGCGCGAAGATAACGATGCGCTCCCCCTTGGCCGGCAATGCCATTCCCTGGCCGGTGGGAGCAGCAAGCGCCTCGTCGGTGAATGGCCAATACCCTCCCAGCCAACTGCTCGCGGTGAGGGCCGCCACTCCAACAATAAACAGGAGCAAGAAGCGATTGCGATTAGCTCGGGGCGGTGCGCCCCTATCGGGTCGGGGGGAACGCGCAACGCCATGCCCCCGCGGCGGTGTCATGGCAGACCTCATTCACCGCCCTGCCACACTCTCCTTCATTCCCAGTGTGGGAGGAGGGAAACTGCAGCAGCGGCGCGGGTCTGCGGCGGGTCGGCACTTATTGCTTTTGCCAGCGGAAAGCGGTAAACTCGGGGCGGGTTGGGGAGGGTTCAATGGCTGGGGTTGTGGGGAGCGCCGACCGGGTCGGCGCCGATGCGGCAATCGCATTCCACCGGTGGCGCACGGTCTGCACGCGGGCGGCGGCGCAGCTTCCCGATGCGTTGCTGGACAAAGCGTGGTGTGTCTTCGAGCCGTTTGTGCCAAGTGGGTTCCTCGCTCGGGTGCGCCAGGCGCTTACGTGGGTGGCTTTCGGCCTACCGCTTGGCATACTGGTCTGCGGCTTTGTCTACCGCCATGGCGCCTCCATCGAGGCGGTGTTCCAGCGAACAGGGATATGGGCGCTTGTCGCGCTGTACGGCTTCCTGGGTCTCGACGCGCTGATCCGCGGGGTCGCCTGGCTGTTCTCGGTCGGGATGCCGCGGCGCGCGGTTCTGCGGGAGGCGGCTCAACTGGGGCAAGACGTACACGCTATCGGCCTTGCCCTAAGCCCGGCGCTGCTGTCCGAGCTAGATGATTCGGAAGTGCGAGAGCGAGCGTCGTGCTGGATGATGCTTGACGCGGAGGCCGCGGCGGCGGAAAGGCTGGGCGAAGCCGCGGCGAAGGTGCTGCGGCGCGGGGTGGCGCCTCAGCCAGAGGAGTTGGACCTGCTGCTGCTGTGTCGGCGCGGGGTGACGGTGGTGCTGTACTGCCTTGGCATGGTCTACCTGTGGTGGCCGCTGTTCCGCATCGGCGTACCGGGATGGATGCGTCTGCCGATCCCGAAGTTCCCATCGTGGCCTGCCACCGCCATCGTCCTGTTCAGTGCCGCTTGGCTGCTGCATTCCCTGTCGGGAGCGGCGATTCGGTTCTGGCTCGGCTGTGAGCCGAGCCATGCCTGTAGTTTGGGGCACCAGCTGGCGAACCTGGCGCGGGCGCGGCATCTGAGGAGAGCGGAACTAGAGCTGCTAACCGATTCCTCGCCGAGCGCGCTCTCGCGGGCGCGCCGCTGCCTGTACCCGGTCCCAGAGCCGCCGCCCAGGGGCGTGCTGGACAAGCTCAAGTACTGGTTGTTCGCCGAGGAGTGAGGCAGCGTGGCCCGCGGGGTCAGTCGCGGGCGAGCTGCGCTCCGAGGCGCACCCCAGCTACCACCGCTGCCAGGCGCTCGTTTTCCGCCGGGATGGGACCGCCGGCGAGGCCGGCAACGATGTCGGTCGTATTGCCCCACGTTGTGGCCAGGTAGCCGAGCATCTTCGGGGTGGCGTCACGCCGGGCGACCTCGATGAAGCGCCTGATGCTCTGCTCCTTGTTCCAGCTCGCGGGCCAGACGGGAAAGCCCTTGTCGAGGAGGAAGCGCACTGACGGGAACTCATCCCAGGGCTCGTAGTGCCAGTCGCAGATGACGATGTCCTTGGGCACCATGTCCACCGCCTGCCAGGTCTGGTTGGCGCTGCCCTCCCACTCGTGCTTGCAGCCGACG
>Ga0315293_10007099_pt1 | contig 10420 bp, 2 predicted proteins | sample YL17G13_20_MG_FD_203071 | JGI IMG/M metagenome (GOLD analysis project Ga0315293, IMG submission 203071) | Sediment microbial communities from Yellowstone Lake, YNP, Wyoming, USA - YL17G13_20 | ecosystem: Environmental > Aquatic > Freshwater > Lake > Sediment | place: USA: Wyoming | collected... | reverse complement strand
GAATTATCCCGGGAATGACAGATATCCTCAAAGTCTCCACATGTAAGTATCTGCTGTTTGGGTAATCACTATTTTGATCATCGAAATGGTGACTTGCTGGAATTTTCTGTCCCATCAATATAGTGGTATCACAGAAGAACGGCTTTTTGACAGTACAAAAAAGATGACGAAGTCAGTATTTTTGGAAAATATGTGCATCGATACATACCGGCATACTTTCAGGCAGCCTGGCATGCATCTAAGCGGGCTCCAGAGACGGATCAAAAATAATTCTGTGGACCTGCTCCGGGTTTTTGAGAGTAATTTTTCCTCGCATCCGATGGATTGAAGAACGAGTGACACCAGCGTCTGTATCGGATGCCTCGCGGCCCTTGTGCCGGGATGCTGCCATAGGTGTTTTTATCGTACCCGGTACTTTCACGTTTGCACTCATAATACTTCGGAGATATTCGCGCCCGGTTATTATTAATCAAATGCTAACGAATTTTGCAAAATCATGTGATGTTTCCCTTATCAGATTCGGCCATGACCCAACCAGCCGGTTCCCTGGCGGATTGCTGTGAGCTGGATTGTTGATGCCGGGATCAGGGTGATTTTTCCGACGTGATCGCAGGGGCGGGCACTAGCGGCCTTCCGTTCGTTGTGACCGTGCTACACCCCCGCTCGGAAAAGGGGGCATTGCAGGCCCGCTACATTGACAGGTTTTTTCCTGATTAAAACGCGTTGTTTCTCAAAATAACCGATTATAGCGATATTTCCCACAGGTGTTGACGCACTTCCTCTGGAACCCAAAAACAGGATCGTCCGATAGGCAAACGGAGGCTGTATTGGGGTTATTGGGGATCATGTCCTTTTTTAGGTCAACAGTGTAACAAGCCAGGTCTATAATGTCTATAGTCGATTTAGTCGCTTCAGAGATCCTGGTAAACCGTTGGAACCTCCAGAAAGGACTCCCCTTAATAGCGGAGAATAAAAAAGCATTCCCGATCTTCATCAATGTTATTAAAAATGTACTGAACCAACACAATTATCATCCAAAAAGTGTACATAATATACTGTTTATGGAACGAAAAATTTCGACCACGTTAGAAAGATGGAAAAATACTCCGCATCACAAGCCTCTTCTCCTGCATGGAGCCCGCCAGGTTGGGAAAACGTATTCGATCCTTGAATTTGGGAAAAAACACTATAAAAATGTTGTATATATAAATTTTGAAGCAAATGCAGAGGCTGCAAAAATCTTTAAACGTGACCTTAATCCTTCCCGCATCATCAGAGAACTATCCGTAGTGTCCGGCCAGACAATCCTGACTGGCGACACATTGCTTTTTTTTGATGAAATACAGTCCTGTCCCCAGGCCCTGACTTCCCTGAAGTACTTCTGCGAAGATACCGAGGGGTATCACATTATCGCTGCCGGGAGCCTGCTCGGGATCGCTCTTAACCGGGAACACTACTCATTTCCTGTCGGAAAGGTTGAGATGAACACCCTGTACCCCCTCGATTTTGAAGAGTTCCTGTGGGCAATGGGCAAACGAGATCTTTCTGAACTGATCAGAGTTTCATACATTTCTGATACTCAGATGACACTGCATGACAGCGCTCTTGATCTCTACCGGATGTACCTTGTGGTGGGGGGTATGCCAGGTGCGGTCCTGGAGTACAGAGAAAGGCAGGACGTTAATCTTCTCCATGCAGTTCAGAAAAATATCAGTAATGCCTATATCGCTGATATGGCTAAATATGCAGCCCCTGCAGAAACGACAAGAATAATGGCAGTGTTTCGCAGCATCCCTTCCCAGTTAGCCAAATCGAATCATAAATTTCAATACCGGTGTATCAAATCCGGTGCTCGTGCACATGAGTATGAATCATCACTCAACTGGCTCAGGGATTCTGGTGTCATTATCATCTGCACCAAGGTCACAGAAGGCAGACTCCCTTTGTCTGTGTATAAAGAACCATCCTTCTTCAAGATCTACATGACCGATACCGGCCTCCTTTGCGCTCATTTCGATATACCCGCTCAGGTGATTCTCCAACAAAGTTCACAGCTTGATACCATCAAAGGTGCTCTCTCGGAAAATTACGTCTGTTTTGCACTTCTTGTAAATAGATACACTCCCTGTTACTGGGAATCGCCAGGAAAGGCAGAAGTGGACTTTATCATTCAGAATAAAAACGGGGATATTATCCCCATCGAAGTCAAATCTTCAGAAAATGTGCGATCAAAAAGCCTTGCACAATTTATTGATCGATACCATCCAGCGTATGCCATCCGGATATCCCCAAAAAATTTCGGATTTGAAAATAACATAAAATCGATCCCCCTGTATGCAGTGCACTGTATCAACGAATAAAAATTGAAATCTTCCCTATGTCGCATATTTGCTCAGGGATTTCAGATTGATAATACGGCGGACCTTTTGGACACAATGTCAGCAGTGGATGACGGGCTCACACATCTCCAAAAAATTCCGCTAAATACCGGTTTACCTTCAGGCAGCCTGGTATGCATCTAAGCGGGCTCCAGGGGAGGATAAAAATAATCCGGCGTAAAGGTAATTTTTCCTACGTGATCTATGAGGCAAGCCAATAGCACCCCTCCCTTCGCATCGACCCTCCTGCACCCCCCGCCCGGAAAGGGGGGCATTACAGGCCCGCAAATTGCAGGGTCCTCCCCCATGGTATCCACCCATACACCGGAAATGCAGGATAATAAAAAACCGTGGCATTAAGCAATCACTAAAAAAAATGAATTATCACCATTTCCCAGTGACCGGCAAATCCGTGCTTGCTCCCCAACTGATTGCCGTTGTTGTTGTTCCGTTTTTAAGGTAGAACGTATGAACTGATGGCCGGAATACTCCCACTTCGGTTTTGCCATCCCCGTTCCAGTCCCCGGTTACAGGTTTGTCAGTGCTTGTTCCCCAGTTGATTGCCGTGGTTGTTGTTCCGTTTTTAAGGTAGAACGTATGAACTGATGGCCGGAATACTCCCACTTCGGTTCTGCCATCCCCGTTCCAGTCCCCTGTGACAGGTTTGTCAGTGCTTGCTCCCCAGCTGATTGCCATTGTTGTTGTCCCGTTTTTCAGGTAGAACGTATGGGTCGGGTTCCGGAATACTCCCACTTCGGTTCTGCCATCCCCGTTCCAGTCCCCGGTTACCGGCAGATCCGTGCTTGCTCCCCAATTGATTGTCGTAGTTGATGTTCCGTTTTTAAGGTAGAACATATGGGTTGAGTTCCGGAATACGCCCACTTTGGTTCTGCCATCCCCATTCCAGTCTCCGGTAACCGGCAGATCGGTGCTTGCTCCCCAATTGATTGCCGTTGTTGTTGTACCATTCTTTAGGTAGAACGTATGAGCAGATGACCGGAACACCCCGATCTTATCCGGAAGAACCTCCGGATTAGCCCGGGTAACCGTGAAACCGTTGAACAGGGACGCGCTCTTGCCGCCGATGATCGTCACGCGCACAGCCCGGGCACCTGTCGGCGCTGTCGATGGAATCACAAAGTCGCAGGTGATCGTCGTCGGTGAGACCCGGACGTCGTTGGTTCCCGGGATGTCGCCGATACCGAAACGGACGAGCTTGACCGACTGGATGACCCCGAACTCGGTGCCGGTGATGGTGACCGAGACCGTGGTGCCGGGGATTCCCCATGCCGGGGATATCCCCGTGACAGTGAGTGGCCGCGGCAGGACGGTAAAGGCGTCATTCTTGGACCCCCCGAAGCCGTTGCCGGGCGGGGTGACATAGACGGAGTAGGAACCGGTGGAGGCATTGCCCTGGACGGCCAGGCTGCACCGGATCGTAGTCGCGTTGATGACGGTCTCGTTTGTTGCGTGCATCGTGTAGGAAACGCCGGTGCCGCCTGAGATCCAGACCTCGGTGCCGGAGAGGAAGTTGGTACCGTAGATGTAGACGGTTGGCAGCGTGGTCCCCAGGACCGCACTATTCGGCGAGATCCCCGTGACCGTGGGCGGCGGCAGAACGGTAAAGACGTCAACAATGAAGGCGTCGGCCCCGGTTCCGGGGAGTTCAACGTAGAGTGTATAGAGACCGGGTATTGCATCCCACGGGATGGCCAGGCTGCACCGGATCGTGGTTGCGTTGATAACGATCTCATCTGTCGCGTTTATCTCCGTGCAGTACGCGCCGGAACAGCCCCTGAGTTGGACCTCGGTACCGGCGACGAAGTTGGTGCCATAGACGTAGACGTCGGTCAGCGTGGAGTTGACGGTCGCTATATCCGGTGAGATCCCCGTGACGGTAGGATTCGGCAAGGATGGCAAGATGGTAAAGGCGTCATTTTTTGAGTACCAGTTTTCGCTTCCGGGGTTTTTAACAAGGACATCGTAGAGGCCGGGTCCGGCCTCAGTCCGGATAGTCAGATTGCACTGGATCGTGGTGGAATTGATAACAGTTTCATCCGCTGCATCCATCGAGTAAGACATACCGGTTTCCGGACCGACAATGGCGACCTCGGCACCGGAACGGAAGTTGGTGCCGTAGACGTAGACGTCGGTCAGCGTGGTACCGGTGTATCCCGATGTCGGTGAGATCCCCGTGACGGTAGGATTCGGCAAGGATGGCAAGACGGTAAAGGCTCTATCCATCTGTTCGACCCAGTGTTCGCTTCCGGGGTTTTTAACAAGGACATTGTAGAGGCCGGCCCCGGCCTCAGTCCGGATCGTCAGATTGCACTGGATCGTGGTGGAATTGATAACGGTTTCATCCGCTGCATCCATCGAGTAAGACATACCGGCTTCCGGACCGACGATGGCGACCTCGGCACCGGAACGGAAGTTGGTGCCGTAGACGTAGACGTCGGTCAGCGTGGTACCGGTGTATCCCGATGTCGGTGAGATCCCCGTGACGGTGGGCGTCGGCACGACGGTAAAGGCGTCAGGCTTGTAGGCGTTCCAGCCGGTGTTGCCGGGGTTTTTGACATAGACGTGGTAGGGGCCGGGATTGACATTCTCATGCATGAACAGGCTGCACCGGATCGTGGTCGAATTGATCCGCGTCTCGTTCGTAGCGTCAATACCCGTTTGCACGCCGATGCCGCCCGCGAGATTGACCTCGGCGCCGGGCATGAAGTTGGTGCCGTAGACGTAGACGGTCGGCAGGGTGTCGAAGCGTTCTGCCGTGCCCGGGTAGATCCCCGTGACCGTGGGGGTGATGGAGAGGGTGAAGGCGGCCGCCCTGGAGACCCAGTTCCCCGCGGGGTTCCGGACGTACACGTCGTAGGGACCGGGATAGGCATCGGGCGGGATGATAAAGCCGCACTGGATCGTGGTCAAATTGATGAAGGTCCGGGACCATAGGTCAATCTTCGTGGTGCCGTCGGTGCCGCCCAGGAGGTAGACCTCGACGCCGTTCGTGAAGCCGGTGCCGTAGACGTAGACGGGGTTCATGTAGACGAATGGCATCGTTGTATTGTCCGGGGAGATCCCCGTGACGGTGGGCGTCGGTGCCGTGACGGTGAAGACACTTGCTCCGTAGGCCAGGAAGCTCCCGGGGTTCCTGACACCGACGGCGTAGGGGCCGGGATAGGCGTCGACCGGGATCGCCAGGGTGCACCGGATAGTAGTCGAATTGATAACATTCTCGTTCGTGGCGTAGATCTCCGTCCAGCCGCCGGTGCTCCCTCCCCACATGTAGACCTCGACGCCGGATACGAACGGACCCCCGGAGACGTCGACGATGATCGTCTCGCCGGGGGAGGCCGACGCCGGTGACAGTCCCGTGATGACGGCGAGTCCTCCGGTCACCATGAACGCGTTATTCTTGGAGATCGTGCCCTCCCCGGGGTTTGTAACATAGACGCTGTAGGGGCCGGCATGGGCATCGCCCGGAATGGCCAGGGTGCACCGGATAGTAGTCGAATTGATAACATTCTCGTTCGTGGCGTCGATATTCGTGGAGACGGGGATGCCGCCCCCGATGAAGACCTCGGCACCGGATTTGAAGTTGGTGCCGTAGACGTAGACGTCGGTCAGCGTAGCGCCGGCAGCCGACGTATTCGGGGAGATCCCCGTAACCGTCGGGTGGAGGATGTAGACTGTGTATCCCGATTGCTCGAAGACCGTGGTCCCGTCGGATATATCCGTCCCCGTGGCTGTTGCATCAAGATAGATATAGGTGATGGCAGGATCCGTGCTCGAAGCCCACGTCACTGTTGCCGTGTAGGTCCAGGTCTCGCTCCGGTCCAGGAACCCGTTGCCGTCTGTATCGCCGGACAAAAACACCGGACCCACCTGATCTGACCCACTCTCGATATTAATGCCGCCGAGCGGGAAGTCCCCTTGATTCGTCACGGTGTAGGTATAGGTCACCGGCTCTCCTGGATGGATACCCTCTGGCGAGACCTCCGTCCGGAGCCCGATCTTGGCGACTGCCTGTGGATAGAATTTGTAACTGAACGACACGCGGGCCGGGCCAAAGGTATCGTCGTCACCATTCCCCTGCGTCTCGATGAGGTCGTACGGTGACTTGGCCCTCATCGTGCCGCTCCAGTCGTACTCGCCGGGTATCGGGTTGAGGTCGCCGGGATCATCAGTCCCGCTGAGCAGAAAATCGTCGTCCCATAACTCGTACCGGGAAGTTACTGATACGGCCTCCATCGGGAGGGGAATCCATTCTTCCCATCGCGGCCATCGTTCATCATCGTCATGAAGGGGGGCCTCCCGGTATTCATGTCCACGGACGTATACTTTTGAGTAAATATCTGCTTCGGACAAAGGCCAATCGGCATCATTCGCGACGTAATGCCATGTCCTGATCTTCAACCATCGAACCTTTTCGACCCTGTCGAGCTGATCCGGATGCGCGCCATCTGTGAGAGGGGGCAGGCCCGGGTCAACGCGTGGGTGCGGAGGACAAAAGTCAACGCCAGGATACTCCGGGTCGAAACACAGGGATTCGCATGCTGGACAATATGTATTATATAAATAATCGACCCCAATTGGGTTACAGTACTCGAATAAATTACGGAAGTCAGGGTTGAGTTTCGCCGCCGTTATCTGTACTTCAAGACCGACAAGATCCAAATGGTTTCTGGACTCGCTGGTCCACTTGCCCGCGTAGGAGGACACTATCCAGAACAGACTGTACCAGTTGCCACCCCAGCTGTTCCCGGTGTGCGGGGTTTGGGGGTCCATGGCGGTGTTCCAGAAATCATCACTGACCCATGACTTCACCAGCCGGATCCACTGGCGGCTGGCATAGTAGGCCTCCCGATACGAGGTATCGTAGTGGAGACGGCTGGGATAATCCTTGTTCAGAGTAGCGTGGGGTTGATTCGAATACAGTTTATCTCCAAGTGTATTTCTATCACTTTCGGTAACATCGAACCAAGTCACATCTCCGCTATAATCGACAGATAAATTGAGGGCGGCGATAGCCCTTTCGTCAGTGAGGTCTGCCCAGTTGGAATGGGCGTAAAAGTCTTGCACTGTATGAAGGGACATTCCCAGCGTGATCAGGAGATCCCGCGGGTTTTTATTCCGTTCGGCTGCCTTGACACTCTGGTACGTCCCTTCCTGAAAGCGGTCCCATTCGGTGGAGAGTTCCGCTGTGTCAGTAAAACCCTGGAAATGCGCTTTGTTCGAAAAGACGCATTGCACCCAATCATCAGGAAGGTCATCATCAATATGGGGTATAAAAAAGAAATCAACAAAACTATCCTCATGGCCACTCGTAATGATATCCACCATGGTGTCGTACTGTGCGATATGGTAATTTTGCGGGTCGCTGATCCCTTCATCTCTGAGAGCATCCTGCGCAATATCATAATGGGGCTTGGCATTGTACGCGCTTGCCCCCTGAATGCATACCAGGCACAGGAGGAGCCCGACCACGATACACCATCGGAGTAACTTCGAGGAATCCGTCACAGGACCTCGGCGTCCCGATCTCTGGTTCTGATTGGTTTGTTTGAAGAGCATATCTATCACCTGGCCATACCTGCTGTGTAGCCCGATCCCTTAATAACGCGACTTCGCCTGAACAGTGAAAAGAATGCGTGATGATTTCAGCACTCGGAGCACTGATCCAGCCTTAGAGTAAATTGCATCGAATTATTTTTTTGATTTTATAAATGCATCGATTTAATTCCATCAAATCAGCAATCTGGAATTAGGTCAAATTTGAAATTGTACAGGGACGTGTGAGTGATGGGAGTTGATCTTCACAGGATTCACTGAGTTTTCTCATTGGAAAACAGAGAAAACTCGGCAGTTGTGGGCGCTGGACAAAAAATACACAGACAACAAGGTAGTATTTAAAAAAAAATTACACCGGTGAAAGCCCCGCACTTGGTTGCATCACAGAAAGATGAGTGAAGCACATACAGGAGAAAAAGTATCATACAGGAATACCATTGTCAGAAGAACACCGAAGGAGAGTGAGTGAGTGAGGGACAACTTGGAAAAGTATTATCGGAAGAACACCGAAGAAAAATTAGTGAAACTCAAAAAGGGAAACATCACTCAGAAGAATCCCGCCGGAAAATGAGTGAGTCACAAAAACAAAGATGGATCTCCGAGAAAAATAAGAAGAAGAAATAGCTTTTTTTGTCGTAGGGATACACTTACACCTCCACCCTAAACGCGAATGCGTTGATTTCCCACTTTACAGATATGGATGCACTCCCCATTATCCCACCTATCGCATTCTGACTTGAGGCATGGTGTTAGTGCAGGATAAAAATCTTCACCATTCTTGATCCAGTTTACTGTCGAATTTTTCTTGGTACACCAGTAAGATTCCATGATCTTGGTTCTGCACTTGTTCTAAAAGAGTAATACCGAGCAGGGCGTGAAATTGAAAATATACCAGAGGCTACCCGACTTGCCTGCAGAAGCGTATATAAATGCATCATTTTAATGTAAAAAATGGGACCACGTAACGGGGGGCACATACCCCCAGAATTTGTGATTTTTAAATTACGTTACGCTGGTAACTACACGACCGGAACAAGGCACTCTACAAGTAAGTGGAAAGGCTCTCCTTTTCATCATCGTCATCATCATCGTCATCATAAGGGTTTTTGTCAAAAGGGGTTTCGTATGCTGGCTCTTCTTCCTCCTGCTTCTTTGGAGTTCGCCTCCCCGCCGGTTTCCTTGGAGCTGGCTCTTTGTCGTCGTTATCTTCAAGTGCATATTGTGCCAAGAACCAGAAACCTAAACCCTCAAGATCTCCCATAATTCACCCAATAACACATATCGCAATACAGTCGACACCCCGCTCATCTGATAAAAGTATCATTTTCTTAATATTTCCCGTATAAGTCAACTCGGCTCGTGCAGGTTTATTGCCATCCAACATTGACGGTAGAGCTCCGTGACTTGCGTTTCTGTTGACAATTCACCTGAAAAAAATAATTTTAAATTGTATTTTTAACTCCACTTCCCAGTGACCGGCAGATCAGTGCCTACTCCCCAATTGATTGCCGTTGTTGTTGTTCCGTTTTTAAGGTAGAACGTATGAGCAGATGGCCGATATACTCCTACATCGGTTCTGTCATCCCCGTTCCAATCCCCGGTAACCGGAGTATCGGTGCTTAATCCCCAATTGATTGCCGTTGTTGTTGTTCCGTTTTTCAGGTAGAACGTATGAACAGAGGGCCGGAATACTCCCACTTCGGTTCGGCTATCTCCGTTCCAGTCTCCGGTAACTGGCAGGTCAGTACTTATTCCCCAACTGATTGCCATTGTTGTTGTCCCGTTTTTCTGGTAGAACGTATGAGCAGACGGCCGGAACGCTCCCACTTCGGTTCTTCGATCCCCGTTCCAGTCCCCGGTTACCGGCAGATCAGTGCCTGCTCCCCAACTGATTGCCGTTGTTGTTGTGCCATTCTTAAGGTAGAACGTATGAACAGATGGCCGGAATACTCCCACTTCAGTTCTGCCATCCCCGTTCCAGTCTCCGGTGACCGGCAGATCCGTGCTTATTCCCCAATTAACTGAGGTTGTTGTTGTTCCGTTTTTGAGGTAGAACGTATGAACAGATGGCCGGAATATGCCAATCCTGGTCGTTTTATCCGTGACAGGCGCAGATGCAGTCACGTTAATGAACGTAATTTGTGTTGACATATTATACGCTGAACTATTGCTCACATTCAACGCTATCGAAAAATTACCGACTCCAAACGTATAGGTTGGACTCTGAAGTGTACTCCACACTACAGGTGAATTGTTCCCAGTCACGTTCCTGAACGACCAGGCCCACTTTGTTGGAGAGCCGGTTGATTGGTCGGTGAAGGCAACTGTAAGCGGTGCGGTCCCCGCAGTCGGAATAGCGGTGAAGGATGCCCCCAAGATCGAAGGTACTTTCATCTTAATCATTGTAAAACTTGCACCTTTCCCATATTGGAGGAAATGATCCCATAACAGAGATAAATTCTGGGACG
>Ga0315293_10007097_pt1 | contig 10420 bp, 13 predicted proteins | sample YL17G13_20_MG_FD_203071 | JGI IMG/M metagenome (GOLD analysis project Ga0315293, IMG submission 203071) | Sediment microbial communities from Yellowstone Lake, YNP, Wyoming, USA - YL17G13_20 | ecosystem: Environmental > Aquatic > Freshwater > Lake > Sediment | place: USA: Wyoming | collected... | reverse complement strand
GAAATGGACAGAAATTACACAAAGATAAAGGCTTCGACGTGAGCTCAGCCGAAGGGCCTGGCAGCGAGCAGAGGAACTGGTACTCTTGGTATATGCGAAAGAGTTTCAAAAGAGGGAAACAGAGTTAATTCCGTATATTAGAGAAGTCTGATGTCTAACGTCTGAAGTCCAGTGTCTGAATTGCAGTGTCACTCTCACTTGAAAGGAAAAAGATTTTGGAATATGATATAGTGGTTCGTTGGGAATATTATGGAAGTGAGGATTTGATCTCCAATGGAAAATGGACCCCAACAAGTTAGTAGAATTCAGAACTATGTGGTGGCCCGATACCAAGATGGAAGGATGGTCAAAGGGATCACCCAAGATTTTGGAACTCAAAAAAAGGCATTCCATGTGATTTCTGTAAAGAACGAAAAGGAGGAAAGAGGCGGAAAGGTTGCAGAAGTTTTCCTCGCTGACTTGAAAGCCGTTTTTTTCGTAAAGTCCCTTAAGGGAAGAGAAGATCATTCTCCTGTTAAAGGATCTTTGGAAGAAGAAATGATTCCAATGGGTTCTGTAAAGGTGAAGATCACTTTTTTCGATGGAGAGATACTCATGGGAACAACCCAAGGATATAGTGCTGAGAGGAAGGGATTTTTCGTTGTTCCTTTGGAGAGTGAAAGCAATAATTTGAGGGTATTCGTCATCTCCAATGCTATTAAAAAGATAGAGACCTGGAAGTGAATCGATCTGTTCTGTTGAAAGAAGATGGAGAATGAAGTTCGATGGAGATTGAGGTAAAACTATTTGCTACATTGAGGGACTATCTTCCGAAGGGGAGTGGCCGCTTTTCCTGCAAGATGGAAGTCGATGGCCATACGCGAGTTCAGGATATTTTGTCGAGGCTCAAAATACCCGAAGAGATACCCAAGATCATCTTAGTCAACGGCATCCATGGAAAGAAAGAACAAATATTAAAAGAGGGAGATGTCCTGAGCATTTTCCCTCCGGTCGCAGGAGGGTAAAAAATGATCAATGGTCAGTTCTCAATGGTCATTGATCATTTCTCAATTTCAATTCTGAACCATCAATTACCTGTTCCCAATTCCAACCTTAAAGACGGCGTATCTTTTTAGGTTAATTGACCATTGTTAATTGAAGATTGATAATTGAAAATTGATTATTTCTTTTTCTCTTTTAGCTCTTTAATCTTATTCTTCAACCTTTCTATCTGATCCTCTTTGGGGTCCAGTTTTAGAGCCCTTTCGTATAACTCCATGGCCTTTTGAATCTTGCTCAGTTTGAAATAACTGTCGGCGAGATGTTCGGTGATGATGGGATCGTCCGGAATCAATTGATTCGCTTTTTCAAGTTCGATCGCGGCCCTCTCGTAGTCTCCGAGTTTAAAATAGACCCAACCCAAACTATCGGTGATATAACCCATATTGGGTTTTAGCTCCATGGCCTTTTGGATCATTTTGAGAGCCTCTTCGAGATGGATGCCTCGCTCGGTATAGGAGTAGCCGATGTAGTTGAGCGCATCGGCATAGTCGGGGTTCAATCGAAGAACCTCCTTCATCTGGGCGATCATTTTTTCAAAATCCCCCAGCTTATCGTAGACCGCGCCCATCTGGAAAAGAATCTCTACATTCTCTTTGTTTTGATCAAGACCTCTTTTGAGAGTGGTCAGTGCCTTTTCTAACTGGTTCTCTTTTTCAAAGATGGCCGCGAGGATCATGTAGAGATCCCCGTCGTTCGGTTTGGTCTGAATCGATTCCTCCAAGACTCGAATTGCCTCTTCCAATTTGTTCTGTTTTCTTAAGATCTGGACGATGCCTCTTAGCGCTTCAGGAAAGAGGCTCGATTCAGGAGGGATCTTCTTGAATTCCGAAACGGCCTGATCCAGGGCCCCTTTCTCCACATAGGCGGCTCCCAAATAATATCTCACCCGATCGTCTTTGGGATGGGCGGCGAGAACGAAGTTGAATTCCAGGATCGCTTGGTCCAATTTCCCCTGTTCCAAGTAGATGAGACCCATCTTCGTGCGAATATCGACATCCCCTGAATCGGACTTCTGGATCTCCCGAAATTGATTTAACGCCTCGTCGAGGTTCTTCTTTCTGATGAAGATCTGGCCCAGTCGATTCCTCGCCCTTTTGTTGTCCGGATCGAGGGCAAGGATCTTTTGATAAACCTCGGCCGCCTTCTCCGGCTCATTCTGGATCTCATACGTGATTCCTAAATCCATCAGAACAGAAATCAGGTTGGGTTCGATGGCTAAAGCTTTTAAAAAATATTCTTTTGCCTTCTCATAAGATTTCATCTCGGCATAAATTCTTCCAAGAGAGTAAAGACCCATCACGGAATCGGGTTCGATTTTGAGGAATTGTTTAAGAATTTGGATGGCCTGGTCATATGCCTGTTCCTCTGCATAGAGGGAGCTGAGGAAGAGATAACTTTCCCGATGCTGAGGATCGATCTCCAGCGCTTTCTTGTAAGCTTCGATGGCTAAACGGTTCTTTTTGAGGGAGGAGTATATCCCACCAAGGAGTAATTGGGCGGATAGGTCATTCGGGTCATGGGTGAGGGCAACCTTGCACTCCTCGATCGCTTCGTTCAAGAGTCCCTTGTAAATATAGAGGGTCGCCAATTCCACATGTAGAGAAGGTTCCTCTTCGTCATAAGCGATTGTTTGTTTGAGGTCCTCCATCGCCTCATCGATTTTCCCTTCTTTCAATTTGGACTGGGAGAGAAGGAAGTGGTAATAAGCGAGCGAATTCGGGGGGGCCTTCTTTTTGGATTTCACTTGAACGGCTTGGCGCGAGAGAGGTTCTGCCTTTGGTTGTTGAGCTTTCGGGACTCCGGCACAGGCACCCAGAAGAGCAATGGATAGGACGATGGGTAAAAATTGCTTAATACGGCATTCCATTAAATTAAAAATAACATTGTTTCCTCTTGTAGTCAACGAGGATCTCTCGCACCAAATGTAATCCGTCAATTAGGGGTGCGATTGGATCGAGGTGGTCTCCCCTCCGAAACCTTGAAAAGCGGATCTTTGGAGGAAGGGCAACCGGCGGGTGGTGCTGAAGGGACCATTTTAAGGGTATCTACCCCTTGACTCATCGCTCAAATGTGCCGCTTCAAGTTTTCTCCGGAGAGACCACCTCGATCCCGGCATAGGATGTCCGACCGTAACCGAGGCATTACCACCAAATCATTATTTGGTGGGTTAGACTTTGTTGTGAGCCTTCGGCCCGAGCGTTCGACTGAGCTCACGCCGAAGTCTCAGGCCGAAGTCTCAGGCCGAGGGCTCAGTCGAACGAAGACCCCCACCTATCACAATAGGCGGAACAATCTTGTCCTGAATCTAACATGGTACAAGGCTTGCCTCTTTATTTTCAGGGTTTGACCCTTTCACTAAGAATTACTGCTTGAACTCGACTTTAGAATATTCTCTAAAGTGTTTGGGTAAGCGTATCCTTCAATGATTTTTCCATTTTGGAGGATGATGGTAGGTGTAGACTCAATGAGCAGGCGCCTTCCGAATTCAATATTTTTATCGATTGGTCGCATATCGCAAGAAGGAGATTTCAATTCTTTTCCTTGGTAAACTTCTTCCAGAGTGCTCAGTCTATTTTGGGAGCACCAAATTGACTTTGCCTTTTCATAGGAAGTAGGGCGTAATGGGTACAAAAAAAGAAAAGCCTGTATCTCTTTCGTCAATTTAAGCTCCTGGTGTAATTGGGAGCAAAAATAACATTCCGGATCAGTGAAAATGTATAGCCTTTGTTTCCCCTCTCCCATTTGGATTGCATTCTCCAACGGAAAGGTAGAAACATCCACCTTTCGTAATCCCTTCAATCTTTCATGAGTTAAATTTCTTTTTGTTTGACGGTCCAATAGCTGGCCATGGAAGATATATCTTAAGTCTTTATTTACGTATATAACCATCTTCTCCTGTCCTACTTCAGCTACAACCTCCCAAAAACCTTCGAAAGGGGTTTCTTTAATTTCCAGGATTTTAAATTCTTTCCTAAATAATTCTTTTAATATATTGGCTGCCTCATCATTTGTGAGAGCAAAAGAATTTTCGGAAAAAATGAGGACTAAAATCAAAAACAAATATGATATAGGTAGTATTTTCTTCATATCGCAAACCCTCCACAAACACACCCCACTTTAGCTTCAAAAGATAGGGAATTTAAACGGGGCGTCATTATGAAAGGATGTCGGTTATGGTATGCCTAATCTTGGAGAAAAAGCTTTTATAAATTTATCACATAAGTCTCAGTGATTTAAGTATCTCTGCGAGCCTTGGCTCTACCTTTGCGTACTCCTTTAGTGCCTTTTCAACAAGTTCTTCTCTTTCTTCAAGTTCACTGCTTTTTCTTATTGCAGGTGCAAGGGCTGTTCTCCTATCCCAAATGACAAACCCAATCAATATTCCCATACCGCCAAAGAGTATTCCAAACCCCCAGAGCATGAAAGTCTTCAGGTCTCTCATCTGTTCTATCAGACTGTCACCCTGCCTCTGAGTATTTCCCTTCAGATCATCGATCTGTTTCTGGAGTGATTTTTGACCTTCCTCAACCTTTGTTTCAAGCCGTATAAGCCTGTTTCGGTCGTCTTGCGTAAAAGGAACCTCTTTTGCGAATCCGATTGACACAAGACCTATCATTAAAAGTGCAGCAGCAAAAATTTGCTTTTGTATAAATAACCTCCTCTAAATCTGCCTAAAATCAAAATAACAGAACAATAGAGTGATGTCAAAAAAAATGTGGCTCATGGAATTAATACTACAGAATTAGTTAGAAAATAAGTTTCAAATCCCCCCGTCCCCCCCTTTTCTAAAGGGGGGTGGGGGGGGATTATCAATTTTCATGGTTCGTGAATGGCCTAATGGCCATGGGCAATTATGTAGAAAATAACTCTTTTAAATCCCTCCCGACCTCCCTTTGCCTGCCTGCCTTTGGCAGGGAAAAAATACCAAAGGGAAAGAACCAACAATTCCCCCTTTTCTAAAGGGGGATGGAGGGGGATTATGAATTTGGATGCCGACTCCGTCCTGAGGGATTACGTAGAAAATAACTCAGAAAAATCTCCTCTCCCCTTGTTCTCACCCCCTAAACCATGCAATGAACTATGTAAGGTTCATGATTAGGGTTATGAACCCCATAATCATCCAGGATGCAGGGCAAAGATTTGCAGAATATTGGAATAATGGGAAATGAAGATGAAGGAATACTGGAATAATGGAAAGATGGATATACTATACTGAGATGGGAAATTTCAAATATGTTTGTTTATAAACTTAGGACCGATGTCTCAATAAAATCTCCTTCTCCTTATATTTGAAATAAACCTCAAAATAAATAACTCCGGTTTTCATGTGGAATTCTTGTCAATATAGGATCTTTATACCCCTTCCTTTTTGCCTCTTTAAGCGCCTCTTCAGGAGTATGCCCTTTACCCAAAACCTTTTTCCTATCATAACTTAATGCCACAAAATAACCCGGATACTTTTTTATGATAGGTGTCATATCTATTGCTTTCATGAAAAAATTACCTCCTCATTTTATTTTAAATATTATTATGATGAATTCGTAAAAAGTAAATTTCCCCCTCCCCCGGCAGAAGGGGACTAAGGGGAGGGGGAAATAACATACAGAAATACGGCAACTTATCACCCCCACCCTAACCCTCCCCCGTCAAGGGGGAGGAGATTTTCGACTTTTTACGATTCCATTATTATATCACAAAATTTCTAAAATAACCCTTCATTAAATTTCAAGTACTTTTGGAAGCAAAAATTAATGGAATAATGGGATGAAGAAACCATTGGAATAATGGAATGGAAGAATGGAATACTGGAATAATGGGCGATTGGAATGATGGAATATTGGAATAATAGGATAACATGGAGAAAACATATTGGAATCACGGAATGATGATGGTCTCGTAAAAAGTCCAAATTACCCCGTTTTGTCATTCCTGGGAAAGCAGGAATCCAGTTATTTCAATATTTCTGGACTCCGGCTTTCGCCGGAGTGACGGTTTCAGGATTTTTTACGGATTCATCAATGATGGAATAATGGAGTATTGCGAGACATTAAGAACTTGTGATTATGTGATTTTTATCTTATAATTTTGTCATACAATTTGTGGTATTCTTTTTAAGGAAGGAGGTCATATGGGTAATAAACTAAAAGTAACAATCACTATTGACCAGGCTCTTGTTGAGGATATTGATAGACTATCGAAAGAACAGAAGGAGAGTCGTAGTGGCATGATTGAAAAGGCCATAAGGATTTGGAGAGAGAAACGGTTGGAAAAAGAACTTACTGAAGGCTATCTTGCTATGGCGAAAGAGGACGTAGAAACAGCAGAAGTCAACTTGGAGGCGGGGATGGAGGTTCTAAAATGACCCCGTGTAAACGAGGCGAGATATGGTTGGTGAACTTTAATCCTGGTAGGGGTAGTGAACAAAAAGGTATTAGACCCGCATTGATTATTCAGAATGATATAGGTAACCAATATGCCTCGACAACCATTGTGGCAGCCGTTACAACAACGATAAAAAAATATCCTGTTACCGTATTGATAGATCAGGGAGAGGGCGGTCTAAAAGAAAGGTCGATGGTAAATCTTGCCCAGGTTCTTACCATAGATAAGGGTAGGCTTATAAAAAGGTTGGGGAAGTTGGGAGAGGATAAAATGCGCGAAGTTGATGAGGCGATAAAAATAAGCCTTGCGCTTCAGGGGTGAATTTGGAATATTGGAAGGCTGGAATAATGGATGTTGGAATGGTACCAAATTCAGGAAGCCTTTTTCTTCTTTTTTATTGCATGAAGTTCTGTATTTTCCCGATGTTCGCTCAAATCCTTTCTAAGGTCAGAAACATCTGTTTTTACTTCTGAGACATCATTTTTGAGGACCGAAACATCCGTTTTAAGGACGGCGACATCCTTTTTGAGGCCTGAGACATCACTTTTGAGGCCTGAAACATCACTTTTGAGGTCCATGACATCCTTTTTTACATAAAGAATATCATTCCGAACCTCCTTGAACTCCTGCTTATTGTCCTCAATGTGCCGGTCAAGCTTTTCATTCAAGAGGTTTTGGCCTTCAATAATCGTATCGAACTTCTCATTGATGTCTTCGAGAATTATTTTAAACTCGTTCCCCTTCATCTTGTTTCCTTTAAGAAATCTTTTTCAAGTTTAATCTTTTTTAATATTCTGTCAAGTCAAAAAAACGAGATTTCGGAAAAAGTCCAGAAATCTCTGGTTACACCGATTATGAAACGATTACGCCGATTAAAAATGCATTGAAAAATTAAGAAAAATCTGTGCAATCTTTTTTGAAATCTGCGTAATCAGAGAGCGAAAAGTAGTTTTTCAGAGCTCTCAAAAGTCAAAAAAACAGAGGGCGTTCAGGGATCTCTTTTGAAACCATTAGGATTCCGTAGGTGGTATGGGATGGAACTTAATTTCTGTAATTGGATAGTGCTTCGTATTGTAAGTGACTAAGATTAAATCGTGTAAAATACAAGTACTGGCGATGACAGCATCCGGCAAGTCCACCGTCATCCCTTTTGCCTTATACTCCCGTATTAATTGGGCCGCCTTGTTTGCTATTTCCATATTGACATCAAGAATTCTTAAAGATCTTAGAAAACGGTCTGTTTTCTCCTCTTCCCCTTTCTTCACCCCCAACTGAACTTCGAGAACAGAGAGAGCTGAACAGGCTGGTAGCCCAAACCTTTGCAAATCTCTGAGCATCTCAGTTACTTCTTTTCGGCCTCGCAGATGCCATATGATTATATCGGAGTCTAAAAGGAATCTACTCATTGACAATTCCCTTCAATCTTTTGCGGTAAGACTGCCTCTTTTCCTTCACATACCGCTCCACATCCCTGGAGGTTTTCAATTCAGGATGGTTCTTGTCGGTCCATGCCCCTTTTGTCTCCTCAAGGGTCTTCAAAAACCGTTCCCTTTCTAACTTTTCCTGGGTGGCTTCTGCAATGAAAAGGCTCCTTCTCCTTTTCCCAGCAATTTTGTCCACCTCCTCCAGTATCTCACGAGGGATAACGAGGTGAGCTTTCATCTTCATAAGGTTTTTCCCCCCTCCTGTGTAACCAATTAGTTCCATATAAAATATACAAATTTGTGGCACTTTGTCAAGGACTTTAAAGAGAGAGGAAGCCTCTCCAATTTCATGATGAAAGATATAAAATCCCCCCACCACAACCCTCTCCCACTCCAGACTGTGTCGTAATCATGAGGGAGGGTAGATTCCGGCGGGACAGGCAGTCAGGCTCCTCAGCTTTAGAATGCGGTCGTTTAAAGTTATGGGTAATCGGCCTTCTTAGAAATTGGGTTCTTTCCATGAGCTTGGAGCCCCGAAGCTGAGCAATAAAAGGTTTCCGCCCTGCCTTCGCCGAAGCGGCTACGCGCAGGCAGGTCTAAAGCTTCGTCACCCGACTACCTGTCCCGTGTTGCAACGGAAGTAGTTTCTCGTTGATTACGACACAGTCTGCAAGGGGAGAGAATTCAGTCTGTTAGATTAAAAATTTTGTAACACTTTAGCTCTTTGAAAAACCCTAAATTAGCCCCGGATCCGATAGGCGGGACATTCTTGTCCCGCCAAGACGGGGTTAGAAAACCTCGTCTATCGAGATGAAAAAAGAAACTCTTTTCAAAAGGCTAAATTGATACCAATAAAAGATTTTTTGGAAAAGAAATTTTTTTAATCCATGAGCTTCTTAAAGCATCTATTATTGATGTTCCTTCTACCCATGATTTTGTTTATCTCACAAATCGCGATATTTTTTAATAAGACGGAAATTAGACGCATTATTCCAATATTCCAGCATTCCAGGAGGGATTAGGGTTGGGTCTTTTTTTCGAAGCGGTAGAGGGTTCTCGGATTAACTTTTAGAATTTCTGAAGCGGTTTTTTTGTTTCCGTCTGTCTCTTTCAATATCTCTGTAATATATTCGGCCTTGATCTCATCCAGAGATTTACGATCTCTCGCCCCTTTTCTTATAAGGTCCAGAAGCCCCTCAATCATGTTTTTGGGGAAATCTTTAGGGGTCAAATAATCCTCATCTGCCATGATCACTCCCCTTTCGATGGCATTTTCTAATTCCCTGACGTTCCCCGGCCAATGATATTCTAAGAGGAGATTCATCGCCTCCTTTGAGATACCTTTGATCGGTTTTTGGTTCTCTTTGCTATAAAGATCGAGAAAGTGGTAGGCCAGCAGAGGGATATCTTCTTTCCTGTCCTTCAGGTCGGGGAGAAAAATGGGGAAGACATGAAGACGATAGAAGAGGTCTTCACGGAATTTTCCATTCTTCATGTTGGCTTCCAGATCCTCATTGGTTGCCGCAATCATTCGGACATCAATCTTAGTTCTCTCCGTGCTCCCCACCTTCATGACCTCCCTCTCCTGAAGGACCCTTAGAAGTTTTACCTGAACAGAGGGAAGGATGGTGGAGATCTCATCCAAAAAGATCGTTCCTCCATAAGCCTCTTCAAACAATCCTCTCCTTGCCTGGATTGCTCCGGTGAAAGCGCCCTTGGTATGGCCGAAGAGTTCGCTTTCAACCAGTGTCTCGGGGATCGCACTACAATTGAAAGGGATAAAAGGCTTATCCGTTCTGGGGCTATTGTAATGGATTGCCTTGGCAACGAGTTCTTTGCCGGTTCCACTCCCCCCATAAATGACCACCGTGCTGTTGCTGGGGGATACTTTTTCAATCAGAGAGAAGACCTCCTGCATCTTCTTGCTCTTCCCGATAATATTGCTAAACTCGAATTTTTTCCTCACCTCCATCCGCAGAAGCCGGTTTTCCCTGAGAAGAAGGTTTTCTTTTTGGGCTTTGGTGAGGTGAATGAGGAGTTCGTTGAAGTCAATGGGTTTTGTAATGTAGTCATTTGCTCCCAACTTCATTGCCTCAACAGCTGTTTCGATCGATCCGTAGGCTGTCATCAGGATGACCATAATCTCTGGTCTTGTCCCTTTGATCGTCTTGAGGAGTTCGATCCCACCCATCTGTGGCATCTTCAAATCGGTCAATACCAAATCGAAGACGTCCTTTTCGATCTTTTCAACTGCCTCGAGTCCGTTTTGGGCAACTTCAACAGAAAATCCTCCCATTTGGGGAAGACCTTTTTGAAGCATCTCCCGAATAGGGGCTTCATCATCGACCACCAATATCTTCATTACCGCTTCCACAAATAGCTCCAATAATGGTATTATTATCAAAAAAAGGGATTCGAATCAATTTTAATTTAAGATTTTAGTAACGTTCAAAAGGTGAGGCTTAAATGTTTTCCAATACATCCTTCAAGATGAGTAAAGACATCCAGCAAATCTCCCCTCCACCGGTGGGAGGGGATTCACCCTGTTAAATGGAAAACCTGATCTAATAAGG
>Ga0315293_10007095_pt1 | contig 10421 bp, 22 predicted proteins | sample YL17G13_20_MG_FD_203071 | JGI IMG/M metagenome (GOLD analysis project Ga0315293, IMG submission 203071) | Sediment microbial communities from Yellowstone Lake, YNP, Wyoming, USA - YL17G13_20 | ecosystem: Environmental > Aquatic > Freshwater > Lake > Sediment | place: USA: Wyoming | collected... | reverse complement strand
GAAACGGCCGATTTCGTGATCACGATCTGGTCTCCCGACAACAGTCTTGCCCGCAACGAAGAGGAGAAGACCGGGAAAATCCACGGTCGAATCGCGAAGTCTCGACATGGAGGAAAGGGTGTCCTCCTCGAGTACCAGTTCGCCCCATTGTCGTTGGCGATGGTTCCAAAGGGTGACAAGTTCTCGGCCCGTGCTCGACAGGAGTTCCATTGGAAGGTCATCTACAAGGACTCGTGGGAGAAGGCGGTGTATCGGCATCGGACGGGGTTCGAGGGACATCTGGACTATGTTCCGGAGTACGAGACAGAACAACTTGTTGTTCCCACCGTGGATCCTCGGGTCGTTGTCCCTCCCGTGGACCCTCGGATAGTTGACCTACAGAACTCGCGAGTCGATCTGCGATGATCAGTCATCCGGCCAAGTTCACAGCGACGATTGTGGAAGTCCTCCACGATCGGGCACCGACTGGCCTCATTCTTGATCCTTTTGCTGGCACGGGCAGGATTCACCAGCTTCGCAACCTGTGGCGACAGACGGTAGGCGTCGAGATCGAGCCCGAGTGGGCGAACCTGGACTCGGCAACGATCGTTGGCAACGCCCTCCATCTCCCCTTTCTCGAGGGCGTGTTCGATGGGGTCGTTACATCACCTTGCTACGCGAACCGCCTTGCCGACTCGCATCATGCACAGGATGGATCGGTGCGGCACAGTTATACTCATGACCTCGGCCGGCGGTTGCATCCCGACAACTCAGGGGCCCTGCAGTGGGGTGACAGTTACCGAAACTTCCATGTTCGGGCGTGGGGTGAGGCGCTCCGAGTTCTGCGGCCAGGTGGAGCGTTCGTTCTCAATTGCAAGGATCACATCAGGGCCGGTGTTGTGCAGCCCGTTACTGCCTGGCACATCGCCGAACTTGAAAGATGTGGACTTGATGTCATCGAGGACATCGAAATCCCAGTGACCGGACTGGGATTTGGCGCCAACGCGACCATCCGGGTTGACCATGAGCACGTTGTCGTTATGAGAAGGAGAGTTTCATGACCAATGCGGTACCGGCACAAACGTGGATGACGGTCTGGACACCCGAACGGGTGGCGATGGCGGCGGATGGAACGAAGGATGGGCCGCGAGCCTTTGCCGATTACTGTCAACAAACTCTCGGGATTCCCTGGCCGACGGTGTCCGACCTGGCAACCCTCCGCAAGGAGATCGACAAGTTCTTCGATCACTACCCTCAGGCCGACTACTACACTCTGTGCAGGTTGGCGGTCTGGTGTCGGGGTCGCAAGAAGCGTTTTGAACGGGTGTGGATGGTGGTCATGGCGTTCCGAGAAGCGTGGGTTGCCGGAGCACTGCCGGAGCTGGATCCTTCCCGTGTCGACAACGAGGTGGAAGGGTTGATCAAGTTGGCCTTGGAAAGCGAGCAGCGACCGTCGTGGCGGAATCGCCTCTTGGGTGCTGCGGGTGTTGATGCTCGACGTCAAGCCCTCAGTGAATGGCAAGAATCCGTGATAGGAAACTAGGACACAGGAAAGAGATCCATGTTGCGCGAGACGTTCGACGGAATGACCATCACCGAGTATCTGGCCCGGTTCACGGGAACGTTCGATGTGGACCCCGAGTTCGCCGAGGGTCTCCACACCGGGAAAGTCACCGTGTGGCTCGTGGCTGCCAGTACGGAGAAGACTCAGATCGACTCTCATCAGGACGCCGGTGAGGCGACACGCAAGAACATCCAGAAAATCGAAACGGCCATTCCCCTGGCCGGTGAACTGCGGGACCAGGCCATTGTCTTTCTCAGTTACGAGGGAGTGCAGGGTCACGTCGGGTTCATTCGTGAGGGGCGCTCGCAGGACACGGAGGCGATGGACAGGCTGGGCAATTATCTGGTGCAGAACTACGCCGAGCAGATGCGTGACGATGAGTCGGCGGTGGATCTGACGATCCGACTGCTGGACACTCCGGTCGATAGGAACACGGGAGAAGTCATGGGAGAGGTCGTGAAGGGCACGATCGTTGAAGTCGACGAGGAAGCCGAAGCGTTGGCTGCTGTTACCGAGGCAGCCGTTGAGCGACAGGCTGATGATGTCAATCTTGAGGAAGACCAGGACGATCCCCAACTGCCAGGTTTGCGGGTTGAACCGTTCAACGCCGATGCTGAACCTGATCTTGGCGTGGAAGAAGTGATCAGGATGCCGCTGCAGCCGGGGAGGGTCGGGTCGGCAGGCGACGAAATCGCCAAGATGTTCGCGGGTCGGTCATGAGGGTCCAGCAGGTATCGCTGTTCAACGAGTTCGTCCAGGTGGCGTATCTCGAAGATGATGAAACCTATCGGACGACGGGAATCCAGTCGGTGCGGATGCTTGACATTCCGCATGGGATCATCGGCGAGGCCCTGTTCGCCGACCTGATCGACTCCGTTCAGCAGATCGTTGACGAAGCTCACGTGCAGATGCGGAAGCCTCCCGTGGTATTCACGATCGCAACGAGTGAAGCGGGAGATGTTGAATCGGATTGAGGTCGTTGGGCAGGTGCTCGAATGCACGGCCTGTGAACTCGCCTCGGGGTATGGCGGTCCCGTTTTCATGGAGGGGAGATCAAGGGTTGCCATTCTGGGCGAGTCCCTCACTCTTGAGGCAGATGTTGTCGGCCGGCCTTTCGCCGGCAAGTCCAGGGAGTTACTTGAACGGCTGTTGACCGGGGCGGGACTCGAGCCGGCGGACCTGGCGTGGGTCAATGCCGTGAGTTGTGCCACCGCCGGACCGCCCAGTTTGGAACATCTGCAAGCCTGCGCACCCAACGTGGTGGTGCAGCTCGACTATTCAGGGGCTGAGTTTGTCTTGGTTCTGGGTCGGCAGAATCTTCAGGCCATGCGTTCTGACCTGGACATGGCCTTTGGTCGCGCACGACCGTTCATGGTGGGCGGACGTGTCTTCTTCTCGACCTACCATCCTCTCACGGCTTTGCAGCGTCGAGCGGCTGAAGTGGAGATGGAAGCTGACGTCGGTTCGTTTGCCCGTTTGGTTGACTTGGGCGTGGAGCGGTGGGTGGAGGCGATTCCCGATACATGTGCAGCGTGCAGTGAGTTCGTGGTCCTGTTCGAGGAGAGTGGAATCGGCTGGTGTCAAGATCACCGCCCTATCTGTGATCCTTCTTTGGGCGAGTCCTTGCGACTAGGCTCTCACTGATGGCTTACGACCCCAACTTTTACGACAGGATTCGAGGCGGCGACTCCACCGAGGTCCGAGACATCGTTCATCCTTCTATCTGGGCGTGGAAGTGAAGCTCGACTCCGATAATCCGATTATCGTTCCTTGGCGCGACACCACTGATCACCGCGCTGCCCTGTGGACATGGTGTCAGGAGTGGTGGGGCGAGCGCGAGATCGTCGTGGCTGACGATGATCAGGACGGCGAGTGCTTCAATCACAGTCGTGCTCTGAATCGTGCTGTCGCTCGTTGTGGCTCTGACGTGCTGGTGATCGTCGATGCTGACACGGTGTGTGATCCACTGTTGCTTGATCAGATGGTCGCCATGGTGCGCAGCAACGAGGTTCCCTGGTGCGTGACCACCGAGTACGTGCAGTTGACCCGTTCACAGACGGATGTCGTGCTCGCTACTGGCCGACTCGACTGGCAGGGTGAGCCTGAGTGGGTGGGCCATGGCGCGACTTGTTGCGGTGTGGTCGTCGTCCCTCGTCAGGCGTTCGATTTGGTTGGTGGATTCGGCTGGGGCGCGAACGACGGTGCATTTCGCTGCGCGGTCGACGCGCTGTGGGGTAACCTTTTCAAGGTGAAGGGTGAGACGGTCCATCTCTGGCACCCACGCGCCGACCCACTTCATCGGTACGTGGACGAGCAGCATGCCGTCATACGGGAGTACACCGCCGCTGCCGGTGATCGTGAGGCCATGCTTGAACTGCTGGCTCGAAGGACTGGCGAATGACTGTGGCCGTCAAGAGTTGTTCCAACTGTGGAAACAGGGCCAAGTTCTTCCAGACCGCTTACTGGAAACCCGATGACTTCCGGATTTGTGGTCAGTGTGCAGGCGAGTCCGCGGCGGAGTTCGATCGCACGGGCTGGCCTGAGGTGCCGGTTGGTTTCAGAATCCTAGAAGGAGATGACTGATGTCCGTACTGGATGCCGCTCACTGGCAAGATCAAATGACGGAAGTCAACGCTCGTTTCGAGGACGAGCACCCGTTCGGTTCAGCGCTGATCACGATGGCGGGAGTCGAGCCGCTCGAGTTGAATGTCTTGGTTGCCGCGTCGGCCAGTCAACGGGCTCGGGGAATGACCGGTCGCATCTTCGATGGGTTCGACGCCATGTTGTTCAGCTTTCCGGTACCGACAACGGCGGGATTCCACATGGGTGGCGTGACTGTCCCCCTCCTCGTGGCCTTCTACGGCAGAGATGGAACGGCCGTGGGGTTTGAGGAGCTGACGGTCAACGGTCCCGCTGTTCAGCCGTCGGATCCCTACTCGTTCGCGCTGGAGGTTCCAGCCGTTTCGGTGGCTGCGGATTTGATGCGAAATGGCGTGGCCATCGTGGTCCAGGCCGAGTCGTTCAAGGCCCAACTTCGCAAGGCCGGCAATGAGGAAGTCGGCCTTCAGCCGGCTAGTGCTCCTGAGGTTGACTGCGCCAACTGCTGTTTCTTCATGCCGACAGCGGCATGTGAACTCGTGATGGGGCCAGTCGCTCCGACGATGGTCTGTGATCTGTTTGCTGATATGGGTGATCCCGGTTCGACGGCACCAACCGAATTGACGACTACCATGTGAGTCTCCGGCATAGCGATGAGGGCACCTCGCACCTCCTTTGCTTGTCGGCCATTGGCAGGGACCCCCGTTCGCCGCTAGCGCGGGGGTCCCTGTCGCGCGAAGACCCGGCCTGCTTACCGAGCCGGGTCTTCGCTAACGCATGCTATTCGGCGGCAAGATTACCGTAGGGGATCACCCGCCGCACTTGCCGCGCGTGCTCCACGGCCGAGAACCCGATTGGTTGTAGAGGTTCTGTGCCCATGCGTCCTGTTGCGCGGGAGTGGCCTGATACGGGTAGTGGACGCCGTAGGCGTTGTTCCACGACGAGACGAGCGCACCGTATTTCCCGCCACTGCCGTTGGCGGTGTGGCTGGAGTAGTTGCTACCACTCTCGTAACGCGCGACACATTCGAGGAACGCGTTGACCCCACCGGTCGCCGCCGGGGCGGGAGTGGCAGGAGCAGGAGCAGCATGGGTGGGTTTGGGTCGTGCTGGGTTGGCAGGTGGCGTTGGTGCCGGTGCTGCCGGTGCTGCCGGTGCTGTCGGTTCCGAGGCCAGGGCCGCCTCATAGGCTGCCGTGTATTCGATTACCCGTCGAGCTTCGTCGGACGCGGCGATGAACGTGAGCGTCCTTGCTTCCTTCACGGCCACGTCGTAGGACCCGGGTCCGCCCGGGGTCGGGTTTGTCACCAGATCGTCACCGTTTTCTTGCGCCACCGAGCGAGAATCTGTGCGTACAATGGCGACGGTTCCGATCACGACGATCAGAAAAAGGGTCAACGCGAAATATTTCAGCTTGGATTGAATCATGGAACTGTCTCCTGGTCGGGATGGGTTTGTGTGTGGTCCTCGCGGGATAGCGAGGGATCGGACCAGCGTAGTGGATCATGGTCGGCGCAACAGGTCGCTTGGGGAGTGGCCTGTTGCGTCAGATCAATTTTCGGCGGCGTAGCGCGGTTTCCACTGCCGGAATGTACGTTCGGTGATCTGAGTAGATGAGCCAGATGTACGCCAGAAGAACTGGTCGCCAGTATCTCGTGTTCGAGTGCATGAGGCGATGGTGTTCGCCACACAACGCAATGAGGTTGTGGTCCTGATGGTCGATGCCTTGGGATTTCAGGTTGATGTGATGCAGTTCGAATCGCCGGACACCGCAAAACCGACAACGGCCGTTGTCGCGTAGCGTTACTCGGGCTCGAGTGGCTGGCGGGATGTCGCTCGAAATCTTCGGTCGGGCAGTGAGCGAACGTTCAAGTTGTGGTTTGTTTGAGCTGGCCACGGCGTGTTCCGATCGAGATCGGTTGGATCTGGTCTGCTTGTTGCGGGCGCATTGGTCGGAGCAGGCCCGTCCGAGTCCTACGGTTCGCTGTCCGGGTGCGTCAGCGGGGAAGTAATTGCGACAGCCGACACACCGGAATCCGCTCACGTGTTTCGGTGTGTTCGTGAGGTTCCGACTTCGGAATGGGTGCATCGACTGCAGAGTCGTACGTAGCGGGGAAAGGTGTGCATGGGGAACTCCTGGCCACAGAGAGTTTTCTTGCCATCGTCGGAAAGGTGGGCGATGGTCACGTCAGGGTCCTTTGCCACAACCGTTGAGCGAGGGTATTCACGCTTGGTGATGATCACTTCTCTGCGGGGTCATCGCCGCGCCATCGGTATCCACGGCGTGACCAGTGTGATTCACTTGGTTCGGCGAGGTCGAGTTCGGCGAGCAGGCGATCGCGCTCCAATCGTTCGATGTCGGGGGTGTAGGTGCGGTCGGGGTCGGGGCGGGTCATTCGCTGGCCTGCTCGGCGAGGCGGCGGGTGAGGTCGTCGAGGGGCAGGAGTGGCGGCGCTTCGGCCTGGCGGCGGGCGTGGCCGTTGCCGGGGAGCTCGGCCTCGGCGGCGGCACGGCGGGCATCGAGGTCGGCCCGCTATCACGTAGGTACTCACCAGGCCGCCCTTGTCACGATCCAGACACCCCACCAGAGCAGCAGGCCTAGCGTGACCGTCATCCCGACTACGAACATGACGACAAGCCACCAGGCGATGATCGCCAGAGGGAGTCTGCTCCAATCGACTTCTCTACGGGGCTTCTTGTCAGTCACAGGTTCCTCTGTGCGGGGCCATGCAACGGTCACGATGCTGGACGTGTCGATGTGCCAGCCAGTGTGACCTGGATCGAGCGTGCAGGACTCGTTGTTGGGGCCGACCTTGTTGAGCGCACCGCACTTAGGGGACAGGTCAGTCATGGTTGCAAAGCGGCGAGAGCCGCAGCCAGACGTTCGATTGCGGTATCCCACACTTCGATGTTGGCTTGACTGGCGTCTGCATCGAGAACCTTGTCAGCGGCGGCGATGATGTCGTCGCACTTGGCACGCTCACGAGCTACGGCCTCAGCGATGGCCTCGGCCTCCGCGGCGTTGTAGGTGTCGCGTGCGGCGACCTCAGTCCAGGCGTTTGAGCGGGGCGTCAGTAAGGGCCAGGCCGATGTGCGTGCCAAGTACCGCGACCTCATTACCGCCGCCCACTGGGCGTCGAGTGCGTCCTGAGCGAAGCGAGCAATGATCCTGGCAGTTTCCTGACGACTTCTCCCGGTAATCACAGGCACCAGATCGAACGCTCTGGCGATGAGGTCGGGGCTTGGTTCTGTCAAGGCTCCTCCAAAGCGTCAACGGCCGCAGCAAGAGCCGCCACGGCATCCCAGACTTCGATAGGCCGGGTGGCATCAGCGTTACGAACATCTTCGCTAGCGGCAACGAGGTCGGCGTACCTAGAACGAAGGTTGACCAACTCGCCCCCTAACTCGGCACGGCCATGACTAGCCCCCCGCTGGTATGCCGTGATTGACGCTGCACGGTGAGCGACGGCCAGGGTTTCGGCTTGGGCGTCGAGAGCATCCTGAGCAATCTGAACGGCCTCATCGAGAATCACAGCATCATGGAACGTCAGAGAGGGACGTTCGATTATCAAAGCTCTCGCCCGCATCTGAGCATAGAGGTCGATGTTTGGCTCACCCATCGGACGGCTCCCATTCTCCGAGTGCTTCGAGCACCCGACGGGCATAGGGCAGACACACCGTCGGGTGCATCTTGTCGAACGGCGGCATGGTGGACATCGCCCCGGCGCAGAACAGCTCGGACTCTGTGTAGAGGCGTGAGTCCAACTCCGGTCGGGGTATGAGGTCCGCCCACGGCGTGAGTCGATAGACGGCCGTGTTGTGGTCGTCGTCCCATTCTGTCGACTCTGTGACCACCATGACCTTTCCGCCGATGACGGCCTGGCCGTTACGGACCACGAACCCTTCGCCGTCGGTCATGACTTGCTCTCCAGATTGGCGTCCGTCCAGAGGTCCATCGCGTCATACAAATCGAACAGCAGGGTTTCCAAATTAGACGCCTCTGTGAAACAGCCAGGCATCTCCTTGACAGAGGCGCAGTACCGTTCCTCGCCGTCGACCTGCTCGATCTCGACATGGATGGTGAGGTGATTCATCGATCTTCCTCCTCGGGTGTGATTCTCGACGCGTCATCATCGTCGGAACCGGCGGCCGCGCGCCAGGCGGCATAGGCAGCATCATGGGCGGTGATCGTCGCGCGCCAGGCATCGTAAGCGTATTCGCGTGCCCGGAGCGCTGCGTCATAGGCGGCCTCGGCAGTGGTTTGCCAGTCGACGGCGTCTGTCGTCGTGTCGTCGGTCATGGGCCTGTCCAGCGATCGCACCACTCATCGGCTTGAGTGACCAGTCCAGCAGCCGGACCGCGGGGAGAACGGCACTCCCCTGTCCTATCTCCTTTATTCCGAGGCGCCCATGCGGCGCAGGATGAGCAGCACCGGGTTACCTGACGAAGCGCGGCGGCCTGTTCGTCGAGCATGTCCTTCTGCTCCTGCCACATGTCGATTGCATCACCGAGAGCAGCGGCCGCCTCGACCAGCTCTGTGACAGCGGCGACTAGCCGATCCTGGGTCCACAGAGCTGCATCTTCAGATCCCTCAATGGCTATTTGTATTCTGCCCATGAAGTCCCGCAACTCTGCGTCTTTGGCGTCAAGGGCGTCCTGAGCGACCTGAGCCGCACGCTCAGCAAGGGTGCCGTACCCGTCTATGAGCGCATGCTCCATCTCGGCTACGAGTATGGCTGCCTGCTGTAGGTCAGCCTTGCCAAAGCGACGGCCCCCTACCCCAACCACCTCGGCATATGAGGTGGCCTGTTGGTCAAGCAATTCTTGAGCGACAGGGGCCACTTTGGCCTTTGGCGGTGGCGGTGGATTCGGCGGTTCAGTTCCGCCGACGTAATAGATGCCCTTGGGCTTGCGCTTCGTCATGGTGTCTCCCCTAGAGCGATGAGGATGCGGGCAAGTAACAGGTTGGTCGTGTCCTGGCGGTCGATAATGGCTCTGAGCATTTCGTTACCTGGCTCAAACGCCCCCCAGGGCATCGGCGGTTTGTCAGGGAGTTTTTCCCACTTGGTTGACTCGGCGTCGTCAGTCATGGTTGCCATCACTTGCGGGAACTGATGCCATCGATGTTTCAATAGCGGCGAGCGCAGCGTCGATGACGCGGTGACGGCGGTCCTGATTGCCGTCGAGTTCACGGGCCTCGATGAGTGCATCTCGGGCGGCGGCGATCAGGTCGGCGCACTTGGCCTCAGCCGTAATCGCAGCGGCTTCGAGCCTGCTGACTTCATCGACCAAGACACGAACTCCCCATTGGTCAGAGGTTCGAGTGGCTTGGAAGTCGGCGGCTTGGGCGTCGAGGGCGTCCTGAGCGACCTGGGCGCAACGAGTCGGCTTCGCTGGGTGCATTGGAGCGCCATCGGTGAACTCGGTGTTGATCGCTTCTCGCATCTGGGCGATGAGTTCGGGGGACGGGTCAGTCATGGCTCCTCCAAAGCCTCTAGAGCCGCATGGAGGTCGCGTTCCCAGAGGTCGGTGTTGGAAGGATCGAACGCTTTGACCGCGGCTACGAGGTCGGCGTACTTGGCGGCGAACAGTTCCTCTGCGTGCTTCCTACCGTCCCGAAGGCCCGCCAGGTAGGACGCATCTACGGCGTCCTGAGCGGTCATCGGTCTGTCTCCCTCGTAGGGACCGGAACCGGGCCGTCGATGTCGAGGCCGATGCTGGTCAAGGTCTCAAACAACTTGACGAAACTCGGCCCATATCCGTGCTCCATCAACGCTTCTCTGATTGTGTGTGGGGCAGGAGGCACCAGCGGCTCAAACGTGCAGCGGAACGTGCCCCGTCCGTTGACGTTGTGGTCGCCGATCTCTTCGAGCGTCCCGACTATTCCGTCGATGACGGCTTGGCCTTCCCCCACAACCCACCACGGACCATCAGGTAACTCGTGGACAAGGTCGAGACGGGGGGACACGGCCCCCGTCCCACGGAGGATCGCCATTCCGTCGTCGTCGATGGTGGCTTCGATGAGGACCCTACGGACCGTCACTTGACGGCGATCATGCGAATGACGAGGTCGTGCGCGGACTGCTGGAGTTCGAGGACCGTGGGGGCAAGCGCAGCCCTGGCCGCAGCCCTGGCCGCATCCCTGGCCGCATCCCCGGCGGCATCCCTGGCCGCATCCCAGGCGGCAGCCCCGGCGGCACCCCAGGCGGCAGCCCCGGCGGCAGCCCAGGCCGCATCCCCGGCCGCATCCCAGGCCGTATCCCAGGCCGCATCCCCGGCCG
>Ga0315293_10007094_pt1 | contig 10422 bp, 9 predicted proteins | sample YL17G13_20_MG_FD_203071 | JGI IMG/M metagenome (GOLD analysis project Ga0315293, IMG submission 203071) | Sediment microbial communities from Yellowstone Lake, YNP, Wyoming, USA - YL17G13_20 | ecosystem: Environmental > Aquatic > Freshwater > Lake > Sediment | place: USA: Wyoming | collected... | reverse complement strand
GGCATGCTCATCCCATCGGCAAAGAGACCCGCTGTTATCCATCCAATCACAAGTAACAGAGCACTAGGTCCTTGTTGTAGTCTTCCCTGTCGATGACCGGCTTCTTGCCTTTGCCATACGAGCCGACCAGAATTGGCTTCTCGGGCGTTCCGTTGCCCTTCGGGTGCAGTTCCTCGTTCCAGGTATCCCCGCATCTCAGCAGAATCCGGTCGCCGGGGACATAGTCGACCGCCGAGGCCTTCGCCAGCGTCTTCCAGGGCCCGGTGGCGCCCTCCGGGCCGGCGGCCTGGCCGGTCCCAACTGTCGTTCCCCGCGGACCGGCTCACGTAATACGTGGCGGCCTGGGCCGACGTCGCGCCGAAGACCACGGCGGCCACAACCACCACGACGACGGAGAGCCTTGCCGCCTCTCTTCAGTATCCAGTAGACCTTCTGCGCGCCTCCGGCCCTGGCCGACCATCCGAAGGTCGCCTGCCCCGCGCCGCCGGGGGACCTCCGCCCGGCCTGGGACAACGTCAACACACCCGCCGACCTCTAAGAGGACTTTGGACCCTCCTACTGCGGCGCCTGGCGCGTGGCGATCGGGACGTAGCCGACTTCCAGTCCCTTGGGCGGGGTGACCATGAGGGCCGCGTCGAGCGTCGCCAGCGTTCCCATCCCCGGCGGCGGCAGGTATTCTCTCTCCATCGTCCAGTGCCTGTGGATCTTCTCGACGACGGCCTGCAGACGGGTCTTCTCCTCTTCGCTCAGGTCGGCGTCCTGGAGCGAGGGCTGGTCGACGAAGCGATACCACGAATACGTCACGACACTTCCGTCGGCGAGTTTCACCGTGAAGGGACCGGCCTTCGGGCCGGGCTTCTTCCAGCAGCTGTCGCCGTCCTCGGGCGACGTGTAGGACTGCTTGGCCACCGACGGTCTGAAGCGGGCTTCCTTCAGGCCCGTGGCGGCAGGGACCGCGGCCGCGGCGATCGCCTGCAGTTCTTTGCCCGCCTGCCTGCAATACTTGGGGAAACACCCGCGCCGCCACGTTCCGGTCCACGGCTCCAGCACGGCCGGTTTCCACTGCAGGCCGAAGGTCGTCTTGTCGAAAACGGCGGGCTCGACCCAGTTCTCGCAACCACGAATCGGCATCCGCTCCCGTCCCTGTTGCACGGACAACCGATGGGCCTTGCAGGGCGGTGTCGTCGCGCCCTTCTCGTCGAACTTCCCGGGGGCCGCCTCGCGCCCCGCCAGCCAGTTTTCCACCTGCCGGTACAAGGCATCCTTGGAATAGTGCGTCAGGTTGTGGATCAGGATCGTTCGTCCCTTTTCGTCCGCCGGGAACTGCAGACGCGGGATACGGCTGTAGATGGTTCCGTCAGCGTCCTGGCTGACGAAACGAGGCACCGTGTTGATCTCGATGGCCCCGCCGGTCACCAGCCCGGGGCGCGCATCCAGCCCCCGCCCGACGGCGGGCGGGTGCCGGCGCGAGATCCGGCTCCAGGTAGCGGGCGTGTAGAAAGCCACCGGTCCCTTGAAGTTCTTCGCATTGATGAAGAGCGTCCAACTCTGGTTGCCGGTGGGTATCGGCAGGCCGGCGGTCGCGGTCTTCGGAGCCGTGAACGGCAGGACCATCCAGGCGTAGCCGAAGACCTCGCCGCAGGTCCCTTCCTGGAACGTAAGCCCGTCGGGCGGCACCAGCAGGCGCGGACTGAGTTGCGCGATCCCCATCTGCTCCGGTCGCAGCGCGTTGATATTGCCGAAGCCCCAACCCGGAGACGAGATCTCGTGGTTGTAGCCGTTAGCGGTTCCGTTCATGCGGAACTTCGCAGTGGTGGATCCGAAACGCGTGCTGCCCCAGAAGCCCAGGCCACCCTCAATGGTCTGGAAGACGTCCCGGTAACTGGGGCCGCGTTCGCCCATATGATCGCGCGCATAGGTGCCGGTGGGCAACAACGGTTCGTTGATCTTCCGGTTCTCCGGAACGATCCAGATGGACGCCAGCCCGATCTGGAAATCGCTCAAGGGACTTTCCAGCAGGGGCCATGCACTGGAGTAGAGGCTGACCCCATAGCCGTACTCCTCAGGCGGTGCCGGCACATCCATGCTGATGTAGCCGGCAAGGCCTTGTGAGACGAGTTGCGGCTGCGCACGATCGGCTGCCATGGCAGCTGCTCCAGAGATCAGGACGATGAGCAACCAGCCCGCCGGAACGTTCGACTGCACGCGGTTGTTCTCCTGCTGTTCTCTTGGTTGAATAACCAGTCGTGCTTGTTGTGATACGCTGGCGGGTCCACGGCGGTAACGGCATTCACCGGGATTTCCCAGATGACCTTGCCCACGACCGCCGTAGGCCTCCGATCTTTGATTGTCTCTCGTTTCCATGATCCTGCAATCCTTATCTTGCCCAGTAAGTATCCACGCCCAGAGGGCGTGGCTTTAGGAAGGCCCCCCCGAGGGGGCCGTAAAGGCGAACGCCGCCATGCCGAGATTCTCTCGCTCGCTCAAGAGCACAGTTGCCGGTGCCCAGTTCGGCGTAGATGCCACCGTCGAACGCATGGCTGATCTCCTCCATGAAGATGCCGTAGAGGGTCGGCGAGACAGGCGCCTTCTTGTCCTGGAGATTGATGCGGATGGTCGCAGCATAGCCTTCGTCCTGCGCACGGGCCCGGCCGGCGACGCCCACGAGTAGGACGAGAGTCACACCGAGGAGCACGTTCAGGGAGTGGACGGATGCCATCGTCGTTTCTCCTCCGTTCGACATGGGATCATCGCGCGAAGGCCCCCCTACTCCACGCGCCAGCGGATCAGGCTGCCGCACCGACCGGGCTGGAACTGAATCTCCATCTTAAGTTCCGTCGTCTTGACCGGATCGAAGATCACCTCATTGTACTGATTGGCGGCCACACCGTAGGCGCTCGCGTTCGGGACCGGTTTCCACGCGTCGCCGTCCTTGTAGAAGAGCTGCCACGACGCGGGTACGCGGACACCGCCGTGCTCGTAATGCTCGGTCCACCAGTACGTCTTCGCTCGCGACACAGTCCGCGCCTCGCCGAAAGGCATGCGGACCCATTGCCTCGTGCCGGCGATGGTCGGCGAATACATGAGGAACATCCCCACGCTCCCATCTTCGGAGTTCTTCGGTTCGCGTGGGTCGGCGAAGGTCTTCAGGATCGCCTCGTCCTCGCTCCACGAGCCGATCGGCTCGCCGCACTCTGCCCAGGGCTTCACCTCCGGCCCGTCACCGATCACCGGCAAGGCCGACATCCGCAGCCGCGCGCACCCCATCGGCACCATCGTCACCGTCTCGACGGGCTCGTCGGACCGGACCGGCGACGGCTGAAGCTTGTCCACAACGCCGAAGTAGTTCTCGGTCCAGTTCGGAATCCGCTTCGCCCGCACCTTCAGCTCGACCGGTGCGTCGGTCAGCGCGAACGGCTGCCCGCTCGCCGGAAACGCCTTCTTCACCACCTCGATGCCGGCGACGGGATTGGCGGCGTCGAGGACCAGACCGTAGTTCCACGGCGTCGTGGGCTTGATCTCCAGGGCCGGCCACGGGTCGTCCTTCCGGTCCGGGAATTGCCGCACGTAGTCCTCGCCGATCTTGATGGAGTACGTCAGCGGGCCGCGGCTGACCGACACGCTCGCCTTGTTCTTATCCCATCGCGTGAGCGTAACGGCCATCGGCAGATCGAGGACGACCTTGTCGCCGCCGGCCCACGTCCGCGCGATCCGCACCAGGTCGCCGCCCTTGGCCGCGAGGGCCACCGGCTTGCCGTTGAGGCTCAGCTTCGGCTGCGCGCACCAGGCCGGAATCCGCAGGTAGAGCGGAAACGCCACGCCCTTGGACGCCGCCAGGGCAAGCTCCACGCGCTCCTCGAACGGGTAACAGGTCTTCTGCTCGATCGTCACCTTCGTGCCATCGCCGACCTGAGCGGTCACCGTGCACGGGGCGTACATCATGGCCGCCAAGCCCCGATCGGGCGTGGCTTCGTACAGGCTTTCAACGAAGTACGGCCACGCCGACGCCACGTTGTGCTGGCAGCAGTGATGGCAGCCGTTGCCATCGCCAGCGAGTAGCGGGCGCCCGCTTGGGCACGCGTGGCATCCTCCCCGGCAGCGACGGCACTCGCAAGACCCAGGACCATTCCAGAACCGGCCAAGCTGGCTGGGTAGTCTTCGTGCATCCGGTTCGTCCCCTCTCTGGGCTCCATGCCGGCTTCCCAACGGCATCCGTGGAGTTCCTGCGGCCGCCTGCCACCCACCACGGTCTTGCCCCGCCCTCTTGCTTTGTGTCCGCCGCCACGCGCATTCCCGGCCCGTGCGCCTAATGCTCTGTGGAAATACCATACTGATGCGTCCGCGAATCCTCAAACAGAGAAGCCCGCAGCGGCCAGTAACTGAACAAGGCGAATGCCGCGGCCATGACAACCAACCCGATCACCGCACCCCGGCGCACCGTTGTCCCCATGTCGGCCGCCGCCAGGATCCTGTAACTGACCCATTGTCCGACGCCCACGGCCAGGAGGAAGATCAGGATATCGAGAGCGAGGTGGTGATGTCCCAGAACGGCGGTGTAGCCGTAGAAGAGCACGGCCACCGCGACCGGCATGGAGAACAGGCCGAGGCACTTGCCCACCCAGAAGTTATTCACCGACCGCCTGAGGGCAAAATGCTCAAGCATCGCATACAGAATCCCCGGACAGAACGCCAGCTTAAAGTGTTCCCAGATGCTCTCGTTCACGGGGACAAACCAGGCGATCGGCCGCCAATGACCGGTCCAGCCAAACACTGAGTGCAGGGCGGAACCCGTCAGGAAGATGACGGCAACGCCGGCCAGTTCCCACCGCAGTGCCGCCTTGTTGGTCATGGCTTGCACCTCAACCACCGATCAGCCGTTCCCATGTCGTGGAGCGTCTGCCGCAGTTCCGGCACTCCCGGCGTCGGACGATGTGGCCGCCCGCGCACCCGGCGTGTATAGACTACCCCCAGGGGCCTGCAGCCGCAATGGCGGCATGGAGGCCCGACGCCCTGTTCGGCCCAAACGATCTTGAGTCCGACGGTCACCAAGGTGGCTGCACCCCACCGGAGAATCCGTCGTCGGACTAACACCCCGAAGGTCGCTGCCCCCAGGCTCTCTGAGCCATACCTTGTCGGCTCGGATGGGGCATTCCAGACCGGCCAGAAGGTCAGCTTCCGCGCCAATCCCCCCAGACAAGACCCCACCACCGTCGGAATCGCCTTGCCTGCCGCGCAGATGATGGCTTTGCCCTGGGATGTGCCATTCACCAACGTCAGCATCAGCTCCAGGTTCGGCAACTCATCCCCCGAGATCCCATCGGAGGGACGCCGGTAGGGACGCAGAGTCACCGGGGTGTCGGGTCTGAGGCCGGCGCGGCACGCACAGGCTCTGAAGCGGAGGTGGCCCGGAAGGGGCGATCGGCGGACCGCGAGATGAGTCCAGCCGCCTGGAGCCTCTGAAGGGCATCCGCATAGGCTTCGTCCTCCTGCTCCAACCGAGGCCCCTTGAGAGCATCCCTGAAGAACAGGTACATGAGCCGCTGGTAGATGGCTCGGTGCTTCTCCGTGCTGGGGCCGCAGGCAAGCTGCCCCATCAAATCGGTCGGGTTCTCGGGGTCGCAGTGTGTCGAGCCGACAACACGCACGTCCTCGACGTTGAAGGTAAGCCTGTTGAGCAGGTCCAGCACGTGGCCATTCAGGTTCCACGGACCGGGCTCCGAGCGGATGCTGGCAAGAGGCATCGGTCTCAGGTCGGCGGCTCGCTCCAGCGTCCGGTCCCACGGCACGGCGTCGAGCAGGCAGACGGCGGCGACCGGAGCGGGCCCCTCCTGAGTCTTCACGGCGGCCTCGAACGAGACGGCGCCGCCGGCGCTATGACCGGCGAGTCCGATACACCGAGCGTCCAGGATGCCGGCGAGCGGATCGCCTGCGGTCGTGCTTCGCTCCGTCAGCCACCGCACGTGGTCACTGAGGATGGCGATGTTGGCTGGTTGGGAGGCCGCGCCCCCCAGCAGGCTGACCATGTCGGGGGTCAACACCACGATGCCGCGCTGGGCCATGTACAGCGCGTTGTTCCGATGGAACGTCCGGTCCCGCGCGAAGCCGTGGGTCAGGATGACCGCAGGGAACGGAGGACCGCGAAGGTCAGCCGCGGGGCGAGGGATGAACAGGTCATAGGCTACGCGGGCACCGGTCACCGCCTGTCGCGTGCCACTCTCGACGTTCACATCGTACAGGCGGACCTCGCGATCACTTCGGGAACCGGCGCACGAAGCAGCCACACACGCCGAGACGAGACAAACCAGCCCATGCGGTCTCATGGGGTCTTCTCTGTCGCGCTAATGGTGCCGCAAACGGCTCGCCCACAAGGGGTACACTATGTTGCCGTACCGCCGTCGCCCACCAGCGGGCGTACCCGGTCCACGCGGAAGGTGACGAGGAACCTCTTGGTTCCGGCGTCCGGTTCGCACTCCTTCGGCAGCGGTCGTCGCCGCAGGGCCCAGATCTTCTCCGGGTCTGACTCCTCCCGGACCTTCGTCAGGTAGAGCCGCTTGCCAACGTAGGCATCGCCGTCTTCCATGAACAGGTAGGCGGCTTGCGGGTTGGACTGGAGGTTCCCGTGGCTCGTGCGGTCGGCCATGATGAAGGCGACAGTCTCCTCGTCGATGACATGGGGCCGTGCATACACGGCCGCATCCACATTGCCCTCGGCGTCAGCTGTGGCCAGCACCCCGGCGCCCTTCGCATTGGAGAAGTAGTCGCTCAGACTCACGGTGTCCTCCTGTAGCGCTATCCGAGCACCACCCGTGTCGCACGACGTCCGCGCGGCGGGCGGTTCTGTCCGCCCCGCCCGGACAGTTTGCCATGCGCATCAGAAGTTGTCCGGCACCATCTCGAAAAACGCCTGCGGATGCTGGCAGACGGGGCACTTCGGAACCGCCTGGGTCCCCTCATGCGTAAAGCCGCACTCGCGGCAACGCCACCGCACCTTCTCCTTCTTGGCGAAGACCTGCTTGGCCTCGAAGTTTGCGACCAGGCGGGCGTAGCGTTGCTCGTGCTCCTTCTCGATCTTGGCGAGGGCCTCGAAGAGGAACGCAACGTCCGCAAACCCCTCTTCCCGGGCGGTCTTGGCCATGCCGGGGTACATGTCGGTCCACTCGTGGTTCTCACCGCCGGCGGCCGCTTTGAGGTTCGCCAGCGTATCGCCGATGCCGTCCAGGAGCCTCAGGTGCAACTTGGCGTGCGTCTTCTCCTGGTCGGCGGTCTCGAGGAAGATGGCCGCGATCTGCTCGTACCCCTCCTTCCTCGCCGCCGAGGCGAAGTAGGTGTACTTGTTCCTGGCCTGCGACTCTCCCGCGAATGCCGCCCAGAGATTCCGTTCCGTCTTGGTGCCGCGTAGTTCTGCCATCGTCTTCTCCTTGGCTTCGGGCGTGTTCGGGTTCAAGAAGGTGCCAGATTCTATGACTGGTCGTCGCGCAGAGTCAACTGCCGCTGGTGGGACTCAGACTGGTTTGCCGTTCAGGGCGCAGGCGACGGTTCCCGCGCAGTGGCTCGGACGGGGATCTGCACCTCGGCATACTTCATCCAGAAGGGCATGAACGGCGAGTTGTAGGCCAGCACGCGGGGCGGCCCGGCAGATGTGACCTCCGGGTGTGACTGCAACCATTCGCGGAGGTCGGTCATCGATGCCCGGAAGTTGCTCTTGGAGTACATTCCCTTGCGGCCCACGGAAACAACCTGGAGCGGCGGATCGTCGGTCACTTGGACCGCCCCGAACGGCCCCGCGGCGTCTTGCGTCGTCTGGCGGTACAGGAAGGCCATGGCCAGGAGCTCCCCGAGGGTATCGCCGTGTGCCGGGGCCTCGGCAGGCGGGTACGCCATGACCACGGGGGCGGTCATGGCAATCTGGCGGTCCTTGATGTGGCGAAACAGCGTCATGAACTGGCCGTTGCGTCCATCGCCCTGCTCGGTCCATGCGGCCCGGATGGGCGGGTACGTCTTGAGGCGCACGAGGCCTGGCAGCGAAGGGGCAGGCCAGCCTTCGGGCAGCGGCGCCTCCAGGTTCGGCTTGAACCGGCGGGCCCGGGCTGCCTGTTTGAGGGCTGCCTCCAGGAGGGCGGACTGCTGCTCGGCGGGGGCCGCATCCGCCTCGGGCAGCACTGCCGCCAGTATGACGGCGGCGTCGGAATCGGGGGGCTCGGTGGCCAGCGCCTGGCGTACCTGCTGAACGAGGTCGGTCCCGCGAAGCGCGTTATCGGCACATCCCGCCATGACCAACACCATTGGCCCGAGCCACAGCAGCCGCATGGAGCCCCCGCCCTCCTGACCCGATTAGCATTGTACCTGCTGTCCACGTAGTGTTGGCCTGCGAAATAAGATGAAGCTGCGTTCTTGACCGTGCCTTCCGCAGCCTGAAGGGCCCTTGGCCCGCCGAGCCAGTGCCCGCATGCGGGCACGGATCAGGCACGCCCGAGGCCTTGCCAGGAGGCTTGTCAGTGTGCGCACCAACCGTTTCCCGCGGAGTGAATGCACCCGGCCGACGGCACTGACGGCCCTCGAAACCGCAGGGCATCCCGCGCCGGCACGCCGGCAGCAACGGCCTCGGTCCTGGGAACACCCGCCCCGCCATGGTCTCATGGGTGCGCCCGCGGCCGCATTCCCTTGCGGGGAGACCGGTCGCTGCTTCGGGCGGTCCATTCGGCACAGGCCGCGAGTCTCTTGGCCGCCGCGGCGCCGTGACGGCCCTGGCGGCGCGCCTGCCCTTCGCCTATTACCCATCCACGGCCGAGATCGAGCTCGCCTTCGACAAGTCCGCCGACCTCCTTCAGGAGCACTTGGGCGGCGTCTTCCGCCCAGCGGCGGACACCACCGCGCTCAAGCCCGAGACGCTGAAGCCCGGCCTCACCTGGGCGACGTACGACGGGAAGAAGCTGCCCGATGACCTTGCGAAGGCGACGCCCACGGCCAAGGCCGCGCCCCTTCCCCCCGACTTCACGCTCCACATCACCAACTGCCAGGTCCTCCCCTGGACGACCTGGGCCACGAGCACGCTGGACTTGGAGCAACCCTACCGCGCGGGGAAGCCCTTTCCACCCGACTACACGCGGGCCATGACGAGCGGGCGGCACACCGGCGTCGTCGCCCACGGCATGTATCCGCTTGCGAACTACAACGACTACCGGGACAAGAAGACGAGCGCCTGGACCGAGGAAGAGGCCCTGGCCGACTGGGGCATGTACCAGGTCCACGAGGTCCGCAGCTCCTTCTTCGCCGATTGGCGCCAAGAGTGGAAGCAGTGGCGGCGCTTCCGCGACGCGATGCGCAGCGCCGGCTACGGCCACCCGCAGGCGCGGATCATCAACTACTGGCAACCGGCCGACCCCGTCTCCGTGCGAGGCGCAAAGGACGTGGCGTGGCTCGCCATCGTGCCGCCGCCGGATGCGAAGGTCCCGGCGGGCGTGCTGGGGGCCGTGCTCCTCCAGAGTTACGCCGACGGGGGCACAAGGGCCGCGGTGACGTGGAAGGGTGCGAACGTGCTCCTCGACCACCTCACGCGCCGGGCCGTCGGCAGCGGTGGCGAGAACGTGCCGGTCGATCTGCCGGGGCGGTTCGCCACGCGCCTTCTCTGGGCCCTCGAGCGGCCCGAGGCGGCGCCGTAGCCCCTCCACGAGATCAACGAACCTTGGGCCGGGAGGGTCCTCGGAGGTCGTTCACTGCGGCGGGCCCGCCCAGCCGGTGAGCCCTCGTGCGGGGGAGTTCCGAAACTCCCGCCCGGCCTTGGCCCGGTTTCCCTGTAGCGCGGCGCCCCTTCTGCTCAGGGCTTAACGTCGCCGCGTCCTTCACCTGCCTTGCCGGCGCCAGAGGCCCTGTAGAGGGGAAGGTGATAGTTCGCCAGGTCCTTGCGCGGGAGCGTCCGGGTCTCGCTGCCGGCGGTTTCCTCCACGATGACTGTGAACGGCGAGTTCCAGTGGTAGAAGCCGAAGGTGAAGGAGGCGTCGGAGTTCGTGATGGTGAACATGGGCGGGTCGATCGGCTGCTTGTCCCAGGACTGGTAGGAGACCCCGCCAAGGAGTTCCACCTTCGCCCCGTTCTTGGCGACGATGTGCCGGGCGCGGCCCTCGGTCTTCAGGCCAAGGATCCACAACTGCCCGCCATCGACCTCGATCATGTTCGCCTCGGGCGACTCCGGGTTGTATTGCCGCGCCCAGCACCTCTCGCCAGGGCCTACGAATAGGCCTGACACGGGGAGGTCCTCAATGTAGCACTCGCCGCCCGGCGTCGGCTTCTTGATGAGGCCGGACATCCCCATGCTCCGAAGGACCAGCGCCTTGCCGGACTTGTTGTCGAACATGTACGCCTTGCGCGGACCCTTCCACCCGCCCAGGAGGAAGAACCGCTCCACGACCACGGCCGGCCTCTTGA
>Ga0315293_10007092_pt1 | contig 10425 bp, 14 predicted proteins | sample YL17G13_20_MG_FD_203071 | JGI IMG/M metagenome (GOLD analysis project Ga0315293, IMG submission 203071) | Sediment microbial communities from Yellowstone Lake, YNP, Wyoming, USA - YL17G13_20 | ecosystem: Environmental > Aquatic > Freshwater > Lake > Sediment | place: USA: Wyoming | collected... | reverse complement strand
TCTCCTGCTGTCGCAACTCCTTTGCTTAACAGAGCATACCATACTTTAGTCTCATAAATATTAAGATTAAAATATTCCCTTATTTTCTTCAAGACTTCCTGTTTAGATGTCATTTTGTTTTCACTACTTCTTATAGTGAATCTGGTATTTATAAACCTTTCGATTGTTGTAACAGAGAAGGGGTAACAAAATACCACAGAAGCTTGTTTTAACTCATTTCAACTTATTTGACCAAGAAATCTTTTATCTTTTTCTTCGCTTCTTCTCTTGCTTTCTGATGCTGTTTCAGGAAAGCGTTTATCTTGCTGATAAGGATTGCTTTCAGTTCGCCTGAAAGCATCTTTCCTGACTTATAATCCTGCCTGATTTTTTCAAGCTTTTTGTCGTCTGGCTCAAAAAACATTTTCAAATACTGGAAGCTGACATCAATATCAGGATTGCCGCCTTTTTTTCTGTGTAATTCAGCAGTCGGCTGCCCTCCAGAGAAAGCATATTTCTTTATTTTTCTTTCAACTTCTTCCGGAGAATCTGTCAAGGCAATGTAAGAATTCTCATCAGAAGATGACATTTTTCCCCCTCCAAGCCCTGGCATGAATGAATGATAAGTTGAGCTTAACTGAATAAATTTGTATTCCTTAATCTTCTGACTCATGTCTCTTGCAATCCTTATGTGCGGGTCCTGGTCAATGCCTACGGGAACAAGAACAGGAACAAGCCCTTCAAATTCCTTTAACTGCGGATGAAGCATGTCTGCTGCCTGAAGCAATGCAGATATCATTTTTCCAGGGGATATATCTCCATAAACAGCCTTGAATTCATTAAAAGTCGCATGCCTTGCAAGAAGATTCTGCAGCCTGTAATATGCATTCGATTTTTCAGCGTTCTTTGATCTAGCGCTTTGAAAATAGATCTCGCAATTTTTTGGATTCAAGCCAAGAGCGATGTAATTTGTGATATACTGCTCAACCGCAATTTTTCTGCTTTCCTCTAGACTCTGCCCTCTTGCATTGTAAGCTTCAACATCAGCAACAGCAATGTAAATCTTAGCCCCAAGGCTTTGATAGAATATCATCTGCTGGGCGAGTAACATGTGCCCTATATGGAACTTGCCTGTCGGCATCAGCCCTGTCATCATCGCGAAAGGCTTCTTTGCCTTAATTGATTCAAGAATTCTCTGAATATCTCTATGAGCAAAAACTATTTTTCTCCTGAAAAGAACATTTTTGTTAAAAACATCCGGCAGCTCTTTCATTGGAGAGACTCCAAACTCCTTCACAAGCCTGTCATAGTCAATTTCTCCGGAAACTTCCCATGGCGTTACTTTGAACTCTTTTTTCCCTTTTTCCATAGCCAGGAAAAGCAAATAAGATTTATAAAGCTTTTTTCCCAGACATCTATGTAAAAGATAAAAGGGCTCTGCCCTTTTGAACCCGAGACTTTAACCTGAAACAATGAAACATACAACAGCAATCACACTGATTTTTCTTTCAATGTTTGTTGTGACACAGCTTATCGGGCTTGTTGTCATAGACGCTTATTCTCCTTCAAAAATAGTGCAGGTTAGCGAGCATGGAACTCTTGTGAACAAGACAGTTGGCGGCAATATAACTGTCCCTTACGGCATGGAGCCGCCGAAGGCGCAAACATCCATTGAGTTCTGGGGCATGTTTATTCAGATAGTTATCTCATTTGCTATTGCTATAGTGATATTTTTCTTTCTTATACGAAAAAAATCAAGCACATTAATCAGAATATGGTTCACATTTGTTGTTTTCATAACAATTGCGCTTGCAATAAACGCTCTTCTCGGCAGGACATTCCCCTCATTGTCATATTTGAATGAGGCTGCTCTTGCTCTCGCAATTCCATTGACTTTTTACAAAGTGTTCAAAAGGAATATTATTATTCATAACCTGACTGAACTGCTGATTTATCCTGGATTGGCCGCGATTTTTGTCCCTATACTCAATATATGGACAGCAATCATCCTGCTGATTGCAATTTCAATTTATGACATTTATGCTGTATGGAAAAGCAAATTAATGGTCAATCTGGCAAAATATCAGATAAAACAACTTAAGCTTTTCACAGGCTTTTTTGTCCCTTACATGACAAATAAAGTTAGAATGCAGCTTGCAAAACTAAAAGGAAAGAAAAAACTGAAGAAAGTCAAAGTCAATCTCGCTATTCTCGGCGGCGGAGATGTCGCATTCCCATTAATTTTCGCAGGAGTCGTTTTAAACAAATACGGAATGACAGACGCATTGATAACAGTAGCATTCACTTCTGTTGCATTGCTGCTGCTTCTTATGTTCTCAAAGAAAGGAAAGTTCTACCCTGCAATGCCTTTCCTGACAGCAGGATGTTTTGCAGGATTCTTGATATCACTTGTTGTCTGAAAAGCTCCTGTCTATTAAATTTTCAAGATCCTTATTAGGATTTATCTCTCCGCCCTCATCTTTTGCCTCTGCTTGCGCTTCTTTTTTTGCAAATGCTTCGATATTGTATTCTGTAAAAACCATTTTTGCTTTTTTGAGATATTCCTCTTGCTTCATCTCAATATCTTTTACATTGCATCTCAACAGCCCTTCATGGTTGTAATCTAGTATATGCCTTATCGATGCGCTTGCTTCAAAGAACATTTTTGATTTGGCATAGCATTCTGCAATTCCAAGATATGCCTTGACCATTAAATCACTCATCTGAATGATTTCAGACTCTTTTACCCTGCTCTTTTTGTATCCGTCAAGCTTTACAAGAAGTCTTGCAACAAGATTGTCATAATAGCTGTTTGCAAGCCCATAAGAAGTTTTAGACTCCGCAAGCTCGGCTTTTTCAAACAGGATGTCATATTCCTTGAGATCAGGGTTAAATTCATAAGCCTGCTTCCAGTACCGTTTTACATGCTCTTCAGCCTTTCTGTTTATCTCTCCTCTCTGATTTTCAAGCTTGTTATTTAGCTCATTTCTTTTTTTATCAAATTCAATGTCTTTTGATTTGTTGAAAAGGTCCCTGTATATTTTTATTGCGTGGGAAGTCCAGCCCGATTTGTCAAAAAGGCTTGCTGATTTCATAAAAAGCTGATCCTTCAGCTCTTCATCGTTTTCAATCCCGGCGGCTGTTTCAAGTATGTCTGCTCCTTTGCCCCCCATTCCGAATTTATCAAGAATGTCTGCTAATATCAGGGTAAGGCCTCTATGTTTTGTCCTGCATTCCTCGCATATTTTGAAGGCGGAGTTATAATCCTGTTTTCCAATAAGCTCCTTCACTTCATCTGTGACTTCCTTTTCAGTAGGCATATTTCCCTAATGCATTGAAAATATATAAAACTATCGTAACTTAAAAATAGTAAACATTATAAAGGGCGTTCTTCTATTTTCGATATGGAAAAAGAAAGAAGAGAGAATCTGATTAAATACAGGGGTGAATTGGAAAAAGATTTAGAGAATTATTCTTTCGTAAATAGTTATCTTAAAGAAAAGAAATACAAAAAGATTGCAAAGACTGTAAAGAAAGCTCATTACGATTTTAAGAATGCTGGGCTTTTTGATCTTGAATCTATAACTGGAGATTTTATTGACCTGCTTCAAAAAGAGAATCCGGATGAAAAACAAATCAAAGAATACAATCACAACATGCTAAAGGGATTGAAAAGCTTAAAAAAAGAGTTAGACAGTTTGAAAAATTACAGCAATCCGCACTCTGTCGGTAGCATGTCTCATTTCGTGCAAAGCCATCAAATAAAGCCGTTCTGAGAGAGCGCGGACAATGCCGCAAAGTCGGCTTTTTATCCCAAAACCTTAAATAGTTGCCAGTTTTATCTACTATCGGATAACAATGGGGTGCATACTCAGTTCTAGAGTCAAAGAGGATGGCAAGATAATCTTTGAAGTTTGTGTTGACCAGGAAGAAGCCCTTCAGCTTCAAGGTCATTTGGAGAATATACATCTCTTTTCTGAAAAAACAGCTGACAAAAGAACAAACATGGTTCAGAGAGGAAAAAATGAATCAACAAAATATTTCCTTGTTCCGAGGGATTTGAGAACTAATCTTGGATACAAGGGATTGAGCAAATGCCAAAGAATAGAAACAAAATCAAAGATAATATTTGTTTATATCATAGACCGGGTTAAATAAAATGGAAAGAGTGCAAACAGGGATAAAAGGATTTGACGGGCTCATAGAGGGGGGATTCCCAAAGAGTTCGGCGATTCTTCTCAGCGGGACTCCTGCAACAGGAAAAACAATCTTTGCGCTTCAGTATCTGGTCAATGGAATAGAAAAGTTCAATGAAAAGGGGATTTACATAACGTTTGAGGAAAAAATATACGAATGTAGGCATTCCTGAAGAGCTTGCGAAAGAAATAGATATTCTCGTCAAGAAGCTCAAGCTTGGATTCAGGTCAAGGGCTGAATTTGTAACAGAAGCTATAAGGCAGAAAATAGAAAATAATAACGCGGCTGGCAAAGGCAAAAAATAATAAATTATAGTAAGTTTTATTATTGTTTTAATTTAGGATATATTTTTTCTAGAATTTTTAGGACTTTTTCTGCATAATGCTTATCCAGGATTTTTCCATAATATACTACCCCATTTCTAAAATATCTTAATTCATTCATAGATTGTACATCATTTTCGTTAAAGCCCAATTCTCTTAAATAAACAACTTCTGCTTCATGTGCTCCTTTCCCAGAAGAGTTAAATCCTTTTATAAACATTTTTGCTCTTATTAACTCCATTACAATATCATAACATAATTTTATAATAGTGCTTGCATTATCATCATTCAATCCTATCTCATTTACAATTTTATTCAGGGACAAATAAGATTTCTCAGACTCTTTTCTAAGAAAGTTTGCTCTAGAAATATCAGGGGCTTGTCTTTTTACTATTCCACTTTTAATAAAACTCTCAAAAGATTTTATGGGTTTCATAATTCAATACCCCCAATCAAAACAATCCCATTACAAAGATTTTCTTTTAATTCTTTATGTATGTCTTTGAATGACTTATAAAAGTTTAGAATTATTTTTCTTTCCAGTTTCAGTTCATAATTTTCTAACTTTATCTCTTTTTCTTTTGAACCAATAATTGCAATATCTATGTCTGATGTTATATCATCATCCCCTCTTGAATAGCTACCGAATAAAATTATTGTTGCTCCTGGAAATTCATCTTCTAAAAACTGAACCAAGCCAGATTGATACAGCATTTTTAAGTTTTCTGCTCTTTTCAGTTGCATGATTCTATCATTCCTATTAAGCTCTATTGAAAGCCTTTTTGACTCTTTGTCTTTGAAAACTGTGATGAAACCTTCTTTTTCAAGGAGGGGGATGGCTTTTGAAATGGCAGGTTGTGAAACTTCCAACGCCATTGCTATACCTCTTGCATTGAAAGACTTTCCTGCCTTGATAAAAAGAAATCTTAAAATCTCTTCCTGCAATATTGTTAACCTTAGTTTATATATCTTAACCATAGTAAATACTTATTAACTTTAGTTTATATACCTTTCTATTCTATTTTGATACTCTAAAGTATATATTCAAACATATATGTTCTATTTCAGCCTAATCGTCTCTAAATTCTTCGGCGCAGATGTCTCGATATGGTACATTTTGTAAATGCTTGACGCAAAGTCCAAGCATTTTGACTGCTCTCCGTGATTTATTATTATTTTCTTTGGCATTGGCCTGAGATTGTTTATGAATGACATCAGCTGATTTCTTCCGCTGTGGCCCGTAAGCCCTTCGATAGCGGCGATTTCAAGATTTATCTTGACTTGCTCTTCCTGCCCGTCTGAATTTACAAGAACAGTTTCTTTCAACCCTTCCTTGACTTGTCTTCCTAATGAGCCAGCGCCCTGATAGCATGTAAAGATGCAGCTGTTATTCTTGTTTCCCGCAAGCTCTCTGAAATACTCTACAGAAGCTCCGCCAACAAGCATGCCTGATGTCGCGACAATAATGCAAGGGCCTCCTTCAACTACTTCTTTTCTTTCAGCAGGGCTGCCCACTCTTTTGAAAATCTCAGATGCGAAAGGATTTTCATCCCTGAAAATGCTTGTCTTTACTGCATTGCTCAAAAAATTTGGATAAGCAGTGTGGATAGCGGTAATATCCCAGACCATTCCGTCAATGTAAATAGGGACTTTAGGAAGCACGCCTTCCCTGGCGGCTTTTTCAAGAATCAATAATTCTTCCTGCCCTCTTCCTACTCCAAGGCTTGGAATCAATGCCTTTCCTTTTCTTTCGATTGTTCTTTTGACAGCTTCGATTAACATGTCTTCTGATTCTTTCCTCCCAGGAACAACATTGTCTTTTCCACCATAAGTTGATTCTATTATCACTGTTTCAAGCCTTGGGAAAAGCGTTGAAGCTGACTCAAGAGTCATGGTTGTGCCGTATTTCATGTCGCCTGTGTAAAGAAGATTGTGCAAGCCATTGCCTATATTCAAATGAGCCATTGCAGAGCCTAGAGCATGGCCTGCATTGTAAAATGTTAATCTGACATCAGGAGCTATGTCTGTTACAGAGCCATAGTCAAGGCAAATGCTGTGTCTTACCATTTCTTTGATGTCAGAAGTTGAATATAATGGAGCTGCTGCCTGCTTGTAGGAGACACCAATGCAATCAAGCGCAAGCAGTGCTGCAACATCTCTTGTCGGAGTTGTCATGTAGCACGGCCCTGTGTAGCCCATCTTGTACAAATACGGCAGAAGTCCAACGTGATCCATGTGGGCGTGAGTAATAATAACCGCATCAATATCCTTGAGACTGAATTCAGGGATGTTCAAATAAGGGAATTTATCTCTTTCACTCGCGGTGTTTATACCGCAGTCAAGCAAAACTTTTGATTCAGGGGTCTGAAGCAGCAAACAGCTTCTCCCAACTTCTCTTCCCGCTCCAAGAACAGTGACTCGAATCCATTCCTCTTTTTTTTCAGGATTCCATTCTTTGTAGATTTTCTGCCCAACAGAGTTCAGGAATTTTCTTCTGTAATTTGTGTTGAGATAAAGGACATTTCTTATTGCCTCTGTTATCTTGCTTCTTATTGCAGGGCTTCTTTGTATCTGCGGTGTCCAGAAAGTCTCGTTTTTTATTTCTTTCATCAGTTCGCCCTGCTTTCCTATCGCGAGCCCCGGCTTTTTTACATCTATAACCACAATGCTTCTTTGCACATCAAAAATTATGTTGGCGATTTCAGCTTCTTCCGGAATCAAGCCTCTGATGAATTTCTCGGTTTTTTCCTCTCCAAGCAGAAGAGTGTTGTCCGCCCTCAGCTCAATTCTCTTTTTGATCTTGTCAACAACCGCCCTTACTTTTTCCTCTCCGCTGATAAAAAATTCCTTGTCACTTGTGTAAAGAACTATGTTCGCGCCTTCAAAATTAGCAGAGCTAATAGCTTTCGGCAATTCATCCTGTATATTTTTCAAGATATCTGACATATTAGAACTTCCTAATGTTCAAAAAATATTATATTTTAATAAGTTACAATTTTTCTTCTGTAATCTCGCCAATGCTCCCTGCCTTTGGGATGATGACCATATTAATGCCATCTCCTGTTGAAACATCCCTCTTGAATGAGGTTTTTATCACTTTTACCGCAAGTTTTTTGGCCTCTTCAACACTCAGGGCTGGGGCCCACTCATTCTCAAGAATACCGTAAGCAGCTATGCTTCCGTATGCTCCTGAAGTTATGTAGCTGTCTTTTTCAATTATTGTTCCGTCAGGGGAGATTTCATACAAACTCACTCCTGTGCTGTCTCTTCCAGCCATTATAAAATGTGAAATGCCCATTATCGGGGAAAATTTTCTTATATTTTGGTAGACTATGTTTGCAAAAAGATTTGCAGCTTCATTGACAGTTGGAAGTGATTTTGTCCTTATTGATTTTAACTTGAGCTCGGCTCTTGCCAGCTTTACAACCATCTGAATATCAGAGGCATTTCCAGCGATTGTAACAAACACATTGTCCATTATTTTATGGAGTTTCATCATTTTCTTGTCAGCTATCCAGTAAGAATCTCCGAGAGAAACCCTCTTGTCAGAGGCAAGCAAAACTCCGTCTTTGAAAACTATCCCAAGAGTTATTGTTCCTGTTTTTACAACTTTATTCCTTAATTCCTCATTCATTTTTAGAACACCTTTTTACAGGGATATAATCTAAAATATATTTATAAACCTTTCCTTGACCTTCCTTGAAGGTTTATTTTACATTCTTTCAGCATCAACTATCTTGTATCCGTTTTTGAAATACATTATATTCTCTTTTCTAACGTCTTTCAGATTGTAGTTTTTGCCTATGTATTTTAATTTTTCATGAATATAATCAGGAACTTCTTTCCTTTTCCCGTATTTTTGCAGCATAAACTTCCCACCCTTGCTGCGCCAGTATATCTTTGCGAAATACCGGTTTCTTACCTCTTCTGGAAGGGATAAGTATGTGTTGTAGTCTTTCCTTATGTCTTTTCTTTTGCCTTCTTTCAAAACAAGAGGCGTTTTGTGGGAGTGTATAATATAAACACGCTTGAAATACCCCCTGCTTGACCTCATATGTTTTGTTCTAGGAAAAAACATCTTTATCATCGCTTCAAGGTCCTTGTGCGAGGTTGTTTTCCTGTGCTTGAATCTCTTTATTAAACCTATAGAAGGCTCCAAGAATTCATCTGTCAAACGCAGTATTGTTGAATATCGTGTTCTTTTCATTTTAACAAAATATCACAGAACTCTTTTCGCCTTATTCTTCAATAAAATCGTTGATATCGATAGCTGCCTTGATTTTTTTCGCCTTGCAGTATTCCTTCGCAATTATGTAGAAAATCAAGCCCAGGCTTTTGTTGCTTTTGTTATTGCACGGAACAATGACATCAATGCTTGCAGTCACATTGTTTGTGTCGCACAAGGCGATTAACGGGATATTCATCTGGATTGCATCTGTCAATGGGTTTTTGTCAAGCCACTGGTCAGAAACAAGCATGATTGAGCATTCAAAAAAATTCGGCAAGTCAGAGTTTGTGATTATGCCGGCAGGATATTTTTTTGTGAAGACTCTTATTCCTGTAAGCTCTCCGAGCTTTTCAAGAGGCTTCCATCCCGCTTCTCTTTTGCATACAATGACTATTTCTTTTGGAGAATACTGGGAGAGCATCGAAACTACATTTCTCAGCTTTTTATCTATCTGTTCTGTGTCAATAATAACAAGGCCGTCAGCCCTTCTTTTGTAAACATATCTTTTCATGTCAGCTGTCATGACCTTAGTTCCAAGGTGAATCCCCTGCTTTACATAATCTTCAACCGGAACAAGAAAATTATCCCCTCCCTTCACTTCATCTTTGTTAATTTCTATCTTCTCTGCTTTTTCCTTCTTTTTTGCTTCCTTGGCAGGCGCCTCTGCTTTTGCTTCTTCTACTTTTATTATTTCTTTAGTCTCTTCGACTTTTGTTTCTTCCTTGGCTTCTTTCTTTTTGCGTGGCATTTGAATGTAAAAAGAAGTCGGTTTTTAAAGCTTTTGATGTTATGGGCGATAGTTGCTTCAAATTACCACTAATTTTATAAACAAAAGAAGGCATTGTTTTGCATGGCAGAAGATAATGGGTTTATAGCAAAAATAAGTGAGATTGATAAAAAACATTCTAAAAAGTATGACAAGATAGTGAATTTAAGTATAGGGAGCATATTTCTGTTAACAGGTTTAGGTTTAACCAAGATTGTTACAGACTGGAAATCTTTAGGTAAATCTGAAACGCCAGCCATAGTGCAGTATATCAAGATGGACTCTATGCGTTATAGATTAAACAAAGAGAAGGATTTTTTTGTTTTAAATTCTGATTGCTATTCCAGCGAGATTGATGACAAAATCCAAAAATATGAAAATAACAAATTAAAATCGTTAGATGATGCTATACAGACAGTCAATGCAGATATTGGAGAAATACAGAAAAGCAATCCTGAAATAACAAAATATGTAGAGCGCAGAACGAAAATAAATAATTTTTCTTTACTTTTTGTTCCAATTTGGATTGGGGGGCTATTAGCAGCTATGGGCTCATCAGTTTATTTCATAAATAAAAATAGTAAACAGAAAGAAGATGAAATTGATGAATTAAGAAAAGTCTACCCTAAAGCGGTTTCAGCTTAATTTCTTCAGGAGTTTATCGGCTTCATTCAGCTTGTAATCAATGTCTTCTTTGGTATGCCCATCTGTCCCGATTAAAATTGGAATTCCCAGTTTTATTGCTTTTTTCAATATCCATTCAGCAGGATACTGCTCATGGCATGGTTTTCTCCAGCCTGCTGTGTTAATCTCCATTTTCATGTTTTTCTTTTTAATCAGCCCCAAAGTGTTGTTGACTGTTGAACGATACCAATTTTCATGGCCTGAGAAGTATTTGTTGTCTTTATTCCACATTTTTATGATATCCATAT
>Ga0315293_10007091_pt1 | contig 10425 bp, 7 predicted proteins | sample YL17G13_20_MG_FD_203071 | JGI IMG/M metagenome (GOLD analysis project Ga0315293, IMG submission 203071) | Sediment microbial communities from Yellowstone Lake, YNP, Wyoming, USA - YL17G13_20 | ecosystem: Environmental > Aquatic > Freshwater > Lake > Sediment | place: USA: Wyoming | collected... | reverse complement strand
CTGGTCCTGGTGGCCCTGGGGACTGCCGCCGTGGCCGAGGTCGTGCCGCAGGTTGAGCCCCTGAATGCGACCTAGCGCCAGAGCTTCAGTACGTGTTCCTGCCCGACGCTGGCTGGGCCTGGTTTGACGGGAACTGGGGCGGCGGACCGGACGGAGTCTACGAGAGCGTCAAGATATCCTACGGCGACGGGCACAGCGAATCTTGGACTAACGCGACCTTCACAAGCCGTGGTTTTCGCAATAACTACAACCTTTCGGGCAAGGACCCCGGCTACCGGTGGTACCCCAAGCTCACAGTCAAGAACAGCACTACCGTATCAGATACGGTCGCCGTCCAGATCTATTGAGCAGCGCCCTGCGTGGGGGGACGTCCCTTGCTTGGCCGTTTGATCGCTGGCTCGCTCCGCTTCCGCAAGGGCGCGGCGGCGAGCCTTCTTGTCGGGTTGATGGCCATCCAGGTCGGTCTGGCCGGCGGGCTCTGCGCCATCCGGGGGACGAGGGTGGCGGTGCAGCAGAACTTGCTCGAGCACAGCCGGGGGGCGTTCGACATCCTCGTCCGGCCGAGTTCGACGGTCGGCGCCATCGAGCCGGAGCTGGGCCTGGTCGAGTCCCATTACATTGCCGCCTGCCCAGGCGGCATCACGATGGACCAGTGGCGGGACATACGATCCATTCCCGACGTCGAGGTGGCGGCCCCGGTGGCGGCGCTGGGGTTCTTCTCAAATTCCTCGGATAGCGTGAACGTACAGCTCCCCTCAGGGTCATTTCATGTTACCGCGCGGTTTCTAACCTCTGACGGCGTGCGCTCGTACCTGATTCAGGAAGGAGAAGCCGCCTTTCTCCTGTCTGGTAAGGCCAACAAGGCCTCTGAGCGCTATGTCTATCTCTCTTCTCATACTGTTAGCAGGCACAGCGGAGAACACGGTTCGGTGTTCGCATTCCAACTGCCTGCCGTGTACTGCTTCCTCGTCGCCATCGACCCGGCCAGCGAGGGCGTACTGACCGGGATTGACCGCTGCCTCACCTGGGGTACCTACATCAGTTCACGACCGCTCGAACAGGTGGTCCTGGACCAAGTCGTTGATGAACGCGGCCAGCCCAAGGACATCAAGGCTTCTGAGATCCCGGTATTAGTGAACACGGCCATACCTGTGCCGCTGACGGTCGAGGTGGCAGTAGAGCGCCTCGAGGTCAGCCCGGGGCAGCTCTTGGCCATTCCCCGGCACCCCATTGCGGGCAAGCCGATTACGAAGGCAGTGGGGGAACTGGCGCGCTCCGCGACGGTTCTGGAGACGCGGCACTGGTCATACGACCTGCGTCACTACCTGCGGCCGTTCCAGACGATAAGCCTCAACGTCGAGGAGGACGGCACCGCGCAGCCGACGCTCGATTGCTCCTATCAGATCGCTCCCGCCTCCGAATACTTCATCACGCGAGGCATCAGTTACGACGTGCTGTCACAGGGCGCGGAGCTCATCCTGAAACCGCTGCCGAAGGGGGTCCGCGACGGTCAGGTCCTGTTCCACGAGCTCGTTGCCCAGGGCAGGCCCTACATGGAGCGGGTCGCCGCCGGCGATGACATCTTTGTCCTGCGGCCGGTGGGGGGCGTGGACTTCACCGGGCCGATCCAGGACGAACTCGCCCGGTCGCCGCTGGGCATATACGCTCCAGATGAGCTATTGCTGACCACCGATGCGGCCGGCCGGCCGCTCACCCCGCCCGCCCGCCTGATGCCGACCGGAACGCCCGGCACGATACACGTGCCCGGCGCCCACGGCCTCACCACGCTAGAGGCGGCCCGCCTGCTCAAGGGTGAGGCGCCCATCGACGCGGTGCGGGTGCGGGTCAAGGGCAGCGGCCCTTATAATGCGGTGATCGAGCAGCGCGTCCGCCGGGTGGCCGAGGAGATTGCGGTCAATACGGGCCTGCGCGTCGACATCGTCGCCGGGGCGTCACCGCGCATGGCCACTCTCATCATCCCGGGCTTCGGCGATGTCGCCCCGCTGGGCGCGGCGCAGTGCCAGTTGACGTCACTGGGCGTGATGGCCCAGGTACGGCGGACCTTCGAATGGCTAGCCGCCCTCCTGAGCGCCGCGTTTCTCCTGGTTTCGACCGCGTTTGGCGCCAATCGTGCCCGCCTGCTGCTCGAGCAGCGGCGCGAGGAGTTCAAGACCCTGGCGTGGCAGGGCTGGGGGCGCCTCCAGATCGGAGGCCTCGTAGCGGGAGAGGCGGGGGTGCTGTGGTGCCTGGCCGGGGCGGGCGCCGCCGGGGTGGTGCGCTTGGTGCCGTTCGGCGAGATGGCGATGCCCTTCTGGGCGGGGGTGTTCGTGTTTGGCGGCGTCGTCTTTGCCGGCGCAGCGTACGCCCTCGCCACACGCCCGGAACGCCGCCCCGGCGGGCGTGGACGGGGGCGGACCGGGCCGCCGTCGGCCGGTCGCGGCCGTGGCGACGGCCCCCGCGGACCCGCCGGCGGCCCGCCCGGGAGCGTGCCTACGGCGCGGGGGCTCCTCCGCGCCGACCTCACTTACTACTCCCGACAACTGCTGGCCGTTGCCGGGCAACTGGCCCTGGGCTCCGGCCTGTTCGTCTTCGCCTGTCTTCTGTGGTCGGCGGCGACCGGCCGCATCGCGGTAACGAGACTCGGGGCATACACGGCGTCGTCTGCGGCGCCGTACCTCATCATGGTAGCCGGCGCGAGCGCGGCGGTGGCGGTACTGACGTGTGTCGACGCCGTGACCGCCTACCTGGAGGCGCGCCGCGACCATTATCAGGTGCTGAACGACGGCGGCTGGAGCTGGCCGCGGCTATGTCGCCTGGCGATCGTCGAAAGCGTGCTGCCGGCGGCGGCAGGGTCGCTGACGGGCGTTGCGCTTGCCGCCCTCTGCGTGCGGGCGATCGACGTCCAGGCTGGGTTTCCCTGGCTGGCCCCGGTGGCGGTAGCGACCGGCCTGCCCGCGCTGGCGGCGGCGACGACAGGCTGGTGGTTCATGACAATGGGGCGCAGCGCGCGTTCGACTCTCCGGAAACGGTTCGCGCTGGCGGGGGGGGCCGCCGCCGCCGCGGCGTGCCTGATCATCGCGGTCGTCGCGCTCGGGATCCGGGGCGCCGGCCGTCCGGCGGCGGTCGCCGGCGGGGAGGGCGCCGCGGCGTCGCTCGATGCCCGGGCCGCCGCTGCCGAGACCTACGAGCTGGTCAAGAGGCTCTGCGCCGCCGGCAGCCGGCCCAACGGGTCCGACGCCGACCGCGCCGAGGTGGACTTCCTGTGCCGGGAGCTGGAGCGAGCCGGGCTGGCGCCGAGGCGCGAGGCGGTCAAGGTGCCGCCGCTGCTGGTGGTGTCGCCGGGGGCATCGCTGACCATCGGCGGCAGCGAGCGGGGGTTCAACTTCCTGGCAGTCGACCTGGTGGCGATCGGCGCGCGGCAAGGGCATGTGATCAGCGACCAGAGGCCGATGCGGTGGTCGACGGGGGCAGACGCGCAGCAGGCGGCGGGGCGGATAGTCCTGGTGGAGGCGTCTGACCGTAGCCTCGTTCCGTTCGCCGGCGAGGTTGCTCGCATCAGGGCCGGCGGGCCCAAGGCCGTGATCGGACTTGAATTGGGCGTCGCGCCGGACGGCCCCCTGGGGTCGGCGGAGCTGCGATTTGAATTGGTCCAGTTGCATGGCGGCTACGAGACCGAGGCGCTGGTGGTCGACGTCCCCGGCGTTGAGCCCGGCCCGCCATCGCTGTGGGTCCTCGCCGGGCACGGCGCAACCAGCGCCGGCGCCGGGGAGAACGCGGGCGCGGCCGCGACGGCGCTCGTGCTGGCGCGACACATGGCGCGGACGCCGCCGCCGGCGGCGGTGCGCTTCATCTGGCTCCCCGCCTGCTCCGGGCAGTTTCTCATGGGGGCGTCGGAATACCTGGCGCGCAACACACCGCCGGCGGCGCTGGTACTGGACGGGGTGGGCGGCCCCGACCCGCTCATATTCGGCCGGCGGAGCGACATCGCCTTCGGTCGCCCATACATGGAGTCCCGGGTGGCCGGCGACGTCGAGCAGAAGGACTACGTCAGGCTGATGCCCAGCGTCGACTGGCTGAACGGCGTGCTCGACCTCGGCCGGCCGGGCACGCTGGCCTTCGACTCCGCCGATACGCCCGACGACTGGATGCTACTGGCCAACCGCGTGGCGTACCGCATGGGGCTTGACATCCGTCCCAGCACCGGGATGGGGCTGGCGAGGACGGTGGGCAAGTTCTGCCCGCGCACGGCCGAGATATACCGCGAAGCGCTCTACGTGACGACCGTCAAGGACACACCGGAGCGCCTCGACGCGGCGGCCCTGGGGCGGGACGCGGCGTTTGCCGACGCCCTGATCCGTGAGCTGGTAGGGGGGGAAAGCAGGTGACGAGCGCAGCGATAGCCGAGCTCGGTGCGGCAAGTTGCCATTACCACATTGGCCAGCAGACGGTGCGGGCGGTGGACGAGGTCACGCTCGCCGTCGGCGACGACGAGCTGATGGCCGTGGTCGGGCCGTCGGGCTCGGGCAAGTCGACCTTGCTGCGCCTGATCGGCGGCCTTGAGCGGCCGACGTCCGGCTCCGTGCTGCTGGACGGCGTGGCCATCGCCCGCGCCTCGGAGGCGGAGCTTCTGCGGCTGCGCCGCGAGGTGGTGGGGTTCTCGTTCCAGGACCTGCGTCTTCTGCCGCAGCTCACGGCGCTGGAAAACGTGATGGTGCCGCTCATGCCGTACATGCGGCGTGCCGAGCTCGAGGAGCGGGCGCGGGGGCTGCTCGAGGAGCTGGGACTGGCAGCGCGCGCGCGCCACCGCCCGGGGGAGCTGTCGGGCGGCGAGCAGCAGCGGGTGGCTCTGGCCCGCGCCCTGGTGCGCCGGCCGCGGCTGCTCATCGCCGACGAGCCGACGGGCAACCTTGACACGAAGAACCGCGACGCCTTGGTCGAGCTCATGGCGCGACTGCACCAGGACGGCCTGGCGATCGTCATCGCCACTCACGACCCGGCGGTCGCCGAGCGCTGCCTGCGCCGCCTCACGCTGGTCGACGGCTGGGTGGCGGAGGACACGGGGAAGCATACCGTCATCGACTCCGGCGAATGAGGCGCGGAAGCCCCCGTCCCCGAGGGCTTCGTCGTCGCCACGGCCGAGGCAGCCGTGGCCGTCGCGCGCTCGCTGACGGCGCCGTTGGCGATAAAGCCCGCGGTTGATCGCGCGGAATCGCGTCAGGATGTCGTCCATGCGGAGCGCCTGCCGCCGCCTACTGCCGATCCCCCAGCGGCCGACCGTCGGGGGCATCCCAGCATGGCGGGGGATCCCCGCCCGACCGCCCATCGTCGCCGGACTGGCCCGCATCGCCGCCCTGACCGCCGGTCACATCGCCCTCGCCGCCAGCGTTGCCGCCCGCTTCCGACCCCCCGTCAGAGCCGGCGCCGCCTCCCGTGCCGCCTGCGCCGCCTCCACTCCCGCTCGACCCGCTGCCGCCCACGCCGCCATAAAGCCCAGCGTTGCCCGCCGCGCCCGAACCGCCCCCCTTTGCGGCCTCGCCCGCCTTGCCCGCGCCCTCGCCCGCGCCCGAACTGCCCGCCCTGCCCGCTCCGCGGCCCGCGGCATCGCTCGCGCCCTTGCCCGCGCCGCGGCCTGCGCCACCATCGCGCCCCTGCGCCGCGCCTGCCCTGACCGGGGTCTGCCCCAGACCGCCCGCGCCGCGCCCGGCCAGGCCGGCGTGGCGCTCCTGGCAGCGCAGAAGCGGCGCCGTGTTGCGGATGAACACCTCCCGCCGCACGGCGCACGTGGAGTTGGCCAGAAGCCCGCTCTCCAGGCACACCTCGACCGTCTCCAGGCCCGGCGGCACTGGAAACTCCGCCTCCGGCACGCCGGCGAGCGCGTTGACCATGAACGCCCCCCACACCGGGCCGGCCAGCGCCGCGCCGCCGCCGCCCAGCGGGCGGTTGGCGTCGTCCCCCACGTACACGACGGCGACCAGCTCGGGCGTGAAGCCGCAGAACCACGCGTCGCGCCGCGCCTCCGTCGTCCCCGTCTTGGCCGCCGCCGGGCGCCCGCCCAGGAGCGCCCCCACCGCCTCGCCCGTGCCGCCCTCGGCCAGCACGTCGCGCATCATGTCGGTGACCACGTACGCCACGCCGGGCCTGATCGCCGGCCGCCGCCGCGGGCCGCCCATGTCCACCACCCGCCCGGCGCTGTCCACGACCTGCGTCACCGCGAACGGCCGCACGGCGTAGCCGCCGTTGGCCAGCGGCACATAGGCGGCCGCCAGCTCGAGCGGCGTGACCTCGCTGGTGCCCAGCGCCAGGGTCAGGTCGGCCCGCAGCGGGCTTTCAATCCCCATGTCGCGCGCCGTGGCGATCACCGCCCCCGGCCCCAGCGCCTCCAGCCACTTGACCGCCACCACGTTGTCTGAGACGGTGATCGCCTCGCGCATGGTGATCTCGCGGTAGTGATAGGGCTCCTGCCCGAAGTCGCGCGGCCGGTAGGGCGGGCTGCCCGGGCCGCTGAAGAACTCGACCGGCTGGCAATCCATGACCGACGCCGGCGAGTAGCCGCGGTCGACGGCCGTCACGTAGACGAACGGCTTGAACGCCGACCCCGGCTGGCGGCGCGCCTGCACCGCGCGGTTGTAGCGGGTCTCGCTGAAGTCGCGCCCGCCGCAGAGGGCCACGATGGCGCCCGTCTCGGCATCCAGCGCCACCAGCGCCGCCTGCGGCTGGCGCACCCCGTGCTCGTCCGGGGCGCCCGCCGGCAGGGCGTTCCGCAGCGCGCGGTCGGCCGCCTCCTGGACGCCGCGGTCGAGCGTCGTGTATACTTGATAGCCGCCGGTGTACAGGCGCCGCGCGACATCGGGCTGGCGCGCCGCGATCTCGTCGGCGACGTACTGCAGGAAGTATGGGGCCGCGGTCGTGGCGTGGCGCCGCGGCCCCAGCTCCAGGGGCGCGGCGTCGGCCGCGGCGGCGGTCGCGGCGCTGATGAAGCGGCGGGCGGCCATGCGCTGCAGGACGATCCTGCGCCGCGCCAGGGCCGCCTGGGGGTCGCGGAACGGCGAGTAGCCCTCAGGGCTGCGGATGAGGCCGGCGATCAGCGCCGACTCGGCGAGGCTCAGGGCCGCCACCGGCTTGCCGAAGTACGCCCGCGACGCCTCCTGGACCCCGTACACCCCTTCGCCCAGGTATATCTGGTTCAGGTACAGCTCGAGGATCTCGTCCTTGGTGTACACCATCTCGAGCTTGACCGTGATCAGCGCCTCGCGCGCCTTGCGCGCGAAGGTACGCTCGGGGGTCAGGAACAGGTTCTTGGCCAGCTGCTGGCTGATCGTGCTGCCGCCCTCGACGACGCGGCCGGCCAGGAGGTTGGCAACGACGGCGCGCGTCACCGCCAGCGGGTCGATGCCCGGATGGCTGTAAAAGCGCTCGTCCTCAACGGCGATGACCGCCTGCCGCAGGTTCACGGGGATGTCGCGCAACGGGACGGGCGTGCGGTTCTGCACGAAAAGCCGCGCCACCGCCGCGCCGTCGCGGTCGTAGACCCAGCTCGGGGACGCGGGGACGAAAGGCGGCAGCGGGCTGGAGGCGACGGCCGCCAGAAAGCCCACCGCCATCAACCACAGGAGCCCCACCGCCGTGAAGCCGGCAAGACGCCAGAACCTCCGCGGCCGTTGTGGCTGCGACCCCTGCCCCACCCGCCGGCCCCCCCGTGCGGCCCGCGCGCGGCCCACCGGGCGCCGCGTGATGGTTTATTTTTCCCCATCGTTCTGGTATAATTCAACGTAGTGCGTGGGCCGGCGCCGCGCCCGGCCGGCAATGCCCCGTCCGGCCTGCATTCGTGACGGCGCCGCCGGCCTCAAGAAGCCGTCGTGTCTGGGGGGAAGGCCAGATGCTGCCAGTGCCTGAGCGGTTCACCCTCGTCGCCGGCACGGGCGAGGGGGCTTCGATCCTCAACGCCTTCGACCACGCCCTGATGTCGGCCGGCGTGGCCGACCTGAACCTCATCCGGGTGTCCAGCATCCTGCCGCCGGGCTGCCGCCGCTTCGAGGCGGTGAAGCTGCCGCCCGGCGCCCTGCTGCCGGCGGCGTACGCGTGCGTAACCAGCGACGTGCCGGGCGAGGTCATCTCGGCGGCCGTCGCCGTGGGCCGGCCCTCCCGCGCCGCGGGCGTGATCATGGAGTTCTCGGGGCGCACCACCCTGGCCAACGCCCAGGCGGCGGTCGTGGCCATGGTGCGCGAGGCGCTGTGCTCGCGCTACGGGTCTGAGACCGATTCGGAAATCGAGGTCGCCGGCGTGGAGCACACTACGCAGAGAATGGGGTGCGCATTCGCGGCCGTGGCGCTATGGTATGACCCGGGCGACGCGGGCGCGGGCGACGCGGGCGCGGGCGGCCCCGGCTGGCGCGGCGGGGCCGCCGCCGCGGGCGGCGAGAAGGGGAGGTAGGCGCGGATGGAGCTGTGGTTCTGCGAGCGGCAAACGCCGCACGTCGGCCTCCTGCTCGGCGTCAAGGCGACGCTCCACCGCGAGCGGACGCCGTACCAGGAGCTCTGCGTCGTAGACACCTTCCAGTACGGCCGCATGTTGACCCTTGACGGCGCGGTGATGACGACCGAGGCCGACGAGTTCGTGTACCACGAGATGATCGCGCTCGTCCCCATGCACACGCACCCGCGGCCGCGCCGCGTCCTGGTCGTGGGGGGCGGCGACGGCGGCGTCGTGCGCGAGGTGCTCAAGCACCCCGCCGTGGAGCGCGTCGACCTGGTCGAGATCGACGAGGCCGTGGTCCGCGTCAGCCGGGAGTTTCTGCCCGGCATCGCCTGCGCCCTGGGCGACCCGCGCTGCCACATCAACATCGCCGACGGCATCGAGTTCGTCGGCCGCCAGAACGCCGCATACGACGTGATCATCGTCGACTCCACCGACCCGGTGGGCCCAGCGGTGGGCCTCTTTTCGCCGCGGTTCCACGAGTCGGTGCGCCGCGCCCTGGCGCCGGGCGGGGTATTCGTGGCCCAGACCGAGTCGCCGGTGGTGCACCTCGCGGTGGTCGAGAGCAGCCTGCGCAGCGTGGCCGCCATCTTCCCGCTGGCGCGCCTGTACCTCGCCCCCGTGCCCACCTACCCCGGCGGCCTGTGGAGCTTCACCCTCGGCTCGCTCGGCCCCGACCCGCTGGCCGTGCCGGCCGACCACTGGCGCCCGGAGAAGACGCGCTTCTGGACGCCCGACGTCCACCGCGCCGCCTTCGCCCTGCCGGCGTACATCGCCGGGATGGCCGCGGCGGCGACATCGCACGCGGGCGGGAAGGGGTGAGCGCCGTGAGCCGCTTTCTCGGCAGCGCCCCGTCGCTTGACGGCGCCCGCGTCGTCCTGGTCGGCGTGCCCATGGACCTCACCGTCGCCTGTCGCCCGGGCTGCCGCTTCGGGCCGGCGCGCATCCGCGAGGTATCTGAGATACTCGAGGATTACAGCCCGGCCCTTGACGCCTCGCTGGCCGACGCCCGGTTCTTCGACGCCGGCGACCTGGACCTGCCGCCGGGCCTGCCGGCGGAGGGCGTGGCGGCGGAGGGCCTGCAGGCGGAGGGCGTGGCGGCGTGCCTGGACGTCATCGCCGCCGCGGCGGCGGAGGTGGCCGCCGGCGGCCGGGCGCTGGGCGCCCTGGGCGGCGAGCACCTGGTCACCCTGGGCCTGGCGCGCGGCCTGCGCCGCCACTACCCGGACCTGGCGGTGCTGCAGCTGGACGCCCACGCCGACCTGCGCCCGACCTACCTCGGGCAGGAGCTGTCCCACGCCACGGTCATGCGGCGCATCGCCGACGAGCTCGGCCCCGCGTCGCTGGTGCAGGTCGGGGTCAGGTCGGGGACGGCCGAGGAGTTCGCCTGGGCGCGCGGCGCCGGGACCATCACCGGCGGCGGCCTCGGCGCCGCCGTCGCCGCCGCGGCGCGGCGCCTGGCCGGCCGGCCCGTCTACGTGACCATCGACATCGACGTCGTCGACCCGTCCGCCGCCCCGGCCACCGGCAGCCCGGAGCCCGGCGGCCCGCCGGCCGCCGAGGTCCTCGCCGCGCTCTTGCCGCTGGCCGCGTCGCGCGTGGTGGGATTCGACATCGTCGAGGTCGCCCCGCCCCTGGACGTCGCTGACATCACGTCGCTTCTGGCGGCCAAGCTGGCGCGGGAGATGCTGATCATCGCCGGCGCGGGGCCGCGGCGCGGGAGGTAATGGCGTGAAGACGACCCTGGAGCGCGTGCGCGAAGGGATGCTGGAACGGCTGGCGGCGGCGCTGGCGCAGGCCCGGCGCGCCGGTGAGCTGCCCGCGGGCGAGGGTGCCCCGGAGGCTGCGGCCCCGGCGGGTCTGCCGCCGGCCGCGGTGCTGGAGGTGCCGCACGAGCGCGGCCACGGCGACCTGGCCACCAACCTCGCCCTCGTGCTGGCGGGGGCTGCCCG
>Ga0315293_10007090_pt1 | contig 10426 bp, 9 predicted proteins | sample YL17G13_20_MG_FD_203071 | JGI IMG/M metagenome (GOLD analysis project Ga0315293, IMG submission 203071) | Sediment microbial communities from Yellowstone Lake, YNP, Wyoming, USA - YL17G13_20 | ecosystem: Environmental > Aquatic > Freshwater > Lake > Sediment | place: USA: Wyoming | collected... | reverse complement strand
ATTATGAAAATTTAAAATAATGAGTGTTTTAAAATGAATGAGGCTTTAATTAAACTAAATAAAAACAATATTATTAAAAATAATGTAATTTTAAAATCAGATATGAAACTTTCAGATTATATATTAGATTACTTGAAAAAACAAGGTGTAAAACATGCATTCCTAGTTACAGGAGGGGCTATAATAAATATTGTTAATTCATTTGATGAAAACAAAAATCTAAAATTTATTTGTACAACACAAGAACAAGGCGCAGCAATGGCTGCTGAAGCTTATTCAAGAATAACTGAAAATTTAGGTGTGGCAATGGCAACTAGCGGACCAGGAGCTACTAATTTAATAACAGGAATTGGATGTGCTTATTTTGATTCTATACCCGTATTATATATTACCGGGCAGGTAAATACAAATGAATCAACTTGGAAAGAGGGGCCAAGACAAGTAGGATTTCAAGAAACAGACATTGTTAATATAATTAAACCAATTACAAAATTTGCGGTAAGGGTTGATAATCCCGAAGATATAAAATATTATTTAGATAAAGCCATTTATATTGCAAAGTCTGATAGGCCGGGGCCGGTGTTATTAGATATTCCTATGAATATTCAAAGAGCACAAATAGATCCTAATAGATTAAAATCTTATATTCCTGAAACAAAAGAAATTAATTATAAATTATTAGATGAAAAAGTAGAAAAAACAATAGAACTTATTAATAAAGCAAAAAGACCTGTTATTATTTTAGGAGCCGGAATTAAATTAGGAAAAGCAGAAAAAGAAACAAGAAAATTTATAGAAAGATTAGGCATACCTGTAGCTCTTAGTTGGGGGGCTATGGACTTATTGCCTTATAATCATCCTTTATTTATTGAGGGGTTTGGTGTTTCTGCAAATAGGGCTGGAAATTTTGCTGTTCAAAATGCAGATTTAATAATAAGTTTAGGTTCTCGTTTAGATACAAGACAAACAGGAGGAAAACCTGAAACATTTGCAAGAGTGGCAAAAAAAATTGTTTTAGATATAGATAAAAATGAATTATACAAAGGAAGAGGAATTAATATTGATGTGGATATTAATTTTGATATAAATGATTTTTTAGAAAGTATAAATAAGAAATTACAAAAAATAATTATTCAAGATTTATCTGAATGGAAAAAAAGAATAAAAGAATGGAAAGAAAAATATCCTATTTGCCCCTCTTCTTATTATGAACAACAAGATAAGGTAAATCCTTACGTTTTTATGGAATTTCTTTCTAATGAAACTAACAAAGGCGACATAATAATTGGAGATACTGGAGAAAATCTTACTTGGTTAATGCAAGGTTTTAAAATAAAGGAAAATCAAAAATTATTTTCAGCCTATGGAAATTCTTCAATGGGTTATTCACTTCCTGCTTCAATAGGTGCATCAATTGCTGCAAATAATAAACCTGTAATATGCATTATTGGTGATGGTGGGATTAAAATGAATATCAATGAATTGGAAACTATCGTAAGACATAAACTTCCAATAAAGATTTTTGTAATTAATAACCACGAATATGGACTTATAAAACAATTCCAGGATGTTTGGTTGAATTCTTGTTATAAAGCCTCTTGTTTTGAAGGTGGATTGGGGGATTCTGATTTTGTCAAAATAGCTAATGCTTATGGAATGACTGGGGTTCAAATTAATAATCACAAGGAATTAAAAGAAAAATTAAAAGAGGTTTTGAATTTTCCAGGATCTGTTTTATGCAATGTTGAAATTAAATGCGGGGAAAAAGTAATACCTAAATTAGAATTTGGAAAACCAATTGAAGATCCTTCTCCATTATTGGATAGAGAAGAATTTAGAAGAAATATGATAATCGAGCCTGTTCAGGAAACTGAAGGAACAAAACTTAAATAACTAAAAATTATTAATTTATATGAGACTTTTAATAACTGGAGGAAATGGATTTGTAGGAAAGAATCTTGTTGAATATTTTTCTGAAAAATATGAGGTTCTTGCACCAAGCCATAAAGAACTTGAATTACTTGATGGCAAAGCTGTTGAAAAATTTTTAAAAAAGAATAAAGTAGAAATTATTATTCATACTGCAGTTAAAGGTGGGAGCAGAAAATTACCTTCTTATCCAGATATGTTAAAAGAAAACCTTAAGATTTTTTTTAATTTAGCTAGTAACTCTAAATATTATAAAAAAATGATTTTTCTTGGAAGTGGAGCAGAATATAATAAATCAAAAGAGATTAGACAAGTAAAAGAAGAAGATATTGGAAAAAATGTTCCTAATGATGATTATGGTTTTTACAAATATGTTTGTTCAAAATACATTGAACTTTCAGATAATATAATTAATCTAAGGATTTTTGGAGTATTTGGAAAATATGAAGATTATGAAATAAGAGTTATTTCAAATATAATCTGTAGAGTTTTATTTGATCTTCCTGTAGAAATAAACCAAAATGCTGTTTTTGACTTTGTTTACATAGGAGACTTATGCAGAATTATTGAATATTTTATTGAAAATAACGCAAAAGAAAAATTTTATAATGTTGGGGCTGAAAAACACATTGAACTTGTAGAAATTGCAGATAAAATAAGAAGAATAAGTAAAAAAAATTTTCAGATAAAAATAAAGATGTCTGGGATGAATAAAGAGTATACATGTGATAATAGCAGATTATCAAAAGAGATTAAAAATTTTAAATTTACAGACATAGACAAAGCAATTAATCTATTTTATGATTGGTATTTAGAAAATAAAGAGAATATTAAAAAGGAAAATTTGCTTAAATATTAAAATGGCTAATAAAAAACCAGAAGTTTCTATTACAATACCAATTTATAATGAAGAAAAAGGCATTGAAAAGACAGTTACTAATCTTGCAAATGAATTTGAAAGGCAAAAAATAGATTATCAACTGGTTTTAGTTAATCATGGTTCTTGGGACAATACTGAAAAAGTATTAGAAAGATTAGGAAAAGACAATAAAAAACTAAGAATAATTAATTTAGAAAAAAATCTAGGTTATGGTGGAGGAATTCAATATGGATTTGAGCATTCTGATGGAGATTATATTGGGTTTACATGCGCAGATGAAGAAGTTTCTGCACAAGATGCTTATAAAATCTTTGATTTTTTGAAAAACAGCAATTATGATATTGCAAAAGCTTCTAGGATTAAAAGAACAGACGGAACATTTAGAAAATTTACTAGTCTTGTTTTTAATGTTTTAATTGCTATTAGATTTAATCTTCATGTCAGAGATGTAAATGGGTATCCCTTTTATATGAAAAAAGAGGTTTTTGATAGTCTTAATGTAAAAGAAAAAGCACATCTGTTTAACTTAGATTTATTAAGAGAAATAAGAAAAAAGAAATATAGTATAAAAGAAGTTCCAATAGTTCATAGAAAAAGAAAAACAGGCAAAACTTTTATGAAACTCCCAAGAGTTTTTGAAATGGCTTTTGATTTGTTGAAGTATTCTTTGAGGTTTTAATCTTTCCTAACATTAAAGAATTCATTTAATAATTAATTATTTTTTAGGAAGAACTGAGTAATAAGAACTTTGGGTTGATTGAGTAGAAATATTTTCAAGAGTTTGATGATTTTTGTTAGGGGTTAAAGCATAAACTCCTACGGTTGCTGCTATTGCTACTGTAACTAACAAAGCAGCTAATCCTTTCTTAATTTTTGGGCTTTGATTTTTTATAAAATTTGGATATAATCTTCTTTCACAAGATTCTAACCCTGTTAAATCCTTAAAAACATCAATAGTATAACCTATTGGATATCCTGCAAAAGCACTAAAAAATGATAAAGCAAGGGTTCCTCCAATAACTTCTTTTAAATCTCTTGAACCTGAAAGATAATATAATACAGGATTTACTATTGCATTAAAACCTATTAGATAGGGGGTATCATGCAACCATTGCAAGAATTCCCCAGAATCTTTTTTTATTTTAAATAATTTCCTTGAAGCATTTCTTCCTTTTGATAATAAAGAAGCTAATCCTAAATATCCTAAACCAACAGCGTAAGCCCTGGTTATTAAAGATATATTGTCAGAAACAGGATTTACATCTACATAAGGTATATATTTGTTCATGAAGTCACAAATTTTTGCAGAAGTTTCCATTGCAGCACAAATAGGAACTGCAAAAGTATTTATCGCAGTACAATCTACCCAGTGTTTTTTCCCATAAAAATCTTTTAATTTTTTATATATAGAGGTTATTTTTGTTTTCATTTTATTTCAATTATTTCAAAGGAATCCCAAAATCTTTTAATGCTTGTTTAAGTCGTTTAATATTATCTGCTTGTTTAAATTTTGTAGAAGAATGAGAAATATCAAAAGATTCTGTTTGTCTTATTGCTTCTGCAGGATCAATATAAGGGGTGAAAAGAATTCCATTCCATCCAAATTCTAATGCTTTCCTTATGTAAGGTTCATTATCGTCTATATAAATTACATTATCAAAACCCATTTTTTGAACTTTTTCAAACATTGGATTATCTTTTTTTGTTGCTCCTATTTGATATGAATAAATTTTAGGGCCTCTATAGGTATTAAACATTTCAGGAAATTCTTTAGAAAGTATCTGTATTGCAAATTGATTAATATTTGAAAAAACCCCTACTGGATATCCTGATTCAGCTATTTTCTTTTTCAAATCAACTGTTTCATTTATTTGATTACCCCAACAATTTCTTACTATTTTTGCTAATTGCCCTTCTGTTAATGAAGTATTATTAAGTAAACTCCTAAGTTCTTTTAAATATTTTCTATTGGAAATCTCTCCTGATAAAACTTTTGATTCTATTTTAGAATCAGTATATCTTTGCTCAAATTGTTTAGGAGTTTCTCCTGTAACTCTTGCTCCTGCTTCATATAACCCAGAATAATTTAATTCTAATAAAACTGCTCCAACATCAAATAAAACTAATTGTTGATTTTTATTCATTTTACTTAAAACATGAAGTTAAATCAAAATGATCATTAAGATATCTTTCAGTTTTAGCTGCCCAGTCAGGTCCATATTGCTTTGCAAAATGCGCTAAAATAGGACCGCTGCATTGAGGGAGAATTTTTCCTATATTTTCAAGAGTTGTTTGGTTTATTCTTTCACCTGCTTTACTAAGATCAAAACTATTATATTTTATTGTTGACAAAATTATACTTGGGTCTTTTACATCATAAAAAACCAAATGCCTGTGTTCTTTGCGATCTATTGCTTTTTTCCAGTGTTCTAATAATTCATCAAGTTCCATTTTAATTTTTGTTCTAAAAACATAATACTGCCATCCTCCTGGAACAAGAAGGCTTTCTTCTACTCTTGCAATTAATTCTGAAGATTCACAATCCTCTGGTTTTAATGCAAGTTCTTCATTAAGTTCCTTGTCATGGGAACTAAACAAAGCTCCTCTTTCTCTTGGTTTTAAATGAGGTTCTACACTTCCTGCTGGGACACTCATTATAACATCATAATAACTATTCCCCCCGCGATGTCCTAAGACAAGCTTCTTGTCTGCAGTTATCACATTACTAACAATTGAAACTGGTTGAAGTTTTGGTATATTATGTTTTGTTTTTGTTGATTCTTTTAATTGGGTTAAAAGAGAATGAGAAATGTGAGAAGTTATATTATAATTAGGAGACTCGTAAGAATCAGAAACAAATCCAAATTGAAGATTATTCCAAAAAGGTCTGTCTATATCTTCAGAAGCAATTTTTGGATCTACTCCTGGAGAGAAAAATTCACAAATATTTTTAAAACAATTCTCCCAGATTTCATCTTGTTTTAATGCGTGTGCAAGTATTTTCTTTTTTTCAGGATCTCCTAAAACTTCTTTTTCAAGAATTCCTGTTTGTTTTTCAACTTTTTGAATAGCAACCTTCATTTCCTCTTCAAGCTGTAATGACTTAGAAATTCCAGAAGCATCTAAATCATAAGTTATATGAATATTTTCTTCTTTTAATGAAGGTTGATAAATTTGGATTATTTTTGCCCAAAGAGAGGTTTTTTCCATAATCTTTCCTTATTTTAATAGTTTAAAAATATTTATGATTAATAATCTATGTAAAAAATTATATATTTTAGAGGATATATATTATCCATATATAAACTTTAAATAAGAAAAATATTGAATATGAACATGGATGAAAAAGAAGAGCAGTTAATTAATGAAATTTTAAAAAGACTTAATAAAGCTCTTAATGTAAAAAAAGAAAAAGAATTAAGAAGTGAAATTCTGCAAAAAGTTACTGAAATTTATAATTTAAGAAAAGAAAATGAAGAATTTATTGCTGGAAAAAGCAGAGTAAATTATTCTGGAAGAGTTTTTGATGAAAAAGAAATTCAGGCATTAGTAAATAGTTCTTTAGATTTTTGGTTAACTTTAGGCCCTGAATGCAGAGAGTTTGAAAAAAAATTTGCAGAATATTTGGGGATGAAGAATTTTATTGTTTGTAATTCAGGAAGTTCTGCAAACTTGCTTGCTGTTTCTGCTTTATGTTCAAATATAATTGATAATCCTCTTAAACCAGGAGATGAGGTTATTACTACTGCTGCTACGTTTCCAACAACATTAGCACCAATAATTCAGAATAATTTAATTCCTGTTTTTGTTGATATTAAATTAGGAGATTATAATATTGATGTTTCAAAAATAGAACAAGCAATAAGTTATAAAACAAGAGTAATTGTTTTTGCGCATACTTTAGGAAATCCTGCAGAAATAGACAAGATTATGGATATTGCAAGAAAACATAATCTTTATGTTATTGAAGATAATTGTGATGCATTAGATTCAAAATATAATGGCAAATTATTAGGGACTTTTGGGGATATTTCAACTTATAGTTTTTATGCAGCGCATCATATGACTATGGGAGAAGGAGGAGGAATAGCTACAAATAACCCAAAGATTGCTCGTGCAATTCTTTCTTTAAGAGATTGGGGGAGAGATTGTTTTTGTCAGACAGGTGAAAAAAATCCTAATGGTGCTTGCAATAACAGGTTTGGTCATAAGTTTCCTTTGCTCCCAGATAGTTATGATCATAAGTATGTTTATAGTAATATTGGGTATAATTTTAAACCTTTGGACTTGCAGTGTGCAATTGGTTTAGAACAATTAAAAAAACTTCCTGAATTTTCAAGAAAAAGAAAAGAAAATTTTAAAAAACTATATGAAACGTTTTTGCAATATCAAGATAAAATTATTTTGCCTACCTGGTCTGAAAAAGCCGATGTTTCATGGTTTGCATTTCCAATAACAATTAAAGATTATGCTGGTTTTAAAAGAGAAGATATTGTTAAATTCTTAGAAAGCAAGAATATAGAAACAAGAATGCTTTTTGGAGGGAATATATTAAGACAGCCTGGTTTTTCAAATATTCAAAAAAGAATTGCTGGAGAATTAACAAATACAGATATTGTTCTTAATAATACTTTTTTCTTAGGAGTTTTTCCTGGGATAACAGAAGAAAAAATGAAATATATGATTAATTGCATAAATGAGTTTTTTTATATTCTTAAAATTAAAAATACTTATTAGGATATTTTTTTCTTAGAATTAAAAATCTAATTAAACTAAATTCTCTGCAACCTAATTCTTTATCATAAATAAGATCAAGTATATCTAAAATAGAATGAAAAATTATCCCAATCAAGATAAAAAACAAAAAATTAAAATAAAATGACAACGCTCCAATGAAAAGAATAAATTCTATTGAATGAAAAATATGCATTATTGATTTATGCTTCTTAGGTAATTTTTTATGCCAGTAATATGCTTTTTTTAAATTAAAATAGCCTTTTCTTTTAATAATCCAAAGGTAATGATCAAAATCAATTAAAACTGATGCTAAAAAAATCAGACTTGCCTCAAAAATAGTTATTGAAGTAAACCAGTAGACAATATACGCAAATACAAACCCAAATAATATATGCCATTTAGGTACCATTATTAATAATACAAAAGGTTATTTAAAAATCTAATCCTTAAATTAGATAATAACCTTAAGAATTATATTAGTAAATCCTAAAACGATTATGTGGCTGGATTGAGGGGATTAAGCTATGATTACTTAAACAAAAAGCTCAAAATCATTTATAAGATTACCAAAAAGAGTTTTAATCTTTTACGATTTTTTTAACTATCTCTGAGAATGCTGGCCTTGTTATTAATATACCCACACTTACTCCTATGATTGTTGTTAATGCAAATCCTTTTAACATCCCTGCTCCTGCCCAGAACAAAGGAATCATTGCTGCAATAATTGTAAAGAATGCTCCTAAAATTACAAATAAAGCATTTTTTATTCTTTCTTTTAAACTTGTTTGCTTATTTGAAACAGCTTCGTCTAAAATAACAATCTGGTCATTAACCCCTGTTCCCATGCCTGCAATTATTCCTGCAATACTTGATGCATCAAGATTCCATCTTATTAGTGCTGCAATTGCCAGAGTAATAAATGCTTCTGAAAACATAGTTAAAATAACTGCTAAAGTAATTTTTATTTTTCTATATTTGATAAATAAAACAATAGATATTGCAACAAAAACTATTAAAGCTAAAAACATCATATTTTTTAAAAATTCTTTCCCAAGAACAGGAGAAATTGTGTCTATTTTTACAATTTCTAATTTATATGGTAAACTTCCTGTAATTAAAATTGTTTGAAGCTTTTTCATGTTTTCCTGAGCATTTGTATAAGCTTCTTGCTGGGTTGCACCTACTCCTGAACCAGAAATTGAAATCTGGGTTGTTGTACTTCCTTTTAAGTCTTTTCCAATAAAAAGAGAATCAGTTAATTGGTCATCTAAATATAAATCTAATTTTTTTTCTAAATACAATGGGTTCTCAGGATTAAGCCCTAATTTACTAGTTATTTCTGCATGTCTTTTTGCTGCTTTATCACTTAAAGTTATTGCAAATCTAAAACTACATGCTTCACCTTCTTGTGATTTTCCACATGAATAAATTCCAGATTGCTCTCCTGTTCTTGCTACATAAGTTATGTCTTCTTCACCTCCAATAAAAACAGTTTCATTTCCTATTTTTGCTTCAAATTTGCCTTGTTTTGAGACAAGTTCTGCTAAATCTGTAGGAGTTGCTCCTGCAACTTCAATTAACATAAAATTATTTCCTGATAAATCTTTAACAGATTTAACAGATATATCTGCAATTCCAAATTCATTAAGCCTGTTGCTTGTAATCATAATTAAATCATTAAGTTCTTGAGATGAAAGAGATTTATTTTCTGCTTTGACTAATGCTCTTGCTCCTCCTGATAAATCTAACCCTGTTTTGATTTTTGTTTTTGGGATATTAGCTATAGTAATTAAAGGAGCCTGATCTGTGAATAAAATAAACTGATTGTCTTTTGTAGTTATGTCTAATCTAGTCTTGTTTTGGGTTGGAAAAATTGAATTAATTATTTTTTGATAGTCTTCAATATTATTAACTGATTCTCCATTAATAGATTTGATAATACTGCCAGATCTTAAACCAGAATCAAAAGTAGTTGAATTTTTTTCTACACTTTTAATTATAACTCCTTTTTCAAAATTAGGTGAAATTAATAATGCAGAACACATTAACACAATAATTAATAACCAAATTTTCCAAGAAAACTTCATTCTATCCTCCTTTTTTCACAATACCATTTAATTATGCTCATATTAGTCAGCCAGGTATTAATTATATCTGCAAATAATCCTAATGCAAGAATCAAAAATATTTGTCTAAAAGAATCAGGAAGAGATGAAACAATAAAAAAAGCTGGAATGACTGCTATTAATGCAGTTGAAGTCATAAAAAAACCTGTTTTAAATGCTCCATAAAGTCGTGTATTTAGTTTTCCTTCTTTTTTTCTAATTGCCCTTGTGGTAAGAAGAATATCTGTATCAACAGAATATCCAATTAACATTAAAAATGCGGCAATACCTGCTGCTGAGATTTTTATACCTAAAAAATCAACTAATGCTAGGGGCATAACAATATCAGCAAAAACAGAAAAAATTACTGCAATACTTGGAATAAATGTTCTGAATAAAATAAATACTACACAAGACATTAAAATAAAAGAAATTAATAAAGCAATTATAAGTTGCTTGTAAAAACTTGCACTTAATGAAGGGCCTGTAAACTCTATACTTGAATTCTGTTCATCTAATTTATACCCTAAAATTTTTTCAATCGCTGGTTTGATTTCTTCTGGCTTTGCAGATGTTTCGATTATTGTTGAAATAGGTTTTCCTGTTCTCAAATCTGTGATTTTTCTTAAACTCAAATCTGAAAATTGAGATTTTAATGAAGACTCAAGAACTTTAGAATCAATATCTCCTATTAATGTAATTGTTGTTCCACCTGTTAAAGAAGAATCTTTTAACATAATATCATTATTTTTAGAATAAAAATATCCTATGTAAC
>Ga0315293_10007087_pt1 | contig 10427 bp, 6 predicted proteins | sample YL17G13_20_MG_FD_203071 | JGI IMG/M metagenome (GOLD analysis project Ga0315293, IMG submission 203071) | Sediment microbial communities from Yellowstone Lake, YNP, Wyoming, USA - YL17G13_20 | ecosystem: Environmental > Aquatic > Freshwater > Lake > Sediment | place: USA: Wyoming | collected... | reverse complement strand
GTCTCGACCATGCCCATCAGCGAAAGCAAGACGGCGATGCCGCCGGCAATGGCCCCCAGACGCAGGGCCGTGACGAATGGAGAGGAGTGTTTCGTCGTCATATCGCCCCCGCTAGGCCTTCGTCCGACCCACCCGCTCGCCCAGGATGCCGCTCGGCCGCAGGATGAGGATCAACACCAGGACGATGAAAGCGATGCCGTCCTTCAGTTGATACGGTGCGGGGACGCCATAGCCATCCAGGAAGAGGATCGTCCCGACCGACTCGGTCACGCCCAGGGTCAGGCCCCCCACCATCGCTCCCGGGATGTTGCCGATGCCGCCCAGGACGGCGACGGTGAAGGCCTTGATCCCCGGCACGAAGCCCATGTAGAACGTTACCTGCCGGTAGAGAAGCGCGTACAGCACGCCTGCCATCCCAGCGAAGGCCCCGCCGATGGCAAAGGTCCGGACGATGATGGCATCCACGTCGATCCCCATCAGCGCCGCCACGTCCTTGTCTTCGGACACGGCGCGCAGGGCGCGCCCGGCGCGGGTATGTTGGGTAAACAGGTAGAGCACCAGCATCATCAGCGCCGCCGCGACGATGACCAGAATCTGGACGTACTCGATCTCCACGCCTCCAGGAAGGGCGATCGCCCCTTCCAGGCGGGGCATGGTGGGATACGAGCGGACCTGCGAGCCGAAGAGCCCGCGGAACATGTATTGGAGGAAGAGCGAAGCCCCGATGGCGGTGATCAACGGCACCAGGCGGGGGGCGCGACGCAGCGGCCGATAGGCGATCCGTTCGAGCAGCACGGCGATCATCACCGAGGTGAGGGCCGCGACCAGGAAGACCAGAATGAGTGCGAGCACGGGGTTGCTGTCCATGAAACCGGTGGCGGTCAGCCAGGTGGACGCAAAATAGCCGATGAAGGCTCCGCCCATGAAGACCTCGCTGTGAGCGAAGTTGATCATAAGCAAGACGCCATACACCATCGTGTAGCCCAGGGCGATCAGGGCGTAGACCGAGCCTTGGGTCAGGCCGGAGAGACCCAGGTCCACCCAGGTGGCGGGCGAGTACTTCCCGGACTGGATAGTCTTGACCGAACCGAGTAGGGCGGCGATCAGGATCGTGGCGGCAATAAGCCACATGATGACGTCGACCAGGTCGTGGCGTTCGAAGAAACGACGCATCCGAGGTTCCTTTCTACGAGACGACCAAGACGGGGTCCCCATGAGCAGAACCGGAATGCTCTGCAGCCCCGGCCAGGATTGAGCCGGGCCTACGGGCCCGGCTCAATCCACAAGTTCGCTCAGAGCCAAAGGTGGAGGCCGTCACAATCAAGAGCCGGTCTCCCTTGGCTCCAGTCTATGGCTGCCAGACGACTTTCGGCGGCCAATTCCCGCCCGTTACCTCGGCGTCCGTCAGTTGGAACACACCGAGTGCTTCGCCAGTGGCGCAGTCGCCATTGGCGTCGCAGGCTAGGGTTCCGGTCAGGCCAGGGAAGCCTGTCAGGGAGTACAGATAGTCGCGCAGCGCCTGCCGCGGGACATGGACCGTCCCATCGGCGTCGACCACGGCCACAGCTTCGACCGCCTGGAAGAAGATGTTGGCGGCGTCATAGGCCATGGCGTGGTAGCCGCTGGGCGGAACGCCGCCGAACTTCGCCTCCCACTTGGCGAGCAGTGCGTCGTACTCAGGGCCCGAGACAGACGGGCTGGACAGGTACATGCCAATGGCGGCGGGGCCGGCGTTCGCCGGGAAGGTATTGGCCAGCAGACCATCGGCGCCCATCAGGATGACATCCTCGAGGCCAGGGGTCGACTTAGCCTGGTCGGCGACGAAGCCGCCTTCCGGCTCGAAGATCGGGAAGTACAGCATCTGCGGCGCGCCGGTGGCGATGCTGGTCATGACGCCGGTCATGTCGGTGTCACCGACGTTGATTGCTTCCTGCGCAGTGACGGTTCCTCCGAGCTCAGTAAACACGTCGGTGAAGACCTGCTGCAGGCTCTCGGCGTACGGGCTGCCGTCGTGGAGCGTGGCGGCGGTCCTCAGACCCAGCTCATTGTAGGCGAACTCGGCCGCCACGCGGCCCTGGAAGATGTCATTGGTGGCGGTGCGGTAGTAGCCCGGCCAGTGGTCGGGGTGATCCGGGTTCGTCAGGTCGGGGTTTGTGTTCGATGGCGACATCATGACCATGCCGGCCGCCGAGATCTGCGGCATGGCGGCGCGGGCCTCGCTCGAGCAGTTGGTGCCGACGATGGCAATGATCGTAGGATCGGCCGCCAGCTTGGTGCCGGCCGCCTGGCCACCTTCAGCGCTGCATAGCGTGTCCTCGCCGGTCAGGCTGATCGGGTGGCCGAGCAGCTCGCCACCTCTATCGTCAATGGCGATTTCGACCGCGCCGCGGCTATCCTCACCGAGGGGTGCCGTGGCGCCAGACACGGTCAAGGCCCACGCGAAGTGGATTGGGTCGCCCGGGGCGATATCGACGCATCCGATGGCATCGGTGCACGCAAAGGCGGCCGGTGCCTCAGTGGCGACCGGTGCCTCAGTGGCGACCGGTGCCTCAGTGGCGGCCGGTGCCGGGGTGGCGGCGGGGGCACAGGCAGCCAGCATCAGCGCCATCACGAACAGGAGACTTACAACATGGCGGGTCTTCATCGATCTCCTCCTCACAAGGTGTCTTGCATTGAAACTCGCCGCCGGATAAGTAGGGCGGCCGATCGGTTCAGCGTGCACGCTAGTCATCTCCGGTCGCACCACCTCCCTTCCGATCGTCATGCGACCTTCCGGCGAGGGCGGGTCAGTGCCTTCGGGCCGCAGCACTTAAGTACACAGAATACCCGCAAGGGGGCAACCTGCGATACTGAGCATTATATACGGATTTCGGGACACATGGCACCCCGGTACTAGCCCATTTGGTGTGTGGGCGAGACGCCAGGGGGTCCCGCGGTCACCTCGGTTCGTCCTGAGCGGGCGGTGCAGCCTCCCCCAAGACAGCGGCCACGGCCTGGATAGGATGCCAGGGCATGAGCCCGGCGCCGTCGTGGATCTGCGAACGGCAGGACATTCCCGAAGCGCACACCTTCTCGCCGGAGCGGTCCGCTTCCCGGACGGCCGGAAGCAGCCGCCCCTCGGCAATCTGGACCGACAGGTCGACATGCTCGGCCTCATACCCGAACGAGCCCGCCATGCCACAGCAGCCAGCTCCCAGCTCGTGCGGGTTCAAGCCCGCAAGGCGCAGCATGTCGAGGGTCGGTTGGTTCCCGACCAGGGCTTTGGTATAGCAGTGTCCGTGGAGCGCCACGGGATCGGCGCCCTTCCCCCATCCGGTGACCCTGTCTAGAGGTCGGACTCCATCCGCACCGGGCTGCGTCAGATACTCCTCAATCAGGAGTGAACGCGCCGCGACCTGGCGGGCCCGGTCCTCGTCCGGGAAGAATTCGAGGTACTCGTCCCGCAGGGTCAACAGGCACGATGGCTCGAGGCCGATGATCGGCGTCCCGGCTTGTGCGTACGGCTGCAAGGCGCGAAGGTTTCGACCGGCCATCTGTCGGGCGCGGCCCAGCAGGCCCTTGGAGATCATCGGGCGTCCACAACAGCCTTGTCCGCGCGCCAGTTGGATCCGGCAGCCCACCGCCTCGAGAACACGCACGGCGGCGATTCCAACCTCCGGACACATCGTCTCGGTGTAGGTGTCAAGGAACAGAACCACCGGCTCTCCCTGCGCAGGCTGCGGATGCCGGGCAAACCAGTGGCTGAACCGCCGCGCCGAAAATGCCGGGAAAGTGCGGCGGCCGGATATCCCGAGCAGGCGCTCTTGCAGCCAGCGGGTGACGGGGAGCGGGGCCAGCGCATTGGCGATGGCGTGCGCGCGTTGGCCCCACACGGCGAGCGTGTGGATCTCCCCGAACAGCCGGCTGCGCAGTGGGACGCCGTGGACCGCGTGATGGGCCGCCAGGAACTCGGCCTTCATGCGTGCCATGTCGACCGCCGACGGGCATTCGGACTTGCACGCCTTGCACTCCAGGCACAGATCGAGAACCTGGTAGAGCTCATCGCCCGAGAGCGTTTCGGGGGGCAGCGTTCCGGAGAATGCCGCCCGGAGCGCGTTGGCTCGACCCCGCGTCGAGTGCATCTCCTCGCGCAATGCCTGGTAGGAGGGGCACATCACGCCGCTGGACTTCAGGCAGACACCCTGCCCGTTGCACCCTTCGGCGGCATGCGCCCAGTCCAACTCACGCCGGAATGCAAACCATGTCCGCCGATGGGCCGCGTCCTCGGTCACGGGTGGTCGCAGGTCCTCGTCCGGTCCGCTGAGCATGCTTGCCAGCGGCACGACCTTGCCTGGATTGAGGATCCCCGCCGGATCCCATGCCTGCTTGAGCTGTCGAAAGGCCTGCGTCAGCTCCGAGCCAAAGAGGCGCTCGGTGTAGCGGGTGCGGGACAGCCCATCGCCATGTTCTCCGGAAAGCGCCCCGCCCATCTCGATCGCGATCTCCAGGATCGCCTCGGCGATGGCGCGCATGCGCTGCCGGTCGGCGGCGTCCTTCAGGTTGAGCAGCGGGCGCAGGTGAAGACAACCGGCGGAGGCGTGCGCATACCACTCGCCGCGCGTTCCCGCCGACTCCAGCAGGCGATCGACGCGGCGGACGTACTCGCCCAGCCTCTCGACCGGGACGGCAACGTCTTCCACAAACTCGATGGGCTTGACATCGCCGGGGAGGAGCATGAGAAGACCCAGCCCGGCTTTCCGAACCGCCCAGACGTCTTCCTGCGCCGCGGGCTCGGTGACGAGCGTGCCCTGCCGGCCGAGATCCGCAGCCAAGGCCCGGGCCTCAGCCTGCGAGTCCGCGACGAACTCGACTATGAGCAGCGCCCCTGCGGATGGCGGCGCAAACTCGAGCTTGCGGGCATAGCCGGGGACGGTCGCCGCGCGGTCCAGCAGGCTGCGCGGCACGAGCTCAACCGCCGCCGGATGGTGCGCAAGCAGATCCGCGGCTGCATCACACGCCTCGGCGATGGACGCGAAGCCCAGAATGACCAGGACGGTCGCTTGCGGCTTCGGGACCAGACCGAGCTCGGCGCGCGTCACCACCGCCAGCGTCCCCTCGGCGCCACAAAGCAGCGTCGCCAGGTTCAGGCGGCTGTCGGCCGGGTATGGCCCCGGATCGGCATACCAGGACGGCGGACGCCCGGGGTGGAAGCCGGTGAGGTAGTTCAGGCTGTACCCGGATGCTCGGCGCCAGGTGCGCGGCCAATGGTCTCGAACCGCGTCGGCGAAGCGGTCGCGCAGGTCGAGGGCTGTGCGGTAGACGTTGGCCTCAAGCGTGTTTGCTTCCGCCCGCTGGCGCGCGGAAGCCTCCGTCATCGGGGCGAGCGTAACCACGGACCCGTCGCCAAGGACGGCACGGACTGACCGCAGGTGGTCGGCGGTCATTCCGTAGCAGATCGAGTGGGAGCCGCTGGCGTTGTTGCCGATGACACCGCCGATCGTGGCCCGGTCGGCGGACGCCGGGTCCGGGCCATACGCCAGGCCCGCAACGGCCGCGGCGGCGTTGACCGCTGCCAGCACCGCGCCTGGCTCGGCCTCGATCGAGGCTGCCCCTCGATCCACCGGCTGGACGCGAGTAAGGTGCTTCGCCAGGTCGAGGATCAGGCCGGGGCCGACTGCTTGGCCGGCAAGGCTGGTGCCGGCGCCCCTCGGAAGGATGGGGACGCCCAACGCGGCCGCTGCAGTGACGATCTCAGCCACTTCCGCCTCGTCACGGGGGAAAGCAACGCCGAGGGGCTCGATCTGGTGGTTCGAGGCGTCCGTGCTGTACAGGATCCGGGTCAACCGGTCAAAGCGCAGCTCGCAGTCCAGCCGCCTACGCAACTCCTGCTCGATGCCCCGCGGCGCCGCAGGGTTCATCCGGCGTCGTCCGCCGGCTTGCGCCGCGGGCTGCGGCGCTTGCGGTAGGCTTCGAAGTCGCTAACCAGCGCCTTGGGGATTCGGCCGCGCATGTGGACGGCGTTGCGGAGATGCTCGGTGGTTTCGACGACGCCCTGCTCGTGAAACACACTGATCATGCGCCCCTGGTCGTAAGGGAGCAGCACGTCGATGGCGGCCATCCCCTCGAGCAACTCCTGTTCGAGGGCGGCCAGCAGCGAAGACAGACCGGCGCCGGTGGTGGCAGAGACCGGCACGGCGCGTTCGAACTCGTCCACCCACTCCAGAGCTGCCCGAGGATCGGGGAGCAAGTCGATCTTGTTGAGGGCCGTCACGACGGGCAGCTCGCCGACCTCCAGCTCCTCCAGCGTCTGCTGGACAGCCTGGGCCTGGGCACGGCAGTTCGGGTGCGTGATATCTACGACGTGAAGGAGCAGATCGGCATCGCGGATCTCCTCCAAGGTGGCCCGGAAGGCGGCCACCAGCGTCGTGGGAAGCTTCTGGATGAAGCCGACCGTGTCCGAGAGCAGCATCTGGCGGCCTCCGGGAACCTCGATCCGGCGGGTCGTCGGGTCCAGCGTGGCGAACAGCTGATCGGCAACGTAAACATCGGCGCCAGACAAACGATTGAGCAGGGTGGACTTGCCAGCATTGGTGTAGCCGACAATGGCCACGGTCGGGACCGCGGCCCGCTTGCGCTGGGCGCGGTAGCGCCGGCGGTGGGAGCGGACCTTCTCGAGCTCGCTGCGCAGCTTGGCGATGCGCCGGCCGATCTCCCGCCGGTCGACTTCCAGCTGCTTCTCGCCCGGCCCGCGCAGCCCGACACCGCCGACCGCCCCCGAGCGCCCTGCGCCCCCGCCGGCCTGGCGGGCCAGGTGCGTCCAGGCGCGGGTCAGACGGGGTAGCCTGTATTCGTACTGCGCCAACTCAACCTGCAGGGCTCCCTCTCGCGTGCGGGCATGCAAGGCGAAGATGTCGAGGATCAACGCCGTCCGATCGACGACGCGCACATCGTCGCCGAAGATGCGCTCGAGCTCGCGCTGGTGGCGGGGCGACAGCTCATCATCGAAGAGGATCACATCGGCGACAGCGTCCTCGGCCAGCGCCTTGATCTCTTCGACCTTTCCCGAGCCAAGGTAGGTCTTCGGATCGGGCTGGCGGATCTTCTGGGACGCCTCGCCCACGACCGACAGATCGGCGGTATGGGCAAGCAGCGCCAGCTCGCGTAGAGAATCGCTTATTGAGAGGAGCATGGGCGTCTCAGCCCGCTCAATCCCGACAAGGAAGGCGCGTTCCTGGGGCAAATGGGTTGGTGTCGGGCTTCGCTTCATGGCATCCCATGGCCCGGGTCGGATGGTCCAGGGCGGGGCAAGTCTACGCTGAAGAGCGGTGCGGGCCAAGGGTCAAGGCCGGGATAGGATCCAGGCCTGCAGCACACGCCCGACCTGCTCCAGGCTGGCGGGCGAGATCTTGTCCAGCGTGTCGGCCGTCGTGTGCCAGTAGTCATAGTCGATATCGATGATGTCGACGGCGGGGATGCCAAGCAGGAGGAATGGCCTGTGGTCATCGATGATGGATGAGCCGAGCTGGTCGACGAACGCCCTGGCGCCCTGCTTTCGGGCAAGTGACCAGATCTCCGCAGCCAACAACGGATCGGAGCTGCGTTCCCGCGGCAGCCTGAGGTCCAGGTCGCCGACCATGTCGACGACCACGACCGCCTGGGGGGTCTCGGTCAGACCCGCGGCAAAGGCCGCTGCGCCGGCGCTCCACTCCCACCCGTCCAGCCCGCCGCTGTCTTCGCCGTCGAAGAAGACCAGCCAGACCTCACGGCCAGACAGCCGGGATGGCAACACGCGCGAGAGCTCGAGCAGGACAGCTACGCCCGACGCGCCGTCGTTGGCGCCAGGAACTGGCGCATCCGGCCTTGTAAGATCCAGGTCGGCCTTCGGTCGAGTGTCGTAGTGAGCTCCCAGGAGGATCGGGCCCGCGGAGGAATCGCCCAACTTGCCGACGATGTTACGCAGGAGCACGCCTTGATACTCGGTGGATTCGATCCCGGCCCTCCAACCGTTTGCTTCAAGTTCAGCCGTGATCCAAGCCCCAACCTTGGCGTGCGCCTCGGAGCCCGGGACGCGCGCCCCGAAACTCATCTGCTGCTCTGCAAGAGCAAACGCTAGCTGGCCGTCAAACTCAGGCCCCGTCCGCTCGCCGCAACGGCCCAGCAGCAACCCGAAGGCGACGAGGATCATCCACCTTCGCATAGCCTTTTGTGTGTCAGAGAGTGGAAAGTATCGTGGGAGTCGATGGGGAGAGTGGCTATGCGCATCATTCATGACGGAGAACCAGTGCTTCCTCAAGCGCTGCTTCAGAGCGGACAGCGTAGGCTCGTGCCCGTTCAGGCCGGCCTCTTAGATGCGTGTCCAGCGGGTCGAGAATCCCGAGATTGGCCTTCATTGGCTGGAAGGCTCGCGCATCGGCTTCGGTCACGTAGCGGCATAGCGCGCCAAGCATCGTCGAAGACGGAAGCGTCACCGGCGCTCGCCCAGTCGCCAGCCGGGCGATGTTCATCCCGGCCAGCAAGCCCGTGGCGACGTTCCCCAGGTAGCCCTCCACACCGGTGATCTGGCCGGCCAGAAGCAGGTCGTCCCGAGTGCGTGACTGAAGCGTCGGCCGCAGCAGCCGCGGAGCGTTCACGAAGGTGTTGCGGTGCATTTGCCCGTAGCGCGCGAAGCGCGCCTGCCCCAGACCGGGGACCATGCGCAGGACGCGACGTTGGGACTCCACGGTCAGGTTCGTCTGGAACCCGACGAGGTTGTACAAGCTCCCGGCGGCGTTGTCCTGGCGCAGTTGAACGACGGCGTGAGGCCGCAGTCCGGTGCGCGGGTCACGCAACCCTACGGGCCGCAGCGGTCCGAACGCCAGCGCATCTCGGCCGCGTTCAGCGATGATCTCGACCGGCAGACAGCCCTCGAAGTACCGATCCAGCCCGGCTCGCACACCCTCGCGGATCGGGGCCTCGAACGCCCGGAGCTCGATACGTTCAGCCGTACGAAGCGCATCCACGAATCCTTCGTATTCGGCCCGGTCCATGGGGCAGTTCAGATAGTCGCCTTCCGCTTCTTGCCCGCGCCCGTAGCGCGAGGCGCGGAAGGCTACAGTCCGGTCAATGCTTTCGGCCTGCACGATCGGGGACAGGGCGTCAAAGAAGTACAGATGCTGCTCACCCAGGAGGCGCGCCAGTTCGGCCGACAGCGCCGCCGAGGTCAACGGCCCGCTGGCCAGCACCACCCAGCCGTCGGGGATCGTCCGCGCCTCCTCCCGCCGAACATGGACGCGCGGGTGCGATGTAACCGCCTGAGTGACCAGCGCGCCAAAGCGCTCCCGATCGACGGCCAGTGCCCCGCCTGCCGGAAGGGCTGCCTCGCGCGCCACCCGCAGCAACAGCGAGCCCATTCGCCCGAGCTCGGACATGAGGATCCCGGAGGCTCGGTCCGGGAGCGCCGAGCCGAGGGAGTTGGAGCACACGAGCTCGCCTAGCCATCCGGTTGCATGTGCCCCGGTCTGCACGTCCGGCCGCATCTCGAGCAGCACGACGTCCAGGCCCCGTTCGGCGGCCTGCCAGGCGGCCTCACTTCCGGCCAGCCCTCCCCCGATCACAACCACTGTCGGCGGCGACATGGCATGATTCTAGCACGCCAGGCCAAGGTGGCATAGAACTTGCATCCTGCTTGCGCAATCCGTGACTTCTTGTATACTCCCACGGCGAGGCGGACCATGTTTCAAGTACAAGATCAGTCCATCCGACCCCTCACGACAGCCCACCTGGCCCAGACCATGACTCTCCTGGCGCTCTCCAACCTGGAGCTCAGGGAAAAGGTCCTGGGCGAGCTGGCCAACAACCCGGCCCTGGAACTGCTGGAAGACCGGGTTTGTCCGACATGCCACCGTCACCTACCCCAGCCGGGCCCATGCCCGGCGTGCAGCCGGCCGCAGGCTGAGGACGGCCCAATCGTCTTCCTCTCACCGCGGGAATCCTCCATGCCGCGCCGCGACACCCAGGCGAACGACCAGCCGGCCGAGCGCGAGCCTGCGGCGCCTGAGGATCTGGCCGTCCACGTCATGCAGCAACTGGCCGCCGAGCTGGATCCGGCGGACCGCTACCTGGCGGCCTACATCCTGTCCTCGCTCGACGAGGACGGCTTCCTCCAAGACCCGCCCGCGATCCTGGCACGCACGACGCGATCGTCGCTCGCCCAGGTCGAGCGTGTCCTGGCGCTGATCGCTCGGGTCGATCCCCCCGGGCTGGCGACGAGCGGGCCGCGCCAGGCCCTCCTGGCCCAGTTGGACTTGCATGACCCCACATCGTCGCTGACCCAGATCGCCCGGCGGATTCTCGAGCAGGCCTTTGCCGAGCTTGGGCGCCACGAATACGAGCGCATGGCCCAGATGCTCGATGTGCCCCTGAGCCGCATTCGCCAGGCCGCAGCCTTCATCCAAGACACGCTGAACCCC
>Ga0315293_10007085_pt1 | contig 10427 bp, 5 predicted proteins | sample YL17G13_20_MG_FD_203071 | JGI IMG/M metagenome (GOLD analysis project Ga0315293, IMG submission 203071) | Sediment microbial communities from Yellowstone Lake, YNP, Wyoming, USA - YL17G13_20 | ecosystem: Environmental > Aquatic > Freshwater > Lake > Sediment | place: USA: Wyoming | collected... | reverse complement strand
TCAGCAGCAGCAGCAGCACTACCAGCAGCAGCAGGCGCAGCATCAGGCGCAGCAGCAGCACTACCAACAGCAGCAGGCTCAGGCGCAGCACCAGCACCAACAGCACCAGCAGCAGCAGCAACAGCAGCAGCAGCAGCAGCAGCAGCAGATGATCGGCGGGCCCCCTATGCCTCTGCCTCAGCAGCAGCAAGGGCAGCAGCAAGGGCAGCAGCAGCAGCAGCAGCAGGGGCTCCCGCCGCAGTCTCAGGCTCCCTCTGGCGGCGGCGGCGGCGGCGGCGGCGCCCCGCCGGCGTCGGCGGACCGCTACGGCCTCCTCGGCCTGCTGTCCGTCATCCGCATGACCGACGCCGACCTCACGACGCTGGCGCTGGGCACCGACCTGACCTCGCTGGGCCTGGCCCTCAACAGCCCCGAGCCTGTGCACCGCACCTTCGCGAGCCCGTGGGCCGACGCGCCGGGCAGGCCCGACCCCGACTGGTCGCCGCCGCCGTGCTACCTGCACACGCCGCCGCCGCTGGCCCCGGGGCACTTTGCGCGCTTCGCGCTCGAGACGCTCTTTTACTGCTTCTACGCCATGCCGGGCGACGAGGCGCAGCTGTTCGCGGCCGACGAGCTCAGCAGGCGCGGGTGGACCTTTCACAAGGAGTACAGGGTCTGGGTCGCGCGCGCGCCCGGCGCGGCCGAGCCCGCGGCCAAGACCGCGACGAGCGAGCGCGGGAGCTACCTGGTGTTCGACACGGGGACGTGGGAGACCGTCAGGAAGGACGGGTTCGTGCTGCACTACGACGCGCTGGAGAGGCCGCCGAACCTGGCCAGGGCGGGCGGGGCCGGGGGGGCGGGGGCGGCAGCAGGCGCGGGGGCGGGAGCGCAGCCTCCTCCCCCTCCTGTGGCCGCCGGGCAGCAGCAGCAGCCTCCGCCGCAGAGGCCTTGAGGAAGCAGAAGAAGAAGCTGAAGAAGAAGAAGAAGAAGAAGAAGAAGAGGAAGAAGAAGAAGAAGAAAGAAAGAGCTGTTCTTCCTCCGCTCCTTCTTTCCCGTTCCGTTTTTGTTGTTCTACTGATAAACAAATTCAACACCTCGCAGCCTTTTTGTTTTAAATTCGTTTTTTCTTGTAAGGACTCAAGAGTGGGGAGAGAGAGAGAGTGAAAGAAGAGACTGAAAAAAGAGAGGAGAGAGACAAAAACTCGTTTCTCTCGGAAAAAAAAAACCTCTTCTCTCTCGTCTCTCGCCGATATCTTCCTTCACCCTGTCCAGGGCAGAGGTCAGAACGTAACAGTTGGATACGACAACGACGCTGCCTGTCGCCGCGTCACGCCAGAGCACCCCTGGAGTTACAAAAGAAGAAAATGCGAGTGGAAAGAAGAAGAGCGAGCGATACGACCGAAAGCGAGGAGGCGTCCTCTTCGAGGCTCGACGTCGAGAAGTCGAAAGGAAAAAAATCACTCTTCCTTTCGCTCTTCTCTCGTTCCCTTCATGCCGCCCTCGGCAGCGACTAACGCGCGTCGGGACACCGCGGCTGCTTCTGCCCTCGCCGCAGCCGTCACGGAGGCCGGGCTGCACCGAGCCCGCGTCCCCAACTCCGGTAACGCGGCGCTGGCGCTATTCTTCGAGTGAGTTTTCGCGGCTGCATTGAAATGTTGGAAGAAGAAAAAAGAAACCGAATCGTCCATGTCGTGAAAGAGAGAACCGATTCCCCTTTCGAAGCCCCCGAAAAAACACTCACTTGCACCGCCTTTCTCCCTCTCAATCACCGTTCACAGGGCCCTGCTCGAGGACGAGACAGGGAGGGAAGCGTCGAACGGAGGAACAGACCAGCCGAGCTCCTCGCAGCGAGACGGCGGCGGCGGCGGCGACGACGTCGACGCCGCCCTCGCTCCCCCTCTTGCTCCTCCTCCTCGGCAACAGCACGGCCGCCGCCATAACCCCTTCAGCTCCTCGTCCTCGCTCTTCGCCTCCCACTGGCCCAGGGTCCTGCGCAGGGCCCTGACCTCCACGAGGGCCCACCCTCGCAGGATCCACGACCTCCAGGGGCTGCGGCAGCTCCCGGGGATCGGCGCCTCGCTCGCCGCGCTCGTCGAGCGCCACCTCTGGGCGGCGTCCCCGCCCCCGCCGCCGGCCCCGGACGAGGCCTTCGCCGACGCGATGGCGAGGAGCGAGGAGAAAGAGGCCGCCAGGGAGCGCAGGAGGGCCCAGGCGAGCGGGGGACCGCCGCCCGAGGTGTTGAGGAGCCTCGCCGGCGGGGTCCAAGCCGCCGCTGCTGCCACCGCCGCCGCCGCCGCCGCGGCCCCAGCTCCTCTGGCGCAGACGCCTCCTCCCCGGGCCGCCGCCTACTCCCCCGGGGTCGGCACCGCAGCCTACGCCTTCCTGATCACGCTGCACCACCTGCAGCAGCACGAGGGGAGGGCGTGGATCTCCAAGGCCGACCTCGTCGCCGCCGCTGAGGCCTCGGGGCTGTCGCACACGCCGATCGCGGGCGGCGGGGTCCTGACGGCCTCGGCCGCCGCCGCCGCCTCCTTCTCTGCCGCCGCTTCTGCTTCTGCCGCCGCCGCCGCCGCCGCCGCCGCCGGAGAGTCTGCTGCCGCCAGGAGAGCAGGAGGGGCCCCCGCTCACTACGCCCCCGGGGGCTGGGCGTCCTTCCGCGGCCTCGCCTCGCGCTCGCCGCCGCTCGTCGCAGCCTGGTCGTCGCCGCTGCGGGCGGCGCTGACGAGGGAGGGCGCGCTGCTCGCGCTCGCGCTGCGGGCCGACGCCGCCGCCAGGGGCACGCTCCCGCCGGCCTGGAGGAGGGCCTCGGATGGAGAGAATGGCGGAGGCGCGGCCGGAATCCTCCTCCCGGGCCTGAGGCGCCTCTCGGTCGAAGGGGGCGGAGGAGGAAGCGGCGGCACCGGGGGCGGGAGGAGGGGAGCGGGAGGAGGAGGAGGAGGAGGAGGAGGAGGAGGAGGAGGAGGCGGAGGAGCGTCTCTCTCCCCTCTCTCCCCTCGCCTCTCGAACCCAGCCGGGAGGGTCAGCAGCAGAAGCAGCAGCAGCGGCGACGGCGGCTTCGTTGTCCTTCTGTCGACGGACGACGAAGGAGCCGCAGGCGGAGGAAGCGGAGCAGGCAGCAGCAGGAGGAACGGCGGCGGCGGCAACAACGGACTGTCGAGGCTCGCGCGCGGCTCGCCTCCCGAGTCTGGGCTCCCGCTCGCCTCGCGCGTCGCCGCTGCACACCAGCAGCACAGCCGGCAGCACAACCAGCAGCAGCAGCAGCAGCAGAGGGGCCGCAGGCGCAGACGCTCCTCTCCCGCGGCCGGAGGGAGGCCAAGCAGCGGCGGCCGCGGCGGCTTTGGCGGCGGGAGCCCCGCGGCCGTGATTGTGCTCTCTGACGACGGCGGCGGCAGCGAGACGAGTCCCGCCTCCTCCCTCGCCCGAAAGGAGCAGCAGCAGCGGCTACGGCAGCAGTCGCGTCTCCCCGTCCTCTCCTCCCCGTCGGCGGCCCAGCTCGAGAGGCCCCTGCGGGAGCGGCTGGGTCTCGCCCCGCTGGTGCGGCCGAGGAGGCAGGAACAAGCGCAAGAGCAGGGACAGCAGCAGCAGCAGCAGAGGAGAAGCGGCGGCGGCGGGAGGAGAGACTCCGACGGGCACAGGCCCGCCGTCCCTCCTCCTCATCCTTCTCCTCCTCCTGCTCCCGCTCCTCCTCCTCCTGCTCCCGCTCCTCCCCGGACTGCTGCTGCTACCTCCATTGGGCCCTCCTGTGCCTCCCTCTGGGTGCTTCCGACGCTCTCGCCGCCACCGCCCTTCTTCGAAGAGCCCGGCGGCGGCGGCGGCGGCAGGGAAAACGCCGTGCCGCCGCTGCCTCTCTTTGCAGACGCGGACGCAGCTGCGCTGCCGCCGCCGCCGCGCCTCAGCCACCACCACCGCCACCTCCCCAACCAGCAGCAGCACTCGATCCGCTGCCCTCCGCTCCCGCGGGGCTCCCGCTCCTTCTCGGAGGCCTTCGACCTCGTCCTCGTCCTCGACACGCGGGAGCAGTACGAGGGCGGGCGCGGTGGCGCGGGCGCGGCCTCTGCCCGCACGGACGCCGCGCTGGCCGCGCTCGCCGCCGCCGGGACGAGGGTCGAGAAGAGGCAGCTGCCCGCCGGCGACGCGCTCTGGCTCGCGAGGCCGAAGCCGCGAGGAGGCCAAGGGCAGCCCGGAGGCCGCGAGGAGGAGGCGGGGCAGCAGCAGGGGGACGAGTTCGTCCTCGACGTCGTCGTCGAGAGGAAGCGGGCCGACGACCTCTGCAACTCGGTCCGGTCTGGGCGCCTGGCGAGGCAGGCCGCCGCGCTCAAGGCCTGCGGCCTGCGCCGGGTGGCGCTGCTGGTGGAGGGCGATGCGCGGGCGCTGTGCGCCGGCAGCTTCCTGGGGGGGGGGGGCAGGGGCGGCGGCGGCGGCGCGAACGCCCCGTCCCCTCCCCGCTCCCACTCCTTCTCGGCCTCCGCGCCGGCGAGGGCGGCGAAGATGGTCGCCTCGGCCTCGCACTCGGCCGAGGTCCATGACGGCTTTCTCGTGCTGAGGGCCCCGGGCGGGGCGCCGGACTCGTTCAGGCTCTACGCGGCCCTGACGCGCGAGCTCGAGCGGGCGCTCTGCGCCTGCTCCCCGGGCTCCCCCGCTGCCGCCCTGCCCCCGACCTACCGCGAGTTCTGCTCCGCGGTCGCCGCCAACAAGGAGAGGACCGTCTCGGAGGCCTGGGGCCTGATGCTGACCGCGCTTCCCGGCGTCGGGGCCGCGGCGGCGGGGGCGCTCTCGGCGAGGTGGCCGACGCCGGCGCTGCTGTGGCGGGCGATGAGGGGAGAGGCCGAGAGAGCAGCGGCTCCTCCTCGCTCTGTTTCTTCTTCTTCTTCCGGAGACGGCGCTGCTGCTGCTGCCGCTGCTTCTCGAGCGCTCGCCAGGGCTGCCGTGGTCTCGATGCTCGCCGCCGTCCCTCGAGCGGTGAGCAACGGCGGCGGCGGGGGGGGGGGCCCCCCCGCCCCCGGCGGGGCGGGGGGGGCGCGGGGCCCGGCCCCGGCCCCCCCCCCCCGCCCCGCCCCCCCCCCCCGCCCCGGCCACACCGGCTTTCGTCTCGTCCCCGGCCGTGCATTGACGGCCCGCGCGGAACGGTCGAGGGAGGGGAGGGAGGCGTCTCTTGGGGTGTGCCGCTTCTCCCTCGCCCGCCGTTGCGCACACCCGCACCCCCCGCGCGCCCTCTCTCGATGCTCGCCCGCTCCGTGGCCGTCGGGCCGCGGCCGGTCGCGCGGCCGGCGCCCGGCCCGCGGCGGGCGCCGCGGGCGGCGGTCGCCCGCCGCGCCGCGCTGCCCGCCGTCGCCGCCGCGTGGCGGGGTGCGCCGCCGCGCGGCGCCGCGCCGCCTCGGTGAGCGCATGGATGGCAGGCTCGCCGCCGGGCGACGGGCATTGGCGGCAGGGAAGGAGGGGGGCCGCGGCGACGGCGGCCAGCGCGGCGGCGCCCGCGCGGCGGCGGCAAGGGCGGGCGCCCGCCGGCGGCCGCCGGCGGGACTGCGGCGGGTCGCGGGCGACTCGAGCCCTCCCCATGGCGGCGGCCGGCGGCCGACAACCACCCCCTCCCCCAGCCCCACCCCCCCGCGCGCTCTCGCCTCCCCTCCTTCCCTCGACACCCCCCTCGCCCCCCACCCCGAACTCCTCGTCGGCACCCTGGCCAACGGGCTGCGCTACGTCATCCTGCCCAACGAGACGCCGCCGGGGCGGTTTGAGGCGCACTTGGAGGTGCACGCCGGGTCGGTCGACGAGCGCCCCGACCAGCAGGGCCTCGCCCACGTCGTCGAGCACGTCACCTTTCTCGGGTCGCGCCGGCGCGAGGGGCTGCTCGGCACCGGGGCCCGTTCCAATGCCTACACCGATTTCCACCACACCGTCTTCCACGTGCACGCGCCCCTGGCGTCGTCCTCCGCCCCCGGCTCCCCCGCCATGCTCCCCCAAGTGCTGGCCGCCCTGGCGGAGATCGCGTTCGACCCGGAGCTGCTGCCGGCGCGGCTGGAAAAGGAGCGCGCGGCGGTGCTCGCCGAGGCGCAAATGATGAACACGATCGAGTACCGCGTCGACTGCCAACTGTTAAAGTGGCTGCACGGCGAAAACGCGCTCGGGGAGCGGTTCCCGATCGGCCTCCCCGACCAGGTGCGGCGCTGGCAGCGGGCCGACCTACTCGAATTCTGGTCGCACTGGTACTGGCCCGGCAACGCGACCCTGTACCTCGTGGGCGACCTCGGGGGCGACCCCGCGTCCGCGGCCGCCGCGGTCGAGGCCGCGTTTGGGCGGGTGCCCGCGGGGCGGGTGCCGGCGGCCGGCGACGCGCCGCCCGCCGCGGTCGGCGGCCGGCAGCCGACCGCGGCCCAGCTCGTCGCCGCCACCACCGGCGCGCTCAAGGCGCGGCACTCCGCGCGCCCGCCGGTCGAGCACGTGTGGGGCTCGGGCGCCCCCGCGGCGACCCCCCCTCCGGTCGCGCCGGTCGAAGTCTTTCGCCACCGCCTGCTCCAACAATTCATGCTCTCCGTCTTTTGCAAGCTGCCCGTGCGCCCGGTGGCGTCCCTGGACGACGTCAAGTACGCGTTTGCGGTGCGGCTCATTCTGAGCGTGTGGCAGTTTCGCGTCGGCCGCCGCTACGTCGCGGCCGACCCCCCGTTCGTCGACATCGCGCTCGACATTTCAGACTCTGCGCGCGAGGGGTGCGCCGTGTCGACGCTGACGATCACGGCCGAACCGGCCGACTGGCGCGGCGCCGTCACGGTCGCCGTCCAGGAAGTGCGCCGCCTGCAGCGGTTTGGCGTCACGCCCGGCGAGCTGGAGCGGTACCGGGTCGCCCTGCTGCGCGACTCGGAGCAGGCGGCCGAGCAGGCGGCCAGCTTTTCGTCCGACAACCAGGTGCGGGAGAGGGCGAGGGGGGCGAGGGGTGGGAAGGCGCCGCCGCTCTTACACCCCGACGCCAACCCCCGCGCCCCCTCCATTCCCAGCTCAATTTCGTCATGGAGTCCCTGGCCCTGGGCCACGTGGTGCAGCACCAGTCCCAGGCGCACGCCGCAACCCTGGCCGTCGCCGACTCGGTCACGCTCGACGACGTCAACGCGGCCGCCGCCTCCCTGCTCGCCTTTGCCTCCCACTACGGCGCGGAAGCCGTCCCTTTGGCCGCCGCCGACGCGCTGCCCGACGCGTGGTCGCCGCCCGGCCCGACGCGCGCGACCGCGGTCGTGGCCTGCGTCCCCGCCTTTGCCGACCCGACCGGCCTCTCGCTCGGCGCCGGCCCCGCTCTGCAGCGCGGCGCGTCCATGGCGACCGACATGCACGTCGATGGCGCGCCGCCCACGCTGCTGGGCGACGATTCGGATGGGGACGGCGACGTGCCCGAGGGCGCGGTGCGCTTTGAGCTCACCGCCGCGGAGATCGAGGCCGCCCTCGCCGAGCCCTCCCTCGAGGTCGACGCACCGGACGACGTCGACGTGCCCGACACGCTGGTGCCCGAGGAGGCGGTGGCCGAGCTGATGGGGCGGCTGCAGCCGCATTTCGTTCCAATCCCCGGCCGCGCCGACGCCGCCACCACCCCGCCCCCCGACCCTGACACCGGCATCGTCCAGCGCCGTCTCTCCAACGGCGTGCGCGTCAACTATTGCGCGACCGACAACGAGCCGCGCGCGGCCATGCTGCGCCTCGTCGCGCCCGGCGGCCGCGCGCGCGAGGCCGCCGGCGCGGGCCCCGCCGGCGCCGGCGCGGTCGCGGTCGGCACCCGGGCGCTGTCCGAAGTCGGGACGGTCGGCCATTGGCGCAGGGACCAGGTGGAGCTCTTCTGCATTTCCCGCCTCATCACGTCGCAGATCGAGTGCGACGAAGAGTTTGTCTTCATGGACGCCCACTTTGCCGTGGGGGATGGCGGCCTGCGCGCCGTCCTTGAAATGGCGCACCTCCTCTTGGCCGCCCCCGCTTGGGACGAGGGCGCGGCCGAGCGCGCGCGGCAAGTCTACCTGTCGCACGCGCGCTCGCTCGACAAATCGCTCGAACGCGCCGCGTCCGACCGCGTCGTGGGCGCCATGCTAGGCGGCGACCGCCGCTTCGTCGACGCGCGCGCGGACGAGGTGGCGGCGTTGACGCTGGATGGGATGAAGGCGGTCGTCGGCGCCCAGCTCGACCCCGCCAACGTCGAAGTCAACCTCGTCGGCGATTTCGACCCCCTCGAAGTCGACGCCCTGCTCCTGCGCTACCTGGGCACGCTCGCGCCCGGCCCCCCGCCCGGCGCCGGCCCGCCCGGCGCCGACCGCCCGGTCGTCGTCGCGGCGGCGGCGCCGGCCGCGCTGCGGCGCCAAGTCTGGCACCTGCCCGACTCGGACGAGCGCGCGATCGCCTACATCGCGGGCGCCGCGCCCTGCCGCTGGGGCGCGTTTGGCGACGCACGCGTGCCAGCGCCGCCGACCGGCCCCGTGCCGCCGCCGCCCACCGTCGCCCCCAACGCGGGCGCGGCCGAGCTGGCCGCGGCGGCCGCCGCGCGGCGCGCGCACCCCCTGTTTGCCGACGTGTCGCTCTCCCTGTTGGCCGAAGTGGTGAATTCTCGCCTCTTCACCACGGTGCGCGACGCGTTGGGGCTGACGTATGACGTCTCCTTTGAGCTCTCCCTCTTCGATCGCTTGCGCGCGGGGTGGTACTGCGTCAAGGTGACGTCCACCCCCCAACGCGTGCACGAGGCCGCGGACGCGTCCCTGCGCGTGCTGCGGTCCCTGAGGGACGCGCGCGTGACGCCGCGCGAGCTGCTGCGCGCGCGGCGCACGCTGCTGGCGCGGCACGAGACGGACCTGAAGGACAACGCGTACCGGCTCGGCCTGCTGACCCACCTCCAGTGCGACGCCGTCCCGCTCAAGGTGCCGGCGGCCGTGCGGGATCTGCGGGCCGCTTACGAAGCGGCGACCGTGGACGACGTGCACGAGGCCTACTCGCGGCTCGCGCTCGACGACGCGTCGGTCTTTGTCTGCGTCGGCACGTCGGGCCCCGCGCCGCCGCCACCGCCGCCGCCGGGGTCGGCCGCGGCCCAGCCTGTGGCCGCCGCCGCGCCCGCCGGCGGCGCCGACCGGTCGCGCGAGCTGCTCGCCGCGCTCGCGGCGTCGCTGCAGACGAAGCAGATCGCCGACGCGGTCAAGGCCATGGCCGCCCGCAAGCCGGGCAACGGGCAGGGGGGGGCGCCGCCCGCGGCGTGATGAGGGGGTGGCGGTCGGGGTGGGAGCGAGGAGGGAGAGAGAGGGAGAGGGTCTTTGGGCGGTTGTCAGAAATTGGGTTAGCCGCGCGCGCCCTGTCGTTCCGAGACGCGGCACGCGTGACACAAGCAATCCGCCCTCTCCATCACCCGCCCCCGCCACCGTACGCGGCCAGCAGGCGCGCCACGAGCGCCCCTTTGGTCCCCGTCACGGCGACGCGCGCCGCTTTGCAGCGTTCCACGAGCGCCGCCTTGCTCAACGCCTTGAGCTCGGCCTCTGTCGCAGGGGTAGGAGCCGGCGTGCCCGAGCCCGAGCCGCCCGCGTCGGCCGCCTGCCGCTTGGCCGCGGGCGCTCCGGCGACCGGCTCGCCCGCCGCGCGCTTGGCCGCGCCCGCCGCGCGCGCGCTGCGCGCGGCGGCGGCGGCGGCCTTTTTCTTGAGCGTGAGGGACCGGATGAGCAGGTTGGTCGGGTCGGTCGCGATCGCCTGGTGCTCTGAAAAAAAGGGACGGAACAACGAGGGTTGGCCCGCGTCTCGGCTCGCCCTCCTCCCGCCAGCGCCCGCCGCCCGCGCTCGCCCTAGAGCAGCAGCGCCACCCCCCACCCCCCACCCCCACCCCCCCACCCCACCCCCCGCGCTCACTCGGCGGCGCGGTGTCGTGCGTCGCGATGTAGGTGGGCGGCGGCTTGCGCGCCGTGGTGGACGGCACGGCGGCGGAGAACGAGCCGCTGGAGAGGAGGGTGGGAGGGGGGCGTGGGCTGCGGGACGCGGCGCGGCGTTGCCCGGCGCGCCGGCGCCCATCCCTCCCTCTCTCACCGGGAGGGCAAGTCCCGCAGCAGGGCCGCCACGGGCGACGCCGCCGCGTCGGGCGCGGCGGTCGCCATGGCGAGGAGTGGGGGCGGTGCTCGCCGACGCTCTCGCCACTCCCGCCGCCCGCCATGGCGGCCACGCGATCCGGGCGCAAGCGCCGCCTGCGCATCGCGTTTGTGCACCCCGACCTGGGGCTGGGCGGTGGGTGGCGGGAGGGTGGTCGGGGCGGGACGTGTGCCACGGGATGGCGCCGATCCAATCCCCGCCCTCCCGCCCCTCTTTCAGGCGCCGAGCGGTTGATCGTGGACGCAGCTGTCGAGCTGGCCGACCGCGGGCACGATGTGCGTGAGGGGGGGGGGGGGGGGGGGCGACCCAACACGGGGCGGCGGCGGGGGCCCCCCCCACAACCCCCACCCCCCCTTTTCGGGCGG
>Ga0315293_10007082_pt1 | contig 10431 bp, 7 predicted proteins | sample YL17G13_20_MG_FD_203071 | JGI IMG/M metagenome (GOLD analysis project Ga0315293, IMG submission 203071) | Sediment microbial communities from Yellowstone Lake, YNP, Wyoming, USA - YL17G13_20 | ecosystem: Environmental > Aquatic > Freshwater > Lake > Sediment | place: USA: Wyoming | collected... | reverse complement strand
ACCCCGATTACCAATCCCGATGCCACCCAGCACGATTCGTTCGCTTGGGGGCACACTGCCGTCATTGCCCAGGACGGTGACTGGGATCACTTGCGGCACCACAAGTAAGGCACCAGCCTGGACCGCGGTCTTCAGAAACCGCCGCCGGTTGAGATGAACTCCTTCTTCACACATACTTGGTATGGTGTTGGGTAAGTGTTCACGAATTACAGTTGTCACACTTTTCATTTTTTCTTCCTTCTCATTTCCTAGCACAAAAAGTTTAATGCTTCGATTCTTGCTGATGTCAGTCGAGGTTCTCAATTATAATTTCGTCCGACATTTGGCATTTACGCTACAGGCAAACACTCTTATGCTTCTTAATGCCATATCATACAAGAAATTCCCTTGAATATCCACAAATTGAACTGCGAATTCGCACATCGTGCTTTTAAATCAGGAAAAAACTCTAAAATTGGCGGTCCGGAACCATTCTTGCCTTGCCATTTTGGCGTACGGCAACCATTACCTACGTGGGAAGACCCAGTTTTCCAGTGTTGCCAATATGTACCCTGGCGGTTCACCTGCCATCTCTCGTGTCGCTTTTCTGGCTGCGGGTTTATTTACCACTACAGTCGCGATTCGCACTGCAATGCAGATTATGGCTGGATTGATTTTCGCGATGGCAATGTCGTGACGGTAAGATTCTCGCCCGATTGATGAGCTGCAGCGCCGCACTTTTCAAAGGTTCGGCAAACCTCGGCCATGGAGGTATAAGAGGCACACTGCACGAATGAGTTCAGAGCCATCACTCTCGGGACAACTGTTGATAGGGTATCTCTTTAATGCGTGATCGAGTATCCCATTGATTTGCTGTTTACATTCTTGGGATGGTGTGCTACAAATAGCGGCGTGATGGCTTTTAATAGGTCTGCCTTAACTATTCTGGTGTTCGGATTATCGATATCTGTGTGGGAGCTTCGCGGTAAGCCCTTCGCTGCACAACCGTTGCCGGTGGCTGGCGAGAATCAGACGGCGTCGGTGCGGAAAGTCAAACTGCCCATCAAAATACCCATTGTTATTGTCAAGTATTTCCCTCTCGATGGAAACAATATCGACATCAAGGTTACTGGGGATTGGGGTGAATCATTAGAGGCAACGCGGGAGAAGACCGAACGGATAACGCAGCGGACCATTGCTGCGCTGGAAGAAGGGTCACGTTACCACGGCTATAAAGATAAAAACGCTAAACCGAGCATCAAATACAAGATTTTGGATGTCAGGGAATTTTTGCAGCCCTTACCGCTTCGGCCCAGGCGCCTGGGCGACAAGGTGCCTATGACCGACTATGCTAAAATTATGGCCGACATCGACATCCAAACCTATGTCGAGCAAAAGGGTGTCAAAGAGGTCTGGTTGTTCGCCTATCACGGCGACGTCGTAGGGTTGTGGGAATCGAATATGTCCAGCCCCTATGGCGATGTGAGCAATTCCAACTGCGACCCCAACGACCTGCCGGTTTTCAAGCACACATACATGGTGTATCATTACAACTATCAACGGGATGTTGGTGAGGCAGTCGAGGACCATACACATCAGATTGAGTATGTGCTCAATTACATTGATGGCAGGGACACGACACCAACGGACAAATGGCCGGACCTATTGTTTTGGGGCAAGTTTGTTGGGAGCGATATCTCAGACAGAATGGTTCCGGTCAGAACACCGGATGGCAGACAAGTTTTTCGTTGCGGCTGGACACACTATGCACCCAATAGTGAAAGTGACTACGATTGGTCAAATCCAAGGACCGTCGAAACAGATATAGAGGATTGGCAGCCGGAAGGGGTGGGTAAAACACAGAAGTTCAACTGCGACCGCTGGGAGTGTAACGACCTCAAGTGGAAGATATACTGGATGCAAAACATCCCGGGAGCCAATAACGGCCTGATGTTCAGGGGGAAACGCCTGACCAACTGGTGGCTTTTTAAGGGCGACTGGGATTACATCATGAAGAATAAAATCCACCTTTTCGAACGTTAAGCCAAAGACTGGGTAGGCTGTCTGTTATGCTCAAAGCGAGCAGCGTAGGAGTACTTACAATGACAACATCAAAGCGTTTTCAATTGAACGTCTGTCTTTTCTTAGGACCGCTTCTTTTTGGCTCAGCAGCAGGTGCGGCGGACTGGCCAACTTACCGCCACGACAACGCTCGCACTGGCTGGACATCCGAATCGCTGGCGGCGCCGCTAGTCTTGAACTGGGTTTATGTACCTGTAAATCCTCCCTGTCCGGCCTGGCCAGGCCCATCGGAACACCCGAGAGAGGGTTTTGTACTGCGCCATCGCGTTAACTTTGATGATGCTTTTCAGATAGCTGTTGTCGCTAACCTGCTTTACTTTGGTTCTTCAGCAGATAACAAGGTCTATGCCCTCGACGCAACGACTGGTCAGGAACGCTGGTCCTTCTTCACAGGTGGGCCTGTGCGACTCGCGCCGACGGTTTGGAAAGACAGGGTTTTTGTTGGTTCGGATGACGGCTTCGTGTACTGTCTTAATGCCGCTGACGGGCAAGTCGTATGGAAAATGCGCGGCGGACCAAGAGATGAAAGACTTATGGGCAACGGAAAAATGATTTCCCGCTGGCCTATACGAACTGGTGTGATTGTCGATGAAGAAATTGCCTATTTTGGTGCCGGAATCTTTCCACATGAAAACGTCTATCTTTGCGCTGTCAGGGCTGATGATGGGACGCTTGTCTGGAGAAACGATGCCATTAGCGAGCAAGATGCGAACCGCAACGACCTCTCACCCCAGGGGTATTTGCTCGCAACTAAGACCCAGCTTTTTGTCCCATCCAGTGAGGCCTTGCCTGTCGGCTTTGAGCGTGCGACAGGGCGTATGGTTTTCAATCGAGAGTACGGGTGGAGAGGCGAGCAGGCTGGGGGTGTTATTGGTGGCACATATGCCCTTTTAGCAGACAACCAAATCTATACGGGCACTCAGAATCATCTGCTGGCACTCGACCAGAAGACCGGCGAGACAGGATTTGCCTGGTTTCCAGGCCGGCGCCTTGCGGTGGTGAATGACGCGGCTTATCTGGCAACCGGTCACGAAGTGATTGCGATGAATCGTTCGCAGTATGCCAAGGCCAGCCAGAATCAAAACGCTCTCGAGTACAGAATAAAAACGCTGCAAAGCAGCGTTTCGAGAGCCAAGGGCGAAGAACGCAGTAAACTTCAGCAGGAGTTAGAAGATGCCCAGGACCGACTATCGCGGAATCGCCATGAGAACATCATACCCTCGGTGAGGTGGAGCACGCCGAGTAAGTGCGATGCAGAGTTAATCGTAACAGCCAACATAGTGTTAGCTGGTGGACAGGGTCAGGTAAGTGCTTTCAACAGAGAAACAGGTGAGCTTGTCTGGGACGAGAAGGTCGATGGCAAGGCAAGCAGTTTGGCCGTGGCCGATGGGCGACTTTACGTCAGCACCGATGAGGGGAAAATTTACTGCTTTGTTTCAAGTGATGTTGCAAAAGAAGCAAGCAAGCCGGCCAGACTGGTTTTAAAGGCGGTTGCTAATCCATATCCTCAAGATGACCTAACCGCAGTCTATGAAGCGGCCGCGGAAGCCATTATCGCCAGGACCGGCATTAAGAAAGGCTATTGCCTTGTTATCGGCGCTGAACGGGGCCGACTGGCCTACGAATTGGCTCGACGCACTGAATTAAATATCATTGGGGTTGAGCCGGACCCTGAAAAAGTTTTTACTGCAAGAGCAGCTTTTCATGCTGCCGGCTTGTATGGCAAGCAGGTGACTATCGACCAAGGTGAGCTTGCAGTCTTGCCGTACTCAAACTACTTTGCCAATCTGATTGTTTCCGACAGTTTGATAGTAACAGGTAGTATCCCTGGTGTTCCTCACCAACTTGCAAGGCATCTAAAGCCGTGTGGTGGCGTGATTTGTTTCGGGATGCCAGTCAATGCACTTTCCGATGCCAAGGCTATATCATCAGAACAACTACGTCAGTGGCTAACGAATTTGGAACTGGGCCGTTGCGAAATTAGCGAGGGCGGCGGATTATGGGCCACGTTGAAGCGAGGTGCCTTACCCGGAGCCGGCAAGTGGACTCATCAATATGCTGACGCCGGCAATACCGCTTGTAGCGATGACCGTCTGTTAACCGGACCAGTGGGACTGCTTTGGTTTGGTGAACCAGGACCAGCGCCTATGGTTAATCGTCACGATGCTGCTGCCTCGCCTCTTGCGGTCAATGGCAGGATTTTTATTCAGGGTGAAAACATTGTCATAGCCTATGATTCTTATAATGGCACACTTTTGTGGAAACGGGAAATTCCCGGTGCAATGCGCATCCGGCTTAAAAGAAGCGAATGTGGTAACTTATCCGCCTCGCAAGACAGTTTATTTGTTGCAGTTGGCAGTAAATGTCTTCAGCTTGATGCCGAAACGGGCGAGACTCGAGCAACATACAGTATGCCTGCCAAATCCGAAGACACCTCCAATAAGTGGGGATATGTCGCCTTTGTTGATGACATTCTTTATGGTAGTGCGCTGACGCAGTTGGGCTTCTCTAACTCCGTCTTTGCTATTGACACTCGAGATGGGAAGACCCTATGGAACTACAGAGGTAAGAACATCGCTAACCTCACTATTGCTGTTGGAGATGGCTGGTTCTTCTTTGTAGATAGTTCCCTGACACAAGAGCAGCGAAGCAGCCTTCTGCAGCAGGATAAGTCGCATTTAATGAATCTGACTGCTGAGCAGGCAAGGAAAGCCGAAGAGGCCCAAAAGAAGTTAGATGTACGTCTTGCCGTGGCTCTTGATGCCAGAACAGGAGGAAAACTTTGGGAAAAGCCAGTCGATGTCACCGATTGCAGCGGAATCGGGATGGAAGGTGGTGAACTGACGGCTATGTACCGTGAGGGCATCATAGTTTTGTGTGGCGCCAATGCCAATGGCCACTATTGGCGGCAATTTCTTGCAGGTGAATTTTCTCAGCGGCGGCTTGTAGCGCTCTCGGCCCAAAGTGGAGGTCTGTTATGGGCGAGGGATGCTAACTACCGCCACCGCCCCGTAATAATTGGAGATACAGTCCTCGCTGAGCCCTGGGCGTTTGTTCTCGAAACTGGTGAGCAGAAGATGCGTCGTCATCCCTTGACCGGCGATGAGACACCGTGGCAGGTTTTTCGGCCTAGCCATCACTGCGGTGCGATCTCAGCATGCCCACAGATGCTTCTAATGCGCTCAGGCGACACTGCCTACTATGACTTACGTGACGACAGCGGAATTCGTCATTTTGCTGGACACCGACTTGGATGTTGGATCAACGCGATTCCTGCCGACGGACTTGCCCTTATGCCAGAGGCCAGCGCTGGCTGCCTTTGCCTTTATCCTATAACTTGTTCCCTCGCTCTTGAACCTCGTTCTGACCATCAGCGATGGGGAATCTATAGCACTGGCGGAGCTAACACTCCGGTTCGACGTTTAGCTGTCAACTTAGGTGCTCCCGGCGACAGACGCGACACTAAAGGACAACTATGGTTTGGGTTCCCCCGACCCGGGTTGCCGGGAGACCGCAAAGCAATGGGATTTTCGGTCGGGCTGCAGATAGATTTTTTTGAAGGCGGTGGGTATTCTTGCGTCAGCAGCGAAGCGAAGGCCGTGGCCGGGACAGACGATATGTGGGTGTTTACTTCTTGTGCACGGGGGCTTAAGCGATGTCTCCTGCCGCTGTTGGGTGAGCAAGATGGACTATCTGAATACACTGTCCGTCTCTATTTTGCGGATTTGGAAAACGAGCAAGCAGGCCAGCGAATCTTTGATATCAAGTTGCAGGGCCAAGTGGTCCTTGACAAATTTGACCTTGTGAAGGAGGCTGCAGGTCCTTACAGAACGGTTGTGAGGGAATTCGCCGGTGTCCGAGTTAGCCGCAACCTCGAAATCGAACTTGTTCCAAGAGACAAAGAATCCTTACCTATGAGCCGTATGCCGGTCCTGTGTGGTGTGGAAGTGTTGGCGAGAGAAAGGTAGATGACCCCCACATAAAGCGTCTTTTTCTACCATGTGTCTCTCCGTCCCACTCATATTTAGGATCTCTCCTTGCTAAACTCATATGTGCTTTGTGTTCTTGTCAACATATGTACAGGTATTAGTATTCCTGCGTGCCATTCGATGCAAAATTTTGAAGTTTGACCCTTAAAAGCATCAAAGGCACTTCACAATATAAGAATTCACCATCCGTCCATTGTGTCACTTTTCGGGAACGTAGAGGCAAAGGAAACAAAACAAACCCGTATGAAGACTTGACAACGGCCGTTGTATAAGCGGATAGATTCCGGCAGTTGTCATACGGATATATAATCCGGACAACTTGGTCTGTCAAATATTTCAGTATAAATGAGGCTGACATATTTATTATGGTGTGCCAAGCGAAGCTGGTGCAAGCAAGCTGGATAATCCAGCCTGGCCAAAGCCTAACCAGCAGGCCAGAACAGAACTTTGCACATATGGAGGTAACGAAATATGTGGAGCCAAATGGATGGCAGATTATCGACCATAACGAAAGTGAAGGTATTGAGCCTCGAAATATATGATATTGCACTGGGCGAGGGGTTCATAATCCCTGAAGTCAGTATTGCTGCATGCGTTAGTGGTGAGTGTGTCAGCAACATGCCGGGGTCTAAGTCCATGGTAGGTAATCGAATTGTTTGCGCCGGAACTTGGGAGAGCCATATCGTTCCCAAATTAGAAGCTTCCAATGAGCCGAAAAGGCGAAGGAGGAAGTGTGGCGATATGGCAGTCGGACTAACCCATAATAGAGGAGTAGATGGGTTAATGCCCATCGAGAGCCCATGCTCACTCGAAGGGGTTAGCAGTAAAATGTAGAGGGATGAGTAGCGTATGCCATACACTGAGATGGATAACATTACGCTGACAAAATTGGCCCTCATATCGGAACGGGCTCGGAAGGAACCTAAATTTCGATTTACGAGCATAGCTCATTTGCTGAACAAAAGGTTCCTGATGGAATGCTACTATAGTCTCGGCAGGGACCGAGCCAGTGGCATTGATGGTGTAAGCTGGAAGGAATATGGAGAGCGATTGGATGAGAACCTGAAAGATTTGGTAGCACGGCTGAAGGTAAAGCAGTACAAACCGTTGCCGTCAAGGCGTGTGTATATCCCGAAAGATGAGCATGCTAAAAGACCGCTCGGCCTGCCTGCGCTTGAAGATAAGATAGTGCAGAAGGGTATTGCCAAGATATTAGAGGCAATTTATGAGCAGGACTTTCTGGATTGCTCATACGGCTTTAGGCCAAATCACAGTTGCCATCAGGCGCTCGATGTTGTGGACAAGACAATAATGAGAGGCCCAATCAACTATATCATTGAGGCAGACATCAAAGGTTACTTTGATAATGTCTCACATGAATGGATGATGCGAAGCCTTGAAGTCCGCATCAATGACCCAAGCTTTCTGTTGCTCATTAGGAGATTTCTGAAAGCCGGTTATATTGATGCTGGCAGGATTGTCGTAACCAAGCGAGGGACGCCGCAAGGTGGTAATCTTAGCCCAATGCTCGCAAATATATTCCTACACTATGTACTCGACCTGTGGTTTGAGAAGAAAATCAAGCCAAAGGTCAAAGAAATGTGTCGCCTGGTAAGGTATGCGGATGATTTTGTCTGCATGGTTCAATACCGTGAGGATGCTGAGTACATAGAGCAAGCAATGCGAGAAAGATTCACAAAATTCAACTTGGAGTTACACCCTGAGAAAACTCGTATTGTCAATTTTGGCAGGAAGGAACGAGAGAAGACTAATAGGAGTGGACATCAGCCCAATACCTTCGACTTCTTAGGCTTTACTCACTACTGGGGTAAAAGTCGGAGAAGTAACCGCACGCTGTGTCGGAAAACAAGCTGCAAGAGGTTTTGCAGAGCCTGTAAAGACTTGAGCACATGGCTCAAGGAGATACGGTGTACGGAAAAGGTTAAGGATTGGTGGCCGACGCTACAGGCAAAGCTGAGGGGCCATTACCAGTACTATGGTATTAGTGGTAATAGTAGAATGATAACACGCTACCGCCACGTAACCAAGAGGCTGGTTTATAAATGGCTCAATCGGCGCAGCCAGAAAATCTCGTTCGATTGGAAGAGTTTCACTGAATACTTAAAGCACTACCCACTGCCAGAACCTCGCGTTGTGCATAAGCTGTATACACTATCGTTTGTTTCATGAGTTTTACTGAAGAGCCGGATGAGGGTAATCTTCACGTCCGGTTCCGTGAGGGGCGTTGAAGCTCTCTTACAAGGCAGAATATTGTGACACTCCTCAATCGAAAGAGAGGAGAAACAGGGAATACAAAGTATGCCTAAATGAGAGAGCTATATTACGTCTACTCGACAGTTTTGAAGTCCTATGTAATTGCTGCAAAATATATCTTTGCTTTGTGGTTTCCTATCGCCATAAACCTTAAATACTGCTATGCCGTTATCATTCCAAAATGACATCAAAAAAATTAGATGAAGAAGAATGTAAGTGCCTCAGCAGCCTTGAGGAGATATGTGAAAACACACGAGCCATTCGAAGGGTAGTAAACAGGATTCTAGATAAGCTGCACGAAGAATCCGAAGGCGATGATGATAACGATAACTATGACTACGACCCTGATACCATAGACTGGAAAGACCTATACAACAGCAATGATATGTACTATTAAGCATCAACTCTCAATCGAATACTTGCCAGTGCCCTGAAATACGATATGATGCAACTGACAGCGATATCAGCATATGATGATAAGTGTCTGACCTCACTCCTTCTGGTCAGGCCTGCCCAAGAAATCCTCATGGTAGAAAACAGGCTTATATCCTTGTTCAGTGACCCAGCGAATGGCTGCATCGAGCCTTTGGAAATGGTCAGGAATATAGTTAGAATAAAATGGCCAAAAATACTGCTCGTGGGTAAAAAGGTCTATAATTTCAGCTTGGTTGGGATCTTTAGCGAGTGGTTCAAGAATAGGTACAATGCGGTCAATGGGTATCTCGTTACAGACAATATCAATTTTGGAAAAGACTATTCCGCTGTCAAAGTCCATAAGTGCATCATGCCGGGATAGATACTCAGACCGGACATCATCCAGCAGGTAATTTATGTCCCATATGCCGTTATTCTGGCGGAAATAGCCACTGAGTACCCTGACGCCACGTTCATAAAGCGGCTTTAGCGCACTGGGCTGTACCATTCCCCAATGAATGACCGTAGGAGGCGAATAGGTTTTCTCACCGGCAAAGCGAATTATCTGCTCTCTGACCTTATCCAGATCAGCAATCAACTGGGATGGCTGGGCATACTGATATAGCCGTTCTGGCCTGTCGGCATAAGCATGAAAAGCAAGCTTAAGCCAGTCAGAGTTATCCTGCCATTCGCTTTTGTAGTGGTCAGGAAACTTAGGAAGTTCAAAGTCATCTCCAGTCGTATAGTAGATATTGAGAACAAAGCGTGTCTTGTATTTGGCATGCAGCTCGCGGAGTCCTTTTAGGTAAAAACAGTCAAATAACGAAGCATAGTTTTTCTTGGCAATATCACGCAAAAAGAAACTGTTATCGTCAATCGAGAAACGATAACGGGGCTGTGAATATTGGTCCCACACTACCCGTATTTTGTGCTCTTGTTGACCAAAAATGCCGTTTGAGATAGCGATAATCTCGGTATTTCTTTGACGAAGCACTAACTCACTTTGAAAGCCCGTGCCGATTCTTTGGGCTGGCGAGCCATTAACTGTTACTGCATCGCCCAAGGGTGCATTTCCCAATACTTTAATCTTTAAACCGCCATCAACTTCCTGGCCATGTCTTCGATTAAGGATGGCACCGTGAAACGGCTCTTCAATTCTCAAGCCCGTGGTCATTCCAGCAGAAACAACTTCTGCCCCCGTCATCGCGACTGCCGTGCATCCTGCCGCAGTAGTTTGGAGAAATTTACGTCGTGTTATTGCTGATTTCGTCATTATCTTGTCTCCTATGTGATTGAAGCTTGGCCTTTATCCACATAAAGCGTTTGACCTCTGTTTACAGCATACCAGCATATCACGGGTACTGACTAAATGCAATTTGACCAGGGCCTTTTTACTACCGTAAAGCTTATATACTCACATAACCTTTTTGTTTTATGGCAGAGCCAGACTTTGAGGCAGGACTAAGGAGTCTAAGAAAAAGTCTTCAGCAAATTAAGACCTTATTAGCATGGGAGCAATTGCAGGAAGTCGAGTCAAGGCCTCATGAGCCACCGGGGTTTACTCTGTCGGATGATTCAGTAGAGACAGATTTAAGAAATGAGTATTCATTCTTTTTAGCAACGGCGCTGCAGATTCATGGTGTTCTCAATGATACCTCACTTATAATGCCGGAGGAGAAACGACAGAGTATTA
>Ga0315293_10007081_pt1 | contig 10431 bp, 17 predicted proteins | sample YL17G13_20_MG_FD_203071 | JGI IMG/M metagenome (GOLD analysis project Ga0315293, IMG submission 203071) | Sediment microbial communities from Yellowstone Lake, YNP, Wyoming, USA - YL17G13_20 | ecosystem: Environmental > Aquatic > Freshwater > Lake > Sediment | place: USA: Wyoming | collected... | reverse complement strand
CTTATTCAGAGTATATTGGGCGGGCAGCGATGGCAGCATTAGCAGGTTGAATGAGGGGGTATAGATCAATGTGGTTTCAGGTTTTCCTTGGTGATGGAGAAGAAGCAACTCCTACAACCACACCTTTGAAGGATCTGGATCTTCTTCGTGAGATTGAAAGACTATCAAAGTTGGGAGCTCAATTTACTGATATGAAGATTATATCCTTCAAGCAAAGTATAAAAGAAGTCTGGGAGTTCAATGAATGGCATGCGAGAATCGATGGAAGAGTCATTCAAGTTCATCCTGAATGAATGAAAAGGAGAAGGGAAATGAAGGATTCTAGAGGCATTTAAGCCTCGGCTGTTGCAAGCAGCATGTTCTGGATCCCGATCCCATTTACCTTCTAGATAAGATGGTAAACATCAACCCCCATCTTCTCTTCTAATTCTGCCTGGTTAACTAGATCATCCGGATGGAAAACCTGACCATCCAGATGAACGGTTAATACATACTCTTATATACCATCTTGCCCTAATTCTCTTCTGAAGAGGTGAACTGGAAAATGGACTTGAAAATAACTGTTATTATCGGTCTTATAATCGCTATTGTCCTTCTCGGGGCTATGCTGCCGTCAACTCTAACCGGGTTTTATAAGACCAGCTCTGATACGTTCCGGCCGGGATATACAGGGTCAGTCGATGTAAACGGTAAAGCTATTGCCGCTAACGTGAATATATCGGTAGATACGGCAACCGCAGGAATCTGGAACCTTCTGCCGCTGTTTACGGCCCTGGCAGGATTAACTCTCATGGTGGGGATCGCATTAAAAGAGTTCGGTTATCTTTAATGCCCTTATCTCCCTTTTTTATATCTGCTCTGTTTCTCTGTATTCCGTATACAAAAGCAACAATCCAGGATTTAAAAGGGTTTACTGTTAGTTTAGAAACCTGGAAATGGTGTTTGTTAGCAGCCCCTTCATCTCTTCTCGGCTGGTATTCCTGGTACCTGTCTGATACGTTAGATTCCCGGATATTTCTGTTGTTAGCCGGGTTTATCCTGGTATTTTTCATTAGCGGACTGCTCTGGAAAACGGGCCGGCCTTCTATCGGCGGAGCAGATATCTTAGCCATCTGTATCATGCTGATGTTTGTACCGGTCTTACCGGAACTGAGTTATATTATCTATATTTTCCCGGTCTGTATCTGCAGCCTTCTGATTTCTTTATACTGGAACACCCAGGGGAAAGAGACTCCGTTCCTGTTTCCGTTTACGGTATCTCATGCAGGACTGCTATTAATAAGCAGTCTTATATAGTTAAACTCCCCTATTAACTTATAAAGAGGTGACGATACAATGGAACTGTGGGAAAATTATAAGGCCATGTCCCGGGCATACGCGGAAACCGCTGCTCTCGGTAGCACCATGACGGATATTATCGCGATTGTGATCGGTGCGATCCTGGTTGCAAGTATGCTCCCGACCGCTCTTACCAGCTTCTATAAGGTGAACACTGGGTGGTTCGTTTTCGGGGGAACCTCGACGGGGAGCAATGATACTGCGACCGTCGCGATCTTCAACTTGCTGCCCCTGTTCGCAGTCCTCGGCGGTCTTGCACTCATGATCGCTCCGGTCATTAAGAACCTGGGAGGCCAGTAATGCATAAAGAGAAAAGAGATGTTCAGGCCCTCCGAACACCTCTTTTTCCGATAGCAATTCTTCTTCTGTTTCTTCTCATCTGTATCAACCCGGCATCTGCGGACGAATCCGGGACGTTTGAAAGTGCTAATGTTTTTATTCAGCATGAAAACCATTATGGGATGGATGTCGGTGGCGGTATACCACTAGATGCTATTTATTTTCAACAGATTGATGCATTAACACAATTTAAAGCTGTTAAACTATATACTACAACATTTTACGCGCATCAGCTTAATGGGTCGACATACGCGTTTCAAACCGATGCCGCTACATTAAGAGCTCCAGACGGGTCAATCGTTTCAACCGGTATTTATGGATACCAGGTAGCGGGTTCAGACGTTTATATTTATTATTTTGCTAATACCTGGACTCCTGGGACTCTTATTGGTCCGGTAAAATTAAATTTAACATGGCATGCAGAAAACTTTAATTTTGAGTCGCATGAAACATCATTATTTGCGCGGACTTCTACTACTCCCGGAACATACGGTATAAATTATAATGTTGTATTTGCATCTTCGGTTTCTAATACGCATTTTGTTTATGACGGTACTGACAACCAATATGTTACAGAAGTCGATTCGTATTTCAGAACCGATTATAAATTAACAAGATACTCCGGGTATGATAAACTTGGTATTACCAGGGTTTTTGGTATTGATAAATATTATTCCCGTGTTACTATAAACCAGACCAATCCTGCCGGGTCTGGTAATATTACTGTTGTGCAAAATACATCTGCGGGCGACATATCTATAAACTATTTAACCGGATGGCCTCTTTATCTTGAGGTTTGGGATATTCTTAACGGTGTAAATTATACTAAAATATTTAGTGGAACTTACAACATGGGTATCCAGTTATCAAAAGGTGCGACCAGTTCTAATCCTGCAAATGTAGATAGTAGTATTACTGCAACTGTTATCGGCACAAATGGAATAGGGTTTAAGTATTTTCTATGGAGATGGTCTGAGAACTGGGACACGTTTTTACCGATGACGTCTCTAAAGACCCGGATGGACTCGTATAAAACATACCAGTTTAATTCAACTAATGCATCTTCAGGCGGGAACTGGGAACTTTACGCATCCGGGTTTGAGAATAAAGGTGTTGTTACTGCATCTACTGCCCGAGGGGTATATACCTGGAACCAGGTGAAAACGCAGCAAGTACGGTTTAACTGGTCCTCAACTGACCAGTCCTGGACGCAATCATCTACATTATCAACACCCTATAATTACGTAACCGCGAACGTATATGACGAGAACAGTAACATTTTGGGATCTGCTACTGCTAATGTTTATGTAATCAAGGCTGCTGATGTCGGTCAGTTCTATATATTCGTTATCGATCCGACAGGACTTACAAAAGTTTACGATAGTAACGTGTTCGTGTTTGATACGGAAGCTAATCCCGGAGTATGGGTAGTGAACAATGTAAACGCTACCTATGGGAGTTATATTGTAGATGTAAACGTATCACATGCGCATTATGTATGGGCTAAAGCACCGGGATACTGGTTTGTATCAGGAAAAGACCTGTTAACGGGAATTACTCAGGTCCCGGTAAACGGTTGTGTAACATTCTCCATACCGTTTACAGGAATAAAACAAATTGAACTAACCATGCAAAAAGTATCGGCTACGAACAACAGTGCAATATTTACGGTAGAGTCTCAATCTTCCGATTTAACAAGTCCGAAAACCCGAGTACCAAACGCAAAAATCACTATTACCAGTCATCAGTCATCCGACATCATATATACCGATGGTACCGGTATCGCCCGGTTTGATATGGTTTCTACACCTGTTATCGTATACAATTATAAAGTAGAGTATGACAGAGGTGGATGTTACCAGAAAGCCGAAAGTTGGTTTAATTCGGCAGGACACCAGGGTATTTATGTCTTGTTAGATTCATGCTCGTATATTACCATACAGCCGACAATCACGCCCACAACCTTAACACCGGTTCCGACCGTTACGGTATTACCCGGTCCAGGAGAACCGGGTGGAGACGTAATATCATCGTTTATCCGGTTGTTCCAGATGGCGGGTGCCGGTACAGTCTCAAATGCTAAGCTCATGCTGGCCCTGGTTATCTGTTCGGCACTGGCATTCATATTCGGGTATTACCTGAGTTTCCAGGCGTCTCTGATAGGTGCATTTATCGGGTTCGTGTTCTCATTGGCGTTCGGCCTGATCCCGATGTGGATCCTTATTGCCCTGATAATTATCGGCGGCGTTCTATTCGCCGGGAAATGGTGGTCTGGTAGTGGTGGGGGGTAATATACCATGGCCGATACCAAATTCTTTATTATTTTACTGACTATACTGGCATTTGTTACAATACCGTCTGCATTGATTATCATGTCTTATAACGATTGGAATGCAAATACTACCCAAAATTATTCAAAATGCCCCCCTAATATGTCATACTGCCCTAATATTAATACCACAAAATATAGTGCTACATTATCCGGATGGGTTAATGCATCATTACAAGATCTGACAAATACCACGTTTCTTGATATTCACGACCAGATTTACTCTTCAAGCAAATCTTGGATCTGGAACTATGGTATTGGATATATTTCCAGACCTACAAAATCAGGATTATTAGGAGTGTATTATAACGATTTGCTGCTTAATTACGTAAAACCTGATAGTAATGGTTACTATGAAGTAATATATAGTGTCAATAATACTGTAAAGAAAGAATTTATTATTATATTACATGGTAAACTTATGCAGGACGGTATATTCTTAAAGTTTACTAATGATGGTATCCGAATACCTGGAATGATACCTTATACTTATGTAGCTGAAGTACCAATATCAAATTTATTTAGTCGAACATATTTCAATATTCATACCAGGTATAATCCCACTACCAATAAAGTAACCTGTATTGTAGATAACCAATATATTTTTAATGAAGTTACAATACCGGACCCTACTCTATATTGGATGAGTTTCATTGACAGTTCAGATTATTATGGAGGAATCGGAGCCATAGATGATGGAGTAACGTTAACAGGTTGGCAAGTAATTGGAGGACAGACAGCTCCAGGAAACCCCCAAAGAACATCATTCTTGGATGATGTATGGAAGATAGTGCCATATTATAAAGAAATAGAAAAGTTTAAAGATGCGTTCTGGGACCTGGTAAATCCATTTGATAATTATGGGTCTGACTTAACAGGAGAACCTATAGTACCCTGGTTCATATCAGTATTTATTGATATTATATTTATTGGAATTATAGCCTATGCAATAACCATATTACGAGGTAATTAATGGACCAGAACCAGAAAATATATTATGGTATCCTGGCGATAGCGGTAATACTGTTGGTTTTACAGGCTATTCAAATCTGGCAATGTTACCAGGATAACTGCTGTTCAATGGACTGGCTGATCTGGAAGAAGGAGGCGTTTGCATGTCCCGGTTACGGTACAATCTGGAGGTTACCTCATTAGAACGGAAGTGATGTAGTTATGGGCGGTTGAAAACATGAAACACCTGGGAATCATAGTTATAGTGCTACTTATAGCATTACTGGGAGTGCAAACGGTTCCGGCATGGACTCCTCCGGTATGCGGGCCGGGAGAAACGTTAGTGGAACATATCCAGTATGAAGACCATTTCGATGCGGATAGTATCGGGGACTGGGTCGGGGGTGACCCCGATATGAGTAACTGGTATGTTTCAACAGTTAATAGCAGTTTAGAAGCAAATGCGGATAATCCGTCATATTATCTTGAAATGGACCAGGCAAAATTTAGTATTGGAAACTATTCTTTCTTAGTCCGTAGTGATGAAGCTGAAACTCTTGGTCTACTAACAACATCCACTGACATGGGATTTATTCTAGATGATGTTACATTATGGAACCAATATACTGAAATTTATTCTTATCAAGAGCCATACGATAGTTCTTTCCATAATCTATTAGATGGTTGGGGGGCGGACATAACCGCCGAATATTATCTAACTCCTTATAATGAATGGAATTGGTTGAATTTCACTCAATATCAATCAGGAGGAGATACAATCACTGATTGGTATGTAAATAACACTCTAATTAATACTTTAATTGATGCCGGCAATCTCTATAATCCCGGATATATTTTTACTGGTCCACCATATCCAAGCAAACTTACTCAATACGATTACATCTCCTATTCCAATTGGACGTGTGAAACGTCGGCACCGGCACCTATCCCAGATCACTTCCCAGGTGATCACTTATCATGTTCAGTGAATAAGACTGGAGACAATTTCATATGGTGGTGGTGGAGCAACTCCTCAGCTGAATCCGCCCCGAACCTGACCGAAACAGTATTCTTAAACGGGAATGCAGTAGTTCAGAACGGATCTCTCGGGTATTACCTGGCTACCGGGTTAAACCCTGATGAAGAGCAGGTCCTGGAACTCTGGGGGTTTAACAGAACATTAAACACATTAAATACGACGACAATCTGCACGAATAAGACGTACGAACAAGATATCTGGGTTCTGCTTTATATCGGGTGTGCTCTTATTGTGATAGGCTGGTTTACCGCTCCATTAATCATCCTTTTATCGTCTGGAGTGTTTCTGTTAGGGTTCGGAATGGCTTACGATATGACCACGCAGAGTTATATCATTTTAACGTATGGGTTAGGGTTTGCGTTTTCCATGATTGTATTTTACCTGAGGTGGAACTACTGACAGAATAAGGGGTGATGTTCTATGAAAAAGTTATTATTAATCCTGATATTAGTGCTGCTGGGAGTGCAAACGGCGTCCGGGTATACATGGTGGCAAGATCATTTCATAAGTGATAATTCTGCATCATTTGGAGATGATGGAGCGCAAACAACCTGGAACACTGGACTTGGCACAGGATGGTTAAACTATACAGCAGCGGGTGGAACATTTCAGTATTATTACAAAGATGAGAAATTTGGAAGTGGAGATTATAGTTGGCATGTAAACTACAATGGTGATGGGAGTAGCCACGTCTCCTATCTCGTATATGGCTCACAAACTGTTGTGCAGGGTGACCCCCAGGCAACAGGAAAAAAGTACGCGTTGTTAGTATATGGCAGTACCGATTTGTATTTGCGATATGTTCATGATGGGGCTTATGATGGAGTAGCCAGTGCATCTGTAGCTATTCCTAGAGACTCTATTATAAATGTGACCTGGGACTCGGATACTGGTTCACACAAAATATACCTGAATGGGGTGTTACAGATAGACACCTCAAATTCCGGGATAACCACGCCGGGATACATGGGGATTGCCAATTATGCCACCCAAGAAACTCCGTGGTCAACTGATTGGTGGGAATATGGGAATTCAACGGCTCCTGTAACCCCAACACCCACCCCGACACCGGCACCAATCTCAGTATGCAATATCAGGAACATGAACATCACCGTAAAGAAAGGCGAGACCTGGATAAAATGGAACTGGTCTCTACAGGAGAACATCACTCAGTTTATTATTGATGACCAGGACATTTATCTGAATGGAAGTCTCTGGAAACAGAACTATACTCATACCTATTTCAATTTACCAAATGTCGGTTCGAACAGTTACCAGGTGTTAGAGGTCTGGCAGAAGAATTTCACGTATGATAATATCACGCAATGCATGTATTCCGCTGTAAGAAGTGACCCGGCATACGTCTGGTGGTATTTAATCATCGGTCTTGGGTTGTTATGTATCGGTTACTTTGTGCCTTTATTCGGGTTTCTTGCAATCATCATTTTGCTTTTAGGGTTCTACATGGTGTACCAGGAGTACACGCAGAGTTATATAGTCCTGACGTATGCATTATCTGCGATCGTTGCCATGATTGTAACTGCGGCACGGTTCGGGAGGAAACGATGATTATCAGAGCAAAGATTAAAGGGAAAGACTGGCAGGAGGGTGACGAGGTTGAGTTCCGGGGTAAAGATGCAATAGACCAGGTTATCAGGTTCCTGGCCGCCAAGTACGGCACGATGAACATTAACATATCTTAACAGGTAACATCTGGAGGGTTTAACAAATGATTAGCAAATGGAAATACGTATTCATTGTAACATTTCAATCTATCTTTGTATACCTAAATGTTTTATATCCTGGAACATTCTTTATACAATTTCAGAATGGAGCGGCATTATCTGCAGGAATAATGACTGTTGCATCATTTTTAGGAGGATGGTTTATATTTTCTATTCTTGAAAAAGAATGGCTGGAGGGTAGAAAATGATTAAAACCATCTGTTTAAAGTGTAAGTACCATAAGGTGCTTTATCATAAAAATATCGAGCCTGCAATCTACTGTAATTATAAACGAAACACGTTCGAACCGATAAATATGTTAACTTGCCCGTGGGAGGACCGATACAAATGACATTAAAGACTACATACTGGGACTATATGAAAGTCCCGTATTTCGAGATAGAACTGTTTCTCAAGAAAGAGAACCGAAAAATTGGTACAGAATACCATAAAATGTGCGGGCAGAGGACTATCAGATCAGAGAAGTTCCCGCAAGCGGAATTCATTATCATGGATGCGTTAATTCCTGAATCTATCGGCCCCTATAAGAAACGATATAAATACTATATTGGGAACGCTCTCCCGAGAACAGACCCACATCAGTACCGGCCGAGTGAAGATTATGAAGTCTTAAATGCGGCTACGGTGCAGAACACAGACGGATCCGAGATAGAAACTGTGTTGACTATCGATAGCAGATTCTTCAAGAAGTTCCAGGAAACGAAAGTTACGAGCGACGCTATTGAAGAACCCGTCAACAAATGGCTGGAGATCCTGAACAGCCCGGCTGTAATAGCAATAGCAATTGCCATAGTGCTATTCGTTATCGGAACGCAGGTATTACCGAACTTCATGAGATAACCGAATGAAATGAGGAGCTGATAAAAGATGGGAATTATTGATAAGGTGATGGCCCGGGACGCCAACATAGAGCGGGGAGAACCCGAGAAGATCAGCGAGATGGCGATGGCCATCGACCGGATCGCTTCGGAGACGACCCAGGACCAGAAAAGCAACCTAATATCCCGTAATATCAAGGCCATTACACGGGCAGAAGCCTTACAGACGTATATGCAGACCTACTTCGGGTATAGAATCGAGACTCTGGACGCCCTGATAGAGAAGAAAATAGCGATAGTCAAGAGCCGGGACGGCTGGGGTATAGATAAGACCCTGAAAGGGTTATCAACTTTACAGAGCCATGTAGAAACCAATATCGGCACGCCAGGAACACCTCTGGATAACTTAATCGGTAAAAGATGATTATCGGTTTAATTGGATGTCTGCGGGAGCAATGGATGACGAACCCGATGGGCAATGGTAAGACCATGTCAATGACCTGGTTCGGCTACATGGATTTTCTTGAAGGCCGGAAAGTAGTTTCAAATTACAAGACCAATTTTTCAGAAATGAAGACTGTACATGAAATGGTGGACCTGTTTAATGAGACGGATTTACAGAATATTACTTTGTTAATCGATGAGATCCACGTGATATATGATTCGTTGGGTCATAAACAGGAGAAGAACCGGGTTATCCGGAACATGATCACCCAGACCAGGAAACGAAGAGTAGACCTGTATTACACCTGCCAGAGATGGATGAGCGTAAATAAGACGTTAAGGGAGATGACCACGTATATCCTGTTACCGTATAAGACCCATCCGGAGACTGGAGAAATATGTAACATCGATACCTGTGAAGAAGAGCATGAGATTGTGATTACATGTCAAATCCCGTTAAAACCCTGGCCGTTAAAGATACTCAACTGTGAAGCTGTTGGTGCTCTTTACGACAGTAACCAGATCATCACGGAAGAATATTAATTATACCTGCCCACTAAATTCACCTTTTATAATAAATTCGACGTTTCTTCTGTTTAAACCCTTTCTTAAATCTCCCGTCTTTACCTCGTTTTTGGCGTTCAGCCTGTAATACATTTAAAGATACACTCATTTCGGTTTCCTCCTCTTTTCATATATGTTGCCTGGTCCGATACCGTTTCTTTTCTTTCCGACCGGGGAAATATTTCCGCGTGGTACCTCCACCTTTCTTTCGTTTCATAATGAACCTGCCACCATGAGGCCCATGATGAGTTTTACACGGCATGATTATCTTTTGCTTCTCTGACGTGCAGCATACGCCTGGGCGGCTCTAATTCCCGCTTCATACGCTTTACGGGCAGCAGCCTTAGCCTTAGGAGAATACTTTTTATGAGCCACATACGCCCGGGCCTTAGCTTTAGTAGCTTTAGCCTTCAATTTAGGCTTATATTTATACCGCCAGGAGAGGTAAGCCCCTGATATAGCCTGGCTGGCTCGTTCACGAAGTTTATATTTTACCATTTCAAATCACCTCTTCCTCATGTATCCTTTCACCTTTACTCTCTTCTTCCTGCCCGGAACCTTCCGCAGGAACCCACGAACTCTTGATTTGACCATATACTATCTAGGTAGAGGTAGTTTATAAAGGTTCCTGGAGATCCCGGGGGCGGGTATACTCTAGTATAGAGGGGAGGGGGCGGGTAAGCTCTAGGATAGATTATCTATATAGGGGCTATAGAGCGGGTGCTAGCATCAGGTTAAGGCCTGGTAGTTAACAGGAGTTAAGGGGATATGATTAACAGGGGGTTAAGGGTGTGGACACCTGGGTCACTTCGGGGTTAATTTTGATACTTTTGGGTCAATGTGCGGGCGGGCGCTATATAGAGA
>Ga0315293_10007080_pt1 | contig 10432 bp, 10 predicted proteins | sample YL17G13_20_MG_FD_203071 | JGI IMG/M metagenome (GOLD analysis project Ga0315293, IMG submission 203071) | Sediment microbial communities from Yellowstone Lake, YNP, Wyoming, USA - YL17G13_20 | ecosystem: Environmental > Aquatic > Freshwater > Lake > Sediment | place: USA: Wyoming | collected... | reverse complement strand
AGGGTTCGGCAGGATCGGCCGGGCGTTGGCGGAGCGAGCTGCAGGACTGGGGATGCGGGTGATCGCCTCTGACCCGCTGGTCCCGGCTGAGACGGTCCGAGAGGCTGGGGCCGAACCGGTCGCGCTCGAGACGCTCCTCGCAAATGCCGACTATGTGAGCCTGCATGTGCCGCTGACGGCCGAGACCCGCGGCATGATTGATTCCGAGGCGCTGGCAGACTGCAAACCCGGGGCGCGGCTGATCTCGACCGCCCGGGGAGGCGTGGTGGATGAGCCAGCCTTGCTGTTGGCCCTGGAGGCAGGCCGGCTTGCCGGGGCCGCCCTCGACGTCTTTGCCGAGGAGCCCCCTCGCCTGGCAGCATTGATCCAGCACCCGGCCGTCATCAGCACGCCCCATATCGCGGCCCAGACCGTGGAGGCTCAGACACGGGCCGCCGTCGACATCGCCGAGGAAACCCTGGCTGCCCTGCGCGGAGAGCCTCTCCGCTGGCGGGTCGTCTGAGGAGGTGATGAAAAGGCCTTGGTTCCCGAGAGGAACGGTTCTCTTCTCCGGGCAAGGCGCTTCTTCATCACCCTGCCAAAGGAGCATGGCGTCATCATGGCTGCTAACACGGAAGAACTCAAGCGGATTCTAGGCGAAGCCGCCGACCTTCGCGCGGCCGGCGCCGTCCTCCGTTGGGACCAGGAGACCTACATGCCACCCGGAGGGGCCGGAGGCCGTGCGATGGCTCTCTCCACGGTCAGCCGACTGGCGCATGAGACCTTCGTCAGCGACCGGGTAGGCGAGCTTCTGGAGACCGCCCAAGCGGAGCTGGGCGGCGAAGACCCGGATTCGGACGAGGTCCGGCTGGTCAAGATCAGCAAGCGGCTGTTCGACAAGGAGCGCAAGGTTCCGGGAGACTATGTAGCCGAGTTCAGCCGGGTGACCTCGCTGGCCCAGCAGGCCTGGCAGAAGGCGAAGGGCGAATCGAACTTCCCCCACTTCCGGCCGCACCTTGAGCGGGTCATCGAGCTGCGCCGGCAGTATGCTGAGTTCTTTGCTCCCTACGACTCGGTCTACGATCCGCTGCTGGATGATTTCGAGCCGGGCATGAAGGCTGCCCAGGTGAAGACCATCTTCACCGATCTGCGCAAGCAGCAGGTCGCCATGGTGCAGGCGATTGCCGACAAGGGCAACGTGATTGACGACCGTCTGCTCTACCAGAGATTCCCCGAGGACAAGCAGCTGGCATTCGGGATGGAGATTGCGCAGCGCTTCGGCTTTGACCTCAACCGAGGGCGCCAGGACCTGTCGGCGCATCCCTTCACCACCGAGTTCGGCTCCGGCGACGTGCGAATCACCACCTGCCTCAATCCCGAGTTCCTGCCCAATGGGATGTTCGGGACCTTCCACGAGACCGGCCACGCGCTCTACGGGCAGGGGATCCCGGAGAGGTATGACCGCACGCCACTGGCAGGCAACCTCTCGCTGGCTTTCCACGAGTCACAATCCCGCACCTGGGAGAACCTCGTCGGCCTCAGCCGGCCCTTCTGGAAGGCCTTCTACTCCCGCCTCCAGAGCACCTTCCCCGAACAGCTCGGCCGTGTGGATCTGGAGACCTTCTATCGGGCGGTCAACAAGGTCACTCCTTCGCTGATCCGAACTGAGGCAGATGAGGCCACATACAATCTGCATGTCATGCTCCGGTTCGAGTTGGAACTGGCCTTCCTCGAAGGCTCGCTGGTGGCGGCGGATCTTCCCGAGGCGTGGAACCGACGGATGGAGGAGTATCTGGGCATTGCGCCGCCGAACGATGAGAAGGGTGTTCTTCAGGACATCCACTGGTCGCTCGGCTACATTGGCTACTTCCCCACGTACTGCCTTGGCAATCTGGTGTCCGCTCAGCTGTGGGAGGCGGCGCTCGAGGCAATGCCCGACCTGGCGCAGCAGATCGAGCGCGGCGAGTTTGGTGGGCTGCTGGCCTGGCAGCGCGAGAATATCCACCGGCATGGAGGCAAGTTCGAGCCGATGGAGCTGATCGTCCGCGCCACCGGGAAGCCGCTCTCGGCTGAACCCTACCTCCGTTACCTGCGCGGCAAGTACGGGGAGATCTACGGGCTATAGCCGGTCACCCGGAGGCGCCGCGGCGGGCGAAGGATCCTGGACATGGCAGAGCGTGAGCCCCGAACCATCGTGGTCCTGGAGGGCGACCAGACGGGCCAGGAGTTGCTCCAGGAATCCTTGCGCGTCCTCGACCCCTGTGTGAGCCGGTTGCCTCTGCGCTTTGAGCACTACGACCTGAGTCTGGAGAACCGCCGCGTCACCGGCAACGCCGTGCTCGAAGAGGCAGCCCGGGCGATTCGCCGGACCGGCCTGGGGCTGAAGGCCGCCACCATCACGCCAGGCGAGCCCGAGGACGTCGGGAGCCCCAACGCCATCCTGCGCGCCGCCATCGACGGCACGGTGATTCTCCGCACCGGCCGGCGCTTGCCCAACGTCCGTCCGGTGGGCGGCGTTCACGCTCCCATCTCCGTCGTTCGCATGGCGGTGGGGGATGCCTACGGCGCCAGGGAGTGGCGGGAGACGACGGCCGAGGGTGACGAGATTGCCTATCGCACCGAGAGAATCTCGCGCCACACCTGCCGAGGGGTAGCCGAGTTCTCCTTCCGGCACGCCGAAAGGGTTCAGGCCAAGGTCTTCGGAGGCCCCAAGTACACCGTCAGCCCGGTCTACGAAGGCATGTTCAAGGAAGAACTCGACGCCGCAGCCGCCCGGCACCCGTCCGTGCGATACGATCCGCAATTGATCGACGCCACCTATGCCCTCCTCCTGCAGAGCGCAGGCGAGGCGCTCGTCATCCCGGCCCTCAACCGGGATGGGGACTGCTTGTCGGACCTGGTGCTGCAGATGTATGGCTCGATCGCCGGCTCGGAGTCGCTTGTCCTGGCGTTTGACGAGAGCGCCACCGAGATCCGGGCGGCGATGGCCGAGGCGCCGCACGGAACGGCGCCCGCGCTCCAGGGCAAGAACATCGCCAACCCGGTGGGGATGATTCTGGCCGGGGCGGCCCTCCTGACCTACCTGGCAGACCCGGCCGCCGAGCGGGCGTCGAGGGTGATCGTCCAATCGGTCTTCGAGGCCCTCGCTGCCGGCGTAGCGACGCATGACCTTGGCGGCCAGGCGACGACCACCGGTTTCACCGACGAGGTCATCCGCCGGATGACCGCGAAGATGGAGGCAGAGGTTGGGGCGGATTGAGGGAGCTGCCAGGCCAGGAAGCGCCGATCGCATTGACATGCCGACGGGGATGAGCCGATGACGCGGCGGCTGCCTGTGTTACTCCTGATGTTGGGCCTGGCGGCATGTGGAGCGCCGACCAGCCCCGTGCCGTCCCCGGTTCTCCAGCCGAGCCTGACCTCAACCCCGGCACCGTCTCCGACGCTCGAGCCGGGGACGACGGCGACAATCTCACCGCTGACGCTCGCCACGCCGGCGGTCGTTCTGGAACCGGCAGAGCTGCCGCCGACACCTACGCTGGCGGGGCTGTCCCTCGATATGCCGGCCGAGAGCCTGGCCCTGCTGCAGCCGGGACCCAATTCGCAGGTCGTCAGCCCGATCCAGATCGTCGGCCGTGGCGGCCCCAGCTACTCCAATCGCGTTCACCTGAGGCTGATCGGGGAGGATGGGCGGGTGATCGCCCAGCGGACCACCTATTTGTGGTCCATTGCAGGCCACGCCGGGGTCTTCAGCACCGAGCTCCCGTTTGAGATCGCGCTGGTGGGGGAGGCCGCTCGCCTGGAGGCCAGCACCGACGCCCTTCGGGGTGGTCGCCTTGAGCACCTGACCACGGTCAACCTGATTCTTCTGTCGGAGGGGACGCCGCTGATCCACCCGGTGATCGACGGGCCCGAGAGGTTGGCCATCTTCTCGCCGCGGGAGGGGGCGAGGGTCGAAGGCGGGAGCGTCCATGTCAGAGGCGCAGGCTGGGTGGAATCGGATGGGCCGTTGGCGGTTGTCGTCCTTGACTACCAGCGGACGGTGGTGGGATCCAGCGACGTCGTGTTGCAGGCGCCTGGGATTGGCCAGCTAGGAACCTTTGAGGCCGACATTGCCTACCAGGTGCCCACCCTCCAGTACGGGCGCATCGCCGTCTTCGAGCGCAGTGCCGACGGGACTCAAATGGTCCACTACACCAGCCTGGAGGTTCTCCTTCGACCTTGAAGGCAGAACCGGCCGGCTCCCTGTTGCCCCATCCCCAATCTTCTGGGCGCGTGATGAAAGAGCCTTGGTTCCTTAGAGGGACGGTTCTCTTCTCCGGGCAAGGCGCTTTTCATCAGCCTGCCAGCTCCTCGTCTTTGGGATGATATAATGCCACGCCCGGATGGGTAGCCATGAGCGTCAGCCGTGCTGTTCCACAACCAAGTCGTGTCATTCTGACCTTAGCCGTGCGCCTCCTGGTGGCGCTCCTCTGCGCCTGCCTCGGCTTGCTGGCGGGCCTGGCGACCTTCACTCTCGGCATTCGCCTGGCCTACTCGGGTAGGGGGCTGCCGGGCGTGACCGCTGCGGGCGTCAGCCTGGCAGGCCGCAACCAGGCGGAAATCGAGACAGCCATGGCCCAGGCTCTGACCTATCCGGAGACGGGCCTGATTCTCCTGACGGATGGGGAAAACCTCTGGCCTGCTCGGCCCATTGAGTTGGGCGTCGTCATCGACATCCCGGCGATGGCGCGCCGGGCGCTGGCGGTTGGCCGCGAAGGGAGCCTGCCGGAGCGTTTCCGGGCGCAGTGGGAAGCCTGGGCACAGGGCGTAGCGTTACCGCCTGTGGTTTTCTTCAACGAGCAGGTGGCCGACGCCTACCTGCAGATCGTCGCCTTGCAGATCGATCAGCCCGAGGTCGAGGCCTCCCTCACCGTCAATGGCCTGGAGGTCGAGGCGCACCCGGGCCAGATCGGCCGCCGCCTCGACATTCCCGCAACCCTGCAGACGCTGGAGCCGGCGGTCGGCCGGCTCTACGACGCCGATGTCGGCCTGGCGGTCGTGGAGACCCCCCCGCTCGTCCTGGACACCTCCGCCCAGGCAGCCGTCGCCCAGGCGATCCTCAGCCAACCGCTCAACCTCACCGTTGAGGACACCGGCCCGTGGACGCTGGATCCGCCCACTCTCGCCTCGATGCTGCGCTTCAACCGGATTACCGACAGTGGCGGAAGCCGCTACCAGGTCGGTCTCGACCCGGATCAGTTGGCCGCCTACCTCGAACCGCTTGCTCCGGGCCTGGAGCGCCGGCCGGAGAACGCCCGCTTCATCTTCAACGATGACACACGCCAGCTCGACCTGCTCCGGCAGGCAGTCATCGGCCGGACCCTGGACATCCCGGCGACCATCCAGACGGTTAACGACGGGCTGAACGCCGGCCAGCACCAGATCGGCCTCGTCTTCCAGACCACCGATCCCGCCGTGGGGAGCGATGCCACTGCGGCTGAGCTCGGGATCACCGAGAACGTCGTCGCCGTCTCGACCTACTTCACCGGCTCGAGTCCCGGTCGTATCCAGAACATCCAGACGGCCTCGGCCGCCTTCCACGGCCTGCTGCTTGCTCCCGGCGAGACCCTATCCATGGCCGAAGTCCTGGGCGACATCAGCCTGGAGACCGGGTATGCCGAGGCCCTGATCATCCTGGGCAACCGGACGATCCAGGGCGTGGGCGGCGGCGTGTGCCAGGTGAGCACCACTCTCTTCCGGGCGGCCTTCTTCGGCGGCTACCAGATCGACGAGCGCCACCCGCACGCCTACCTAGTGGGCTACTACCAGCAAGGACCCCACTCGCCCGGGCCAGGCCTGGACGCCACGGTCTTCGCGCCGCTGGTCGACTTCCGCTTCACCAACGACTCGCCTTACTGGCTGCTGATGGAAACTTACATCTACGGCAACCAGCTCCTGTGGAAGTTCTACTCGACCTCCGACGGCCGCCTGCCGGTCGATTGGACGACCAGCGGGCCGATGAACGTCGTCGAGCACCCGGAGTCGCTCTACCGGGAGAACCCGGATCTGGACGAGGGGGAGATCAAGCAGGTCGACTACTCGGCCGATGGTATGGACCTGACGGTCACCCGCACCGTGACCCGGGGCGGGGACGTCATTCACTCCGACACCTTCCGCACCCATTACATGCCCTGGCGGGCGATCTATGAGTATGGCCCCGGCACCCCGCTCCCCGAGGGCGCCCAGACCGAGTAGATTGGGCCGTGGGCCTGGCTGTGATAGAATCCGCTGGCAACCAGGAGCCGACCATGATCAGTGACGACTTGCTCGAGATCTTGCGTTGCCCCGCGTGTGTGCGTGAAAAAGAAGGCCTGCTGAAGCTGGTCCAGGATAGTTGGCTGGTCTGCCAGGAGCCGGGTTGCGGCCGCAAGTACCCCATCGTGGACGACATCCCGGTCATGCTCATCGACACCGGCGACAAATGGGTTGCCGTGGCCGAGGCCGACTTGCCGGTTCCGCCGCCCGAAGACTAAGAGCGCGATGAGAATGCCTTGGTTCCTGAGAGAAACTCGCATATGGGGTGGTTGGGGCGAAGCCCGACCCACCCCATACACGGTTCTCTTCTCCAGGCAAGGCGCTGTCTTATCACCCCGCTAGGCGGCCGGTGCCTGACCTGGAGGCCTTGCTCGTAGACCTGACCTCGGGCGACGACGTCCGTGCCGAAGCAGCCGTCTCCAGCCTGGCGGAGCTTGGAGAGGCTGCGCTTCCTAGCCTGCTGGAAGCGCTCGAATCTCCCTCGCCGGACCACCGCTGGTGGGCGGTGCGGGCTTTGACCGCGCTGGACGAGCCGGCCGGCTGGCTCTGCGCGATCCGGGGGCTGGAAGACCCGGACCCAAGCGTCCGCCAATGTGCCGCCCTGGCGCTGCGTCACCGTCCGCTGGTGGAGGCCGTCCCTGGCCTGAGCCAGGCTCTGGCCGACCCCGATCGTCTGACCGCACGCCTGGCAGCCGATGCACTGGGGGCCGTTGGCCCTGCAGCCACCTCGGCTCTCATCCGAGCCCTGAACTCGCCGACGCCGGCGGTGAGGATCGAGGCCGCCCGGGCGCTGGCCGACCTCCGGGATAAAGAGTCCATCCCCGCTCTCTTCGCTGCCCTCGACGACCCCTCGACGGTGGTTCAGTACTGGGTGGAGGAGGCCCTGGAGCGCATGGGCGTGGGCATGGTGTTCTTCAAGCCCTAGCCGCTGCCATTCCACGGACGTCTGCCCCTGTCCCCTGCACGATCAAAAATTGGAGTATAATAGTCCTGTTGCGTCCATAGTGCGAAGATGGAGGTGGTGGTGGACCAGGAATACCGATTCAGGCGTGTTGACGTTGCGCGGCGCGGCCCTTCGCGTGCGGCATGGGGGCTTTTCCTGGTTTCTCTAGCTTTGCAGGCGTGCGCCGGGAGAGGTTCGGGAAGGCTGGAAGCCGGAGAGGCTGCGCCACCGTTCACGCTTCCGGCGGCGACCGGAGGCGAGGTCTCTCTGGGTGACTACCAGGGAACGCGGCCGGTCCTGCTGTTCTTCCACATGGCCCTCGGTTGACCGCCATGCATGCAGCAGGTCGTGGACCTGCAGAATTCGGCCGAACTCCAGGCTTTGGATGTGGTTGTATTGAGCATCGCCTTTGACACCCCAGGAGAACAGGCTCAGGGCGCCGCCGAGTCTGGGATCACCATCCCGATGTTGTCCGATAGCGCTGGAACGGTTTCCCAGGCCTATGGCGTTCTCGAGTGGGCGGTGGCGAGCGGCGAGCCCGGGCACACGTTTGTCCTGGTGGACAAGGACGGAGAGGTTGCCTGGGTCCAGGACTACGGGTCGCCGGAGAACCGGGGCGTGATGTACGTTCCGGTCGATGAGATCGTGGCCGAGGTCCGGGCGCACCTCGAGCCGTAAGGCAGGCGCAGGCGGCTCCTTTGGCATCCGAGAGACGGGGCTGTCCCAAAAGGTCGAACCGTTGGGACGGCGCCCCGTTTTGCGGCACGCGACTGCCCTCGGATTGGGCCGAGGGCAGCGAATTCCGGCGCGGCTGACGCGGGCTGGCCCTGCTCTTCACAATTGAACCGGACTTTCGAGTCAGCCCCTTCTCGACGCGGACGATGGCACGGGTTTATCCGATCAAGACCCAGGCCACCCAGGCGCCGATCATGACCATCCCCAAGAGCAGCTTGACCCCATAGGAGACTCCGCAGCCGGCGAGCGTGCCTCCGGCAGCGCTGAGCGCCTTGCGCCAGTCCTTCAACCGCAGATACTCGCCCCCCAGAATCCCGAGGGTCAGGCCGATGACGGCGCCGATCGGGCTGAAGAAAAGCAGGCCGATCAGGCCGAGAACGATGCCGGCCAGGACCGACCATCCCGAGGCGCCGGCCACCCTGGCTCCTGCGCTTGTCACCCACAGCTCCGATCCCAACCCGGCCAAGCCGAGCAACGTGATCAGGCCGAACAGCCAGGGGCCGGAGGCTCCCCACCCCGCCAGCAGGCCGTAGCCGAGGGCGGCGAGCCAGATCAGGGCCAGGCCCGGCAGAGCGGGCAGCACCACGCCCGCCAGACCGAGCAGCATCACCACGGCAGCCAGAACGGTCACCAGCGTCTTGCTCATGAGAGGATGCTCCTTGGCCTCAGGCGCTGGCGTCTGGGTGGATGACCTCGATCCCGCCCATCCAGGGAAGCAGAACCTCCGGTACGATCACGCTCCCGTCGGCCTGCTGGTAGTTCTCGAGCACGGCGATCAGGGTGCGGGGGAGGCCCAGCCCGGAGCCGTTAAGCGTGTGGAGATGTTCGGGCCGGGCGCCTGGCTCCCGGCGGTAGCGCGCGTTCGCCCGGCGGGCCTGGAAGTCGCCGCAATTGGAGACCGAGGAGACCTCCAGCCATTCGCCACAGCCGGGTGCCCAGGCCTCGATGTCGTAGGTCCGACGGGCGGTGAAGCCGATGTCACCTGTACAGAGCGCTTTCACCCGGTAGGCAAGGCCGAGCTGGGCACAGGTCGCCTCGGCGTGGGCCGTCATCCGGTCCAGCTCCGCCTCCGAGGTCTCGGGCGTGCAGAAGGTGTACATCTCGACCTTATCAAACTGGTGGCCGCGCTTGATGCCGCGGACGTCCCTCCCGGCCGACATCTTCTCCCGCCGGAAGCAGGGAGTGTAGGCGGTGTAGTGTCGTGGGAGCTGGTCGGCTTCCAGGATCTCGTCGATGTGCAGGGCGGTCAGGGGGACCTCGGCGGTCGGTACCAGCCACAGGTCCTGCTCGTGGTCGCGGTAGAGATTGTCCTGGAACTTGGGCAGTTGGCCGGCGGCGATGAGCGACTGGGTGCGGACGAGGAAGGGCGTGTACTTCTCGGTGTAGCCCTGGCGGATGTGCAGGTCGAGCATCCATGCGATCAAAGCGCGCTGAAGCCGGGCGCCGGCTCCGCTGAGGACGTAGAAGCGCGATCCGGTCAGCTTGACGCCGCGCTCGAAGTCGAGGATGCCGAGGGCCGTGCCCAGATCCCAGTGGGCTTTGGGCTCGAAATCGAGAGTCCTGGGCTCGCCGATGGTGCGCAGGACGACGTTGGCGCTATCGTCCGGGCCATCGGGGACGGCGGGATCAATCAGGTTGGGGATCTCGAGCAGGGCCGATTGCAGGGCCTCGTCGACCTGACGGACCATGCCGTCGAGGACCTCGATGCGCTCGCCCACCTGACGCATCTCCTCGATCCGGGTCTGACGACTGGCGGCGTCCTTGTTCTTGCCGATCTCCTTGGAGACCCGGTTGCGCTCGGCCTTGAGGGTCTCGGCCTGGGTCAGCAGACTGCGCCGCTCCGCATCGAGCTCGAGGATTCGGTCGATGGGGGGGTCGATGCCGCGGCGGGCAAGACTGGCCCGGACCTCTTCAGGTCGCTCTCGGATGAGCTGAATGTCGAGCATGGTGCACCTCCCACGATGGAACAGCGACGCCCCCTCATCCGCAGGACGAGGGGGCGCTCGTGGTGCCACCTGCTTTTGCCGCTTCCCGGTGGGGCGGCCTCATGCCGCTGTATCGGGCGAACCCCGGCTCCCTTACGGTGTCACTTCACCCCTGCGGGAGCGACGAGCCCAGTGGAGGGCCGACGGAGTGGAACCGTCCGGGTTCCCTGCCGCCTCGCACCAACCGGCGGCTCTCTGAGGAGGGTTCCCGAGCGGCGATTCTCCGCGCTCGTCTGTGAGGGCAGTTGAGCCCCATTCAGTTGTTCCATTGATTATACAGTCGCCGGGAGGCGAGTCAAGGGGTGGCGGTCTGGCCTGGTCCAGGGTTGAGGACTGCGTCTCTCACGACTGGTAAGCCGCCACGAAGTTTTCATAGACGTTCGGGCACATTCCGGCGTAGATCAGCACCTCCGCGAGTGAGAAGCTCCAGTTGGCCGGAGTCCAGCCCATGGCCGATTGACAGGCCTCGGTCCCGTAGTGGTCGTACACGCCATTC
>Ga0315293_10007078_pt1 | contig 10434 bp, 11 predicted proteins | sample YL17G13_20_MG_FD_203071 | JGI IMG/M metagenome (GOLD analysis project Ga0315293, IMG submission 203071) | Sediment microbial communities from Yellowstone Lake, YNP, Wyoming, USA - YL17G13_20 | ecosystem: Environmental > Aquatic > Freshwater > Lake > Sediment | place: USA: Wyoming | collected... | reverse complement strand
CGGGTCTGGGGCCGGGGATAACCACGGCGTAAGTCAAGAGGCCGCGTTGGCCGATGATCTCTTTGGCGGCCTCAACTGCGGCCTGGACTGCGGCGACATCGCCGGTGATAGTGAAGAAGGCCTTGCCGCCTATGGCCATGGCCAGGTGGATACGCATGAGCTGCACGTCGGAGGCCTTGGCAGCAGCATCTGCGCCCTCGAGAAGGGAGGCGACCGAGTAGGATTCAACGACACCGACCGCGTCGGGCTTTTCGACAACGACGTTGCCGGAGAGAGCCTCGAATATCTGGGGGTGGACATTCGGGATAACAAACTTATCAACCACCGTCTCGCCGCCGGTGGCGACTCCGGCCAGTACCGACGATTCCACGGCGGCGACATCGCCGGCCACGAGCGCGATGAACTTGCCGGAACAGACAGTGCGATTGAGCACCAGCTCCACCTCGGCGGCCTTGAGCATCGCGTCAGTAGCCTCGATGCCGACTGCGATGGAGGTAAATTCGACCAGTCCTATTGCCGTGTACGCCATAGAGTCCTCGTTACTTTCGCCTGATTGTTACGCAGCTATCGATCGATTCGACGATGCCTGAGATAGAGGCGTGGACTTTCGCGCCGAGGTTGTCACCGTATATATCGCCGATGAGTTGGCCTCTCGATATCGCCTGGCCAACCTGGACTGCAGGTACGGCCTCCGAACCGGCATGTTGCCTGAGCGGGATACGTACCCGCTCGGGTGTGAATTCGATCTCGGTGTAGGGAGCCTCGCAGTCGTATGGCGCCAGGCCGAGGCGGCGGGTCAGGAGCTTCGTGGGAACCTGACGGCCCTCCCTCATCGGATGCGCTTTGACGGCGCGGCTCTTGTCGGGCCTGACCCCACGGGCGAAAAGCTCGCGCTTAGACCAGGCGCAGATGTTTTTGGGATCGAGGTCCTCGGGGCAAGCATAGAGGGAGCAAATATTACACTCGATACATAGCAGAGAGTAATTGCTAAAGAAATCCTGACGCTTGCCGCCGGCAAATAAGAGAGAGCGCATGATCTCGTGCGGGATGATCTGGTATCCCAACAGCCAGCGCGGGCAAAGCTCAGTGCATCGGTAGCATTGATCGCAACAGGAGGCCCCGATGCGCTTGACCGATTTAGGCGGTAATGAACGACGTTTTACCTGTTGGTGCTCGACAGGCAGCACGATCAGGCCAGCAGTGGTTTTAGTAACCGGCGTATTCATTTCGGTTACAAGCTCACCCATCATGGCACCGCCGGAGAGGACAGCGTAATTATCTACTGTGGCGCCGCCGGCCAGCGCGATACAATCGGCGTAGGCGGTCCCGATGGGTACTTTGAATGTGGCCGGGGTTTTCACAGCCCCGGAGATAGTAATAAATTTCTCGGTCACGGCGATGCCGTCGGCGGCGCGGGAAATGTTATAGAGCGTTTCAACATTGATAACGACGCAGTCGATTTCAAGCGGAATGCCGCCGGGCGGAATGAGCTTGCCGGTTGCCTCGTAGACCAATACAAACTCGTCTCCAGCAGGGTAAACGTCTTTCATCAGGCAGAATCTGACGCGGCGGTCGGCGGATGCCTTGAGCGAATCGACCTCGGCCTTGTTTTTCGCCTTGATGCCGACAATTAGATTGTTTGAAGAGAGCCATTTGGAGGCCAGGTTAAGGCCGCTTATCACTTCCGCCCCAAACCGTTTCATTAGCTCTTTATCTTTATGAATCAGCGGCTCGCATTCGGCGCCATTGGCGATGAGGGTTTCGACCGGGAATTTGGCGAGTTTGACATGCGTAGGGAAGCCGGCTCCTCCGGCTCCTACAACTCCGGCGTTTCGGATCAGTTCAAATAAATCGAGATCAGGCATTTTAGCGGTCCCGACGCTTGAGAGCAGCGCGAATTTCGCGCACGAGCGTCTGTTTATCGGCGCTGCTGATCTCTCGTCCCTTTATGGCCAGATCAGGAATGGTTCGCGCATATTGCCTAAGCTGGGTCACAGACATCCTATCGATATCCGATGGCGCGGTCGCTGCGCCTTCCACCGAGCCGTCGCCTTGAAAGCGCTTGATACCTGGGCGGCAGGTGGAATCGTCCCCCAAAGGCGTCGTGGGCCAGCGCCCGATATATTCCCCGCCCATAATTATGTCAAGCTCGTCATCGGGGTTGGGGATAACATGAGCGACCAGAAGCTGACCGACCTTCTCGGCGGCACGGGCGCCGGATTCGACAGCGGCCTGGACGGCGCCAAGCTCGCCGAATATTTTCAACGTGACATGCGCGGGATCGACCACTTCGGCGGCGCTGATGACGACATCGGCAGCCTTGGCGGCAGCGTCGCAAGCCTCGATTGCCCCCACGAGGCCGACCGTTTCGATCAGCCCGAGAGCCTTATTACTTATCAGGCCCGGCATAGATTCCCGTTATCACCCTTTCGATTCCAGCAAGGTCATTGACGATTTCGACGTTTTTGAAACTGTCCTTCATCATTTTAGCAATAAGGCGGGCTTGCCCAATGCCGATCTCAAATGCCAAAAGCCCCCCTGGCTTGAGAATATAAGATATAATGCTAACGATTGTCTTGAAAAATATTAGGGAATCATCGCCGCTGAAAAGGGCTGCCCTGGGCTCAAATTCTAGGACCTCAGGTTGGAGATGCTCCTTTTCCGCATATGACACATATGGTGGGTTGGAAACCACGCAGCCGAAAATCCCCAGCGATTCGGCAAATATGACGTCAAGGATATCCCCGCCGACAAATTTGATCTGCCTCTCAACACCATTGTGAGTGGCGTTGAACTGGGCCAACTGCAGGGCATCGGGGCTGATATCGAGGCCAGTGAGTCTGGCTCCTGGCAGGCTTTTGGCAAGGGCGATTGCGATATTACCCGAGCCGGTGCCGATATCGAGAATTTCTAAAGTTGACACGCCTTTGAGTCTGCCGAGGACCGTTTCGACGAGGATCTCGGTCTCTGGACGAGGGATCAGGGCGCGGCTGTCGGTCTTTAGTGTAATATTGTAGAAATCGACCCAGCCGACAAGGTGTTGGAGCGGTTCGCGGGCGGCCCGCCGTTCGATCAAATTCTTATATTGGCTTTCGGTTTCGGAATCGACTTTTCTGCTGTGCGCCAGGATAAGCTCAGCGCGAGAGAGTCCCAGGAGCGAGCGTAGAAGGAGTTCGCTGGAAATGGCGTTATCCTCAATCCCGGCGCTTTCGAGCTTCTCCCTCCCCCATCGCAGAAGGTCGGAGACAATGCTAAAATGACTGTCAATCATAGTATCCATGTAATTCCAATGCGATCATGATAATGGTCTTCGAATAATGTCCTATATGTAATTGTCGCGTTCATAGCAAGCTCTGACTCGCGATTACGGCCAAGCGGAAATTCGCGGTCATAGTAAATTGTGACTCGCAGAGCTGGATATCAGGCGCCGAAAATATCTTTATCCAGGAAAATTGATCGGTCAACGGAGATCATCCGGTAATCGCGGCAGGCACGGCCATTCATGCGCATTTTCATGGGATTGGAGCACGCCGGCGGCGCATTCGGCTCATTGGCGGAGACGACCGGCTCGGTATTGAAGGCCAGGTATCCGAGTCCGACAGCGGCAGCCATCTTGCCGATCCATTCGAAAAAGCCTCTTCTATTCATTGTCATCTCCCTTTTCCGCGTCATCTTTTCGGTTGACGAGCAGAGGATATTCCAGGGCCAAGCGAAGGCTCGAACCCGAGAAAAGGTACTTCTTGGGATTTGGGCTGTTTATCTCATATTCCAGCCAGATAAGCCTGTAATCCAATTCGCACCAGAAATTATAGGTGATATGGAATCGCAGGCCGGCCAGACCGCCAACCCAGACCGAACCGGCGGTGATCGTCGGGGAACTCGCTTTGTCGGAAAGCTCGCCATAACCGGCCTCCATACCACCGACCAAGAGCGTATTGCCCGTCTCGGTAATACCGTATCCATAATCACCCACCAGGCCGACTCCCCACTGGGACAGCTTGATAGAACGAAAATCGGCCTCATGAACATTCCTTTTATAAATATCGAAAATGCCTCCGGCACGAAAACCATTGCCGAAATCATAGGATGCCTGACCCTGCCAGGCGATATTGTCGACGAGCTCATAATCGAGATCGGGATTATTGACGTATTGCAATTTGACAATTGGCGTATAATCCAGGCCCAGCCCCAGAGTCACACCGGCCCTCGCGGACGTGGCCGCGATATTTAGCGAAAAAATCATCGCCGCCGAGATAAAATGCCGCATGAATCAGGTCGCGCTCAAGTTGAAATTATTGATTTTCAGGAATGGCACCAGCATTAATGTCCCATACTGAGGAATCAGGCGTTGCTCGCCTGAAACCAGCTCGACATTGGAAAAAGCCTCGATCATCGATTGCTGAACGCGCATATCGACGATCGGCTTGGTAATTTTGCCGTCCTCTATGAGGAAGGTGCCGTCGCGCGTATAGCCGGTGACCATTGTTTTCATGGGATTGAGGTAATTCAAATACCAGAAGCGCGTGACATAAATCCCCGAGGGCGTCGACTTGATCATATCGTCGACAGATGAATTTCCAGCCGCCATAACCATGGCCTTGGGATAAGGACCATAATTATTGTCGGGGGCCAGGGCGTTGCCGGTCGAGGTCTTCCCCGCCAGGCCGGCGTAATAACTGTCATAGACACCGTCGCGGGCGATGCCGTTTTCGACCAGTGTTATCTTCTTTTTGGGGACACCCTCGTAATCGAAAGGCATGAACTGCATCGCGGGATGGAACGGGTCCTCGGTGATAGTAATGGCATTTCCCATTATGGCCTGGCCCATCTTATCGGACATAAAGCTTCTGCCCTGCTGCAACGTCTTGCCGCCGAACCCGAGGAAGGCGGTTAGAAGCAGGAAGTTGGCGACGGCGTCGGGCTCGAGTATCACGGTGTAAGTGCCCGACTGCAGTTGGACAGCGTCGCCGGGGTATGCAGCCTTGTCGAGGGCGCGCTGGGCAGTCGCTAAAAAATCAAACTGCGCTATATCTCGCCCGGCTGCCTGGGACCACCCTGAGCGGCCGTCCGGGGCTACCGCAGTGAGAGAGAATCTGTATTCGGATGTCTTGTCAAACTGCTCTGTACCGAGCGAATTGACAACGCAAAGGGTTGTGGCAGAAGTCTGATAAGTGCCGGCGCATGTCAAGTTGGAGGACTTAGCCCGCTCAACGATGGCAGCCACGTTCTCGGTGCGAGCGGCAGCCGAGTAATCGAATGTTTTCTTGTAGAATCCCTGGCACTTCGGCGCCCTCTCGGATCGGACCAGGCTTTGAAAATTAGGGTCATCGTTGCCATTCCGAGCCACCTCGGTGGCGATTTTGAGCAGTTCCGCCACACCCTCCCTGGTAGCGTCATTGGAACGCGCCACGCCGGTTTTCTTGCCGACTGCGGCCCGACACCAGATCGTGGAATCGGAGCGGCCCATGTTCTGATGGACGAGGTTTTCGGCGAAGCGTGTGAGATAGAATTCCTCCGATTCGCAGACAAGCTCGGTCTGGTCAGCTCGAGAAATCTTGATCGCGCCTTTGAAGATATCGAGGATTTTTTCGGATATCATGAGCGGCCTACTTTGAGGTTGGTGACAAGAATCGGGCAGGCCCCCTGGCCGGTGCGGGCGTTCTGGCCCGGTTGTCCCTTGCCGCAGTTGGGCGTGCCCCAGATTCGGAATGTGCCCTCATTTCCGATTGCAGCGACCGAATTCCAGAACTCCACCGTGCGTCCGGAGAATGTGGGATTCTTGTAGACCTGCCCCAGTTTTCCCCCCTTGATTTCCCAGGCGATCTCGCATCCAAACTCGAACGAGGAGCGATCATCCGATGGCGACCAGGAGGAGATGGTAGACATGTAGAGGCCATCACCGGCGGCGGCTATAAGCTCATTCAAGGTCTTATCACCGGGAAGAAGATTCGTATTGGTCATGCGGACAAGCGGTATATTGCCCCAGCCATCGGCCCTCATGGCGCCGGAAGGGGCACGCCTAATCCTGACCGCGGTTTCCCGCGAAGAGAGGTAATCGGTTAGAATGCCGTCTCTAATCAGATCTACTTTGTGCGCCTTGACACCTTCATCATCGTAGCCGAATGAACCCAGACCGTATGGATGGGTGGCATCGGATATGAAGCTGACAATCGCGGCAGCGTAATGCAGCTTATCGAGCTGGTCGGTGGTGGCGAAGCTGGTGCCGGAGAAGCTGCGCTCGGCGCCAAAGACGCGGTCAAGTTCCAGCGGATGGCCGACAATCTCGTGAATGACAAGGCCGACGATAGAGCTTTCAAGAACGACGTTCGCGGTGACCGCCGGGCAATCAGGCGCTGATGAAAGAGCGATAGCCTCCTCGGCCAGGCGCGTTATGGCGGATACGAAATCGAATTCGTCCAATAGCTCATACCCCTTGGATTCATACTGCCCGCCGTTCTGGGGGAAACTTCGCATGAAGCGCTCGCGGCGCGACTTGGCGATACCCAGCTCGATGCCGACGCCACTGTGGATAATGGTCTGGTGGATACTGGAGCCGATAGTGGAAACGAACAATGATTCGGTTTTCCTGAAATCCAAGCTGGCGCTTCGCGTGCTTATCTGGCTGTTTTGCGCCATGAGCCTGTCGAGATTGGCCAGATAATCGAGCTTCTGCGCCAATGGGATAGTGAAGGGATCAATTTTGAAAATGGATTTGTAATCGTCCTTATAGGCCTGGACAGGGGCAAGCTCGACGGGCGTCTTGTTGACAAGATTAGATGCCCGGGCGATGTCGATCGCCATGCGGGCGGCGCGCTCGGCCTCCTTCTCGCTCAGTTGAGAGGAGCCGAAGAATCCCCAGGCGCCATCGGCCATGACACGGACACCCAAACCCGCATCGACGGTGGAGCTGACAGCCTCGGGAGCGCCGTCGGAATATCCGAGCGATTCACTCCTGGTTTCGACGAATCGGCAGTCGGCATAAGACGCTCCCAGTGACTGCGCTTTCTTAATCGCGGCCTGCGCGATCTTTTCGATGTTTGCCATATTAGATCGAGTGCGGAATTAAAAAGGTTATCAAAGTCACAACGAAACTAACAATTATCAGAGCTGTATATGCCCGCGAGGATACCGCCATTTTGCCGCCCCTCAATCCTTTCCGGGACAGGAGAAATGTGACAAGCCAGAAAAGGAAGAAGATCTCGGTCTTGGTATCAGTAAAATCTCTTCCGATAGGCCAGCCACCCCAGCTTTCACCGAAGGTTTGATATGTAACGGCTATGCCAAAAGCGAAACCGCCCAGGAAGGCGGAAAAGAGGGTCAGCAACAAAAAGCGTACGGAACGCGACAACTCTCCCTTACCACGACTGTAATCAATCGTGCTAAATACCGCCAAGATGCCGAAGAAGATGGTCGCAAACATGAAAAAAATATGCGGTACTAAAACGAAAGAAGAGACATGCCTCTTGAATTTAACAGGCTGGTCCCCGCCGGGGGGGAATTGGGCGATCTTCATATTATCCTGCATTACATCGATATGATAGAACCATTTCTTCCCTTTTTCCAGCGCAGGAAGGTCGGTGATATAGCCATAGTCCGTAACGGCCATCTCCATCTTTCTATAAGGCCTGCTCTTGGTCTCGGAATAATTAACGATAGCTCGTACCGTGCTGGTGGACGAAGCCCCGAGCCTGATTACAGGCGTTTCTCCGAAACTTTCGGTTACGGTCTTGTGAATGAAAGTGATGCCATTGGCCTTGATCTCAAATTCCTCGGGGTGCCTGGTCGAAGTCCGTCGGGCGACCGCTAAAAGCACGATCGTCATTAATAAGGCAATTACATAGCGCAGTACCATTACTTTGCTTTCTCCTCAAATTGCAGTTGATAGGCGGCTTTCTTGGCCTCCTCTATAAGTTGTTCCAGATCGCCGTTGAGAATATCCTCGAGATTGTGGAGAGTCAGGCCGAACCTGTGATCGGTTACACGGTTTTGGGGAAAATTATAGGTCCGGATTTTCTCGGAGCGATCGCCGGTGCCGACCTGAGTTTTCCTTTGTCTGGCGATACTTGCCTGCTGCTCCATTATGGCGCGATCGAGCAGCCTGGCGCGGAGGACCTTGAGGGCCTTGTTCTTATTTTTAAGCTGTGACTTTTCATCCTGGCAGGTAACAACTGTCCCGGTGGGGATATGTGTGATCCTGACAGCGGAATCGGTGGTGTTGACCGACTGACCGCCCGGACCCGATGAGCGATATACATCCACCTTAAGATCGCTGGGGTCAATCTGGATATCGACTTCCTCGGCCTCGGGGAGGACGGCGACACTGGCGGCAGAGGTGTGGATTCGGCCGGAGGCCTCGGTTTGCGGCACGCGCTGGACACGGTGAACGCCCGATTCCAACTTGAGTTCGCCGTAGGCACCTTTCCCCTCGACCATGAATATGACTTCCTTTAGCCCGCCGATACCGGTATCGTGAGTGTTCATGATGTCGATTTTCCAGCCTTTGTTTTCGATAAACTTGGCGTACATGCGGAATAGATTGGCGGCGAAAAGGGCGGCCTCTTCCCCACCGGTGCCGGCGCGAATTTCGACGATGGCGTTTTTTTCATCGCCCGGGTCCCTGGGAATCAAAAGGAGCTCGAGCCGCAATCGGACGTCCCTTAGCTTCTCCTCAAGCTCCGCAGTTTCGGCCTGGGCAAGCTCTACCAGTTCCTGGTCGTCGGAGGAACCGACGATTTCCCTGTTTTCCTCGACCTGCCTGAATAGATACCGGAACTGCTTTCCAACCTCGATGATTTCCGTCAGGCTGGAATGCTCCTTGGTTAACTCCCGATAGCGGTTTTTGTCGGCGATGGTCTTGGGATCGGCCAAAAGCTCGGTGATCTCGGCAAAGCGCTTTTCGTTTGTATCTAAAATTCTAAGTAAATCAGATGGCATATGATTTTATATGTCTCACGTAATTTAGACCGGCCCGATATCGAGAGAAGTGCCCTCGATGGAACACCTCAGGGCAGTCATGGCGACCTCCACCTGGTCATCGGAGGGCTCACGCGTGGTAATCCTCTGTATCCAAAGGCCGGGGGCGATCAATATCCTGGTAACGGCGTTGTCGCGGGTTTTGCCGGATAGCTTGAGAAGTTCGAATGAGACTCCGGCCACCAACGGCAAAAAGACGAGATGCGTGGCAAAGCGTTCGAAGACGTTCGGACCATGGCCGAAGACGACAGCAAATAAAGTATCGGAAATGGAGTAGGTTATTATAGCCAGAACTGCTACGATCAATATGAAACTTGTGCCGCATCGGGGATGAAAGGTTTGGAAGCGATGGGCCGATTCTATCACCAGCGGCATGTCGGCCTCGAAGGCGAAGATCGATTTATGCTCGGCGCCGTGATATTCGAATAGCCGACGAAAATCCTTGAAGCGAGAAAGGGTCCATACATATCCGATGAAGATAAGCACCCTGATAGCGCCGGCCACCAGGTTGAACCCCATAGCTTTCTTGTCGATAGAGAGCAGTTGGGTTACCAGGATAGGCAGGAAGAAGAAAATAGCCAGGCCCAGCCCGATCGATATGACTACGGCCAAAGCGATGGCCATATTGGTTTTGCCGGAGTCAGTCGTGGCCTTGTGTTTTTCCGGTATCGGGCCGTTGGTGGCCATTTCGGCGGAATAATTGAGTGTCCTGATCCCGAGGGCCAGCATCTCGAAAAACGACAGGATACCCCTGATGATCGGGAAGCCGAACACCTTGTGCCGACTTGTCAGCGAAATGAAGGGCTCGGTTTTGGTGACAATGCTGCCGTCGGACAACCTTACCGAGGTAGCCACTTTCTCGGGTGACTTCATCATGACACCCTCGATGACAGCTTGCCCGCCGACATTCTTGTCGATCGTCTCGGCCGCCAAGAGAGGATATGACAAGATCTCCGCTAAACTGTTATACAACCCGACTTTCATATCCCAACGCGAAAATAAAAAAATAGGCCCCACATGAGGGCCCAGTTATGTCCGTCCCACGTTACTTACCGGAATGCCCGCTATATTTGCGGCGGAATCTTTCAACGCGTCCGGCGGTATCAATCAGCTTCTGCTTACCCGTGAAAAAAGGATGGCAGTTGGAGCATATTTCGACGTGGATATCCTTCAAGGTCGAGCGCGTCTCGATAACATTACCGCAGGCGCATTTGATCTTGGTTTCATGATACTTGGGATGAATACCCTCTTTCAAGAATCCTCCTTCTAAATAATTAGATAATATAATAAGGAACCCCCCAATTCGCAACTCTAAAATTTGCCCTACAACGGCTACGAATTGCCTCAAATTAAAAGTAACCGTGGGGGTTGGAAATTAGGTTTTTGAGGGATACGTTGCCTCATATTACAGGTAACCCAGGAATTGGAGCGGTAATATGGGGAAAAACGAGCGGCGTGTCT
>Ga0315293_10007077_pt1 | contig 10435 bp, 6 predicted proteins | sample YL17G13_20_MG_FD_203071 | JGI IMG/M metagenome (GOLD analysis project Ga0315293, IMG submission 203071) | Sediment microbial communities from Yellowstone Lake, YNP, Wyoming, USA - YL17G13_20 | ecosystem: Environmental > Aquatic > Freshwater > Lake > Sediment | place: USA: Wyoming | collected... | reverse complement strand
GACCAGACCCGCGCGCTGGACCATCTCACAGGTCGTGTTGATGCGATGGAGCGATCCCTCAATGCAGCGGCTATTGCCGGCCAGGCCGCCTGCCAGAGTGCCGACCTGACCATCAAGGTTGTCGGCTTCTTGTTCACTCTCGTTGCCGCTGGGGCAGCCGTTTTCGCATTCCTTGGCTACCGCAGTGTGAAGGACCTGATCGACAAGGCGGGCGCTCAGTTCGCGGCCATGGCCGACCAGGCTCAGAAGCACACGAACGAGGCAGAGCAGTCAGCGATGTCTGCCGGGAAGAGCGCCAAGATAGCCGACGAGTACGTGAAGCGCATGGACACCTTCTTCCGCCAGACTGAAGAGAAGGCCCGCTCCTTCGCCTCTCTGGACCCGACGAAGGACATGACCCCTGTCCTCAAGCAGCAGCTCGAGGACTTCGGCCGACGCCTCGAACTCTTCGAAGCTCTCGGCCTGCCTTTGGACGCCGAGGCATGCCTCGCCCGCGGCAACGACTACTTCTCCCGCGAAGACTATGCCGCTGCGCTAGCGTGCTACGACCGCGCCCTTGAGCTCAAGCCCGACTATGCCAGGGCGCACGGCAATCGGGGGGCGGCCCTCGGGAGACTGGGCAGGAATGGGGAGGCGCTCGCCGCCTGCGACCGCGCCCTTGAGCTCAGGCCCGATGACGCTGACACGCACTGCAATCGGGGGGCGGCTCTGCTGAGGCTGGACAGGAGCGACGAGGCGCTCGCCGCCTGCGACCGCGCCCTTGAGATCGAGCCCAACCATGATACCGCCCGCTACAACAGAGCCTGCGCGTTCGCCAGGCTTGGCAGGAGAGATGATGTTCTAGCTGATCTGAGGGAGGCCGTTCGACTGGATCCGCGCTTCAGGGATAAGGCCGGAGCCGACTCTGACTTTGAGAGCCTCCGCTCCGACCCGGACTTCCGAACTCTGGTCGGCCTCGACGGCCAGCCGCCGGCGTAGCCCCGCACACCAACCCGCCGCACCCAAGGAGGGGGTCATGCCTCGCACCACTCCGGCCGGACCCCCTAGCTGGGAGCTTGTCACCGCGGCCTGCCACCCGCGCATTGTGCCTCCGCGCTCTCCTCGCTCAGTCGCCAAGAAAGGGGCCAGCCGCAGCATGGGGGAATGGCCGTCTATTCCGCGCTGTGAGAGGAGCCCATCTCTATGAGGATCTTCATGCATTGGGATATGGAGGGGGTAAGCGGGATCTTCACTCGCGAGCAGGTGTGGTACTGGGAGGAAGGAGTGCGCCAAGAAGTGGCCGAGGAGGGGAAACGCCTCCTGATCGCTGATGTGAACTCGGCCGTCACCGCCGCCCTCGAGGCCGGGGTGGACGAACTGATCGTCTGCGATACCCACCGCGGCGGCGGCAACATCGCCATGGACCGGATGGTGGCCGACCGTCGCGTCGCGTATCTCGGGAAGTCCCGCGGCTACCAGGACGGGAAGCTCCGCTGGATGCCCGGACTTGATGGGTCTGTAGACGGGTTCATGTTGCCCGGGCACCACGCGATGGCGGGCACATCAGGGGCATTCCTGCCTCACACGTGGCAGCTCGACTGGGCGGATTTCCGCATCAACGGCGTGAGCGTGGGCGAGATGGGGATCGAGGCGTGTTTTGCGGGGCACTGGGATATACCGGTGATCTTTGCACAGGGCGACGATGCCGCCTGCCGGGAGGCCGAGGGCATGTTCCCCGGGGTCGTGACGGCATGTGTCAAGCGCGCCGTGACCCCGGAGAGGTGCGAGGGGCTCGACCCGGCATCAGCCCACCGGCTGACTGCCGAGAAGATCAAGCACGTTATCGACAGGCTGCGCGCCGGCAAGTGCCAGCCGTTTCAGCCCGAACTGCCCATCACCGTGGCGATCAGGATGACCACGGCAGAGAAGGCGGAAGAGGCGGCGAAGAATCCTGGTGTGAAGCGGACAGACGAGTGCACGGTGGAATGCCGCGTCGAGCGGCATTGTGATGTCGTCAAGTGGATCGTGGCAACCGGGTTGGATTAGCCGGCCCGGACGCACAGGCGGACAGGAGGTGACGGCGCTGGCTTCACGCCTAACGAGTCGTCGTCTTACCTTCAATTGACCGTTTGCGAGAGATCTGGTGCCCACCGCTCTTCGCGGATATCGCGGCGCCGCCGGCCCGCGGCAATGCCACCGGCTCCAGATACTCCGGCCTGACCGCCGGCACCATCGCCTTGAAACTCTGGGGGCGACCTTCGCTGTCCCAGCCGGTGCCGGTGAAGATATAGATGGGCTGGATGGCATCATACCTCCACGCAGTCGCGCCGTACCCCCGGCCTCTCCAGTCCCCCTCTGGTTTGGAGCACCGACTTGAGGTTGGTGACGAAGTCGTACCACTGACAGTCCCACAGTTCGCAGCCGTTTGAGTCATACTCGTCAACACACATCCACAGGAATTCCTTGGGATAGGCGTCATCCGCCTGTGCGCGGGGCGACGCTGCGACAGCACCAGCGACCGCCACGAAAAGGAACATCACCGCTCGGGCGGCAGACTGCACCATGCTTCGGGCACTTGCCCCGCCGCCGGTGCGGCGCTCTTCCGTTGTGCTCTCCCTCACTTGGCGACGTGGACGTCGGGCGTTGTGCCGCACACTGCTCTCTTTCTGCCCGCGGAGGAGCTGCGATCGAAGCGAGGCCATTCTCGCCGGCCGGGCTTGCGATTGCAGGCCCTGACCGGAACCTGCTTGGTCAGTTCTCGTTACATGCGGCCGATTCCCGGACAAAGCGGCAGATGCTGGCGGAGGTTGCGCCCTTGCCGGGGCTGTACCATAGCTCCCGCGCTTTACACTTAATGTGCCAGCCCAGCCGACGCCGAGCGGGAGGCGCCCGCGGCAGGAATGCCGAGATCTGAGATGCCGGGGTGCTGGCGACGGACAAGGAGGTGGGCGAGAATACGCAGAGGCGCCAGTCCACAGCGACCGGACTCATCCACGGACGCCATCAAGTGGCGCCGACTCACGACGTACACGCCGATGCAGAGCCAGAGATACCTGAGGAGGAGAGGACGTGAGTAGGAACAGAAGTTCGATGTTCGTGTACATGGCGCTGGTGACAGTTGCCCTTTGCTGGGCTATGGGCCAGGCCTGCGCGCAGTCGCTGCAGAGCCATGATACGCAGTCGGTCACCCAACGTGCAGCGAACCGCGTGACACCGGCTGACCGGCAGGCTGCAGCAGCTCGAGTCGCTGCACAACGTGCGGCCGTAGCCGCTCAGAACAACCAGGTGGGCACTCTTGCCGCCCCCACTGCCGGGACTATGGCCGCGGCGATGGCCATGCCCATGCCCGGCGGGACGCCGGATTACTTCGGCCCCTATCCCAACTGGGCCCTAAGCCCGCTCCCGACGGTCGATCCGGTCACTCTGGCCGTCTCCGGCGGGATCAGGAAATTCGTCGACTCATTGCCAGGCCTGGGAGCTGCTGGCGCAAACGACCTCGGTCAGTACATCCCGGTCGCCGTTCCGGACATCACCACATATCCGGGATCCGATTACTACGAGATCGAGCTCGGAGAGTATGTCGAGCGACTGCACGCGGACCTGCCCCTGACTCGACTGCGGGGCTACAGGCAGACCAACACCGCGGATCCCACTGTCAGCGTGTTCAGCTATCTGGGACCCCTGATCATCGCCCAGAAGGGCCGGCCGACGCGCATCAAGTTCACCAACAATCTTCCCACGGGCGCTGCAGGCGACCTCTTCATCCCGGCGGATACCACCGTCATGGGGGCAGGGATGGGTCCCGATGGGAGTTCCTACACGCAGAACCGCGGCACTCTCCATCTCCATGGCGGCCTCACACCGTGGATCAGCGATGGGACGCCCCACCAGTGGACTGTTCCCGCAGGCGAGACGGGGACCACGCTCGCGACAGGCGTGAGCACGCAGGACGTCCCCGACATGCCTCTTCCGTCCGGCGGGTCGATGACGTTCTACTACCCCAACCAGCAGAGCGCCCGGCTCATGTTCTACCACGACCACGCCTATGGAATCACCCGCCTCAATGTCTATGCCGGCGAGGCCGCGGGTTACCTGCTGCAGGATTCGGCAGAAGCGGGGCTGGTTTCTTCCGGAGCCATCCCCGCTGACCAGATTCCCCTGGTCATCCAGGACAAGACCTTCGTGGACGCCACCACGATCGCCGCCCAGGATCCTACCTGGAACTGGGGCACGGGTACGCCGGATCCCGTCACCGGCATTCGGCCGCCGAATACCGGCGATCTCTGGTTTCCCCATGTCTACATGCCTAACCAAAACCCATATGACATTTCAGGGGCGAACGCCATGGGGAGGTGGGACTACGGTCCTTGGTTCTGGCCTGTCTTCAATATGCTGAACTTCGGGCCGGTCCCGAATCCCTACTACGACCCCGTCGCTGCACCCTGGGAGCCGCCGCAGATCCCCGGGACGCCCAACCCGTCCATCGCACCGGAAGCGTTCCTGGACACGCCTGTGGTCAACGGCACCGCGTACCCTTACGTCAATGTGGATCCCAAGGCCTATCGGTTCCGGATCCTGAATGCCTGCAATGACCGATTCCTCAACCTGCAGGTGTACACAGCCGACCCTACTGTCATCACCCCCGATGGTAGAATGGACACGGAAGTCAGAATGGTCGAGGCGTTCCCCCGCACGGGCCTCCCGCCGACCTGGCCGACGGACGCCAGGGATGGTGGTGTGCCGGATCCGGCCACCGCGGGCCCGGCGATGATCCAGATCGGCACCGAAGGCGGCTTCCTGCCGGCACCGGTGGTGATTCCTAGTCAGCCGATCGTCTACAACTACAACCGCAGAGACATCGTGGTCTTGAATGTCGCAGACCACGGGCTCTTTCTGGGGCCGGCGGAGCGGGCGGACGTCATCATTGACTTCTCCGCATTTGCTGGCAAGACACTGATTCTCTATAACGACGCGCCCGCGCCCGTTCCGGCGTTTGACCCGCGCATCGACTACTACACGGGCGACCCGGATCAAACCTCAACGGGGGGCGCGCCCCCGACCCTGCCGGGCTACGGTCCCAACACCCGAACTATCATGCAAGTTCGAGTGTCGGCGGGGACTCCGGTCCCCTTCAATCCGGCCCTGTTGAACGCAGCCTTGCCGGCCGCCTTCAACACGTCCCAGGATCCGATCATCGTGCCACAAACGCCTTACGGGGCCGCCACCGATACTTTCTCGAGGATCCAGGACACCTCTCTGACCTTCACCCCAACCGGTACCGCGACAGCGATAACAATCCAGATGGGGTCGAAGGCCATACAGGAGCTTTTCGAGCTTGACTATGGGCGGATGAACGCCACCCTGGGGGTCGAGCTCCCATTCACCAACGCCTTGATCCAGACGACGATCCCCCTGGGCTACATCGATCCGCCCACCGAGGCCATCCAGGACTCCGGAGTACCCCTCGCGCCGGTGGCGGGCGATGGGACCCAGATCTGGAAGATCACTCACAATGGCGTGGACACCCATGCCATCCACTTCCACCTGTTCAACGTGCAGATCGTCAACCGGGTCGGCTGGGATGGCGCTATCAGACCGCCCGACCCCAACGAGCTGGGCTGGAAGGAAACAGTCAGGATGAACCCGCTGGAGGACGCGATTGTGGCGTTAAGGCCGGTCGCTCCCCAGCTCCCCTTTGGGGTTCCCGACAGCATTCGGCCTCTGGACGTGACGAGGCCCCTGGGCACCACGGGGCAGTTCACGAACATAGACCCGCTGACGAACAACCCGGTCATCGTCACCAACGTAATGACCAACTTCGGTTGGGAGTACGTGTGGCACTGCCACCTTCTGGGCCACGAAGAGAACGACATGATGCGCCCGATCGTGTTCAACGTTCCGCGTCTGCTGCCGGGTGCGCCGGTCGTGTCTTACACGCGGATCGGAGGCACGGTCAATCTCAGCTGGACTGATGGCACGCCTGTGAACGATCCGGGGACTCTCGGCAATCCAGCCAATGAGATCGGTTTCCGGATTCAGCGGGCCACGGTCGGCGCCAACGGGAAACCTGGCGCGTATTCGCAGATCGGATCGGCCCTTGCGAACCAGACCAGCTATGCCGACGCCACAGCTGCCCCGGGCACGATGTACAGTTACATCGTGGTCGCCTACAACGCGGCTGGCGATGCGGCCTCGAATCCTGTGACAGTAGCGCCGGCGGCTACCCCGCCAGCGGCTCCCACCAACCTGACGGCGACCCTTCAGAACGGACCGCAGGTCGTCCTGACCTGGAGCGACAACGCCACGAACGAGACCGGCTTTGCCATCGAGCGCGCCGTCGGCGCCGGAGCCTTCTCGCTCCTCGCTACGGTTGGGCCGAGGAACAACACCGGCAACGTGACCTACACGGACGCCACTGTCACGGCCGGCAACACCTACACCTATCGAGTGAAAGCCGTGAATGGCGGAGGCTCATCTGCCTACTCGAACACGGCCAGCGTGAGCGTGCCCGCCGTTCCGGCGGCTCCCTCCGGCCTGACTGCAACGGCCGTGAGGCGCAACGGCGGCAACGACCGGGTCAACTTGAGCTGGACGGACAACTCGAACAACGAGACTGGGTTCACCATCCAGCGGAGCACCAACATCACGTTCACGGCCAACCTGGTGCCCAGCACGGTCGGGGCTAACACCACCACGTTCCAGACCGGGAACGTGCCGCGCAACACCACCTACTGGTTCCGGGTCCAGGCGACGAATGGAGCAGGACCGTCTGGGTGGTCGAATGTGGTGAGCGTGACGACTCCGTGACTTGGGTAGCGGCGGATGCTTGCGGCTGAAGCAAACGTCGCCGACGAGGGCAACTCATAGGGAGAGGGCCGCCTGGGCGGCCCTCTCCCGCGAATGGCGTACCCTATTGCACTGACAGGATACGATGAGGTCCGATGGCACCGGCGAGCCGCTCCCAAGGAGAGGAAAGGCGATTCGCCGCAACGGAGTCCTGAAGGTGACGATGGCAAGTGCGGCTCTGACCTGGGAGATGGACCAGGCCTGCGTGCGATTGCCGCAGACCACCGATCCAAGGAGAGGTCAGGGAAGATGCGAACAGCGATGGTCGGGATGATGCTGGCCCTCTGGGTGACATTGGCTTTCGTCGGGGTGGCCAGGTGTCATGATGGTTGGATTCAGAGCAGTGTGCCCAGAGTGGCCGTGGGCGACATGTGCTACATGGACATGCTCTTTGGCAACCACGGCAACACCCATCGGGACTACAAGGTGTGGGGGTCCAAGTGGGACGTGACGAGTTCGACCTTCGCCCTCTACACCCCCGAAGGGCAGGTGGTTGACCTGAAGGACGCGGTGATGGACGTAGGCCGGGATGAGATGAAGACAGTCGGGGGGGTCTCGTACAAGGACGTCAACGGCTACCTCGTGGCTTCCTTCCAGGCGCAGCAGAAAGGCATCTGCATTGATGTCAGGCAGGACAAGGTGGTGAGCTATCGCGAAGCCCAGGGGGTTCTGGCAGCGAACCTGTCAATGTTGGGCCGGGCGAAGACCACACCAGAGCCGGGGTCTAGTCCGTGCCATGGTCGGGGGCTGGCCGGCTCTACTCAGCTTCCAGCAGCAGCAGCGCGTCCTCCCATCCTTCCGGTGTGGAGAAGTCTTTGACATCCGCGTACTGGAAGGCGCCGATCCGCCTTCGGTCTCCACTCCTGGGGTCGATCCAGGACGCGGCCACGACCTCGGAGGTCTTGACCCGGTCCATCCGGACCGAGGCGGTACACCGGCCGCTCAGGTAGACCAGAGCCCAATCCGCAGCAGAGGATTGCCCGGCGGCATTCAACTCGATCCCGGCGCCGACGCCCTTCGCGATGATCGACTGGTTCGGGATGACGCTCCACCACTGCTTCAGGGAGGTGATGATGCTGTGGAAGACGCCGAGGTGGCAGGATCCCGTGGAATCGATCCAGTCTCGCCACCTGTCGGGCGCCTGCCAGTTGTCGTTGTGACCGTAGACGTGGTGCCCACCCGCCAAGTACGTCCAATAAGCCTGCCTGCGGACATCGAGCGGCGTGATGGGCCTGCCGAACTCGACTCCTTCGTATCCCCCTTCGGCCATCACCACGGGCTTGATCGGGGTGAACGCGTAGTCCGCAGCAGTCATCGGGTAGATCAGCTCGATGTCGACGCAGGTCTGCAGCATGTTGAAGGGGAGCCAGTTCTCCTGGTGGAGGAAGCTCGATGACTGCGGTGACGGGTCCGGGTGAACCGTGATCCAGTGCGCGCCCCCATCTCCTTCCGCCAGGCCCTCCGCGATCGCTCTCACGACCGGCAGATACTGCTTCCTTGCCTCCGGGTACATCGACCAGATGATCTGGGGGATGTCCCGGTACCGGTTAGCGATCCACCTGGCTGACTCCCTCGCCCGGCCGGGGTCATAGAACCTGTCCTGCGTCTTGTGGTAGACACCCAGCACCTGGACCAGATCCAGCTCACAGGCGATGCGCATCACGGCGTCAACGTGCTCGAAGTACCGCTCGTTGGGTCTGGACGGGTCAGAGTCGAGCCACGGGTAGTCTCCATTGATGTTGGGCGTCGGGTCGGGCTCATAGCCGATGAGCATGACCAGCACCGCGCTGAACCCCTTGGCCTTGCGGTTCTCCATGATCGCTCTGGCGTCAGCCGGGGAAAAGGATCGGTGCAGGTGCCAGAGCGTGTCGCCGAGCCAGAAGAACGGCTGTCCCTTCCGGTCCAGGAAATACCGCCCGTTGCCGCTGATGCCGAGCGGCGCAATACCGGATGTCGTGACCATAGGCTGCATGCGCGCTCTCTCCTAGAAGAATCTTGTTTGTTTCGGTAGCGGCGGCGACGCCTCCTGCACGTTCCGGAGGGCAGCAGTTGCCGGGGCTCCAGGCCAGGCCAACAGGCGGCGGGCTCGGCATGCTCGGCGCCCTGGATGAGGATGACGTGGCGCGCGTCTCCGTCAGCTTCCAGGTTGATTCTGCCATCAGCGACAAGATCGATGAGATCAGCTATGATGCTGCCGCGACGCTTCCGACCGACCGGGCGATCGCGCTCCGCAAGGATCTGAGAAGTGAGCTGCGAGGAAGGCTCTACAGGGACCCGGTGTACCTACGCTTCGTCCAGTGGGTGATGGAGGCCGCCGGCGGTTTCGTCTCACCCGTCGTGAGGGGGTTCGTCCGCTTCTACTACCAGCAGCTCGCGGAGAGGGTGAACGAGGTGTCTCGCCGGGGTGAGTTCGACCCGCAGTTCTGGCAGGAGCGGCTGCAAGCGGTGGTGGGGAAGGAAGAGGCGGAGGTATCGCGGACGCACCCGTACTGGGATATCACTGTCCTCGGGCGCGTGCACCAGGGGGAGCTGCCGATCAGGCACTTCAGCCCTGACGATGGCCGCAGGAGCTACGAGATGGACGCAGACCTGGACCCGGCCCGCGTCACGTTAGGAGAGGTGGAAGGCAGGCTGGAAAGGACAGAGGTGTGGCTTCGTGTGACCTTCGCGTTTGAGGGGAACGTCGAGTGCCTACGGTTCGCCAATGAGGCGCCGGGAGAGGAACACTGAGATGTCGTTGCGTTCCGGATTTGCTGAGACCGATATTACCCCGCCGATTGGCAGCAGGAAGATCGGATGGATCAAGGAGATCATCGCCACCGAGGTGGCCGATCCCCTCTTCGCCCGTGCCGCCGTGTTCGAGTCAGGACCCGACCGGGTCGCCTTCGTCCAACTGGACACGCTCCTCATCTCGGCGGCGCAGACGGCGGACATCAGGCGGCGGATCGAGAGCGCGCACGGCTTTCCGGGTGGCTCCATCATGGTCGCGGCAACTCACAATCATGCCGGCCCGGCGGTCGAGGGAGGGGTGGACTTCCCGCGGGATGACGCCTACGTCGAAGCGCTGACCGCGAAGGTGGTTGGTGTGTTCGGCGAGGCGCTGGCGCGGACGGAGAGCGCGGGGATCGGCGCTGCCAGCGTGTTCGAGTGGCGGATCGCGCACAACCGCCGCGTCGTCATGCGGGACGGAACGGTCAGGACCCACGGCCGCTTCTCGGATGCCAATGGGCTCTACTTCGAGGGCCCGGTTGACCCCGAGGTTGCCGCGCTCGCGGCGCGCAGCGCGAGCGGCGAGGTGCTCGGCATGATCCTCAACTATGCCTGTCACCCGACCCATCACGGCGGCGATACCGTGCTCTCGGCCGGCTTCCCGGGGGTTCTGGCGAGGGAGATGAAGACGCGAGGCTGCCCGGTCACGCTCTTTCTCAACGGAGCGTCGGGCAATCTTCACACCAGCAATCCCAGGGATGGCTCGGACATGGATATGGAAGACGCTGGCATCGCGCTCGCCGACGACGCCTCGGCAGCGCTGCGCGCGATGGCGTTCGACAGCGGCCCTGCCCTGCGCTGCCGCTCGCGGACCGTCAACCTCCCCTTCCGAGCGATCACA
>Ga0315293_10007076_pt1 | contig 10437 bp, 8 predicted proteins | sample YL17G13_20_MG_FD_203071 | JGI IMG/M metagenome (GOLD analysis project Ga0315293, IMG submission 203071) | Sediment microbial communities from Yellowstone Lake, YNP, Wyoming, USA - YL17G13_20 | ecosystem: Environmental > Aquatic > Freshwater > Lake > Sediment | place: USA: Wyoming | collected... | reverse complement strand
TGGTGTGTAGTCCATTTCCACGGCCACCCCAATATCTCTCATAAGTCTGGCAATGACGTCGGAAGGTCCGTTTAACGGCATAGACGAGTCGCTCCAGTCGTAATATTGCTGACTGAAATCTACCTCCCGCCAGTCAAAACCTGAACATTCATGGCTGCACACGTAGGGTGGGTCGTATCCATGACTGCCATAGCCGACGGGAGGCCATTTCCAGTATCTCATTATTTGCGCCATCGCCGTGGCCGTGCAACCAGTTGGGCAATAATTCCTGTATAAGTGCGTCCAATCCGAATATTCCCAGGGGCAGTATTTGTTATAGCTGCCATTGCCCCAAGGCCAACCATCCTGATTTATGCCCTGGCCCCAGATTGATTGTATCAGCGGTCCGACCGATTGGGCCGCAGCGAGCGCGCCGAGGTCCGGAACGAAATTGTCCGGCGCCACGCTGAACTGTTTCCAGGCCTGAACGGCATCCGGCAGGCCTTGAAGACCACGGGCGACCGCATCGGCGATTTCGGCGGCCACATTGTCCATCCAGGCGGTCAACGCCGGCGGCTGATTCAAGACATTCGGGTCGTAGAAGCCGCTCTCGGAATAAGCAATGACAGGATAGGCCGCATCATCTGCAGAAATTATCGCCCAGCCCTGTGGGGAAAAATTGAACACATAATACACTAAAATGTCGTTTTCCGTGGCAGGGAATGTCTCGGTAATCTGTTCCTCGGTTATCTTCGGAACCGCTCGCTGTTCGACCTCTATGTCGGGAGATTCCTTTTGCCGGCGTTGGAGGGCCTTGGCCTGGATGCTCTTATTCAGGCTATTGACCGCAACCTGCCGGGCGGTTTCTACGGGAACGTATTCCGCCCAAAGGACATTGGGACAGAGAATAAAGAAAATAGCAAGATATAATCTGAGCTCTGTTCTCACCTTCATCTCAAAACTCCTTTCTTAGTGTCTAACAAAATGAAATATTGCTAATGTTCATAGCCGAGTCCACTCTTTGCGAGCTGTTTTTGGTGGGTGAAAACAGGCCCAAATCCCACAGACCGCCGGCCAGATATTATGATTTGTTCTGATGTTCATTATTTCTGTCCTACAAGAGCTTTGATAGTTTTTTTGCGTCAAAATACCCTTTAAAATCAAAAGCTATTATATCCCTGCAAGCCAGTTATTGCAGAGTATCGCCAGGTCTTTGAGGTCCACCACGCCGTCACAGTTTATATCGCCGGCGATTCTGCAAAGCTGAAACTCATAGGCGCCCATATCGACGGTCAGGCCCACGACAGCGATTCCCGTGTCGGGGATTGCCGGGTCATCTACTCCGCGTGGATTACTATCCGCATCTACAAAAACACCGCTCGAAACCGCTGTGGTATCTCCTGCGTCGATGCAGGGCGAATCCGGCTTAAGATGATAATCATTGGCATCTGGATTGACAAAACAGGGGTCGGCATTGATATTGCCGGTTCCGGCCCAGCCGCCCTGAACATCGCTGTAGGTGACAGCGGCTGAACTGCTCGGGTAGTCGTAATTGATAATCTCATTTGGTATATTTCCCCACAGGATGCAGTTGATTGCCGTCAGGCTGCTGCTTGAATTGTTTATAATTCCGCCGCCGGTGTCATTTGACTTGTTGCCGCTGAAGGTGCAGTTGGTTACCATTGAGTTGCTGCTGTAGTAGTTATACATCCCGCCGCCGCAGGTGGCTGAGTTGCTGCTGAAGGCGCAGTTGGTCACCGTCGGGCTGCTGGAGTAGTTTAACATCCCGCCGCCGGTGGCAGCGGTATTGCCGATGAAGGTGCAGTTGGTCACCGTTGAGTTGCTGTCCCAGTAGCATATCCCGCCGCCCCAGTTGGCCGAATAATTATCTCTAAAGATGCAGTTAGCCACGGTCGGGTAGCTACCCCACGGGCTGCCAACGTTGAACATCCCGCCGCCGTCTTCTGCCGTATTGTTGCTGAACGTGCAGTTGATAAGCGTCGTCCTCCATTGGGTCTCGGGAACTTGGCCCTCGATAGCCATCCCGCCGCCACGCATTGCCGAGTTGCCAATGAATGTGCAGTTAATCACCGTCGGGACGCCGTAGTAGTTATATATCCCGCCGCCTAAGTTCTCGGCTGAGTTGCCGATGAAGATGCAGTTCGTCACCGTCGGGCTGGCATAACCGTTATAGCCGAGGATGCCCATCCCGCCGCCAGATCCAGCGTATCCACCGGTGATGGTGAAGCCGTCAAGGCTGGGACTTGCGTTGTTACACCACACGGTACTATCGACTCCATTGGCGTCGATAGTAGTCGCCTCCGGCCCGTCTCTGCTGTAAAGTCGAACCGTCTTGTATTGAAAAACGATGGACTCGTAGTAGATTCCCGGTGCAACCTCAATTTCATCGCCATCATTTGCGTCATTGATTGCCGCCTGGATGCTCTGGCCGGGATTGACGTAGTGGGTATCTGCCACCGCCTGCCCTGTAAGCATCATCAAGCATACACAGACCCCCACCATAGTGTTTAGATTTATTTTCCGCATTTTTGGTCCTTCCGAAAAAAAGTGTTTGTTTTCTCTTTATTGTGCATTGTCAGACCAACCTGTCTTATGACATTTCAGAAGGGGGAGTGCTAAAAGAACCACATTTTAGCTATTCTCCTCCTGGATAGCCTGGAAACTTATAACGAATAGTTTAACAGATTTATGTAATATTACAAGAGAAAAATTATTTTCAGGTCCGCCTATGATGCCCCTGCGGCACTAAATATGCGTTGGAAAACACACAAGAAAAGCCATGAAAATAACACCATGCTCAAACCATGGCGAAATTCCTCGCTAAAAACAGATTGTTGTTGCAGATTATGCTGAAGTGTTGGAGTAAGGGCTTATTTCCAATAGATTCATCTGAGAACTGCCAAAATCCCATGAAATATCCGGGCTAAGTGAGTCGGAGGCTTTCAGCTTACCGTCGCGAATACCGGCTTGAGTGACTGGTAATCGGTGGTTCCGGCACCGGCGTTCTGGGCCTTGGCAAGGTAAGGTAAATCTGAGGGCTTCAGACCCAGAAGTTTGCATCCGAAGGAATCGCCCGCCACGCAATCAGTGCTCGCAATCAAGGTATCAGCCCGTCTTAAATCCGAGACAGAGCCTCCGGTCGGGCCGTTTGTTACCATCACTTCGGTGCCATCCAGTATCACCAGCGTCGGCTTTACCATTAGGGCCAGCTCAGCGATAATAGTATTGATGTCCTGATGGAATACATTACGCCGCCCGCCCAAAAGACCATACCAGTTCTTCATCGTCATTGAAGCGCCGCTTCTGTGATGGTGCTTAACCGGAGCAATGCCAATCAGCTTATCCGCCTTCGCAATCGGCTCATAGAAAATTGGCCAATTGTCGATAAGTTTGCCGCCCGTCAGAGTAGTATGCCTGAAAAGCTCGGGTCTCGGAAGAATGATTTTAGCGCCGCTGTCCCCTGCCGCCCTGCCAATACCGCTTAACGTAAAACAGCTCATCGGGTCATTGATTGGATTGTCGGTAACAATTACCCGCTTCGCACCGGCCTTATAGCACAGCCGCACCACTTCAGCCACCAATTCTGGATGGGCTGTAGCTCCAAGCAGCGGCGGCGAAGCAAATGCAACATTTGGTTTTATTGCAACAATCTCACCCTTTGCTACAAATCTTTCGATGCCACCCAGCAATTCTATCGCTTTGTTGACAGTTGCTTTTCTGTCTGAGCCTTTGACAATGGATATTGTTTGGCCGTCTTTAGCCGGCATTGAAAAGTCCGGCAAAGTTACAATCGATTCAGTTTCAACGGCCGCTTTCGGCCCTTCACTATCGTAAAGTTTCGCCGAGATTACACCGGCAGCCGCAATCGAAATCCCCGCCTTTGCTGCACGGCCCAGAAACTGCCTTCGCCCGATTTTTCTGTCAGCTTGCTCGGTCATTCTTTTGTTGTCTTCACAGTATCGCTTAACTTATTGATAAGCTGGATAGCAAACTTCTCTGCTAACTGTTGATTTTCAGCCTCGTGAATACCGGCAACATACTGCCCGATTACAAAGATAATTTCAGTAGTGTCATAGAAATCAAGGACCCTGCCTTTGATGGCAGCGAGGCCTTTTTCAGAAGCCGGTTTGTCCTTGGCACCATTCTCAATTAAAAACTTATAATAGCTTCCCGCAACTGTTTGGGCATCTTGTCGGCTTGAGCACTTGCTCAAGAATGCAGTAATAAATTCCTCACCCAACCTATACTGGCAAACAAAAGTGTCACGGAATCCATCAAATCCAAAGACGTTTGAAAGATATAATTTAGCGCTGCCCTGCACAATATTATCCGGTGGAAATAAAGCTAACTCTGGTATATGAGAAAGCTCGCCAGCGGCTAATTGACTGCTCAGCTTCCCTGCCAGATCTGCCATTGCCTTGAACAAATCGGCGGACTCGGCAGAACCAACCAATTCAACGTAAAACTTGTCCTTTACAAAATACAAAGCGTTGCCCGCTTTATATGCAATCTCCATAGCAGGCCAAGCATCAACATCGGGCCTTTTTTGCACACTATAGACCGAAAATGCGTTTTTCATTACCCCCATATCAAAAACAAAGAGTTCAAACCACTGGCTCTCATCCTTTTCGCTTACGAATCGCTGCGTCAACAATTTCACGAAGCCGGATTCAATATAAAGTGGGGCCTTGCCGTCAATCTTCTCATAAAGATTTTCAGCAATATACGTCTCGGCCACCGAGAGCTTTTTGAATCCGGACGGGGTCAAAGAATCAAAATCTATTTTTTCTTCTGCGCCGATTTCTGCCGTTTTCTGAGGCGAAACAGCCGTAGCTGTTATCCCGAACCGGCTCATATCAAAATCGGCTTGCTTTACTAATATCGCAAGGCCAATAAAAAAAAGAATTGCCAACAGAAAAATGCTTATGGCAGATTCATAACTTTTTGCCAACTTGGAAGTCAAATACATAACCGGCTCCGGTAAAAGCAATTTACTCCGTTAGAAAAGAAAGTCGGTTTTCTAAACGGAGTTTATTTGACCTTAAATTTCAATCGGATTATAGTCTTACAAGTATTTTTGTCAATAACAGACATAGCAAGGCTGATAATGAATAATTAAAGGATTTAGGACCTACGGCATACGTAAATGGAGACAGAGCAAATGAAAAACAAGATTTTATTTTCAAGAAGACACACTCTTAAAGGAATCGGGGCGATTGGGGCTTATGCAATTTTAGGCACAACTTCGGACGGCAAAGAAAGCGCACGAATGGGAAAAGAGACAGGCTTTTCCAGTGACGTCAGAAAGACGATATTTGAGAAGGTTTTTCAAACGTCATTTATCGATACTCACGAACACCTGATTGAAGAAAAAGAACGTCTTGCCGCCAGCCACCCAAGAGTAAAGAGCGATGACTGGAGCATTCTATTGAGCCACTATCTTAATTCCGACCTGATTGTAGCCGGCATGCCGCAGGATGTTTGCGACAGATTTCTTTCATCCAAGGTTAAGCCTGCAGACAAGTGGTCTTTACTTGAACCTTACTGGCCGGCTGTCAAAAACACCGGATACGGCCAGGCTGTAAGTATCACAATGAAAGAGCTCTATGATGTTGAGGAGCTTTCGGCAAAAACGGTAAAGAAAGTACAAGCGGGATACGAAAAGGTTCGCAGGGCCGGTTTTTACAGGCATATCCTGTGCGAACTGGCAAAGATTGAATCGTGCCAGGTGAACTGTTTGAGCAAGCCTTTCAATGAATCAGATATGCCGACTCTCCTGATGCAGGATATAAGCATCGTGGGAATGTTTGCCGGGCCGGCGATAGCGGAATTTGGGGAGCCGACCGGTATCAAAGTGTCGAGTCTGTCGGACTGGCACAAAGTTATAGAATGGTGGTTCAACAAATATGGTAAATACGCGGTGGCCGTTAAATCACAAAATGCCTACGGCAGGGACATAGATTATGAGCAGGTGCCTGCTGAAAAAGTGGAGGAGGTGTTCAGAAAGAAATGTGATAAACAATCCGTTTCGCCTGATGAGGCAAAGGCGCTGGAGGACCACTTATTCTGGTATGCGGTTAAAAAGGCGACCGAACACAATCTGCCTGTTAAGCTGCACACAGGGTATTATGCGGGGCAGAACGGGATGCCGTTAGAGCGACTGATTCACAATCCCGGCTCGGCAACGGCGCTTTGCCGGATGTCGCCGGAAACAAATTTTGTTTTTATGCACATTTGCTACCCATATTATGAGGAAATGATTGAGGTTGCCAAGCATTACAGCAACGCCTATATCGATATGTGCTGGTCGTGGATTATCAATCCGGTGGCAGCCAAGGACTTTTTGAAGAAATTTCTCGTTACAGCACCTTTGAATAAAATCCTTACGTTCGGGGGGGATTATGTCCCTGTTGAGCCGGTGCTGGGACATTCGGCAATAGCCAGACGAGGGATAGCACTGGCCCTGTCGGAGCTGGTAGAGGAAGGATGGATGAGTTTGGAAGATGCAACAGAGGCAGTTGACCCCATAATGAATGGAAACGCCAGGCGGCTTTTCAATCTCACTGAGAAAACGAAATTACTGGAAAAGGTAAAATGGGGTCGATAAAAATGGTCAAAATAAAGATTGCAATCTGCCAGATGTTCGTCCTCGATGGCGACCGTGCCGGTAATTTCATCCGAAACGAGAATGCAATTAGTGAGGCGAGGAAAGCCGGAGCAGAAATTGTCTGTCTGCCTGAGACAGCGATATTGGGCTGGGTAAATCCAGATGCACACCAGAGAGCATATCCAATACCTGGTAAGGACTCAGCGCATCTTTGCGAACTTGCCAAAAAATACAGAGTCTATCTTTGCGCAGGGCTGGAAGAAAAGGATGGCAAGAGATTATATGATTCAGCGATACTAACTGACGACAAAGGCAAAATTCTTCTCAAGCACCGCAAGATAAACATAATGCCGGAGTTGATGACCCCTCCATATACACCTGGCAGCAAGGTTAATATTGAAAAAACCCGATTTGGCAAAATCGGCATCCTTATATGTGCCGACACGCACGATGACAAAATTTTAGGCCGAATGGCAGCTCTAAAACCCGACTTATTGCTTGTTCCTTATGGTTATGCCGCCCCTGAAAATGACTGGCCTGACCACGGCAAAGAGCTCAAAAGAGTGGTTACAAAAACAGCCCGCAAAATCGGTGCACCCGTATTAGGCACGAACCTTATCGGCCAAATCACCAACGGCCCGTGGACAGGTCGGGTTTATGGAGGCCAGAGCATTGCTGCCGATAAAAACGGCAACATAATTGGCATTGCCCGCGACCGAGACCGTGATATAAAGATTATTACGGTGAACACAGGTTAAAAATTGATAGTAGAATAAATATTGCTGCAAATCCGTTATTTATTGACAACTCAAGATGGTCAGTGCTATAATCTTGCGAAATGAAAAAGAAGGAGACAAATAATGATTGAATATACAGGATATATTTTGGGCTGGGCGCCTCACGGGTGGGAGTGGCTGGTCATACTTGTTGTTGCCCTATTGATATTCGGCAGACGGCTGCCTGAAATTGCCCGCAGCGTAGGCAAGAGCTTGACTGAATTTAAAAAAGGCATCAAAGAAGCTGAACAAACCAAAGATGAGTTTGTAAATGATGTAAAGGAAGTCAAGGACGAAGTAGCAAAAGAAGCCAAGAAAGCATCCGGCATAGATGAAATAGATGCCGGCAGTTAAACCACCCGGTCTATGCTTTTCCAGATTCCACCGAACCTGTTGCGATGGGCAAGACTAAGAATAATCATGACCCTCTTGAATATACTATGAGCTTGGGCGACCATTTGGAAGAGCTGCGCGCCCGGCTGCTCCTTTCGATAATAGGGCTGTTTCTCGCCTTAATTTTATGCCTTAGCTTTGGCAAGTGGATAATATCATTCATCGAAATGCCGTATATCCAGGCAATGGGCAAGGAGGCACGGCTTCAGAGCATAGCTCCGACAGACGGCTTTTTAAGCTATATGGAGATTGGAATGATTGGAGGCGTGGTCATCGCATCGCCGTGGATTTTTTACCAGATGTGGCTGTTCGTGGCTGCCGGTCTTTACCCGAAAGAAAAAAGATATGTTTATATGGCTGTGCCTTTCTCAACAGGACTGTTTATCACCGGCTCGTTGTTTTTTCTTTTTATTATCGCCCCGCTTACCCTGCGATTTCTGGTGATGTTCAACAAAAGGGTTCTTAGCGTCGCGTCCAATTTTACATTCACCAATTACGTCTCGTTTATTGGGATAATGATGCTGGTCTTTGGCCTCTCCTTTCAGACCCCGATAGCCATTTTCTTCCTGAATAAAACCGGCCTGGTTTCGGTCCAGTCGCTTCGGAGAGTAAGAAAATACGTTTTTCTTGCTATCGTCATAATTGCGGCTGCCGCTACGCCGGGCAGCGACCTGATTTCGCTGTTTGCACTGTCAATTCCGATGTATCTACTTTATGAGCTTGGGATATTGATGAGCTGGTATTCAGGCCGGAAGAAAAAAACCACAAATGCGTGAATACGCTAATGAGTAAATGAGCGAATGCGCAACGCATATACTCATCAACAGAAATGTTGACTTTAATTAACACAAATAGAATGGTTCCGCCCATAGCGCCAATCGGCTTAGACTACATCGCAGGCACCGCAAGGAAAGCTGGAATCGAGGTAGATGTAGTTGACCTGTGCTTAGTCGATGAGCCGGCGAAAACCCTCCAGGATTATTTTGCAACCCACAGCCCACAATTGGTGGGACTATCGTTTCGCAACGTCGATGACTGTTTCTGGCCAAGTGCCAGATGGTTTGTCCCTGACTTAGCCCAAACTATCCGCACAATAAAAAACCTGTCCGACGCCCCAATCGTAATCGGCGGAGTCGGCTTCTCAATCTTCCCAAAAGAGATTGTCGAATACACCGGCGCAGATTTTGGAATCCGCGGCGATGGTGAACAGACGACAGTGACACTTTATAATGAACTGGCCGGGTCCAAAAGTTTTGAAAAAATAGATGGACTAATCTGGCGAAGCAATGGAGTTATCCATAGTAACCGACCCGCCTGGCCTGCGCCACTATCGCTACCCACTAATCGTGATGCAATTGATAATCTCACATACTTTGAAAAAGGAGGCCAGAGCGGCATAGAAACCAAACGCGGCTGCAATAGAAACTGCATTTATTGTGCCGACCGTCTCTCTAAAGGCACAATACTTAGATTACGCGACCCGCGCGAAGTCGCTGACGAAGCTCAATCGCTACTTGATAAGGGAATAGACGTGCTGCATTTGTGCGACTCAGAGTTTAATATCCCACGCCAGCACGCTTATGCAGTCTGCGAAGAATTTATACGCCACTCCCTGGGAAATCGCCTTCGCTGGTTCACATATATGGCGGTAACGCCGTTCGATTCCGAGCTTGCAAAAGCTATGAGTAAGGCCGGCTGTGTCGGTATCGACTTTACGGGCGACTCCGCCTCCCCTTCAATGCTAAAGACTTACGGGCAGCCGCACCGTAAAGAAGACCTTGCCTCGGCGGTGCGACTCTGCCGTGAGAATAATATAAAAGTTATGATAGATTTACTTTTAGGCGGACCCGGCGAAACAGCGGAAACGGTTGCACAGACAATCAAGTTTATCAAGCAAATCAACCCCGATTGTGCTGGTGCGCCGCTGGGTGTCAGAATCTATCCTGATACCGAAATGGCCAATATTGTGCAAGCCGAAGGCCCGCTCGAAACAAACCCCAATATCCGCCGGAAATACACTGGGCCTGTGGACTTCTTTCAGCCGACTTTCTATATCTCGCAGGCGTTAGGCCCAAAGCCGGCCGAACTTGTGAGGGATTTAATTGACGGCGATAAAAGATTCTTCGAGCCGATGCCGGAAACTGTGGAAGGTGGTTCTACCTTAACTGATCACAACTACAATGATAATACTGAATTGGTGGAAGCGATTAAAAACGGCGCCCGCGGCGCTTACTGGGACATTCTTCATCAGATTCGTGGTTAGTGAATCATGTAAGAAATTCTACCACGTATTCGGGTCATCTGCATTATAAAGCCACTCGCCTGAAAAAAGGGATAAATCATTATAATCAACAATGCCGTTTCTATCTATGTCAGCATAAGCATTAAAGTTATTTGGCTCAGAGCCAACATAACCCCCAAAAGTATTTGGGTCTGTTTCATTACTTCTTCCAAAACTTCCAGCCCAAATCGCATAATCCAATCCATTAACTTTTCTGTCCCTGTTTAAGTCTGCATGGTTGAAGAACTTAACTAATAATTGATAAGATAATCCATTATTAATTATTAATGGAATTTTTCCATTGCTTTTGTCCATATATTTCATATCATAAACACCAAGAAGATTATTAGGCTCATTAACATCCCCAGAATTATACAATT
>Ga0315293_10007075_pt1 | contig 10439 bp, 10 predicted proteins | sample YL17G13_20_MG_FD_203071 | JGI IMG/M metagenome (GOLD analysis project Ga0315293, IMG submission 203071) | Sediment microbial communities from Yellowstone Lake, YNP, Wyoming, USA - YL17G13_20 | ecosystem: Environmental > Aquatic > Freshwater > Lake > Sediment | place: USA: Wyoming | collected... | reverse complement strand
GGTTTTCCTTTTAGCTTTGCTTTTCATCTCTTACCCTCCAGATTCTTTATTTAACCTGAAATATAATATACTTATTGGGTTTCAATTGTAAAGCTTATTCCACGCTTCCAATAGCAGGCGGCGGGGTGGTATTTGAATAGAAGAGGGGATGTAGTTCCGTTTGTTCCATTATTTATAGAAAGTGATATATTTAAACCAGTTTTTTCCTGCTTTGCGCTGCGGTGTAAATCAGCTTGCATCTATAGTGAATTCAAAAGAGATCTGAGGAAGGGGGATGACGTAAATACATCTATCCGTAATGAGGCTTGCTTAAAAAACTACCCCATGTTATCTATGCACTGGTACGGTAGCCCCCCTTTTTCTTAAAACTTAGGTTATTCTTTTAGTTTATCCCAGAACCCTCTTGGTGAAACAATTTCCAAGTTTCCAACCTTAACTAGCGCAAGGAGTTCATTATCACCGGTAACGAGAAGATCAGCGTTAGCAGTAAGTGCTGATGCCAAAATTATTACGTCATCTTTGTCTTTAAGTTTCACATCCGGGAGATTAGCTGGATTTGCTACAATGGCATCTTGTATAAGCAGGTTTAAAAAATCAGATATGAGAGCGGGAGGTACTTTCAATTTATGCTGAAGTACACGTCTCAATTCTTCGAGGAGGAGATCAGAAATGATTAGTTCATGCGAGGTGAGCACCTCCCGGAGCACGTCGGCACAAAGTCCCCGGGTCGCTGCCGCGCTTGCTAATACATTGGTGTCTAAAAAGACTCTCATGAGACCTTGGAGAATACATCCTCATCAGTTAAAAATCCGCGGGCTTCGGCAAAAGGCATGATTCTTTTCCTCAAGACTTCAAACTGGCTTATCTTTAACTGGCGGCGAAGCGCTTCACGGGCAATTTCACTCCGGTTTTTTCCAGACTGCTTACTTACTTTTGACAGGAGTTTCTCCAGATCTTTGTCTAATCGAATGGTAATAACTGATGTCTTCATGTCTATCAATGTAATACGACGCAACCTTTTTGTCAATACCTTTTCCCTTCTAGCTAACGTAGTCCCGTTTGTTCCGTTGTTTATAGAAACTGGTATATTTTAATCCTGCAGGGCGTGACGTCCTTTTGTAAATAAATAACTTCAAAAACATTACTTGGCATACTATCTCAATGGTAAATCGTAATGCACATTCCAAAGAATTGCCCGGTGTAAAAGACTGTTTGTAAGTTGTCTATTCACCTACGTCCCCTTCTTTCTGACACGGTGATAACTTTTTCTTTATGATTGACGTCATATATGATTCGCCAATCACCTGCTCTTAACTTGTAAAGTCCTAAAAGATTCCCTCTGAGGGGAATGAGTAAAGCGGGACGTCCATTTGTAAATAAATAACTCCAAAAAAATTACTTGGCATAAAAAAAAACGGGAATCTGGCCACGCTATCTTTTAAAGAGTTGGACAGGGTTGATATAAACAGAACTAACGTAGTTCCATTTGTTCATTATTTGTTTGACATTAACAAGATAGTGGGATTTAAGTAAGGTATTAGTAGAATACAATCCCAGGGTATTCTCATGAAACCAGTATTAGACGCAAACCCACTTTGTCTCAGGCATAGGTCTGGGAGGGTGGGGTTTGGTATTTAAAAAGGAGTGAGCTGTGAAGAAACAACTATTAGCTGCTTGGGGATCAATCTGTCCATTTTGTAATATTGCTCGTAAGTATCCCAATTCCTTAATCGGGAGAAAAGTAAGGAAACATTGGGAAGAAGGCTGTCCTGTAAATGAGGCTTACAATGAAGTTATTAAAAAGAAAAGAAGTAATATGAAAATTCCATAATGGATCATCAAACTATAGAAGTTCTAGAATAGTTAAGGTAACGGAAGAAGAGAAGTTTAAGGAAGAGATGAAGGAGATGATTGATGGGGTTTTGAGGGTGATTAGCAATAGATAGAGGATGCGAAAGGAAGAATTTGGCCATGAATTATAACGGAGCAATATAATGTTGATAAAAAGAACATTTTCTAACAAGTGAGGCTGTGATTTTATCTTCTTAGGGATATGAAATGGTTTTTAAACTATCTTTTTTGAAAATAAAAGAACAGTAATATAAAAAATAATGTTGTGCAAGAAAAAGCATAACAAAAAAGAATTGAAGAACCATTTTAATAATGGTAAATTATAGTATGTCAAATAAAATAAAGAAAGACGGCAAAGCGCTTCGATATATTGATTTATTTTGTGGCATCGGCGGCTTTCGCATTGCCGCTGAACAAATATCTAGCGAATTAGGCATTCCAGTTAAGTGTGTTTTTTCGTGCGATATTGACGAGAAATGCCAAAGAGTTTACGAGGAAAATTTTGGCAAAAAGCCTGCCGGAGACATTACAGCAGTTAATGCTAAGGATATACCAGACCATGACATTCTGTTTGCCGGCTTTCCTTGCCAGCCGTTTAGTATAATTGGCCACAGAAAAGGTTTTGAAGATACTCGCGGCACGCTTTTCTTTGAGATTGCCCGCATACTTGAAGCAAAAAAACCAGCAACATTTGTGCTGGAAAACGTCAAGTTATTAGCAGGCCATAATAACGGCAAGACACTCGAGCGGATTATGCAGACATTAAGAGAGTTAGGTTATTATGCTGATTTTCGTATTTTAAATGCTTTAGATTTTGGACTCCCCCAAAAAAGAGAACGCATTTTTATTGTCGGGTTTAAAAAAGCCTGTTCATTTGATTGGCCGAATGGCAGCCTCCCAATGATTCCGCTAAAAGATATTTTGGAGGAAAACGTGCCTGAACGATACTATGCTTCCGATTACATCCGAAAGAATCGACTGAAAAAGCAAAAGCCCACAATAGAACCAACAATATGGCATGAAAATAAAGCAGGACACATCAGCGCATATCCGTATTCTTGTGCCCTACGAGCTGGCGCTTCATACAATTATCTTTTAGTCAATGGCGAACGGCGACTCACTCCGCGTGAAATGTTACGGTTACAAGGATTTCCAGACAGTTTTAAAATTGTGTGCAATTACAGCCAGACCCGGAAGCATGCGGGTAATAGCCTGCCAGTGCCTGTGGCGAAAGCAGTTTTAAAGAACCTATTTATATCTCAGGGCTGGAATAACGGTTATATTGATTATAGCCATTATGATCTTCAGTATCAAGTTATCGATGGTCAAATGAGAATTTTTGAAAAAAAGGCAAAGTATGGCACAAAATCCAAAATTAAGAACAGTAGAAAAGTACAAACCGCCGTATCCTCTAAATAAATTTCCCAAAGACTTTCCGTTCAATTTGGGAAGAGAGCTTGTTTGTTTCCTTGCGTCTCGTGGAACTCCACGGCTTGAAGGCGAGGATTGGGAAGAGATATTTGCGCGACTTGTAGGCGCGCAATGGAAGCCTTCAAATGTTGGCTTAGATGATGTTGTCCTTCAACAAACAGCATGGGGAGCAAAAACAGTCAAAAATAAAAAACCGTCAACGGTTTCTAAAATCCGATTGATTTCTGGGAGAAATTCTCCAATTTATTCTTTTGGCGACCGCGAAATCAGCGATGCTGACCCAAAAGAACTTGGCCATAAAATTCTTTCTATATGGAATGAGCGGGTGGCGGGAATCCGCAAACTTTACAAGCATGTCAGAACTGTTGTTCTTATTAAATCGGATAACTTGCTTGAAGCCGCTGTATTTGAATTTGAGACTATTCTTTATAGAGTCGAAAATTATTGGTGGCAATGGAACGAGAGGAACAACTTAGAAGGCTTTGAGAAAGACAGCAACCAACACATCTTCACTTGGCAGCCCCATGGCTCCCAGTTTACCATAGTAGAAGATGTTCCTGCCGACCGGCTTGCGATAAGAATCAAGCAGCCTCCAATATTAAACCGCGACGAAATACTCAAGACAATCAAGTTTGATGAATCCTGGATAGAAATCATTAAATAACATGGTGGATACATTTTCAAAGGCCGAACGCTCAAGAATCATGGCGAGCGTGAAGTCCAGAAACTCTAAATCCACAGAGCTTCGATTCATTTCTATAATTAATGACAAAGGCATTACTTGCTGGCGGCGCAATTACATGTTGACTGGCAGGCCTGATTTTGTTTTCCCACACCTAAAGATAGCGGTATTTCTTGACGGCTGCTTTTGGCACGGATGTCCCAGTCATTGCCGTATGCCGTCCTCAAATATAAACTACTGGAACAAAAAAATTGACAAGAATAAAATTAGGGATAAAAAAATAACAAAGGCACTGAAAATGAAGGGATGGAAAGTAATTAGAATCTGGGAGCATGAAATTAAGTCAGGCGAACTCGGACGCAAGCTGAATTTAATAAAGAAGATTGCACAACAAATCAATCCACAGGATACAGCATAACGACTGCTGCACCTGTGAGTTCAGGCGTTAAGTGAAAAAGGAGAACTAGCGAATGTTGTATAAATTAGGCTCATCGAATGGAAAATTTGATAAACTTGAACCTGTTGCATTCAAGGACTTTTCTTGTTTCGACCACCTTGAAAAAGATTTGGAGAAGTTAATAGCAAAAAGCATTCTTAATGTTCTATTTGAGGACTCCTGCTTAATGCCAATATTTCAAGAGCGTCAATATCAAGCAGAAGCTGATATTTATGCATTAAACGAAAAAGGTGAATTGGTTATTTTTGAGTTAAAGAGAGGCTCCGCCGGGGAAGGGGCAGTGCATCAAGCCCTACGTTATGCGCAAGATGCAGGGCAATGGAGTTACTCAACGTTACATAATAAATATCAACAATACTCAGGCGCAAACACTGATTTAATTAAAGCACACCAAGAGGCATTCAATCTCGAACATGCGCTGGATGCAAAGGAAATAAACAATAAACAGCACCTATTCATAATAGGAAACGCTGCGGATGATAGTCTTATCAACGCTGTTGACTATTGGAAGAAGCAAGGAATTTCAATTGAGTTCTTGCCATATCGCATCTATGAATTGGGTGGTGAAAAATATTTTGAATTCTTCGCCTTACCCTATGATAAGCACAATAATCCAAGTGATATTAAAGGCGTCCTGTTTGATACTAACAGAAGCTGGAACGAAGATTCAATCTGGTACATGATGGAAAAGAGTTGTGTTGCAGCGTTTGGAGACGCAAAGCGGTTCGTTGAATATGTGTATCCAGGTGACATTGTATTCTTTTCACACAAATGGGATGGTTTGGTCGCAGCTGCAAAGGTTAAGAAAGGCGATATAAAAGCACCAGATGAAGATACCTTGTTCCGAGATGTAGAATTTATAACTTCAATTCCAAAGAAAGGTGAAGTGATAAAAGCCATGCCGTTTCGGAAGATATCCGAGATTACTGGCAAAAGTTTTTTTTGGGCACGTACCATTAAGGTTCCATATCTTTCAAAAGATGAAGCTGAAAATTTAGCTAAAGAACTGAAGATATATCTTGAGAAAAGCACATAACAAGGTGCTCCACCGGACGTAAAGCGGGACGTCCATTTGTAAATAAGTAACTTCAAAAAATTATTTGGCATAAAAAAAACAGGGATCGGGTCGTGCTATTATTTGAAATAGCTAAATTATCATCCAAGAAGCAGCTGTTTTTAACAACAATATCGTCATTTTCAATGCCCAAATCGATGTGATAAGGAATTTCAAACTCTCGGAGTTGAAATACCTTTCTACGTAAAGTGGGACGTCCATTTGTAAATAAATATCTTCAAAAAAATTACTTGGCATACTATCTCAATGGTAAATCGTAATGCACATTCCGAAGAATTGCCCGGTGTAAAAGACTGTTTGTAAGTTGTCTATTCACCTACGTCCCCTTCTTCCAATTGGTACCAGTTTTTTTATCAATGTGTATCGTGCATTCTGGGGAGAACATAGTATTTGGTGGACGCCTCAAGCGATGAGACTGGCAATTGATGAAACGTGGAACAATTTTGAGCTGTACATCAGAGGGGAACCTTTACAAAAGCATCTTTCTGAAGGGACTCTTTTTTTTATGGGCAAAAATGGAGAGCAATACCGTATTGCCTCAAAGGACATTAGCGTTCGACTGAACAATTGGGATAGGATCAAAGCATCTATTTTAACGAATGCGACAATGAGCAGCTTCGTTTTCGGCATGGCGGTTACTTTGCTAATGATCGGTCTGATTCAGGCTTTTTCCCAAAAGAAAAAGCCCTGACTGTTACAAAAGGCTCTTTTTCTAGTGCCAAGCTCCGCACATGCAGCCCGAATGAAAGAAATTACAACGTTGTGGCTCCATAATAGGAGATAGGCATATTATTTCCGATATACTTCACGGCGATGTCGCACTCGCATAATTCTCACAACCTTCTTCTTGTTGTCAATCTCATAAATGACACGATAGTCTCCAATTCTAACATGTAAAGCGGGACGTCCATTTGCAAATAAATAACTTCAAAAAAATTACTTGGCATAAAAAAAACGGGAATCTGGCCACGCCATCTTTTAAAGAGTTGGACAGGGTTGATATAAACAGAACTAACGTAGTTCCATTTGTTCCGTTGTTTGTTTGACATTAACAAGATAGTAGGATTTAAGTAAGATATTAGTAGAATACAACCCCAGGGTATTCTCATGAAACCAGTATTAGACACAACCCCACTTTGTCTCAGGCATAAGTCTGGGAGGGTGGGATTTGGTATTTTAAGGAGGGGAAGATGAGGAGAATAGAAGTAGTATTAGCAACACTTTTTGCAGTATTCTTTTTATCATCCATAGCGTTGGCTGTAGATTGTCCAATCCCAGATACAGGGCAGACCAAGTGCTATGATAACTCTCAAGAGATTCCTTGCCCACTGCGTGGTCAGCCTTTCTATGGTCAAGATGCGCAGATTCCCTGTAATCCACAGTCATATACCATGCTTGCTGGTAGAATCATGGTGCAGGATAACGTGACTGGATTAATATGGGAAAGTAAAAATGATGACAACTCAATTCATGATAAGGATAATACATACAATTGGAACGATGCACAAGGTGTCTTTATAGCTACTATCAACTCACAAAATTTTGGAGGGTATTCAGACTGGCGTTTGCCAACGGTGAAGGAGTTGTCTTTTCTTGTAGACAAGGATAGATACGACCCCTCTATCAATACAACTTATTTCCCCGACACCGAGTCTCTCTGGTATTGGTCGTCTACTACTAACGCTAGCTATCCGTACTGCGCCTGGGGAGTCGATTTCAACCATGGCGACGTCGACTACCACTATAGGTCGAGCAACTACTACTATGTGCGGGCGGTGCGTGGCGGACAGTGTGGGGAATTTGGTAATTTTATCGACAACGGTGATGGAACCGTAACCGACACGGATACAGGTCTTATGTGGCAAAAGGGTACTGCCCCTGGTAACTACACCTGGCAACAGGCGCTCTCCTATTGTGAAAGTTTATCGCTTGGCGAACATAATGACTGGCGTTTGCCGAATGTTAATGAACTCCAATCCCTTGTAGATTATACTCGATACGATCCTTCCATAGATACAACCTATTTCCCCAACACAGTGTCTGACTTCTTTTGGTCGTCTACTACTAGTGCTCACTATCCGAACGGCGCCTGGCTCGTCTATTTCTATTATGGCAACATCAACGTCCCCGATAAGTCTTCCTACGGCTACGTGCGTGCGGTTCGTACGGGACAGTGTGGATCATTTACGACCACAACTACAGTAGCATCAACCAGCACTACCATTTCTGGTTCAACTACTACCACTATTCAATCCTGCCCTACAGAGGAACTCTATGGTGAGTATTCAGAAGAGGCAGAACTTTTAAGGAATTACAGGGATAGTGTGTTAGCTCAGTCCCATGAAGGTCAGGAACTAATTAGACTGTATTACGAGTTAAGCCCTGTGATAGTTGCAATGATGAATGAGGATGAAGGGTTTAAGGAACAAGTGAAGGAAATGATTGATGGGGTTTTGGAATTAGTTAAAGCATTTTAACTGGCAGGAAGCAAATAACGGTCAATACAAAGATATCCACTACCAATTCTTTTGTATATCCATTGGAAGACCGACGCGCATAAAAAATCGTGCAAATGCCTGAGACAAGTGTTCTCTGTATGGTGGAAGCAGACGAAAACGTTTTTCATTGCGTTGTGACAGCAATGATTCTAGAAAGATTCGAGGAATAGTGTAGACATAACGAAAATCAATAATTCGTTTGTCAATCATAAAATTACTCAATTTAAAACTATTGAGCATCGTTAAATTCCAAACGAACCCATCACAAATATCATCACAGTGGGATTTCCATGCTTTGTGGGTAGGATTCTGATTATTATTCCTCATTTCCTCTTCCCAGCACTTATGATATTCACTAAGGGCCAGATGCTGGCAAACAATTACATCGCTTACTTTATTATGTTCAAGATCACACGCTTGAGTCAATACTACAACATCACCCTCAGTAGAAACAATTATAGATTTAAGAACTTCTGAGTATTGTTCACCTTCCAAGTCGATGGTACGAGACTGCCAACCAATCAAGGGGCAATTGATTATTATGTCCCCTTGTGTAATAGGGGTATTCGCATCAACAATTTTATACCATCCTTCATTCATCGCTTCTATCAAATGTGCGTCTGTCAATTATCACTTTTGGTTTCCAACGGGGAAGATCAGCAGTTCTGAGTTTGATCTCTTGTGAGAATAAAATCTTTCTTTCATAAGTGGGACAAAACAAACCACGCCAGACCGCTTTATCTGGTTCTGAGTAAAGCTGAAGCTCTTGACAAAGAGCCATACTAGCTATTGTAGGAAGCCCTATATATACTTCAGGAGTTTCATAAATACAAGCGTAGGTTGATTGTATGCCGGAAACTGAACCATAGTTAGACCAAAAATATTTCATTGTTTGAGAGAATGACAAATCTTTTGGTGAATCAGTTAAAACAACAGTTCTACAGCATAATTCCCTGGTTTTAGATTCTTCGCAAAGGATATTAGGATCATCCATAACTGTTAAATTAGAGTTATAAAACTCTTTCAATTCTCCCGTTTCCATATTCTCTTTTGCACCTCCTCATCTGTTAAGTCAGCAAAACCATTCACTATCCATTTACGAGCTATATTAAACCAATCCCACATTCCTTCAGGAGTTCTATCGCTTCCAATGCCACGAACAGTTAGTTCTAACAAAAGTATTGGTAGATTAGATTCTTTTTCAATAGCTTGCCGAATAATTACGTGTAGGCGACCAGCACGATTAGGTAAAACGAAACTTGTTCGCCAATTAATGTCTTCGGGTTGTGGTAGAAATCGTCCATGGTGACTTTTAAATGTAAAATCAGGAAATATCTTCCCTATCTCACTAATTGTTTCCCAACCTTGCCCTTGAGAAATGTGATTAATATAAGTTATCTCATATTGCAAGGGAACTATTTTATCAAGATTATGCTCTTGCAAGAATGATTCAAAAACTGAGAAGCGATTTTGGAACATTTCAATAACCTTATGATAGCGTGGGTATTCATCATTAGGACGAACCTTTCTCCAGTTGTGCAGAAAACGATCTCTTTGCACCTGGATAATTCCATTCTCATTGAAATGTATAAACCAAATCCTAGGAAGAGGTGGCACGTCAGTTAGCTCAAATTTCACTTGATGATTGCCCTCAAACGGTTCAATAATCGGAGCCAAGGGGGGAACCTCTCTACTATAAGGATATTGGGGTTTAAACTTTTCCCAAAGTAGGCCAAGATGAGGAGCAAGTAAGCCTATTATAGGTTTAAAAAGAATGCCACAAACAACTTCTATTACAGGAGGGTTTAGGTAATTGATTATGCTAGTCTCAATAGTTTTCATTTGCAGTAATCCAAAATCAAAACATCTAACTTTCCATTAATTTAGTTAGTTAAAATTATATTCTTTATACCATTAACGATTATATTAATTGTGAAAATCTGAAAATTGTCAAGGATTTTTTAAGAAGAGACGGGAAAATCCCAGCCCCTTCTGCTACCACAGCAAGCCAAAAAAATCTTACTCACCTACAAACAATCATTGCCTAAAACACGGGTATGTTTGATAACCACGCTTCAATCTTCTTCAAAGGTAGGGGTCAGCAATGGCTTCTGCCTTTTTGTTATGGAAAAATTTGACTTTCATCCTCAGATTTTGCTAAAAGTCAGTAATTAAAAGACATCTCTGAGGCACCTATGAACCAAAACCACATTACAAAGATCGCCAAAGAGCTAAAGCTCAAAGAGAACCAAGTTTCAGCAACCTCCCAGCTTCTTGAAGAAGATGCCACCATTCCTTTTATCGCACGGTACAGTAAAGCGGGACGTCCATTTGTAAATAAATAACTTCAAAAAAATTACTTGGCATACTATCTCAATGGTAAATCGTAATGCACATTCCGAAGAATTGCCCGGTGTAAAAGACTGTTTGTAAGTTGTCTATTCA
>Ga0315293_10007074_pt1 | contig 10439 bp, 12 predicted proteins | sample YL17G13_20_MG_FD_203071 | JGI IMG/M metagenome (GOLD analysis project Ga0315293, IMG submission 203071) | Sediment microbial communities from Yellowstone Lake, YNP, Wyoming, USA - YL17G13_20 | ecosystem: Environmental > Aquatic > Freshwater > Lake > Sediment | place: USA: Wyoming | collected... | reverse complement strand
CAAAAGCATCAATGGGATGACAAAAAGCAGAATCAAAACCCATACCTGCTCGCACAGTCTTAATACCATATCGGTCGCGAATTTCGGCCACATTCCATCGATTCGTCGTTATGTAGAGACCATAATTCCTTATTCCCATACGATGGAGCCATAAGTGACCATAGCGTCCAATAATATCATCGGTATTATAGTGAATTAAAGCGCAGCCCTGCTGGCGTATCCAGGATAGAGTCCACGGATAGATCCATTCTCCTTTCTCGATCCAAGCCACATCGTATCGCGTCTGCTGAAATAAGGCGCGGAGCCGCAGATTCATCCGGCGGACGGAGCGATGCACGTATGTTCGCTGTACGATCGAACGCAAGAGCCGCGGTCCGGGTGGCAGCCAATGAGTTGTGTCGAGATAATCAACCTCCAGTCCTAATGTTCGCAATCCTTCAAGTCGGCTGAGACTTGTGCTTCCCTGCCATATTGGTCCAACGAAAAGTATGCGTGAAAATGAATGAGATAACATCATCTATGAACTCCACTCTTGCGGAGAAGGACTAACAGATCGCTGCACAGGGACACGTCCTAGAATGGTATTGTGAAAAGAAGTAAAAACATCTTGCAGTTTGCTCAGCACAGCAAAATAAATGTAGTATTTGGGAACGTAAGACAGTGCAAAATAGAACATATAATTGAGAGTGAATCCCCACACCGAAGGGGCTTGGATCACAAGAAAGACCAACATCGCCGCCCATTCTCGCCTTTGCCCCTTCACCCAACAAATGGCGACAGCCGCGCCAAAAATGATCCCGGACAGGCCATACATGAGCGGTATGCCTACCCAGCCAAAACGGCGGTAGCCTTCACCTACTGACGGAATATAGAAGTAAGTGCGTTTCGTACCCTCTCCAACGCCATAGATTGCCGCAATAAGATTGCCGTCCGCGATCTCCGGGCGGTTAGGAGCAATGACCGCCGGAATATAGATGTAGAGCAGTGCGTCCAGGTTTTCAAGTCCAGCATATGGAATAACGTCGGGTGTCATAACCATCACGCGATCTGCCGTTATAGCGGAAATAGCATAGATGAATGCCTCGTTAGCATATTTCTTCCCCCCTTCCACCGCAGCTTTTAAATCCACCCTGGCTTGGGAAAATGCCAAAATGCGCTTAAGAAAACCTTCCTCGTATTGTGATCCGGCGGTGTAGCTGCGATAAAAATCTACAACCCCTGCGAGAGGTATCAGGATGAATGCCGATAGACCCAGGGCAAGAAGTGCTTTTCTCACCGAAAGGCCTGCCCATACCGCGCCGATAACCAGCATCAGCATGGAAGTTAGAAGAGGTCCTCGGCTTCCTTCCAGGGTCTGAAATCCAGCATAAGCCACATACGCAAAAGCAGCCAGAGCAATCCATCGTCTGCGTCGCTTAACCGCCAAGAATCCTAAAAAGAAAAAGACAATAATTTGAGCATGCCAGAAACTGGAGATAAGGGTTTGCGTGAGGGTACTAGCGTCTGTGTTTAAGCCACCAATCCGGCGCGACCCGCCGCTCACATAGCCATAGAACAGGATCAACACGCTGATCATTAGTAATAATCCTGTGTACCCTTCCCATTTAGAGCCGGCCGGTGATGCGTTTGGTCTCGCGTCCTTGCCCTTGCTCAAACGATATGCTGCTGCCCGAAATACTTTGGGGTAAACGAGTGCATAGGTTGTCAAGCCAAGAACAGCTCCCCACTGCGCCAGAACCATGCCCTCCTCGATGAAAGCCTCAGAGTGAAGAATATACCGCTGAGCCAGGGGGCCTATTGAGTAGCCCAAGGCATGGTAAAAATAGAGAAAGATGGAGGGCCCAATCAAAAGACCGGGCGTATGTTTCCGATCAAGGTAGACGTAGAGTAGAGAAAAGCCGAGAACCGCGATGGCGCCACCTTCCAGTGGCATGTTCAGGACAGTTAGAAGAATCCCCAGGCTTAACCCAGCTGTGGCGATAAAGAGAGCCAAGTTCAAAAGGGATGCCTTCTTCGGGCTGCTCATTAGGATTTAATCCTTCGTAAAACTGAGCGGATCGCTGGTATCATTAGCGGCAACCAAGGACGACCTGCATGCCGTGCTTCCCTCGCCAAGATCAGGCCCGGCTCCACCATGTGCCAGTATTCGTATAGCCAGGCATAGTGCCGGTCAATCTGAGCGGGAGACATCTGGCGAATCGGCGCGACTCGTTCAGGCTTATTCTGCACAGTGCTGAGCAACTCGACCACGCGCTGCTCCAGTCGGTGATGCTGCTGAATCTCAGCCAGTCCAGCCGCGGCAATCATCGCGCATTCTTCCGGATGCGCCAGATAATACGCGACCTTATCAAACAGTTCCTTTTCATCGGCAAACGCGGCATAGTGTTTACCTTCCTCAAACAACAATTCCTGTCCGTTGTTCACGCGGCGAGTGAGCAACATGGCTCCACAAGACATCGCCTCGAAAGTCCGAAAGTTCAGATCATCAGCGAGGGGCAGATTGAGCACGATCTTGGCGCGAGAATAAATCGAAGGTATCTCCTTCTGAAAATAGAAACGCTGCTCATTCATTTTGTAGAGCTCATAAAGCCGTGCAATCAGCGCAGCGCGTTCTGTCCAGGGATGCAATTGACCAATGAAAGCGACATCCAGATCACGCTCTTTCCCCTGAGGTTGAAAGATCTCAAGATCGCAGGCATATGGCTGCCAATGCACATAACTATCAGGATGGCCACTGAAATAACGGAGATAGTTGCGATGATACAGAAAGACATGATCGAAAAAGAGGGCTTGATTCTGCCGTGCTTCTAACCCCATATGGGTATCACACAGAATACAAGCCGTCGGAAAGGGCGCATGTTCCAGCCCGTGCGGGATTAGTCCATTCGGTTCGATGTACAAGAATAAATCCGGCTCAAATCCCGCCAGACGGATGAAAACATCTAAATTGCTTTCGGGTGCAAAGCCAGCCTCCGCCCGGCAGCCTCGCAGGGGATCATCAATCGAGGCAGGAACGGAAAAGCGAAAAACTTTGTGCCCAAGTCGTTGTATTACTGATAGGTAATGCTGGCTTTGCGTCATGTCGTGGCCAGATAAAGACGAGAACAGGATATTCATATCTCGGAGTTCACTTGTGCCATCTGCCAGTACGAAATGTTATACCAATCTGGAGTGTACTTGGGGTTGCCTAACCAATTTCCTAAACTTCTCAAAACAATGTCATCTGCATCTCTCCAAATTGAAAGCCCCTCTCGAACCCGATCCCAGCGCCAGTGTTTTACGCAGATAAGCATTTCTCGCATCAGCAACTTCCGTCTCCGCCCAGGATACGCCTTAACTAGATCATTGATAAATAGCGGAAGAATATCTTGATAGCGCAAAAGGTTCGCTGAGTGAATCCTCATGATCCAGAACAAGACTTGCCAATGGACAAATGCATAAAAACGGGTCGGATCTTTTGGCATAAGCTCAATCAGCGGCTCATCGATGTAAGCCACGTCGTATGCACGCGCGATACGCAACCACATATCAACATCACTAAAGTTACCAAATTGAGGGTCAAACCAGCATAGCTTTCTGTAGACCTCGCTTCGCGCCATGACCGTTCCGAACACGCACGAGTCCCAACGAGACAAAAGGCGCTTTCCCAACACTCTACCATCAATCAGAGGCGGGTAGTCTTCTTGATAGACAACATCCCTTCCATCGCTTCTGAGCATACGGTAGGCATTAAAAACAAAGCCGGCTGTTGGATAAGAATCTAAGGCTTCTTTCCACTTGGCGATAAGATCTCGTCGGTACAAATCACCGTCATGGAGATTGGCTATATACTTGCCAGACGCGGCTTGAAGTGAAATGTTGAGGTTTCCCGGCATCCCCATCTTTTCCTTATTGCGCCAAAACCCGATGCGAGAATCACGCCGGGCGTACTCTCGGCAAATCTCTTCCGTGTTATCCGTCGAGCAGTCATCGCTGATGAGAAGCTCATAGTCGGCGAAAGACTGCGCCAAGATGCTTTCCAATGTTGCCGGCAGCAACTGGCCACGGTTGTAGGTTAAAAGACAAATGCTAACGGGAGGAACAGCTTTCATCCTGCAACCCGAGCAAGATACAAACTCTGCCAACCAAAAATACCGGGCCAATGCTTGACCACAAAATGGTTCAATGCCTTCACCAAGCGTACAGGAAGAATATTACGCGCTTTCCACAAAGGAAACGCCCCCTCCGATTGCACCTTTACCAGCTTGTAGCCATTCGCTTCCAACAACTTAGCCCCTGTTGCAAATGTATAGAAACGGACATGGGTTTCGTCCATGATGCCGCCATCGGTATATTCAAATCTGCCAAATAGAAAACGCAGCCTATTGTAGTAGACAAGGACATTGGGCAGCGCAACAGCAATCATTCCATTCGGAGCAAGTACTGCCTTGGCATCCCGAAGTAAATTCTCCGGATGTACAAGATGCTCCAGTATATGCGACATTAACACACAATCGAAATAATCATCTATTGCTTTGGGGATACCTTGGTCCAAATCGGCTAAATAAACCTTGCCGCAATGAACAGAAGCAACCAATTGCTCCGATGGGCTAATCGTTATGCCCGTAACTGACCACCCTTGAGCCTTGAGAATCCGCGCATTATCTCCAGCCCCACATCCGCAATCAAGCAGGCGTCGTCCGCTTTTGGGGAGCAGTCCCAGCAAAGGAAGATTTCCTGAATTCTTGTAAAGCTTTTCAATGCATTTTGTGGTCATGTTATATCGTTATGGGTCATAGTATGGATGCTGGTTGCTGAGCATACCTTACCGATGGGGAATTTTGGAATTTCCGGGACACGTTTTCATTAATCTTAAATAAAAACATCTTCCTTACGCAAAGGCGCTAAGACCGCAAGTTCAGTCCTTATGGATCTTGGGGAGAGGCTCAAGTAGCTCAGATATCCTTCTGTGAGCTTAATAAATCTTTCTCGGCCGTCCCCTCGGCCGCGCCGTCAGGCTCCGATCGAGCAAAATCTCGAGCGTTCGCACGAACTCTTTATTTCCGCATGGGCGGCCCGTCCGCATGTTCCGGCGGATATCCTCGACGAGCTCGACGTCGCTCGCGGCGCTCAAGTAGGCTTTCCAGTCTCCCGCCCCGCGCACGATAGAACAGCCGTCCTGGAGCACGGGATCGCTCGCGACAAGTGCATGTCCCCGCGCGCTCGACCAGGGATAGGCCGTCGCGTCAGCAACCAGGCCCCAGCGCACGGGGTTCGTCTCGTCATAGCGGATGGCCTCAAGGGCGTGGCGGTCGTCGAGGATGCTCGAATAGAAACGCCCCTGCCAGAGGTGGCCGTGGCGCCCCTTTTTGTGGTTGAAATACTGCGAATAGCGCATGTGGAGGGTGTTCAGGGCTTTGGCGAGAGAATCGGCGTCCCTGGGGACGCAGACGAAATGGACGTGGTCGCTCATCAGGCAATAGGCCCAGATGGAGAGGCCGAACTTGGCCGCGCATTCGGCGAGCATTTCGAGGTAGCGGCGGTAGTCGGCGTCCTCCTCAAAGACCGTCTGCCGATAGTTACCGCGTTGGAGGACATAGTGGGGATATCCGGCGGCGACGGCGCGGGCGATGCGGCACATTGAAGTCGATGTTGAGTGTTCAGCTCAGGTTTTCGGGGTTCATCTCCTTGGGGGGTTTGGGGGCCGCGAGAGAACCGGCCCACTGCGTGCCCTCCAGGACAAGGGCGTTCCAGCCGAAGCCGAACCCGAAGGCCAAGCAGAAGAGCTTGAAATAATGCTCGAAACCCTGGCCGGAGGCGACGTACTCCAGTTGAGGAAAGATCGCCAGGGTGACGATGGTCCCGAAGATGAGCGAAGCCAGGGCCGAGTAGAGGTAGCGTCTGCTGAACCGCCCGGCCTTCCCTTCCCGGAGCTTGCGGAGCCAGGGGAGAAGCGAGCGGGCGAGGATGCCGAGGAAAATGCCGACGAGCTTCAGGATGGTTTCGAGAGACATCGGGCACGCCTCGATTCAGGCGGAAGGCAGGCTACCGCCGGTGGAGAGGAAAAGGCGGCAGTCCCATCGCCAAAGAATTGGATGAACCGATTTTATGAAGCCGGGAGGGGCTTGTCAAGAAATATATTGGGGACAGCGCGTTGTTCGTCGACGTCAAGCTGGGGAAGGTAGGGGAACGTACCTGACCCCGCCTCCGATCTTGGATGTATCTTTAGTGATGATCATACCCTCGGTGAACGCAGCCAGCTCGCTGGTCAGGCCTTTTTGTTCGACCTGGATGGATTACTATTAAGCTGCGTCGGGTCAGGGAAGGGGGTCAGGTATTAACAGGAACGGGGGATCGGGAATCAGGGAATTTTTTCGGCGGCTTGAGAAAGGCGGGCATCGTTAGTGAGCAGATCGGCCTTCTCGCGCCTTGCCAGCGCGATATAGGCGGCATCGTAGGCCGTCAAACCCGTTTGAGCCGCAATCCTCAGAATCTCGGGCCCATCCGCCCCCATGTCGGCGACCTCGAGCCCCAGGGCCTGGAATCCCCGATAAGCCTGCAGGGCCGTCGCGATCTCCAAACGGCCTCTCCGGGAAGCGATCAACAAGCCGTTGAGGACCTCGAACCCCAGGAGCGAAGGGACGACCATCCGGATCTCTCCCCGGACATAAGTCTCCAGCAAGGCCAGGGCCTTGCCGCCGCGCTCTTCGTCCGGAAGGAACCAGCGCAAGACGACGGAAGCGTCAACAACGACCGTCTTCACGGCCGTCTCCGCAGTTGGTCGCGGGCTTCCTCGATCACCGAGTCCGCGTCGACGGCGGCCTGGCCGTAGGCGGCCCGGGCCTCCATGATCTGCCGGAGCCCGTCGGCCTTCCTCGACCCCTGGTAAGCCGCAAAGGGCACGAGGACGGCGACCGGTTTTCCGCGCCGGGTCAGGATGACGTCGCGATTGGCCGACTCGGCCGCGCGCAAGATCCGGCTGAGGTTTTTCTTCCCTTCGGCGATACTGACGGAATGTTCGGAACCGGAGTCATTCATGATCACACCATAAGTCTTTTTTATATGACCATTATAGATGGTCATGCAAATAAGTCAAGGGGAATATTTCTTGACAAGCGATTCTTTTGTAGCTATATTTGAGTTGCAATTGTAGTCACAGAGGAATACGACATGCGTTTCGTCAATGTGCGGGAACTTAAAAGCAAAACGTCGGAAATACTCCGGGCGGCGGCAGGAGAGGACATCATCGTCACCAATCACGGAAAACCCGTTGCCGTCGTTGCTGGAATAGATGGGCGGGATTTTGAAAAAATCGGTTTTCGCAGCTGCGCGAGTCGGGTCCGCGAGACTCACGCCCCCTACCGAATGGAGGCGGTAGATTATGAGAAGCCGGAAGCGGGCATGCCGGTGCCGGCCCCGGCTGGAAAATCGGCCTGGAATCCGTTGAAAGCCGTATTCTGGGACTATCCGGAACTGACGGACGAGGCGACGCTGGGCCTAAGGATCCAGGAGGCCCGGGATTCACCCATTCAAGACGTCTTCCGCTGGTATTTAGCCCGTTTTTTGGAAAGAGGCCGGGTTGTGGATGCGTTGCGTTTTTTCCGGCTGGATGAGATCCGGCGGATCATGCCATCGCTGAGGATCTCTTCTCGCGCCGTCGCCAAATGGACAAGGATCTTGGAATACTATGGAAATCCTTAAAGAATTTTTCCCGGGCTATGCTTCCCCGGCTCAAAAATCCGTCCTGGCAGCCTTGAGCCGCGGCCCGGGATATCGATGGTGTCTGCCGCCACGCGCTGATCCCGTACCCTCGACTTCTGAAGCCCGTCGATTGGACAGAATTCGGGCGGGTTTTCGAAGATCTGGGAGATTGGCTCACGAGGCATGAGGTCAGGACCCCTCCCCTTGCGCATATCGGTCGCGGCGCGGTCAAGAAGCCCGCCTTGCGAACGCGATCAGGAACCGGTTTTTAGCCTGATATTTCCCTTTTTAACATAGTCTAAGAAAAGCGCCAGGATCGAGAAACAAAAAAGGCCCAGGAATCCGGCGATGAGGACGTTCACCTTCTTCCTTGGAGATACAGGGGACGGCGATACCGTCGGTTCCTTCACCAGCTGGGCGTAGTCGATGCGCTGCGATTTTTCGTTGAGGAGCTCTATGTCGCTCCGTAACGCTACGATCGTTTGGTTAATTTTGTCAATCTGGGTTTTAAAGCCCTTGATGACCTGCTCCTTCTCGCGCACGGAAAGCCGGAGATCTTCTTGCGTATTCTTTTCTGTGCTAAAGTTCTCTTCCAGGGTATTGTAATAACGGAAGTTCTGTTGGATCTCGTTAGAATAAAGGAGGAGCCCCAGGGTTTCGACACCTCCCTGCTTCTCGGCCAGCGTCGTCTTTTTCTCCTTCTCGATGTCGTCGATGCGCGCCTTGACGCCTTTCATCTCCTCGACAAGACTGCGCGAACGTTCCTCCGAGATCTTCAGTTTGTTTCCGGCAGCGATAATCTCCTGCCGGGTTATCTCGATCTCGATGTTCAGGGATTGGATGTCGAGGCTCTTGGCCGCTATGTCGTTTTCTCTGGCCACGATCTCCGTGGAAATGCTGCTTTTCATTTCGATATCGATTTTCGTGTCGAGATCGCTCTTGATGTGCTGGAAAAGGGTGTTGAGGATCGCCCGGGCTTTATCCGTTTCTCCCGTTTGCAGGCTCACCCGCACAAGTTTGGTGTCCCGCAGGTTTTCCGCCTTTACCTTGGGGAACTTCCTTGGGTCCAGATTCAGTTCGGCGCTGATCAGGCGAATGTAGAATCCCTGATTGATCTGGCCCACAAGCTGTTTGGGGTCCATGCCAACGACCTCCGTGAATGTCCCCGGCGCGGACTGGACAAAATACCTACCCGGCTGAATAATGGCGTCGATCTCCCACTTGGGCGGGATCACGAAGCTTACGATGCCGGCGACGAGGGCCAGAAAAATCGTGGGAACGATGATGAGTCCCCGTCGTTTCCAGAGAACATTGAAATATTCGATCAATTCCACTTCATTTTCGAACTGTTCCATGAGAACCTCATTGATGGTTTCGGCACCAACCCATGCACATAATGGTCCCCGGCCGTTCGCTTGTCAAGGAAAGAAACAGGACCCCCTCTTATATGGCCAGGGCGTCCAGCCAATTGATATTCATAGCCCCCTGCCCTGATTATTTAATATGTCAAGTTAAATATCAAGCCCAGTTAAGGATTTCATTAATCGATCGGCAATTTCGAAAAAAGATAGCGGAAGCCGACGACAAAATCCACTTCCGCCTTGGATTTCGTCCTCCAGAATTTTAACGCTGTGTCCCTCTTCATGAGCTCGGAAAAAACGAAAGTCTCATAAAGATCGGCTTTATCCCCCCGCGCGGCGAGCGGAGTTCGTTCATGGCATTCTCATCCCTTCTTTGTACCAGTTTATGGTTTTATTCAATCCTTCATCGAATCCCAGGAACGGACGGTACTTGAGGACGCGCTCCGCGGCCGAGATGTCGGCGAAGGAATGCTTAATATCGCCGGGGCGAGGATCGATGTGGACGGGCCGGACGGACGTTCCCAGGTTCCGATTGATCTTCTTAACCAGGTCGTTCACCGTGACCCGGTCGGCGCAGGCGATGTTGAAGACACCGCCCGATGCCCCCGGCGCCGTGCAGGCCAGGAGATTCGCCTCGACGACGTTGGCGACGTAGGTGAAGTCCCGCGACTGCTTTCCGTCGCCGAAGATCGTCGGCGGTTCACCCCGGAGGATCTTGGTGATGAACAGCGGAACGACCGCCGCGTACTGCAAGAAAGGGTCCTGCCGCGGCCCGAAGACGTTGAAGTACCGAAGGGACACCGTCTCCAGGCCATAGGTCAGGGTGAAGACCTGGAGGTACTTCTCGCCCGCGAACTTGCTCACGGCATAGGGCGAGAGGGGCTTGCCCTCCACCCCCTCGCGCTTCGGCAGGTTCGGTTCATCGCCGTAGCAGGCCGACGAAGAGGCGAAAACGAGGCGTTTGACATTGGCCTCGACCGCCGCCCGGAGGACGTTCAGGGTCCCCCGGACGTTAATGGCGTCGGTGGTGAAGGGATCGGCCACGGACCGCGGGACCGACGGCAGGGCGGCCTGGTGAAGGACGTAGTCCATCCCTTCGACCGCGCGCTCGCAGGCCGGCATGTCCCGGATGTCGCCCTCGACGAGTTCGATCCGGTCCTGGAAAGGCGCGAGGTTCTCGCTCCTGCCGGTCAGGAAGTTGTCCAGGACGCGGACCTTAAGCCCGCGCCTCAACAGCTCTTCAACCAGGTGCGAGCCGATGAAGCCCGCCCCGCCCGTCACCAAATAAGATGTCATGCAATTCCGATGATTCCGGCAAGCTTCAAGATCCAAAAGCCATCAACGGGATTATTCTAAAGGGCGAAGGACTGAACAGTCAAGAGGAATCAGGGCGCCAAG
>Ga0315293_10007071_pt1 | contig 10442 bp, 18 predicted proteins | sample YL17G13_20_MG_FD_203071 | JGI IMG/M metagenome (GOLD analysis project Ga0315293, IMG submission 203071) | Sediment microbial communities from Yellowstone Lake, YNP, Wyoming, USA - YL17G13_20 | ecosystem: Environmental > Aquatic > Freshwater > Lake > Sediment | place: USA: Wyoming | collected... | reverse complement strand
TAGACATGTCACTGCACGAGTACAGGGGGAACCATGAACAGACTTGATAGAGTACTCCAAGAAGGAAGTGCGGTCCGCATAATTCTGATCCTGATGTGTTTTGTCGCTGTACCCTCCTACAAGTACCTCGGGGGATGGATGTCGCTGGTTATTGTGTTGATCTGGTCTCTTGTGTTGTTGTACCTGGGAAATGAACTGAAACGCGCCGTCAGCCATTATTTTCGAAAGAAAAGAGCCAACGGTATTGATCTTATCGATTCAGACGAGAGCATGTGAGGAACAAGGAAATGTCTAACTCCGCATGCAGCTGACGGCCGCTGCCGTCACGCCGCCTGCGGAGCACGCGGCGCGCCGGCCCGCCGGACGGCGGACGCGGCCGCAGCTGATGCCGACGTTATGTCGACTTATTCTAGGGGATGATCGTATGCGCGGCTTTATCTTGATAACTGTGATCATGGCCATTGTTCTTTCGGAATCGGCGCCCGCCGAAGTAGTGGAAGTGCCGCTGCCTGATTTACAGGGCCGGTATTTCACCGAAGATACAGTAACGAGATACGCGTCGTTTCAAATGGATGCGGCTCCTCTCTCCATAGCAGGGGTATCCATTCGTATTTCGGGCACGCATATTGTCGGTGAGATCATGTGTGAGGCAGAGGCGGGATTCATGGTCCCGCAACCGTATTCGGTGGCCTTTCGGGCGAGCATGCCGGATGCGGTGAACGGGGATTTGTGGACGGCCTCACAAATATCGCCATTGGCTTCAGGGGACTTCGAGATCACAATACCCTTCGGGCAGATCTATGGCTGGTACGTTACGTGGGATTTCCTGTTGGCCGGATATGGAGAGGTTCGACTCGATGGCCCGGGCGCGGGATTTATTCTCACTTGCTCGCCTACAATCTGGCCCGATGCGACGGTGACGGAAGCCGTTCTATTGGTCGATGGAGAATTTCCGGTTGCGACGAAGGGTAGCAGTTGGGGGAGCATTAAGGCGCTGTTTCGTTGATAGGGCGCGACCTAACTCCGCATGCAGCTGACGGCCGCTGCTGTCACGCCGCCTGCGGAGCACGCGGCGCGCCGGCCCGCCGGGGAGGCGGGCGCGGCCGCAGCTGACGCCGGCGTTATATTGATCAGAAGAGGGGATTATGATCCGGCCCATCGATGCTGGCCCATTAAGAGGGCAATCACGCAGAGGTAAGCGAGTCAAACTCATATTTGGCTGGAGGATATAAGACATGAAGCTGAATGGCATTGTATTGCTTGTGACCATAGTTTCTTGTGTCGCTGCATTAGCGCTCCCGTGGCCAGCCACATCTCAAACAATTTGGGTAGTCACAAGAGTTGAGACGCACGCTGATACAATTACTGTGCGTGTATCGCCACCGTCGGTTCCTATCTGTGGACAAAGGGAAGAATGTGGCTTTGCCGAATTCCATTCTCTATATGTTACACCTTGCCCGCTAAATAAGACTTGCTCAGGAGATACTTATAGCGAGCTTCTAATGTGTAGCACTGCATACACAACACTTCCATTCCTCGCTGGCATTTCCTATATGATATGGGGGGATTATCAATATATGGGATATTTTACCGATTTTCACGAGCCATGCAATCAATCGTGTAGAATCACCGGTAATATTGAACAATCAGTATTCCCTGATGATTATGTGGCGACGTCTAAAAGTACTTGGGGATCTATTAAATCCCTGTATTCCTCACAATGATTCAATGATTCTTTGGAAAGCCTGTGGTGATTCGGCCAAAATTGATGGGAGAGCAAGTTGCGAGAGAAGGAAAAGAGAAGATATGACGTTCTGATCTTTGTAGGTCTAACTCCGCGTGAACTTGGCGGTCGGCCCTAATGGGCCGATAAAATAGATGTTCTTCAGCGGGCCGCCCGCAGGTTACGCATTCGTTAGGCGTCTGTTGAATGTTAATGAACAAGATTATGAGAACCAAACTCGCTCTGATCTCTCTTGTGTTCCTATCTTCTCAGGCGATCCTTGCGCAAGAAAAGCCAACTATCCCCTCTGTTGACCGCATCCGCCTGGCGGAAGCGTTTAGAATTGGCGAGACTCTAGGGAATCGGATATGGAAAGGGTGGGATACGGCGCCGTTCGCTGTACTTCTTGTCACATCCGAATATGAGTTCCTGATACGCCACTCCAGACCTTCTGAAGATTTTGCCCTGCTTGGTTACGACCCACTTTTAAAGGGTAATGTCTATTTCCGCAAGCGAACTTTCCCACCGAATGTTTCGGCGGCATTCCCCGCCGTCGGTGAAATTTCAACCATTGTCATCGGTAAAGCAGAGAATACATCGAGCAAGACTTCCACGCCTTGGGTATTGACAGTGCTGCATGAGCACTTTCATCAATTGCAGAACTCACAACCGAACTACTATCAGGATGTCAACCGGTTGAATTTGTCACGCGGCGATCGAACAGGGATGTGGATGCTGAATTTCCCTTTCCCTTATACCTCGCCCGAAGTAAATCACCAATTTGTCGTCATGAGCAGGTTACTTGTGGAAGCCTTGCAAGCTAAGCGCAAGTCCGATTTCTCTGCCAGCTTTGCAGCGTACTTCAATGCACGACAACAGCTTGAAGAGATGCTCAGCCCCGATGACTATAGGTATTTTTCGTTCCAAGTGTGGCAGGAGGGCATAGCAAGATATACGGAATACCGCCTTGCTAAATTGGCGGCCAAGAAATTTGAACCGAGCAAAGAGTTCCGAGCATTGAAGGATTACGAACCGTTCGAGGGGGTTGCCGCGGAGATAAGGAGTGACGTTGTAGAAGAGCTGTCCACACTCCGACTTGACGAGTGCCAGCGTGTTGCGTTCTACCCTTTAGGAGCGGGCGAGGGATTTCTGCTTGACAGAATAAGTCCGAAATGGCGAAGTCGTTACTTTGTAGATAAGTTTTATGTCGAAAAATATTTTGACGCGACACATTGACAATGAACGACGCCTAACAGCAGGATGAAGGCGGACGCGGCCAGCATCGCATGGATTTGAGGGTCTATGCTCGTCTCAACATTTGTTGGGTTGTGAAAGCCGGTGCTGAAAAAAGGCCATGCCGCGTACCCTGCACGTTAGACGTTTCCCTGCTGGAGAGCGACAATGTCCAAGAATAATTCATTTGAAGTCGTGAGCCGAAACTACTTTCTGGATACGAGTGCTATTGTCAAGCTGTTGTGTACCGAGGCAGGATCTGAGAAGCTGAAAGCTCTCAAGAACTATCCTGGATCAAACTTTTGCACATCGTGGGTGTTGCTTTCAGAGGCCTTCGGCGTGCTCAAACGAAAGTGGATGCAGCGCGAGCTATCTGATGCCCAGTACGAGGAAAGAGTTCGACTCCTCTTCCTCTATATCAGCATGGGTTATCTTGACCCTGTTGATGTCGTCGTGGCAGATGGCCACCCTCAACTCGTGACCTATGAGTTTGATATTTCCAGTATCCGCGCTGATCATCCAGGCTTGGATGCTGCTGATGCCCTGCAGTTCAAAGCGATTCAGCAGGGCCTGCTCAAGTATCTAGCGGGAGAAAGTCGCCCTCGCCTTGTAAGCGCGGATGTAGAGCTGCTCAAGGCGGCAGAGGTGGAGGGGATTCCTGTTGTTTCAGTATGCAATGATGCATAGACGTCTAACTCTGCATACAGCTGACGGCCGCTGCCGTCACGTCGCCTGCAGAGCACGCGGCGCGCCGGCCCACCAAGGAGGCGGACGCGGCCGCAGCTGATGCCGACGTTAGACAGGTTCCGCATTGATAGGAGGAGGATTCATGGAAATGCAGAATGCCTCTGCTCGCAAAGAAGTAGATCTTGGTTCCATTCTTTCGATGATCGGCGTTCTTGCAGTCCTATTTGTTTCCTTTTCTGCGGGGATTAGGTATTTGCACCATACGGAAGGCCTGCTCATCGGGCCTCGTGACGTTGCGCTGATGATCGCCGGCGGCTTCGTGCTGCTTATTGGCAGGGTGCTGCATTCGCGAGCGAGAATGGGCCGTACCTTGTAAGGCCCCGCGATCTTTGTATGCATTGCGTGGGACTGTCTAACTCAGTGTGCAGCAGACGGCCGCCGCTTGTGCACTGGAGGTAGTTCAGACTTGAACCTGCGGCGGACCGCAGCTGACACTTGTGTAGAAATCTCGGGTTTTGGAGTCAGATGAATCATTTTCATGGTGAGAGGTGCAAGGCGTCTGATCTTGTGGCCGCCCTTGTCATTCTTGCTTCCTTGCTGATTGGTGCATGTGCAACAGTGCCCCGTGAAAATGATGGTGAAGTGGCATTGTCTCTTTGCGAGGGCCTCGGGCAGGTAGATGCTCAGAGAATAGCGGAGGATTGGCTAGCTCTGAAACTCGAGGGCCAGGTTTTTCACATTCTGGAGTGGAGGGCTCTGTACGATAGTGAGGAAATCGACAAAGAGGTCTTTGGAGCAGCAGGATGCATCCTTAGATGTAAACTGAGGCTCGATGCGTCTAGGGTAACGGGACGAAGAGACAGGAACTTCATTTTTCTATTTAAGGAGGGGAGCTTGGTTTCAGCGCAAGACGTAACTCCTGACATAACCCGATGGCATTAGTTGGGTGAGGGGAGATTTCTAACTCCGCATGCAGCTGACGGCCGCTGCCGTCACGCCGCCTGCGGAGCACGCGGCGCGCCGGCCCGCCGGGACGGCGAACGCGGCCGCAGCTGATGCCGGCGTTGGACATGCATAACCTTGCCCTTGACATATAGCCAGCATCTGGCTATAATCTAGCCAGGATGAAACATCGAATATTGCTAGCTCAACAGGCCGTCCGCGATCTTCGGAAACTGCGGGCTCATGACCAAGCGGTTGTGAAAACCGCAATTGAGGAGCATTTGCGGTACCAGCCGAAGCGGACGAGCAAGAGTCGTATCAAGCGGCTTCGTGGACTTGCGAAACCTCAATATCGACTCAGGATCGGCGATGTTCGAGTGTTCTATGATGTGGCGGGAGAGGAAGTGCACATTCTGGCCATAATTTGCAAGCCGGATGCGGAGCGACGGTTGGCCGAAGAAGGAGAGCAATCATGAAAAAGGTAGCCCTTTCGACAATCAAGGATGATTTGTCGCGCTTTCTGCGGCTTGCGGAAAAGGAGCAAGTCATCATCACACGCCACGGGAAACCTGCGGGCGTACTCATCGGATTTAAGTCGGAAGACGAGTGGTTTGAATACAGACTTGAGAATGATGCGCGATTCTTGAGGCGGATAGAAGCCGCGCGGCGAGGTATTCGGGCAGGCAAGGGCGTGCAGCTTGAAAAGGTGGGGACGTAAGTTCTGAGATGTCCAACTCTGCATGCAGCTGACGGCCGCTGCCGTCACGCCGCCTGCAGAGCACGCGGCGCGCCAAGCTGCTGAGGGAGCGGACGCCCTCGCAGGTGAAGCTGGCGTTAGATGCTCAGAGGTATGGTGAAAACGATGAAAGTCAAGCTCTGCATACTGGGCTTACTTGCAACATGTGCGGGAATACTTTTTGGCTGCATAACTGATGCTACCGGGCCGAGACACGGGCAGAAAGTCTGGGTTGCGATTGAGCCTATTCAATGCTTGGGCAATTTATGGGAGAGAGACTGGCTCGCGAAGCACGATCAGGACTACTCGGGGTATCCGCGAGCCCGCGAGGGGGAACTCGCGGTGATCAAAGCATACTTTGAAGGTAAGGGTATATCGGTGCATGCCCTGGCCAGCCGGCCGAAGTATGCTATTGTCTGCTGTGCATGCTCGTGTGGTCGGGGCGACACGCTGTATCTTCTGGTGAACGCTCGAGACGTCCTCTGGATGGAGGACATGGGCTTTCGGCGTGAAGCTCCGGGAAATTCGGGACCAATTACTTGGTACGATTGAGATTGTTGGAGCATCTAACTCCGCATGCAGCTGACGAGCGCTTTTGTTACGCCGCTTGCGGGGGCAAGCGGCGCGCCAACCCGCTGGAGCAGCGGACGCGCTCGCAGGTGAAGCTATCGTTAGGCGTGCAAGCGATGATCTACTTGAGGAGAAGGTACTGTGGAAAATACCAATGCACTGCAGCAGAACGTATCATTGCGAAGATTCATTCTTAGAGTATTGGCAAGTTGGATTCTTATGGTGGCTCTGGACCTGCTTCTCAATGCAGGCTTATTTGCCAAGCTTTGGCTCGAACCGAGTTCGTTTCTTTTGGCTCCTCAAGACCTGCTTCGCAGGCTGTACCTGGGTTACATCGCCTTTCTTGTGCAAGCCGTAGCGTATGTTTGGTTGACAGCGCGAATCGGAGTCAGAAATTGGAAGCAAGGGAGCTTGTTTGGGCTGATACTCGGGGCGATGCTGAGCATCGCCTCGGTACTGGGTTTGAGATCTGGAACTACCGCAAGCTGGACGATGCTATTGGTTGCCTGGTTGATTGATGGAACCGTCTTAGCGGCTGGGGCGTGTTTCGCGGCAGGTTTTGCTGCAGAGCGGGGCGAGAAGAGAGCATTGTTAAGTGCTTTTCTCTTCTTAATCGGTTCGGTCATTCTAATCATGATTCTTCAGAGCACTGGATTAGTTCCAGCACGGCGTATGAACTGACGCCTAACTCGCGGTGCACCTGACAGTCCGCTTCGCGGCCTGCAGGTGACCGATGCGTTAGCTTCACGAATGTTCTGGGGCTTGACAAAATCGCCGGTATGATATATTGTAATACTTGAGGTGATTGCATGAGCACGATAAAGGTAGCCATCACGATCCAGGACGACCTGCTCGACAGGTTGGATCGATTGGTCAAGGCGAGGGTATTCCCAAATCGCAGCAAAGCGGTGCAAGAAGCCGTGAAGGAAAAACTGGCACGGCTCGATCGCAACCGTCTCGCGCGGGAATGTGCAAAGCTCGATAAGAAGTTTGAGCGTTCAATGGCCGAGGAGGGCATTTCGCGGGAGCTTTCTGAATGGCCAGAATACTGAGAGGCGAGATCTATTGGGCGGATTTGGATCCGACGAAGGGGCGTGAGCAAGCCGGTGAGCGCCCCGTGCTGGTTCTCAGTCATGATATTTTCAATGAACGTTCAGGAACCGTCATCGCGATGGCGTTAACAAGCGCACCCCAGAAAGCGGGTTTTCCGCTGACACTCGAGCTTCCTGATTCATCTCTGCCGAAAAAGTCATGGGTCAAAATCAGCCAGATTCGCACGTTGTCAACTGAGCGGCTCGGGAAAAAAATCACGAAATTGTCCGATAAGGAGCTTGATCTCGTAATTGAGGGATTAAACGAGATCATCGGAAGCTAACTCCGCATGCAGCTGACGGCCGCTGCCGTCACGCCGCCTGCGGAGCACGCGGCGCGCCGACCCGCCGGGGCGGCGGACGCGCTCGCAGGTGAAGCCGACGTTAGACAGAAAGGGTGACAATGCTTGAGAGGCTCGCTGATATAGCAGGAATTGTTGGAGGATTGGCCGTAGTTTCTGCTGTGATCTTCGCTGTAATCCAGGTCCGTCAGTTCAAACAGCAAAGACGCGACTCCGCTGCCATCGAGCTCATGCGAATCCTGCAGGCTCCTCGATTCGTGGAGGCATTCTTGACATTGGGCCAGGTGCCGAAAGGGATCTCCGCCAAGAAGCTGCGTGACATGGGGCGGGACTACGAAGAGGCTGCGATGTCGATGGTCAATACCTACGAGACAGTCGGCTTGCTGGTCTTCCGAAATACAGTCTCTTTCCAAACGGTGCGCGAGGTGAGCGGAGGGATACTTGTGGCCCTCTGGGGGAAGCTTCATGTCTGGGCGTCTGATGTTAGACGAGAGCAGAACAGTGAGCGTTTCGCTGAGTGGTTTCAGTGGCTGGTTGAGCGTATCGGCGAGCAGGAAGCGAAGGCTCCCACAGAGCCTGCATACAAGCGATTCGCTGCCTGGCAGCCGCGGGGTTGAGGGGGAAGCCCCAGTATTAGATGGAACTGTCTAACTCTGCATGCAGCTGACGGCCGCTGCCGTCACGCCGCCTGCAGGGCACGCGGCGCGCCGGCCCGCCGGGGCGGGGGACACGGGCGCAGCTGATGCCGACGTTGGGCAGGCCACAGTGGGTATATGGAACCGATAGGAAGGAGAACCGTTATGAAGTACTTCCTTATCTTGCTGGCGGCTTCAACGCTTCTGGTCAATGGCGATGCGCAGGCGCAATCCCGGCACATTAATCTAACCGGATGCAACGTGTGGCCTAACGAACGTTCCGACCACGGGCCGGCGTTTGCCATTGACCACTCTACCGATACGTATACCTGGTGCACGCAGATGTATAACACACAAGTCGCGTGCATCGCCGTCGCATTTGAACAGTCTGCGGAAGTCACTCGCATTCGCGTTTGGAAGGACGATGACGGTACGGGATTTCCCACGCCCATGCCGAAAGACCTGACCATATTCGTCTCGAATGATGAGGGTCCGCTGGCACAAAGAACTTGGACGAGAGTATCAGGACTGATGGGCGGCTTCGGGGGTGCCGAGGTCTATCACGCGGATTCCATCAGCACCGATGGTTTTGTGTGGGGAGACATGCATGACAGTGTAAATGAAGGACACGGTTGGGGCTCACTAGTTTTTGATCCGATTCTGGCCACCGGTGTGTGTATACAGTTCGCGAACTCAGCGGGAGCGACGCTTCCGTATGTGCACTATAAACTCCACGAGCTTGAGGCATATGCAACCGGCGCCGAGTCGACTAAGATAACATCATGGGGGCTGATCAAGTCGTTGTATCGACGGTAGGCTGTCCAACTGTGCGTGCAGCTGACGGCAGCCGCGCGAATCGCGGTGAAAGATTGCAGGTGTGAAATGGCGGCGCGCCGCAGCTGATGCATACGTTAGGCGATGGTGCCTTTTCTTCGTGGGCACGTCGAACTCTTCATTCGGGAAGGAACTACTTGGGCGGGCTCCTATCAATTTGGGAAAGAGGTGTCTTGAGATGAGAAGACTCTGGCACGATATCCAAGCCCATAAACGGGCGGCGGTGTTGTTTCTCGTGTACTGGCTGGCGACCTTGGCGGTCGTCCCTATGACCTGGGCCGGGGGCATCCCTGGCCGGGTCGTGGTACTCCTCCTCACTACACCTCTGATCGCCGGCGCTCTTGTGGGACGGTGGCGGGCGTCGACGCCGGAACGCGCGGCTCGCTCGCGGGACCGGGTCTGGGGCGGCATGCTGGTCGGAGTGCTTAGCGCTGAAATTACGCTCTTGGTGATGAAGGGGGGGGTCGTTGACGAGGTGATCGGCTGGATACAGGGCCATAGATTCCGAGGGGGTGAGGTGCTGGAATTCTGCATTGCCAGTGGTGTTCTCGGGGCTTTTCTCGGCCTGGCTGGTGCGGTGCTCGCCATAATCCTGGACCGTGTTCGCCGCCGAGGCAGGCCGGCTCCGTCCACCTAGCGTCACGAGTTGAGTGCACAAGGCGCTGGGCGTCACGTTCATCAGGGAACTATCGTCGGCTAAGGCAAGCTCGAAACGCCTTACCATCAAATGGAGCCGACGCGCCAAACGGTCTGTGCCATCTTGTCGCTGCGGCGCGCGGCTCATTTGAAACGTTGGGCGTCTTTCTGGTCCAGATAGTGGGCAGGAAGGAGCTTCTGTTTAGATGAATGTAAGCGTTTTCCTGGGCTTGTTGGCAGTCGTTTGTGCTCTGGGGTCGGTTTACACTGGCGTACGGATGGCAAACGAGTTGCGAGCCCGGGGAATCCCGGCAAATCCGGCGCTTGTGCGCTGGATGATTTTTAAGTACATGGCGGAGTATCGACGCGTGACGCTAAAGGAAACGGGGAAGGTAGGACCTCTCTACCAGGCATGCGCAACTGTTTCAGCTTTGGCCGCCCTCTTCGCCATCGGTGCTATTCTCGCGAAAGTTCTGTGAGCATGCGGCCAGCGTTGGCAATTCGCCTAACTCGACATCCAGCTGACGGTCGCTGCCGTCACGCCGCCTGCGGAGCACGCGGCGCGCCGGCCCGTCGGGGCGGCGGACGCGGCCGCAGCTGATGCCGACGGTATGTCTACTGAAGGTGGTTGCAGCCTGTGAGTGGGGTGCCCAACACAGAACATGCTCTCCGGTCTTCCGACAATGATCGGCGCATGCCGCGTATAACCACGACGATGCGTCTCAGCTACCTGGCGATCGTCCTACCGTACGCCGCAGTTCTCCTTGGTCTTTACGTCCTTCGGAACGCCTGGGCTGCCATCCTCCTCTACCATGTGGGTATGGTGACCTTGCTCCGGCTCGGCGGGCAGGAGGGTCTCCTGAGAGCTGTTCGTCAAGGGTGGTCGGCGCCTGCGGCGGTGGTCATCGGGATCGTGTTTGCAAGCGGTGGTCTTCTACTGGCTCTGCTTTGGGGCACGATATCTCGTGAGCACGTGGATCTGGCGGAAACACTGACGAGCCTTCATCTGTCGGGGCTCTATTGGTGGGTGTTTGTGGCGTACTACGTCACAGT
>Ga0315293_10007069_pt1 | contig 10443 bp, 20 predicted proteins | sample YL17G13_20_MG_FD_203071 | JGI IMG/M metagenome (GOLD analysis project Ga0315293, IMG submission 203071) | Sediment microbial communities from Yellowstone Lake, YNP, Wyoming, USA - YL17G13_20 | ecosystem: Environmental > Aquatic > Freshwater > Lake > Sediment | place: USA: Wyoming | collected... | reverse complement strand
AACAAAAGCTCAGGCTGGTAACCGACGGCTCATCATATAGCGTGACGGTTCATCTTGTGGCGGGCGGGGCAGAGATAGACGAGTAAGGAGAGATCATGGCGATAATGGGCGAGCAGTTATTTTGTGGGTCGGTGACGGCGGGCATCGGGGGAACCGTTGCTGATATCTGCCAGGTGCCGGTGGGTAAACGGTGGATGGTCAAGAAATTGATTTTCCACTATGACAGCATCACCGATGCCGGGAACGTGACCGACGTGATCCTTCTTATCACCGATAGTTCCAACACCGAGCTCAAAAAGATTTTTTGGAAGGACACCGGGTTCATTGCGGCTTCCAGCGACACGGGATTTAAAACCGTCGACCTGGCCAAGAACATTGTCTTGAAGGATCAGCAAAAGCTCCGTCTCCATGTGGTGGGGTCGGGAATTTCGTATAGCGTGACGATTCACGCCGCAATCGGCGGGGCCGAGGAGGAGGTCTGATGGAAGGGTCGCTGATAAGCATTTCATTCGCGTCCGGTGCGGCTTCGGTCGGGGGAGTGGCCATAGGGACCAAGCTGCTCATGGACTTCTTGGGCCGGAGGAGAAACGGGAACGGCCGAGACACCGAATCGGTGCAGTCGATATCCGCCGAGATACAAAAGGCTATCGCGGACGTGAAGCGTGATACCAAAGACTCCAAGGATCTCCTGGTGAACATGTCCGGCGAGATCATCCGGCAGACAGCCTTCATGGAGATTCAGGTCTCCGAGTCAAAGGAACAAACCCGGCTCCTGGGAGAGATTGCGAGGAAGGGAAATGGATGAAGCTCGCAGAGATAGGTTCATGGAGGCGGTCACGGCCAAGGCACCGGACTTCAATCCGCTGTGTATACTCACCCACACCGTCCACGAGACCGGGTGGTTCAGCCGAGTAATCGGCATGAATAATTACTGGGGGATCACGACACCGAAAGGTTGGATGGGCAATGTCACGAGAGTTCCCACGGCCGAGATGTTCACGGATATAAAATCCGCCCAGGGCTTCATCAATCGGCGCATTGGCGACCTCATAGAGATAAGATTTGGCAGGGAGGGGGTCGAGCCGGTCATCAGAACAGAAGAATCGGGATCCTCCTGGTTCAATCCGTTTATTTCCGTTAGGTTATGGCGCAGGTTCGCTGACTGGGTCACGCCAGAAGAAGCGGTGCTGTTTTACGTGGGTCTTATCTCTCGGCTTTATCCGGCGGCCTATGAGCATCGGGATGATCCCGACCAGTTTTTCGAGGGACTTGTTTCCGGACAATTCAAGTGGGCGACTGATCCGGACTACGTGAACAAACTTAAAATGTTGTGCGGACGATTGAAGTACATCAAGTGAAGGGAGGTGATTGAGAATGAGAAAGTTGATTACGATCATGGTGGCGATGGTGGCTGTATCCTTACTGGTAGCTGGTGAGTGCCAGAAGAAAAGTGCGGCTTTCAACCGTGCTTTTTCTGCCGGCCAGGCTGGACAGGCTGGACAGTATGCACTGGCGGTCACGCTGGCCAAGACCAACGTGGGCAAGGGCAATGCCTTAAACGCTCAGGCCTACGAGCTGCTGAAGGCCAAGAATTTCAAGGAGGCTGAGGCTCTCTACAGGCAGTCCATCGCCGCGGACTCCGAACAATACTGGGCCTATAATTCGCTGGGAACGATCCTGGCGCTGAGGGAAGATTATGTCGGCGCTAAGGAGATGTTTCAGAAGTCCATCGAGGTGAACTCGAAGGCCACCGACAGCGGTGCGGAGAAACGGGTTAAGACCGCGACGGACAATCTAAACAGTATATAAACATGATTACCATGAGAGAAAAATCCGTGATGGCGCTGGCCGTGGTTCTAATCGCCATGTTTCTTGCGGGATTTTACTCCGGTAACAAGGCTGCGGCAGGCAGGGCAAAGGTCATCACCCTCTGTCTTGACCTGCCGCAATCTTCCTATTCGCCCAAGAGTTTCTCCAATGCCCAGGCGGACGCCGCGGTGGTCTACCCCTCAGATTATAAGCTCGCACTCTGTTTGCGACTTTGCGAACTGGGACGACGCGGGATGGAGATGGGAATCCAGGGACGGAACGTGGCCATTGAGAAGGATCATCCGATTTATTCCCAGGCCTACCAGGCCGCGAGGATTCTCGCGATCAGGCAACGGGACTTTGCCATGAGCAAGAGACTCCAGGAGGAGTTCTCGAAGTACAGGTTCCCATTTATTGCCTACGTCTGCCAGTGCTGGAAGCCTGTCGCCATGCCTTGGGAAAAATATTATTGGGACGCGAAGGCCAAGCATGGCGTGGGATATTTTTATTACCGCTATTCGGTGGATGAACTTGAACGGTTAATCTCAAAGCGTGAAGGAGGTGGACGATGAACGAAGTGGTGACGAATTTGGTGAAGTCTCTCGGCCAGAAGCTGGACGCCTACACCAGCCGGAAACTGATCGTGACCGTGGGAAGTCCGGCCACGATATTGACTTTGGTTCCCGATGCGGCGGATTCGCTGCCGGTTGCCATCGGCAAGTGCGTGGCTATGGTCTGCACGGCGGCGGTGGCGATCTACTATCTGCACGTCAACCACACTTTGGAGTTGGCTGCAAACTCCAGCCCGGTGGATCCCGCGCTGAATTAGTTAACAGCGACATAAAAAAAGGAGTGAAGATGAAGAAGTCAATCTTGGTGGCGGCTGCCGTCATGTGTATCGGCACCGCCGCGCTCGCTAACGATGTTCTAAATTACCTCGCGCCCCAGGGCGGAAGCGGGTGGGAGTTTTTACAGGTCAAGGGACCGGCGGCCACGTTCACGGTGAAGGCCGTCGCGTGGAAGCCGCTGGCACTTCGTGTTGGGTGTCTTGGCGGAACCGGTGTCAAGCCGTCGATCATCGCCGGCCCGTCGCTCGATCCGAAGAAGCTTTGTGGGAATCACGCCGAGTGGTTACTCGATCCGCTCAAGGTCGAGATCGGCATTTTCGGTGGAGTGATGTTTTCACCCGGCGAGGTCTCCGGGAATAAGCTGAACGGTTTACTCGGGGTGTCGGCTGTCGTGATCACCCCCTGATCCACAGGGTGCTTGCCGCGCACCCTCGGGGCCACCTCGTTTCGCATTTCGGGGTGGCCCCTTCCTTTTATGGCATGGATTCCCGCCCAGGATTAGCAGGGTTGCGAGATGTCCGGTCAGTTGAGTACTTTATCGAGATAAACAGGGTCGTTCAACCACGGCAAACGTGGTTGGTTTTCGGCTATATTGTGTCCTATAATGATGTGTCCTATAATGAATCGGATATCTGCACCTGGACGCAGATTTTTCTTGACAACAGGATTACACGGTGTATAATTCCAGTATCAATCATGAGCGCGGAAGCGCATGGGAGGTCCAGATGAAGACGCGCGAGCAGGTCGGAGATGTGTTCGAGGTCGAGTTCCAAGATCAGCCAGAGCCAGAGACATTCGAGAGCAAGATGTACCGGAACCTTTCACAGGTTGAAATCGCGAGGTTCATCGAACTGTCTCGCCGGCGGTATTTCAGAAACACAGCGGAGCTTGAAGAGGCAAAGGCCTTGATGGTCAAGGCCGGGTGCGAATTTTAGTTTACGGGGCGGCAACAAGGCCGCCAAAAAACAGGAGGTGGGTGATGTGCGTGATACCGAGTTGGGTTGAAGCGAAAGACGCGTCCTCCCCCTTGGCGCGAATGAGCAGGCGGGGGAGGGCGGGACGGGGCGCGTAAAAAGAAGGAGGTGAAAATGGAGGTGTACGGATGGCGCGAGATTCAGCAACAGTTGGAACGTGAACGCCGGCGGGAACTATGGGGATCGGTGGGGTTGTTGGTGGCATTGATGGTCATGGCCTGACTGGTTTTAGCGGCGTTCATTTAAAGAAGGAGGTGATACGGATGAAGGTGACCGAGGTGAGGTTCACAGCGTCGAAGGGGAAAAGCAAGGTGGTGGCTTTTGCTTCCATCACCATCGATGATGCTCTGGTGGTGCGGGATGGGCGGGTGATCCAGGGCGAGAAGGGATTATTTTATTCCTTCCCGTCGAAGAAGGTCAACGAAAAATATTATGACATCGTTTTTTCGTTGAGCCGGGAGCTGAGAGATTCCATCGGGGGTGCCGTGATTGCGGAGTTTAAAAAGCAGGGAGGGTTACATGCGAGCGAAGACGGTGAAGCGCGCGAAACGGAAGCGGGCCCGGATGTCCCGTTCTAAGTCCAAGTCCAGGGCTTTGGTGCCTATACAGGCGGCGATAGCGGCGAGGCCCAAGAGCGAGGTGATGGGGCTGACTGAGTACGGGGTCAAACACGAGATGCTGGCGAAATTCGTAAAGCGGTATCTCATGAAGAGCAAGGATGGAAAGTGCGAAGGCGATTACGGAACCATCAAAGGTTGCGGCAATCGCCTCGTGCTTTTCAAGAGTGGGGCCGAGAAGTTGGCTGAGCTGTACCGGTTCGGCACGAAAATGATGTGCATGAAAGAGGAGGAGGACTTCGCCAAGCCCTTTTTCGCTTACACCTATCGCTGCGAGGTGTTCCATATCGAGAAGGCCGAGTTGGTCATCGCTTCCTGCGAGGCGTCTGCCAACAGCAGGGAGTCGAAGTTTCGGTCTGCCCCGAACAACACCGTCCGCAAAATGGCCCAGAAGCGGGCCTATGTCGGCGTGATGATCATGGCCACGAGATCGAGCCAGTGGTTCACGCAGGATATGGATGATCGCTCCATCTCAGGTGAGGAGAACACACAGGAGAGTTCGAAAAACTTGGAGCGGACCCGCGCCGAGCAGCGAGTCCATATCCTGGCCGGCGAAGTTGGGATCCAAAAACCCGAGCTGGCGGCATGGCTCAAGAAAACCTTCGGCGACGAGTCCACCAAGAAGCTCCAGGATGATGACCTGAACAACCTAATCTCTCACCTCCTACGGTGCCGAGAGATGGTTGGTCTGGCAGGACAGCTCGGTTTCGGAATCGACGTACTGAAGGAGACGATCAAGGATCGATTCAAGGTCGAGGGATGGCTGGGGATCAGCACGGCGGATGTTAAAACCATGATCACCAAGGCTCAGAAGTCATTGCTGCAGGCGCACGACAAAAAGCGTGCGTCGGCCGACGAGGTGGCCAAGGAGGCGGTGAATGCCAAAGCCTAAGCACGAGCTGCCCAAGGATTACATTTCATTTACGCAGTGCAACCTTTACTCGCAGTGCCCTCGCCTGTATCAGGCGAGGTACTTTGGCAAGAAGGTGGCCGAGCGCAGCTACCCGATGAAGTTCGGGCACGTGATGCACTTGGCCGCCAGGGCCTTGAACGTCTTGGCGCAGAAAAGCAAGTCCGATATCCAGCTTGACGCGGATGATGTCGCCAAGATTTTCAAGGCGGCCGTCAAGGATGAAGTCGGGTACGGTGAGATCACACCGTCGGATATCAGGCTGGCGGAAGTGGCGCTCACGAGATATGCTTGGTCGCTGCAGCGGACGGTCAAGAGGATGCACGGGAGCGAGGTCGAGGTAGTGGTCCCTTATGCCACGGGCGTTGGGCTGAAGGTCATCATCGACCGGATCGACAATTTCCAGGATGACGGGCTGGAGATCATCGACTTCAAAACCAGCCGTGAGATCAACAGCAAGGCCGAGCTGAGGGAGGATCGCCAGCTCCTGACCTATGCCTATGCTGCCTCGTTGCTGGTGCCAGGGACCAGCCGGTTCAAGCTCACGCACTGGATGTTCCGGCATGATCCGCCGGAGAACTCGGTGGAAATCGAAGCCGATGATGCGCTGGGCGTCAAGGACTGGATCGACTCGGTGCTGGAGGGGATTTATGCCGCTAGGTTCGAACCGCGGCTAAATCAATATTGTCACCGGTGCCCGGTGCGGTCGACGTGTCCATCCTATAAGTCGCAGTATGCCGCCCACAACGAGGCGATCAAAGATCACCTGAAGGCGGTCGTGGAGTTGAAGGAGGTGGATGCCCGGATCGCCATCTTGACGGCCAGGAAAAAAGACCTCCGCGGAGTGATCGGCCAGAGGGTCGAGGAGCACGGGCCTTTCGAGGTCGAGTCGGTCGACGGCGCAAGGACGTGGGACTACTGGCCGGAGGACTCGCGCGAGTTCCCGACTAGGCCAATATCGGGGCTGTTCAAGGATTTCGGCATGGACATCCTGGATCACCTTGATCTCTCGGCTGCGGAGTACGAGTCGTTGAAGAAGACTCTGTTCAGGAACCTGGACGAGAAGAGCATCGCCACGTTCAAGGATCGCGTCGAGGCCATGATCAAGATCGAGCGGAAGACAAAGCTGGCGGCGAGGAAACCGAAGAAGGTGTAACGGAGATCGTGGTTGGCGGAGGGCCGGAAGACCCGGCGGGAGATTAACCGACCTCCACCTCCGCCGGCCATGACAAGCTAAAATAGTGCAGAATGTTCTTGACACCGAAAACGCGAGGTATACAATACCTGCATGCTAAGAGCTAGAATCCTAAATCAGCAAAAAAGAGACCATCGGGCAACGGTATCCTCACAAGGGATTCTGGTTCTTAGCAGAACGCCCGGTGGTCTTTTATTTGCTGAGGAAAGATAAAAATGGAGAGGTTATCAATGAAGGTGGAACGACTGAGCAAAAAAATATCCAAGGTGAGCTTGCTGTCGGGTGGTTTGTATCTCCGTCTTTGCGTGGTGGCTGCCGAAAAGACAGGAGATGGGATTGAGGACGGCCGCATAGAAATAGGGGGTGTAGAGCCGTCCGCTGCCGCCCTCGCTGCCCTCTGGAATGTTAAGGAGGTGGACATCACCACCGGAATAAAAGAACTGGTGGAAGTGGGGCTTGTTGGCGTACGTCCATTGCGAATTTTGGATTGGGTTGACGATCACGCCCCATATTTGCGTCGTCGTCGCTTTTGTCGTGAGCGCAGTACTGAGCGCAGTACTGAGAACAGTACTGACCTAGGTACTGAGGTCAGTGCTGGGATAGGACAGGATAGGATAGGAAAGGATAGGATAGGACGGGTGTATGACCGGTATCGGGAAAAAATACAGCCCAACTCCAAGCCTTTAGAAAAACACTTTAAAAAAATAGCCGCCAGACTAAAAACATTCTCGGAGGAGGAGTTATTCCAGGCGATTGATCGGTTCTCGGAAAATGGCTGGTGGATGCGCAATAATGCCAAGCGTGGGGCATCATGGTTTTTCGAGAGCGATGATAGGATAGAAAAATCCATGAACATCGAGCCAGAAAAAGAAAAATTCGATCCTGATAAACGACCTCGCAAGATAGAAGTTCCTGGGGGTGTGGTATGAAATTAGGATACATGGGGAAATGGCCGCAGCGGCAACGGATGGGCGATTTCAAATATCAGGAAATCAAGACGAATCTTAAATATCCGTGGCTTATCATGTACGGGGAGGCCGGTTGCGGTAAGACGGCCTGGGCCTTGAACTGGCTTTTAGAGCATGGCGAAGGATGGGAATTTTTCAGCACGATAGAGTTCGTGGACTGGTTGCGTGGCGCGGTGCGCAACGAGCTATCGGTCAACAACATCATTGGCACCGCGGCGGAATACCCGCTCATGGTGATAGACGACTTGGGCAATGAGCCGGTGGACAAATTTTCCAATTTTGGGACGGTATATACGCCGAGAGAGATTATGATCGACGTCTTGTTCCGCCGCCATCAAGCGAAACTAAAAACGGTTATCTCCTCGAATCTGACGACGCAAAAGCTGAGGGATACCTACGGAGATTTTATTTATTCGCGCATGAAAGAGCTGTCAACGTGGGTGCGGTTTACGGGGGACTACCGCCAAGGAAAACCTGTAAAAGTAGAGGTGGTGAGATGAAGCAGTCTTGCTACGATGTGCTGAATGTGCTGCGACATCGGGAGTGGGTTTCCTCGGTGGACCTGGCCAGGTTGACGCCATCGCTTTCGCATACCAAGAGAATCTGGGAGCTGAAAAACATTTACGGGTGCAAGATCGAATCGAGGAGGAAGGCCGGGGAGCGGTACAAAGAGCACCTGCTTATCAGCGAACCGACTCTGGAGGCAGCCATAGAAATCATCCACAAGAAGGAACCGAGGCGCACGGAAATCCAGCTTCAACTTTTTCCGGGAAGAACATGAAAGAGCGAGACGTCTTACATCGGGTAAAGATCGAGCTGGCCAAGCCGGAGGCGATTGCCGCGCTGGGAATCGGCACCAGGTCGGGTAGGTGGGTCAAAATTCCAGACTCGTGGGCAACCACAGGGGACGGGAAAAGGTTCATCCCTTTCAAGGGTGCCGACCTGGTGTGGGCGACCGATTGCTGCGAGGTGAAGGTGGTCAAGGCCAAGACAGAGCGGGGCATGGTGTTCCACGTGGAACAGTTGAACGAACGGCAGCAAAGGCACCTAGTCGAGCAGGATGGATTGGTGGCGGTGGGATTCGTCGAGAAGGGAACGGGCGGGGAGCATGACAGCATGGTGTCCATCGCCATATTCAGGTTTGTGAGACTGGTCGCACTGATTCCGGCAGATCCGAACACAAGCACGAGTTTTTCAAGGTCGGGACTGGAAAAGTTTTCATATGTGATAAAAGGACGCGGATACCATGAAGCAGTCTAAAATTCAGCTTCAGAAGGCGCAGGAATTGTATCGCCGGGATCACCCCCGGTGCTGGCGGCCGGTGATGGTCAACGGTCTGTGGGTATTTTGCTTCCGAGAAGCGGCCCATGCTCACCATATTGCCGGGCGCGGGATGGGCAAGGAAGGATCGGAAAATAAATTCCCGCTCTGCGCCTACCCCACGGGGTCATGTCATCTTGGCTGGGCCCACGGCGAATCCATAAACGTCGAGCCACAGGGCGTGGCCAGGGTGAGGATGTTCACGGTCAAGGTGGCGATGGGTGAGATCGAGACACCGGACATCTTGCGTTTGATGAACGGTAGGAACTGGGCGGTGGGAGAGTTGGCTTATTGTCCGGATGTTGCCGCCGCCGTGTGGCTGTTGATGTACCGGATGGATTCGCTCTGGGGTTCAGATCATTTCAAGTACGAGAGGAGGAGGATGGCACAATTGCGAGCGGGTCAATCATTTTAAATCCTAAGAAAGGATACCATGAACGAGATCATTGCGTTGACGGAGCGGAAGGAGATCGAGACGAAGACCGGCGCCGTGCTGGCCAAGGCCAAGGAGATGAAGGTTACGACTCGGGCCGCGTGGACGGCGGCGGGGAAATTTCTGAATGACATTAAGACCGTTCAGAAACGGATTGACGACAAGTTCGATCCCATCCTGAAAAAGCAGCGCGCAGCCTTAGACGAAGTGCGAGCCTTGAAGGCAGAACTGCGGCGGATCCCGGATCAGGCCGAGGAGGCCGTGAAGGAAGCTATGGCCAAGTACGCTGCGAAGATGCGGCAGCAGCGCGAGGAGGAGGAACGAGCTAAGCTGGAGATCGCGCGCAAAGAAGCCGAAAAGCAGCGGGCGAAGGAAATGGCCGAGCTGGAGAGACAACGGAAAGCGGCCGAAGCCGAAAGAGCCAAGGAACTCGCCGCGGCCAAGAAAGACAGGGACGCAAAGGCACTCCAGGACATGAAGCGGCTTCAAGAGGAGGAGCGCAAACGCGAAGCCGAAGAAGCCGAGCGTTTGAAGAACGCTCCTGTCGCGGTGGCCCCGGTTGAGGTCAAGAGGGCCACGCCCAAGACCGATGGGATCACCACGAGGCAGATATGGAGCGCGGAGGTTTTCGATTTCAAGAAATTGGTGGATGCGGTGGCCGCCGGCACGGTCGACATGGATTTCATCTTGCCGCATGCAACAATGCTCAACGCAGTTGCCAGGGAACAGAAGTCGAACATGGCGGTCCCGGGCGTGAAGGCGGTCTCTCGTGAGGCTATCGGCGGAGAGGGAAGGAGTTAGGATGGAGCCGACAACCGGGAACAAAGTCATGCGCGACAGTTTGACCGGGGACATCATCAAGGATGGTGCCTACAAGGCGTGCATCATCTATCTCGATGAAAAGACCGGATCATATCGCGAGGCCTTTTTTTCAAGGAAGGGCAGCCTGATGATCTGGCTTTCATGGTTGCCGGCGGATGTGGTTGCTTTAAAAAGATGCGGGAGGTGCAGCATTGAGTTCCCGCAGGAAAATCTTGATGCCGAGGGATGGTGCCCAGATTGCAGGAAGGAGCGGCAGGATGCCAAGGTTTAAATTATCGCCGGAGGTGATCGAGGAGATGGAGGACGCGGGGTTGCCGGTGCGCGAGATTGCAAAGATCGAGGACAGGCGGCGTCGCGCGTGTCCGGCATCATGGTTGAGCTCCGATGGAACCGAGCACGTGCTCGATCCACTCACCGAAAGCAAGAGGAGGAAAAAACATGGGTGACATCCACGTTAAATTCAGGTTGCCGTTCCCGCCGGAGATCGAGCTGGAGATTGAAGCAGATTGTGATCCAGGGTGTCCGGCCAAGATGGGCAAAGACCCGG
>Ga0315293_10007067_pt1 | contig 10445 bp, 9 predicted proteins | sample YL17G13_20_MG_FD_203071 | JGI IMG/M metagenome (GOLD analysis project Ga0315293, IMG submission 203071) | Sediment microbial communities from Yellowstone Lake, YNP, Wyoming, USA - YL17G13_20 | ecosystem: Environmental > Aquatic > Freshwater > Lake > Sediment | place: USA: Wyoming | collected... | reverse complement strand
GGTGACGGATATCTACCATAAATATTCGCGAATTCAGTTATTTGTTGATAACGCCAGATGGCATAAGGCGCAAACAGTCAAGAAATATCTGGCTCACCAAGAAACCATTGTTTTAAACTTCTTTCCATCCTATTCACCGGAACTTAATCCTATGGAATGGGAATGGCACGAGTTACGGCGTGAGGCAACTCATACCAGACGTTTTCAGTCCAGTGATGAATGTTGGCAAACCATACAACAGCACTTTGAAACCCGAAAAGGAAAAAATAAACATTTCTTATGTCAACTTAATTAATGGACTATATATAGACTGTAGAGAATTACCGGAATTAGAAAATAAACAAACTTAAAAGTTAAAACATAAGTAATCGATTTCTTAACTCCTGGCTTCGATTTGCAAATGGCCCCCGTTAATAGAAATGGAGGCACCAGGATTAATCCTAGGGCAGTTTCCAGGAGCGCGATTCCAAACAGCTTGGGCAATAAACTGAACGGATCTTTAAAAATTGGGGTCCCGAATATAACATAAAACAAAGAAAGCACAATAAAGTCAAACCCCATCGCAAGTATAATGAGCCGCTTGCAAATGCTTACTGGACTTTCCATTGACACTTCATCTAAATACTTCTTCGGCTCGAAAACAAATCTGCCTATATCCACGATATAACTGGTAATGTACTTCAGGATTAGAAGGGGCAATCCCTCCCATTTATCTGGTTTCTGTCCTCTATACTGCATAAGCTTAGTTATCTATCTCCCACCGCCCATAAGCCCCATTCAAGATCATGAAGATTAATAGTAAAACCATCTCCATAAGAATAGTCTCTCCGGTCTGCCCACTGGCTTGCTTACCAACGGAGCCCTAGTCTATTCTTATTATCTCTCCGTCAATTTCAACTGAAAGTTCATCCAGATCACTCTCCACTTCATGTCCAGAATTGTCTACAAGCCTTACCCTGCCATCTCTAGGGAAATTAATACACTTGAAAGTAGATCCCGCCAAAACAAAGTCCATTCCATACAAAAGATGATAGTTATTCTTCATCCTCTCAGCATGAAAAAAATCTCTTGGACTACATTCCGCGTGACAAGCAAAGATTATATCCCCCCTATTGTTCTTAAGGAGCTTAATTTCTCTCCGACCTTCGGCACGTGGTATTGGCCTACGGCAAATCTCGCAACATGGATATTCCCCGGCTTTATCGAAATCGCTTATGGCTAACGTTTGTGCCCTCACTCTTAAACCTCATCCCATGGGAATTTTTAGAAATACAACTAAGGACATTGGGAAAACTTTTCTGTGTCTATCTTTTCACATACCTATGATTCTTCGATTTGGATTTTGCCTGTGAGCCCCAAGTCTTCAAGGATTTGGCGGAGGTCGGATTCTATGCTTCGCGCCGATTCAGCATTCACTGTAACTGAGAAGTCAACTCCAATCTTGAGATCCGAACCTGATTTGAGTTTGGGAATGATTTTTGTGCCAAGACGGTTCCATATCTCGGGGGGAACAGTCCCAACTAAGCGAAGTGTTTTTGTTTGAATGCCCGGGACGGCCTCCTTCTCTCTTTCACGTTCCTTGGCTTCTTCAATCACTGGTTCGGGACCCGGACCGACGCCAACTCCAGGCTCCAGTTTCATTCCTGCCTTAAGAGCTTTTGCTTTGGCCTTTGTCAACAGAAAAACACCAGCTTCAAACGTAACTTCGTCTAAGGAAATTGTTTCCTCAAACCAGATCCGATCATAAGTACCATCTGGTTTTTGGCCGGATGCAAGGCCCAAGTCACCTTTGCCTACAAATTCAACAATTTTGTTCCGTAAGGTTGTATCTGGATCCAACAATCTTGTGAGAGCACCATTGAGAAAACTTTGACGAAGGCTTGAAAGCGGCCATGCGCCAGATTCCTTTAACGCGGGAGGCCAGTTCCGCTCTATATAACCAGCTCCCACTGATTCATTTAGAAGTGCCTGTGACTTTAAGGCTGTGATCACTCTTCCGCAAAGCGTCTCCCCGCTGCTTGCATGGCCTGCACCGAGGTCGATAGGCTTGAGACCGTCAGCTCCTTGGCTATCAAAAATCACTGCGAAACGGTAGGCGCCCCAGACTTCATCCTTGGCATCATCTTCGGCATCTTTGACTTTACTCTGTATATCAGCACGGTCTGCTCGATCAAAATCGGCGCCCAGGGTTCCTTCAGTCACTTCACTAAAAACTCGCTTCCATGCAAGCCAGAGTTCCACCTTCTCCCTAAAATCACGCCCGGGTTTTTTCAGACACCATATGAGCGACCCCGGATAGAGTCGGGGAGACTTTCCATGCTGCTTGGTCCACTCGGCAATTTGTTGCCGCAGAGAACCAGCTCCTGCCTCCACTCCAGCTTCGGCAGGCAGGCCGGTCCACTCCAGTTCTGGGTCCATGACAGCAAGTGTTAATTTAGGAGAATCCTGAATGGCTGAGCCATCGTTCGGAAAGGGTACGAGAGGAATGCTCGCTCCACGTTCAAACTCCTTTTTGACGAGACTCTTCATCGTTGGTTTTATTTCTGCATCCTCATCAAGTGACGCACGCCGGTCATTAACCGCTTTCCGGATCGTTGCTTTATGATAGATCTTGAAGCCATCTGAACCTATACGACTAATAAAGAACGCTTTCGACTCAAGGGCATAAGCTGCATTATCAATAGATGTTGTGTCAACTTCTGGTTCTCCTAACGCAAAACGTAATTCTGGTAAGTGAGCCAATTTTTCTACCTGGCCGCCGGAGGATTCAAATAGAATCGTTGCGGCCACACGACGATGGATGTCACGAAGCGCTCCTTTAGTATCGGCGTCGAGTGCCCGAGCATGTGATTGAGGGCCAGAGATATCGGCTTCAATGGCAGGTTGAAGCCGAGGTTCACCAAGCGCACCAAGGACAACTCCTCTGAATTCAGGCACATCAAGCGGGGCTGAGCCGAGGGTGATCAGTGGTTCGCGCCTTGCTCGCTGGTAGCCTTCGCTAAAGGCCAGGGAAATCCACTGGGCGAACATCGCTAATGTTCCGCGTGTCTGCTGATAATGAGGAAGCGCCTGCCACTTTCTTTGAAATACGGACAGTGTTGAGGGATGAAACGGATAACATACCTCGAATCGCTTTTGTAAAGATTCACGTGCTTTAGCCTCAGTTGTTGCTGTATCCACAGCTGTCCACTCGCTTGGAAGCTGGGCTCGACGTTCAAAGCACCAATCAGCGAAGGTTTTGGCAACATTTTTCCGTGTACGTTCATTTCCAAGATCTTCAAAAAGTCGCCTTCGGACCACTTCACTAATCTCAGCTTCATCGTTCGAGATAAGGTTCTTCGCCACTCTATTAACTTCCTTGACAATAATATCTTGCCACCTTAGATCCCAGTCACTCATTTCTGGCTTGCTTTGAGGCAAACTTATCATCGCAGCGCTTCCTGTTGTACCCGTAAGAGCTCTAACAAGGTTTGCAAGAAAATCCCGGAAAGACTCGGCTTTATCCCGGTGGCGACTAAGAAAATTGAGTACCTCATCGCATAGAATCAGCACATGGCCTCCGGCCGCCTCGATAAGCTTTCGGAGATTATTCGTCCCCGGGGCCTTTGTCTTGGCTTCAGGCCCTAACGCAGTAACCCCTTCACCCCCTGCAAGCTGACGTGCTATGTCAATCCATGGGTTTTCAGCCCCTGCGGAAGGATCCCACGCATTCCCTACAAATACCGCCACACGAGCGATTGGGATTTCCGGAAGACCAGTCTCTTGAAGAAGCTTATTCAGCTCTTCAATCTTGCTTGCCTTGTCCCTATTTTGAATTAAGTGATAAAGGGCTGTCAGCGTATGGGTCTTACCACCACCGAATTGGGTGATAAGAGCAAGGATGGGAGCTGTATTCTCGGTTTTACCGGCCAATCGGCGAAGTGTCATCCCTGTATGCTCACAAAGGGCTCGTGTAAAGCAGGTTCGAGAGAAGAATAGTTTTGGCTCCCGGTAGTCTTCGGGGGCCGTCCCAGCAATAACTTGTTCAAGGGCAATAGCAAATTCATCCGGATTGAACGAGCGGCCTTCCCGAACTTCCTTTCTCGGTATTGCAACTTTGTACCAAGGTTCCATAGAATCTCACTCCGTTCTTCATTCAAGAATATGATGTGGCAGACGACTCCGGACTTCTGCACGAACATGATCGGCCAACCGAAGGGCCCTCTCCGCATCACTTCTGGAGACCTCCGGGTATTCCCCTGGATAACGATAGTCCACCCCATAGGGAGTCAATATCACAGTATCTCCCAGAATTTCGGGGATTTTATCGTCCACTTTCCCTGCAAGCTTCAACAAAGCTTCAATATCGTGGGTTTTAGGGAATTCAATCTGGTGCCAAACCAGAAAAGCCTTCAAATATTTTTCCGCTGCTTGCTGAGAATGAAACGCTACTCCCTCAGCGAGATCAGGACTGCTTTTTAAGAGATGTGCCGCAGTTTTAAAATCGGATTCTGCCTTCCGGATCCATTCACGTGTGAATTCTGTCTTTATTACCTCAGGTGGCTTCATAAATTACCTTTCCATACTTGTTAGCAGGGTAGGCCAATCCCCCTATCACTCCTTTGGTTTCTTCAAAGTGTTCAAGGGTCATAGCAAAAACGTCTACTGGAATGCCAAGATCCCCCAGGGCTTTACGTAACCGAGTACGTTCCTCCCTCTGACTCTTAAAGCCACGCTCAATGACCAGTAGGTCTAAATCGCTATCGCGAGTCATTCGGCCTGTCGCGCCGGAGCCGAAAAGAATGATTCGTTCTGGTTTTGCGACAGTCAAAATTCGGTCCACCACTTTTTTGAGCAAATCGCCGTCACCCTTCATTAATCGTCATCTCCTACCTTGGAATGGCCAATAACATGGCATCCAGTAACCTCTTTTCTTCGCTTTCAAATTTCACTGGGATTCGAAATTCTCACCCATCCGTGAAGTTCCATCCTGTCGGGGGAGAGCTTCACTTTTTCAGGAAACGTTTCATCTCCTCCACAAAAGCCTGGCTTTGTTCGATAATTTCTTTAACCTGCTCCGATTCAAATTCAACGAGTGGGCGATAATCTGCTTTCTGACGGTTATCATAGAGCCAATCGTAATGTTTTCCCCACTTCGGGTCTATTTTCCCCAAACGGACAAAATCCCTGTGGAGGGCAGACCGAACCTCCTTATGCTTACGAAACGTTTTCCCGCTTTTCAATAACACCGATGAGAATGCATGAAAGCAGGCAAAATAGGCGTCTCTAACCGCATTCACATACCTTCCCGCTACAAAATTCTCCTGCGCTGATGCAATATCTTGATTTGCCTTTTCCAACCAATAATCTATGATTGCTTGCTGGCTCATGGAACGATGGCCCCTTCTTCCATAATTTCCCTATAAACCGGAAATTCCCTGAACATTCCCCTCTCCCATTCCTCTAAGGAGACAAACAGGGGACTAAAAATCACATCAAATTTCATCCCAACATCGAACAAGGCCTCTACGATCGCCTTCTCCTCTTTCCAATGAAGTGGTTGAGATGTAATCAGAAGCAAATCGATATCTGAATATTCACTCGAATCTCCCCTCGACTTGGAACCAAATAGTATGACCCTTTCAACGGGAAATTGGGTCTTGAGCAGGTTGACGGCAGCATTCATAGCCTCCTGCTCTCGTTTGATTAGAGGTACATTGTCCAAATTCTTCATACTGTTTCTCCTTAAATTATGTCCTTGGCATTGCTAAAAGCATGGCGTCCAATAGACGCTTTTCTTCGCTTTGTTTAGGATATAACGCAGAGAGCGCATTAGCAAGCCTCAAAAAGTCGGGACCACGATCTTGTTCGGCTTTCAAGAGAGCACGCAAAGCATTGGTTCGTCCGTTGGCCTGAAGAAGCATGGCTGCATGAATGCGGTCGAGGGTCGTGGCCTCTTGCTTAGCTCTAAGCGCTTCGTCAGAAACAGCGCCCATAGCCTTCTTCTTGCGTCCTTTATGCCCTTTGATCTCTGGAGCTGAACCTCTTTCACCCTCAGGGAATAGTTTCAGTTGTAAAGAAACTTCGGAGCTTCGCTCAAACCGTTCCGCAAATGCTTGTGCACTCTCTTCACCAAAGAGTTGCTTGGCGCGGTCCTTAACTGAAAGTAAACGGACTACACCTTTCTCAGTTTCGATGATCCTGCCCTCCCATTCTGGAAGGTGAATACCGAGAGGCTGGGCAAAACGCCGAACCACATCAAAGATCAAGCTATACCCTTGTTTCTTTTTGGTGGCACCGGCATCCTTGCCGGTGTCTTCCTCTTCTTCATCTTCCTCTTCATCTCCTTCCACAGGCGAGACGCCTATGCTACCATTTTTTCCACTCCCGTTCGTACTCTGGAGTGTCCAGAGGAATAGCGCGGTGAGACGCGCATCTTCCTCTAATGCACCTGCTGTGCTATTGCGGGCCTTCGCCTCTGGAGTTCCAAGGACTTGCTCTAAAGCAGTTCGGCCAACTACCTCCCAAACGTAAGAGAGGAAGCCGCGGCGATGGGGCTCCAAAGCTTCTGGATCGCCACCTAACGGAATCTCGCGTTCCTCAGCATCCACAACCTTTGAGTAACGACTATAAATCTCCAGAGCAGGGCCAATGCAGGCAAAGACAAGGTCAGCGCCACGGATGCCCTCCGATTGAAGGCGCTCCATCCAGTCGCCGACGCGATCTGGCAGCTCCCGCAGTACGTCTGCCCAGTCACCCACAGGCGCATCCTCGGGCCGGGGACGGCAAACGAGATGGATGCTGGTGGCGAGCGCGGCGGTTTCACGAGCATTCAATCGATTTCCCGCTTCTGTTGCAATTGGCCAAGATCCGGTAACTGTCCATCCACCGCGGATCATGCCGGAGAGCAGCGCCTCCCAACCCTCGGTCGTCTTGTGGGCAAAAACGACCGACCCGATGCCATCATCTTTCAGAACACGGCGGCCCTCGGCAAATGCCCCTGCCATAGAATTCTCATAGAAATCACGGTTCTTAATCTCGCCATCAACGCGTCGGGCCGGGTCTTGGATTGCCTCCTGTCGCTTTGGCGTCAGAGGATTTGTGGGATCGAAACGGTCACGGAGCAGCGGGTATTCAGGCAGCGTTCGCTTTAGCCAGACAAAGAAGAAGTCCGATAAGTCCGCATAGGCAATCGCATCGTAATAGGGCGGATCGGTAAACCATATTGCGACTGTCTGGCTTGGCAACGGCGATTCACAAGCATCCGCCTGTTGAATTTGTCCAAAGTTAACTGCTCGCACCTCCCGTATCACTTCGGCCACAGCATCCGTGGCCGAGAGGAATACACCACGGGCCTGCGATGGTGGTGCTGACTCACAAAAGTCCCAAACAATCGGCAATGCCTGGCGCGAAAATTGATTGACGGGATTCTCATAACCGACCATCCATCGGCACAAGGAGCTGTTCCCATCGGCCCCCTTCCCTATTAAAAGTGCCAGCAGGATTCTGAGTGTCGGGTCAGTTAGAGTTGTACTGGCACTCACCAACGACACCAGCGACACCTTCTGCCTCGCTGCGAAGAGTTCGCCGAAGGTCTTCATTCCATACAGTAATACACGAAAGCCCGAACTTCCCTTTTGCCTTTCCAATGGCAGCGGCTCATCCGGCACCGGGCATAGGCCCTTCTTGCCACCACGCTCCCAATCGTCAAGAATCGCTTTTAGCCTATTCTGCGCCTTCCAGACAGCCTGGTAGTCATGGTCTGTAGGCAGGCGATAGTGGCGGCCTTGTATGCCGGGATGGAGCTTCACCACGGCGAGCATCCGTGCGCCGCCGACTCGGTTGCCTTTCTTGTCGAAGACCGTGTCCGCACCGCCTCGTTGTTCGGAGAGTTGTGTGCGCACTCGTTCCGGTGGCAAAACCATGTTGCAGCAAGGACACGTGGCTCTGGCGCGTGTTACCGTTCCATCAGATACTTCCTTATCCGCCTTCGGTTCGAATATCTCGAACTCCAGATGTGGTGGCCCGCCATTTAGCCGCACAACCTTGTACCTGAGAGCCCGCTTGCGGCTCATCTTTTTGCAGAGCCAGAATGACCGCATAAGAGGAATCTCTGCCCCACAATTGGGTGCTTCGCACTGTACTGTCCGTGCCCAAAGGTAGGCAATGGGTGTGGCACCATCCGGGTCTTTTGGGTAGAACTCATCCAATTCTTTCTCGGCTTCCTTCTTGATTTCCGCGCCGACGCGGCGAAGCTCATCAGCAAGTTTCGGTCCATAACGTGGAATATCTTCCAGCATTACCTTAAGAATCAGGCAGGCAACAGGATTAAGGTCGCTTGCAAATGTTTCACATCCGAGTCGCAAGGCTTCAAGAGGGATCGATCCTCCTCCCGCAAAGGGATCAACGACAAGTGGCGTTTCTTCTGGATGGGCCGCTTTAACAAGGCCGCGGGAAACTTCAATATAAGCCGGGTTTGCTGAAAGGTCCCAATTTGAAAAGTCACCGATAAATCTAAGGAGAGACTGCCGAAGATTTTCGTCTTTTGGTCCAACTGCTCCTTGAACCTTTGGTAAAATTTCTTTTGCTTTACTTTTAAAATCCTCTGGACAGTGAGGATCGCAAGGGTCCGGGAGAAGGAGTGCAAGCAGCATTGATCGACAAGCAGCAAGTGGTCGTCTTGCCCACCAGAGATGCAATGTTGATGGATGCCCATGCCGGATAGATTTTTCCCTTGCCGAGTGCTTCGACACCACTGCAATCGGAAAATCCACCTCCGCCAGTCGTTTACATTCTTTCGGGATCATATTTTTCTTATTTCTGAAATGATCTTCCTGCTTACCAACGCATCCCTTGCATGTAGAGGTAAATGATGATAATGGTCATGTGTCAAATATCTGGTGCTTAAGTTAGTTGGATTTACATCAACAATCCGAATTCCTCTATCTACCGCTTGGTCAAGAACAGAATTAATATGAAAATCCTGGTAGCTGTAACCAATAATCACACAGATTTTGGCTTGGAGTAGAGAACTTTGGAACTCATAGAATAGAGTAAGAAACGGATCATCAGGTTGTATTTTGTTGCCCGGACCTAAAATCAACTCCGGCTTCGGGCTCACGTCAATATAGGATGGAAGATTTTCTCTTTCTTCAGACCTCAACTCCATTAGGACAAGGTTGTATTGAAACTCGTCATTTGACAACCTTTTATCTCTTGTTCCAAACCAACGCAAAGACCCGTGCAACTTAAAAAGGTTAATTCCTATCGACTTTGACCGAAACAGAGATGGCTTCCACTTTTTTGTTTTAGGATCGAATCCGGTTGTAAGCTCAACACCCTTGGCCTGGCAGATGTCCTCAAGACAACAATCATAATTCAGTGTAAAGACCTTGAGTCGCCCCTTTTCAGGAAGAAAATCTGTTAGTCTTCTAAGATAGTCTGGAGTAGTTGGTTTTGATTGCAATAGATGTGCAATTTCTTCTCCGACAACGAAAGAAAGGTGGGCCATCAATTCAATAAATTGATTTGAAATGTTTGTGCAGATGAGTTTTCTGAAAGGCTCTTTTTTTACATCGAGGAGAAGCTTAATCCATTCAAAGAACCGTTCATAGTTCTTGGCCACTGAAGGGTCATATGTTTCGATTAGATCAAATACTTGCCCAAACTCAGGGCGAATGACTCCATTCGGGTCTGAAAGGGTTGGTAACCGATTTCTCAAATCCTCTGTCAATTTAGCTACTGTTGGTAATCCTGCATCAACAGATGCCCCCGCTCCAAGAAGAAAAACTATGTCATTCGTTTTACCTCGATACGTTCTCATTGAAAACCTTAAAATGATCTTACTATTTTTTCACCGGAAAAAGGTAACTTCCTGGCAATTTCAAAAATATTGATTTCTAACCAATAATGATCCACTTTCTTGACCCATTCGGAAGAGTTCAAATGCCGCTCAGGGTAAACTTTTCATGCCATTGGAGGCGGGCTGGGTCTTTAATTGATTTCAAAAGAAGGGTCATTGCAACATTACCCTCTCTTTTACCCTCTTTTAAGGGTATTACCCCTTTTCCCGCTCAGAATAGCTAATTAAAACGCTTATATTTATGAATGCGCTTATATTTATGAGCGGAGTTCATACCAAACTTTTTTCTTCAATCGTCCTCAATAAATGAGGGCGCAACAAAGTTTGGAATCAGATTCTTCCAAAATCCCCCCTTGCCCCCCTTTTCTAAAGTGGGGGATGAAACCTGCTTCCCCCCCTTCCCCTACCTTCGCCAAGGCTTCGGAAGGCAGGCTCTCCCGCCAGGGGAGACAGGTAGATTGGCCTGATGGCGTCTTTATGGCGTCTTTATGGCGTCTTTGGCGTCTTTGTGACGTGTTAAAATATACTCCGTTCCCTTACCAGTAACACCAATTTGCATAAACAACCCAAGAGATACCAAATTTGACAAATCACGCGTGGCTGT
>Ga0315293_10007064_pt1 | contig 10451 bp, 9 predicted proteins | sample YL17G13_20_MG_FD_203071 | JGI IMG/M metagenome (GOLD analysis project Ga0315293, IMG submission 203071) | Sediment microbial communities from Yellowstone Lake, YNP, Wyoming, USA - YL17G13_20 | ecosystem: Environmental > Aquatic > Freshwater > Lake > Sediment | place: USA: Wyoming | collected... | reverse complement strand
ACCACTCAGCGTATTTCGAATTCAGGAACGGCGTCACGCGTCCTGAGCGGACGTCCAGCAAGGCAATGTCGGAGCCCGTATCCGGGCGGAAATCCACGAAAGCTAGCGTTTTCCCATCCGATGACCATGATCCTGGGCGTTGACCATATTCGCTTGTTGTCAGGCGCTCCATCGGTGAGCTTCCATCGTAAGGTTGCCAGAACAGGCTATCTGCCGTGGATTTTCCCCATGAGAAAAGCAGCCGTTTTCCGTCGGGAGTCCAGATCGTATAGAAAGTCCATCCCTCGCTAGTCAGCCGACTATTCGTGCCTCTGCCCAAGTCATACACATAGACCAGAAACTCTCGACCCGCAGTTGCGTAGGCTACTCTCTGGCCATCAGGAGAAAGACGCAGAGCGCCGAAAGAGAACTGCAAGGCCGCGGCTGGCTGCTCTATTCCTCTCTGATCCATCCATACGAGCGAATTGCTTGGGGGCGGAGGAACGCCGCCTGGTGCATAAATGAGCGACCCGGTGTCAGAGATGCCGAGCTGACTGGCGCCAGTGTGATGATTATACGTTAAGCCGAAGGCCTGCATGACGTTTTCCACGAGCGCGACCGGTTGGCCGATGACCTCCAGCTTAGCTAGATCAAATCGCGCGGCCATGAGCGTCCCCTGCCTCAAGAAAACAAGATGTCCCGTGGGAACGTACCTGGCATCTGCGGCGTCCTGAAACAGGGGACGCCACTCGCCGGTATCGAGTCGGAGCAGAGCAAGCCAGGGTTTCGGATCAAAGCCGTACTTCATTACGGTGAACAGCACGGCCTTCCCATTGGGAAGCCAGAATGGCAACCGGTGGCCCGACTCCTCCCGCTTCGGATCAGGCTTGGTTAACGTCTCGGGTTTCCCGCCTTCAGCCGATACCCTTGAAAGCCCGACTTCATCTCCATCTGAAAACACAATGCTGTTATCACGACCCCAATTTGCACCATAGAGAATTGAAGCGTCGCACAAAATACTCGGGACACCACCCTCAACGAGAACCTTCTTTAATTTGCCGTCTGCCCAGAATCCCACCCAGCGGCTGTCAGGTGACAGGAAGGGACTAGTACCCCCTTCTGCTCCAGCGATGGGCTTAGCCGCCGATTGGTCCATTCTCCGCAAGTACAACTGAGGCTTTGCCTGAGGGCCGGGATTCTCTTCGATTGCGCTGTAGACGATAAACTTGCCGTCGCTGGAAATGGCCACAGCAGTTCGGCTGGGACGCTCCATGTCTCGGGCCCGGCCTTCCAGTCGGTGACCCGGCTCGACCTTGATGGTTGACGAGACGACCGAAGCGGGAGGAGCGGGCTGCGGATGCTTGATTAATGCCCGGCCGATTAGGATGCCAGCGAAAAGCATGACCGCCGCACCAGCAACCAGCCATAGAAGCGAGGGCCGCTGGGGATCCTGCGCCGCTTCGGAGGGATGGACGACCGGCGCTTCAAACAACTCGATCCGGGCGTCGGCGATCTCATGGAAGCGGAGGTTCCGGTCTTTCCGGAGACAGCGGGCGAGGACGGCGCGGATGTTCGCCGGCAGGTCCTTCGGCAGCGCATCCCAATCCGGCTCGCCTTTGAGCACCACCGCGAGAACCTCGGTAATCGTCTCGCCGGGAAAGGCCGTTCTTCCCGTCAGGCATTCGAAGAGGATGCAGCCGAAGGCCCAGATGTCCGCGCGCTTATCCACCGTCTTTCCCTTGGCCTGCTCCGGGCTCATGAAGGCCGCCGTCCCGAGGATAACACCCGGCTGGGTCATCTCGGCCGTGATCGTCGGCGAGTCGACGATGACTCCGACCGGCGACCTGTCCAGAAACGCCCTGGCCAGCCCGAAATCCAGGATTTTGACCTTTCCCTCGGGCGTGAGCTTGATGTTCGAGGGCTTCAAGTCGCGGTGGACGATGCTCTTCTCGTGCGCGGCCTCGAGACCCTCCGCAATTTGGCGGCAGACCTCGAGCGCCTCCTCGACCGGAAGCGGCCCCCGCCCCAGCCGCTGGGCCAGCGTCTCCCCTTCGACCAGCTCGAGGACGAGGAAGCGCTTGCCCTCCGCCTCCTCCAGGCCGTAGATCGCGGCGATGTTGGGATGGTTGAGCGCCGCCACAAGCTTGGCTTCGCGCTCGAAGCGGGCCAGCCTCTCCGGGTCCCCGGCGAAGAGGTCGGGGATCACTTTGATGGCAACCTGGCGGTGAAGGCGCAGGTCCTCGGCCCGAAAGACCTCGCCCATGCCTCCGGCCCCGATCTTTTCTAGGATCTTGTAATGCGAGAGGACTTTCCCGATCATTTTCTAAGCGCCCTAATTTATAGTAACCCTATCATCCCTGGACGAATCGTGTCAAGAAAAAGCAAAGGCGGCGCAAGTATCTCCATTCTCGTGATTCTTATCGGCGCTAAAGTCGCCTCCAATTCCCTCGGATCGTTACCTTATTATCGGCCGATGATATCTCCGGCCCAGAGCGCGGCCAGAAACAGGCGCCAGGGCATGAGGCGGATATTCCCGACTTTACGCTCTTCCCTTTCATTACAGACGACGATCGCCTTTTTCGGCGAGTATTCATCCCTGAAGGAGGCCAGGGCGCGGAGCTCCCTGTCGTCCACCCGGCTTGAGCCCTTGACCTCCAGAGCGACTTCTCCGTCTCCCAAGATGAAATCGACCTCGTGGCCGGATTTCGTCCGCCAGTAGCGAATGTCATAACCCAATTCCCGGTAAGAGGAGTGGGCGGCGAGTTCGGTGAAAATGAAGTGTTCGAACGCCCGGCCGAAGAGGGGGCCGCGCGCCTCAGGGATCCGCCTCTTGACGACGGCGCCCGCCACCCCGACGTCGAAAAGGAAAAATTTCGGGGCCCGGGTGATGACCTGGCGCGAAGGTCTTTTAGCGAACGGCTCGACCAAACGGCCTAGGAGCGTGTCGGCCAGGATCTGAAAATATTCCTTGACCGTTTTTGAATCCACTCCGGCATCCCGGGCGATATTGGAGTAATTGATCATCTCCCCGTGGGAATAGCCCATGGCGTCGAAAAAACGGGCGAAGGCGGGGATGTTCCGCGTCAGTCCTTCGGCAAAAACTTCTTCCTTGAGATAATCCCGGACATAGCCGTCGAGCGATTTCCGCCAGGAATCCTGAAAATAGTGGTCGGGGATCATCCCCCGGTTCAAGGCTTGGAGGAGTTCGACCCGGGGGAGTTCCGCGGAAACAAGAGGGAACATCTCATAGCGCCAGGCCCGGCCCCCAAGGAGGTTGGCCTTGCCTCTTTTCATCTTTCGGGCGCTCGAGCCGCACAAGATGAAACGAAGGTTCTTGTTCTCGATCAGCCACTGGACTTCGTCCAGAACGGCCGGAACCTTTTGGACCTCGTCCAGGATGACCGGCGCTTTGAGCCGGGCCGGGTCCTTGGCCAGCAGCTGCTCTCTCAGGAGAGACGGCCTTTTGGAGAATTCCAAAGCTAGGTCCGTTTTCAGAAAATCATAGGACAGGCTGTCCGGAAAGGCGTCGCGGAGGTACGTGGTCTTGCCCGTTTTCCTGGGCCCCCAGAGAAAAGCAGACTGCCTCGCAGGAAGGTCAATTTTTAGGATTCTGGGCGTCTTTGCCATCAAGAAATGTTCTCCATTTTAGTTTAACCAATTCGGAATATATTCCAAAATAGTTTATTTGTCAAGCGACCCCGTTGACACCCAAACTTGCGGATAGCCTTTCTTTTTCTATGTGGACGTCAGGGATATAAAGTGAAACACCTAATTCTATTTTTTGACCGGACAGAGGCGGTTGAGCTCCTCGAACCAGTTCTGGACCAAGTTTAATTGGGTTACTTCCGTAGGAGTGTATTTTGGCCGTTCCCGAATCAGGAAGCGCCAGCCGTCCGGGGTGATGTCGTAGCAGCGTATCGGTTCTCCGCCACCGGCGGCGAACTTTAAGAGCACCTTCGGTGTTCCGACGGGCAAATCCTGGCCCGGGGGGATATCGACCTTCATCAGCTTTGTGTAGTCGAGGTTCCAATAGAACAGCTCCCGCCCATCCGGCGCCCACAACGGAGCGTTCCCACCCTCGTTGGAGATCGTCACCCTTCCGTCGCCGCCCGGAAAGGAACGAAGGTAAATCTCGGACCGTACCGATTCGTTGGAAGCATAGGCCAGCCGGCGGCCGTCCGGGGAGAACTCTGGATATAATTCGCGCGCCTGCTCCGGGCTCATGTAGGCCGCCGTTCCCAGGATGACGCCGGGCTCGGTCATCTGGGCCGTGATCGTCGGAGAGTCGGCGATGTCGACGCCTGTCGTCTCGCCCGCATACGCCTTGGCCGAGCTTCTCCAGAACCTCATAATGCCCGGCGATAAGCGTTCCCGGCGTGGTTAAATGGACGGGCGATTCCAGAGTTTTCGTATGGCCACGCTCGGTTCCCTTTGTTTCGGTGGCCCCAAGGTTAACAGAGGGGCAGGCGGGAAGTCAAACGGGCTAAAAACTTCGAAGTCTTCGAGGCTTCAGTCGAGCGCGGCCGAAGAGATGACTTTCGCCCTTTACGGGGCCCAAGGCAACTCGGGTGAGGGCGTCCTGGCACAAGGATTCTAGGACTTGACTAATTTGTATAATAATGCAAATAAGTCTTGACTATTTTGTAGCATGATGCATAATAGCCACATGCGGAGATACTTGGAAGAACCCATCAAGCGGGACCTCGGAAAAAAAATCGTCCTCGTTTCGGGACCACGGCAGGTGGGGAAAACGACGCTCTCCCGCCAACTCTTCGAGTCCTGTGTTTATCTCAATTTCGACTCCGGTCCCGACCGGGAGATGACCCGCAAGCTCGAATGGGACCGAAAAGCCCAGCTCGTCATCTTCGACGAGCTCCACAAAATGAAAAACTGGAAGTCCTGGCTCAAGGGTGTTTATGACACGGAGGGCATTCCGCCGGCCATCCTCGTCACCGGATCGGCGCGCCTGGACCTTTACCGAAAGGGGGGGGACTCCATGGCCGGCCGTTTTTTCTCTTACCGGCTCCATCCCCTGTCCGTCCGCGAGATAAGCGATTTTCTCCAAGAGAAGCCGGAGGACGCGGTTCTTCAGTTGCTGCGCCTCGGGGGATTCCCGGAACCGTATCTCGGCAAAGACGAAGACTCGGCTCGAAGATGGAGAAGGACGCACATCGATACGATCATCCGTCAGGACCTTCTGGACCTCGAGAAGATAAGAGCCTTAAGGTCCGTTGAGACTTTAATCGACCTCCTCAGGATGCGCGTCGGCTCTCCGACATCTCTGAACTCTCTTGCTGAGGACCTCCAAGTGTCCCCCCACACGGTCCGGCATTGGCTCCAGGTTCTGGAACAGCTCTGCGTCGTGTTCCCGGTCCGGCCCTACCATCGGAATATCGCGAGGAGCCTTCTCAAGGAGCCCAAGTATTACTTTTATGATGTGGGCGACGTAAAAGACGACGTTGGAGCCCGGCTTGAAAATCTCATCGCCGCGGCTCTGCTCCGCGAATTGCATCTCATTGAAGACACGACCGGGAGGAAAACGGCGCTCCACTACCTGAGGGACAAGGAAAAGCGCGAAGTGGATTTCTTGGCCGTGATCGACGGCCGCCCCGTGCTTATGGTCGAGGTCAAAGCGGGAGACGACAGCTTCGAGAAATCCCTGTTCCGATTTCGCCGTTATTTGCCCGGCGTTAGGGCGGTTCAGGTCGTCCTCGGCCTCAAGAGGGCAAAGAATTCCGAGGGAGTGGAAATGACCGCCGCGCACCAATTCTTGGAGAAGCTCTCTATTTCTTCCCAACCGGCACTAAGCGCTTGAGCTCCTCGAACCAGTTAAAGACAACTCTCAGGCTTTGGGGCGTTGTGCCGTCGCCCTGGCGAACAAACAGGAACTTCTGGTTGTTCGGCGAAACGCAGTAGAACTGGTTGCGTCCTCCGATTTCCTCGGCAAACATCCCCTCTAAAAGGACCAGTTCCTGCCCGGGTGTAAAAGTTGGGCTCATCTTTACAGGCACGGCTACCAGCTGGTTCCGGCGCCGATAATACAGCTCCTTGCCGTCAGGAGACCACATCGGTTCCCGGCCGCCGTGGGTCGAAACAATTTGGGGCCCCTTCGGGCTTTTCGGAAACTGCTGGACGTACACTTCGTCTCTTCCCGATTCATCGGAAGCATAGGCAATCCAATTGCCATCAGAGGAGAAGACCGCGGAACGCTCGTTTGCCGGGGTCACTAAGAAGGGCTCCGGTTTCTTTTCGCCCTGGAGAGGGAGTATCCAAATGTCCCGGCCGGTTTGAGGATGCAATTCGTAGTAGGCCAGGTATCGTCCGTCCCGCGAGATGTCGGTAATCCACTTGGGGTGCTGGTTGGCGAACAGCAATTCTGCGCTTCCAGCGGCTTCAACGCGAATCCAGAACAGGTTGACGCCGGAGGGATCTGTATTACTAAAGGCGACGCGCCGGCCGTCAGGAGACCAAACCGGGGCGCCCGCACTTCCTGACGAAGTCAGCTTTCGCCGCCCACCCCGTTCCAGGTCATACAGGAATATGGAGCTTTCGGCGCCGGAAGTTTGAGGTATCGCGACTGTTCGTCCATCCGGGGACAACCGAGGCCGGCCGTTGATTTCGCCTTCTATAGGAATGGGAGTTACTTCTCCGGTTCTATTGATCCAAGCCAACTCCAGGCTTTGCCTTGACGTGCCCAACGGAAGGTAAAGCAAGTTACCTATATTAGAAATAGCGAAATACGCAGAGGCCGTGGATTCGTTAGGCCGATAGACACCCTCGACCACCGCTACAGAGGACCCAATCGAGATCATCCCGGCGAGGTCGAAGCGCCGCACGAACAGCTTTCCTGAATCGTAATAGATTAAGTGGCCAGTAGTGACGTAGTACGCGTTGCCCGGAATATCCAAAATCTTCCACTCTCGTGTTTTCAGTGTGAGTATAGCAGCCCGGCTTGAGGAAGGGCTGTTGACAGTAAAAAGAATTTGCCGGCCGCCGGGCAGGAAGCGCGGCGAGGCGTGACTTGTTTCTCCCTGATCCTCGCGGGGAGAGGTCAGTATTTCTGCCTTGCCACCCGCAGATGGAACACGGAACAGACCTGCTCCGGTGGCCCATGTCGAATACACGATCGTGTTGTCTGGGCCCCAAGTCCCCGAGCCGTAGTCGGTCGGCACCGCACAGATGACGCTGGGTGATCCCCCCGAAACAGGCACGCTCTTCAAGCGGCCCCTTGAGAAGAAGCCGACCGTCTGGCCGTCGGGAGAAAAGAAGGGATTGCGGGCGTCTTCCGTACCGGCGAGGGGTGTGGCCTCAAACTGATCCAGCCGCCGATGAAAAAGCACCTGCTCGTTCTGGAACTCCGAAACATAGACCATGCGGGAACCGTCCGGTGAGACCGCGAAGGGCGGCGAAGCGCTGAAGACGTCTGTGATCCGGGCCTCTAGATTGGCCCGCAGGAGCGGCAGAGCCGGACGGGGCCTGAGCACCACCCAAGCGGCTACAGCGACGGCAAGGGCGGCAAGGCCCCACACGAGCCAGCGACTTGTGGTAGGACCCCAGCGGGTTGCCCCGGGCACGGCCTCGAATGGCGCTGCTTCTTGCTGTTCTTGAAGCTCGAGACGAACATCAGCAATATCGCGCAGACGAAGGTTGCGGTCTTTTTGGAGACAGCGGCGCAAAACGATACGCACGTTCGCCGGTAAGTCTTTTGGCAGCGCGTCCCAGTCAGGCTCGCCCTTGAGTATCGAGGCAAGGACCTCGGTGATCGTCTCCCCGGGAAAGGCGGCCTTTCCGGTCAGGCATTCGAACAGAATGCAGCCGAAGGCCCAGATGTCCACGCGCTTGTCGGCCTGCTTTCCCTTGGCCTGCTCCGGGCTCATGAAGGCCGCCGTACCGAGGATTATCCCTGGGCGGGTCATCTCGGCCGTGATCGTCGGCGAGTCGATGATTCCTCCGACAGGCGATTGGTCCAGAAATGCCCTGGCCAGCCCGAAATCCAGGATCTTGACCTTCCCCTCGGGCGTGAGTTTGATGTTCGAGGGCTTCAAGTCGCGGTGGACGATGCTCTTCTCGTGGGCGGCCTCGAGGCCCTCGGCGACCTGGCGGCAAACTTCGAGCGCCTCATCGAGCAGAAGCGGCCCTCGCCCCAGCCGCTGGGCCAGCGTCTCCCCTTCCACCAGCTCTAAGACTAGGAAGCGCTTACCCTCCGCCTCTTCCAGGCCGTAGATCGCGGCGATGTTGGGATGGTTGAGCGCCGCCACAAGCTTGGCTTCTCGCTCGAACCGGGCCAGCCTTTCCGGGTCCCCGGCGAAGAGGTCCGGGATCACTTTGATAGCAACCTGGCGGTGAAGGCGCAGGTCCTCGGCCCGGTAGACCTCCCCCATCCCCCCGGCGCCGATCTTATCCAGGATCTTGTAGTGCGAGAAAGTTTTGCCCATCATGGCTTATGCGCCCTCATTTCCAATAAACCTATCACCTAGCGGCGAATAGTGTCAAGAAAAGGATAACTAGGGTGGTGCATCAGCAATGACATTACAATGTTGTCATTCCGGGCTTGATCCGGAATCCAGTCTTTTTAATCTGGATTCCCGCCTTCGCGGGAATGACAGATTCCCGCTCCCCCTTTCATCAAGGCTTGAAGACCGATAGCTCGAGCTCGCGGATCATGCGGAAATGCCGCGGGTCACCCGTGCACAACGGCAGATGATCCTCGGCGGCGGTGGCCGCGATGAGAGCGTCGGCGACCCGCAAACCGGACGAGGCCGCGAATTCCTCCATATAGATCGAAGCCCGGTGCCCGATGTTTTCGGTCAGAGGGACCATCGAGAACGTGCAATCCTTGAGAAAGGATTTGATGCGCCGCGTTTCGCTCGGATCGGCGGCTCCTTGCAGGAGTTCCATGTAGCTGACGACGGACAGACGGCGGTCGAAATCCTTTTCGACGGCGCGGGCCGCCTTGGCGTTCCCCCGAAAGACCCAGATCAGGATGTCCGTGTCAAAGAGCATGCCGCCTCTTCCGGATTCTTTCCACAAACCGGGGGACATCTTCGAGATCGGCCCGGTTCCTCCACATCCCGAAAGCGGGATGCCGGCTGACTGAAACGGTCTTTCCCGGCGGTCCTGAGGCGGGAACGATCACGCCTTTCGTTTTCCCCCGATAGATCAGGGTCACGGACTGGTTCTGGTCCAAGGCCCGGACGATGGCCTTCGATCGTTTTCGCAAATCAAGAAAAGTCGCTTTCATGGAGGCGCCGCCTGCCGATAAGTGCTCACTTAGAGTGTACATTTAAGAATTTCTCCCGTCAAGTGTAAATGTCGTTCTCCCTTCGTGAGGACGGCGCTGGGGGGCGATATTCTCATCTCGCCCGGTCGGAATCCGGCTTTAAGGCTTTAGCCGGGATTCTTGGGGTTCGTCTTTAAAACGGTCAAGCGATTTGGCGATATTTTTTAAGGAATTTTTCGATCTCTTTTAAAAATTTCTCAAGATCTCCCAGGTCGTTCTGCAGAATCTCGTAGAGCTCCTCGTTGGAAATCTCTTTGTAGTAGTGGACGAGGCGGTTGCGATAGCCGGCCATTTTCACAAGAGTCTTGGCATAATTCTTGGAAATGACGCCCTTGTCTCCCAATTCAAGAGCAACCTCTTTGTATTCCAGGCTTTTTGAACTGAAGCTCTTCGATAAAATGTGCCTTCCGATGTCAAAAATGGCCTCAATGCATCGCCTTAAAAAGCTCTCGGATGCGGCCGGATTCCGCTCATCGGCTAAGAACGCTTTCTTCGGAATACGGGCCATTTTCTCAAGTTTCTCGAGAAAAACGCCGATCAGGTTGAGATTTTCCTGGACCTTAGCTAAGTTCAAGCTCGAAATAACCATTGTGGATGGCCTCATAGAAATCTTTCTCGAACATCCTTCTCTTGAAGGCAAGGTCGGCCGCGATTGCTATCGTTTTCTCTTCGTAGTCGTCCGCAAAAACCTCATCTCGGGCATAAATCCGTTTTCCCTTTATGATCTCGTATCGGAGGAGCGAATGGACCTCGTTGAGAAATACGATATCTATGTTGAAGGGGACAAAAATATCACTGAGCGCGCCGAACAAATTTCCATACATAAGGTAAGTGTCCTTCGGCATCTTTTCCAGGAGAAGTCCGATATCTAGGTCGGACCGGCGGCTAGCTCGATATTTTTTCCCGGCCGCAAAATGCATCCCCTCATCCTGCCGAGAGCCGAAGAGGTAGGCTAAAACGACATGTTGCTTCCGAAAAATAGCCTGCAGCCGCGCGTTCAGGCTCTTGTCCTTTAAATTGTGTTCCATTCAAACCTCTATAGCTCGGTTTTATATTAGAGCAAAATGAAGGGCTTGGCAATCTCCCGAAAAAAAAGGCGGGTCTCCTTTCGGAGAGCCGCCCTTGAACTTGAGCTTTTCGGCGCTATTTCTTCCTGATGTCGATCGAGCCGCTGAAGGTTTTGATCCGGAGG
>Ga0315293_10007063_pt1 | contig 10453 bp, 13 predicted proteins | sample YL17G13_20_MG_FD_203071 | JGI IMG/M metagenome (GOLD analysis project Ga0315293, IMG submission 203071) | Sediment microbial communities from Yellowstone Lake, YNP, Wyoming, USA - YL17G13_20 | ecosystem: Environmental > Aquatic > Freshwater > Lake > Sediment | place: USA: Wyoming | collected... | reverse complement strand
GATTTCAAACGTTTCCTGGGATTCGCTGAATCGATTGAGAACCGCCGACGGCAGAGGCTCTCGCACCCAGGCCATCAGGTCCCAATGGTTCCAGTTCACCGTAATGTTTTCAGTCCAGGCCATCGCCGCACATCTCCTCCGTGGATATTATACGCGATTTTGCGGCTGGTGGCAAAAAGATGCCGGGTGGGTAGTCGGCCGCGCGATGGCTGTCAAGCCTTCGGCCCTTGCCGCCGCGGGGCAAATGCTTTGTTTCCGACGGCGGCAGGCAGTATAATGGCTCTGTTGAGCCACAGGAACGAGCGATGCCAATACGAAAAGCCGTTAACGAAATCGTGGATGAGTTGCAGCAAACCCTCTCCCGGGTGTCCCCCGAAGGGTTGGAACGCCTTGTCGAGGCAGTGCTGGATGCGGAACGCCTCTATGTGGCGGGGGGCGGCCGGTCGGGCTTGATGGCCCGCGCCTTTGCCATGCGCCTGATGCATCTGGGTCGGGTGACCTACGTGGTCGGCGAGACCACGACCCCTGCCATCCGGTCGGGCGATTTGCTTGTTTCCTGTTCGGCGAGCGGCCAGACCCAGGTGACGGTCCTCGTCTCCAAGGTGGCCCAGAAGGCCGGCGCTCGCGTTTTTGCGATTACCGCCATGCCGTCTTCCCCGATGGCCAGACTGGCCGACGAGACGATTGTCATTGCGGCGCCGTCCAAACGGGCCGGCCCGGCGGAGGGCCGCTCGATCCAGTACGGCGGTTCGCTGTTCGAGCAGGCCTTGTTGATTCTGTTGGATGCCGTCAGCGCGGAAATCGGGCGGCGACTGGGAACCGGACCCAAAGAACTGGACTCACGCCACGCCAATCTGGAATGACACCGGCCGACGGACAAGTTGACAGCCTCGGCAAAGGCTTCTAGACTCAAGGCCAACATGATCCGAACAAACCACAATGGCAATGGGGTTGCGCCCGACAACCAGAAGTACCTCGAAGAGCCCCCCGGCGCCGCGGCGCGCCTGGAACGATGGTTCCTGCGACTCGTCGGGCAAGCCCGGCGGCAGTATTTGTCCCGCCTGCGCCCTCGCTACATCGAGCGGCAAAGGACGGTCCGTCGCGGCGAATGCCGGCAGTGCGGTTCCTGCTGCGACCTGACGTTCCACTGTCCCTTCCTGACGGCGGAAAACCGGTGTGACCGCTACGACAGGCGGACCCGCACCTGCCGCGACTTCCCCATCGACACCCTGGACCTGAAACTGTCGCGGGTCCCGTGCGGCCATTATTACGAGTCCGCCGCGGAGGAACAGGATCATGCGAATTCCTCTGGCTAAATACGGAATTCGCGAGATCCTCCTCTTCGGAGGCCTGTTGCTCGTGGGCATCGGCCTGAGCGCCTGGTTCGCCCGGATTCTGGTTCCGCTGTTCGTGCTTGCCCTGGCGTTTATCCTGTATTTCTTCCGCGATCCGTCGCGCCGGGCGCCGACCGCGCCCGGCATCGTGCTTTCGCCGGCGGACGGCCGGGTGGTGGAGGTCGCCGAAACGGTTTCGCCGTCCTCCTGGCTCGAAGGACCGGTGCACAAGGTCGCCATTTTCATGTCGCTGCTGGACGTCCACGTGAACCGTTCGCCGTGTCGCGGGCGGGTCGAGACAATCGAGCGCCGGCCCGGGCGGTTTCTCCGGGCGGACCGCGCCGCGGCTTCCGCCGAGAACGAGTCCAATGCCATTGCGATGGCGGACGTCGAGGGCCAATCCGTTCGCCTGCTCGTCCGGCAGGTGGCCGGCCGCCTGGCGCGGCGGATCGTCTGCGGCGTCGCTGAGGGTGACCGGCTCGAGCGCGGCCAGCGGATCGGCATGATCAAGTTCGGGTCACGCGCTGAAGTCTATGTGCCCGTGCAGAGCGGGTTTGAGGTCTTGGTTTCTCTCGGGCAGCGGGTCAGGGCCGGCGAAACCATCCTGGGGCGGTTTCGATGAGAATTCCTCGCGTCGCCATTCTGCCGTCCCTTTGTACGCTCGGCAACGCCCTCTGCGGGTTTGCCGCGCTGACCTTTACGACCAAGGCCCTCCTGGGATCGGACCCCGCCCACGCCCTCAAACCTATCGACGTCAAGTTGGCGGGATACTTCATCCTGCTGGCCATGGTCTTCGATGCGCTGGACGGCCGGCTGGCCCGCTTTGCCCGCGCCACGAGCGATTTTGGCGGCCAACTCGACAGCGTCGCCGACGCCGTCAGTTTCGGCGTCGCGCCGGCCTTTCTGATGAACCGCGTCTTTGTCGAAAGCCTTCGCGGCGCCGTCCCGGTCGCCTTTGTTGAACTGTTGCGCCTCGCGTGGGTCTGTGCGGCTGTGTACATGGGCTGCGCGCTGATTCGCCTGGCGCGATTCAATGTGGAGAACGTCCACGAGGAGGAGGCCCATCTGAGTTTCAGGGGCCTGCCGTCACCCGCCGCCGGGGGCGCCCTGGTTTCCCTCATCATCGTCATGGCCGAGTTCTGGCGGAAAGAGCAACACGACCTGGCCGCCCATATCATGCTGTGGACCATCCCTTTTGTGGCCGTCATTTTGGGGGTTCTGATGGTGTCCAACGTGCGCTACGCGCACCTTCTGAACCACTTTATCCGCCGCCGCCGGCCCATCAGCCACCTTGTCATCGTTCTCCTGGGCATTGCGCTGGCCTTTCTCTTGAAGGAGGTGGCTCTGCCGGTGGGATTTTGTGGTTACGTGCTTAGCGGGCCGGCGGTCGATGGCTGGCGACGCTTTCGATTGCGACGTCTGATTCGGGCCGAACGGGCCGCCGGAAGGGCACGAAAAATCCGGGCGCAGAACGCCTGGCCGAATTCGGTTTCGCGACCCGACCGGAAGGATTAGGACCAACGAGAATCGCGATGTGGGCAAAACGTCATTGGAATCGCGTTTTTGATTCGTTGACCCTCGGGCCCTGGCCGCGAATAGCGGTCATGGCGGCGGCCTGTCTGACGGCCGCCGGATGTTTCTATAAGGTCCCGGCGCGCCTTTGGGCCGACACGGCGTTGCCGGACGGTGGCTTCTCGACCCGATCCCGACAATGGGTCTATGATAGCGAGCCCGTGACGTTCGAATTGGAGTGCGACCCCGGCGCCGTCCACTACGTCGTCTTCGGAACGGATGGCCAGGAAACCGTCGTCGACTCTGGAAAGGTCCCCGGTCGTTATCGCTGGACCCACGCGTTTGCCGCCGGCGCCAAACCGCAGGTTTACGAAGTCTACGCGATGCCGTACCTTGTGCGCGGCCGGTGCGACTGGGTCTATGACAAGGCGGACGAGGCTTGGCACTTTTACCCGGGTGCTTTCGAGCGTTCCGACGTCCCGACCGCTTTGGAGCAGGTGATGCGGATCACCTGTTACCGCACCGAGATTCTCGTGCGGATCAAGCCGCGCGGCGGGCCGCCGAAACGCGTCGAGTTGAGCCTCCTGAGAACCGACGGCCGGCGGACGGTCGTTCCCGCTCGCCCGGCGGACAAGGCCGACGCCCGAGGATTCCTCCTCCTGGGGCCAGGCAAGGATGGCGCCTACGAAATCCGCTACGAACCGACGCACGGCGAGGTCAGCCGAGCCGGTAAAACACGTGCCGAACTGGTGGTCGAGCACGCCGACGGCTCTACGGAACGCCTGGAAAAGGACTTTGACACGCCATAGGGTTACGGTCAGGGACGGATCATGAAAATACAAGCCGTCAGGGGTACACGCGATTTCTATCCCGAGGACATGGCGTTTCGCCGCTGGCTCGCGGAACGGTGGCGGGACGTCAGCCGCCGCGCCGGGTTCGTCGAGGTGGACGGGCCCGAACTCGAACCCCTCGAACTCTATACCGAAAAGAGCGGCCCGGAAATCATCGAGCAACTGTATTGGCTCGAGGATAAGGGCGGAAGAAAACTCGCCCTCCGGCCGGAATTCACCCCCACGCTCGCCCGCATGATTGCTTCCCGCCAGGCGGCGCTCCCCGAACCGATCCGCTGGTTCAACATCTCGCGCTGTTTCCGCTACGAGCGCGCCCAGAAAGGCAGGCTGCGCGAGTTTTTCCAGTGGAACATCGACCTCGTGGGCATCGAAGACGAGGTGGCAGATGCCGAGTGCATCGCGGTGGCCGTTGACTCGCTGAAGAGTGTCGGCCTGGGGCCGGAGGACGTCGTGGTGCGGCTGAACGACCGGCGACTGTTGGGCGCGCTGGTCCAGCATCTGGGAATCGCGGAGCCGCGCGTCCCGCAGGTCTTCGTGCTGCTGGACAAGCGCGACAAGATTCCCGAGGAGACGCTGGCTGCGATGCTCGCGGAGGCGGGACTGGATAACCGCCAGCGCGAAGGCCTCGGGCGCGTGCTTTCGTGGCGGCACCTTTCGGACATCGACGCCCGCGAGCGAGCGGCGCCCGACGTCGCGGCCGCCGTCGATTCCCTCAATCGCTTGTTTGCCCTCCTTGAAAACTACGGCGTCGCCGACTGGTGTTGCTTCGACATCGGTATCGTCCGCGGTCTGGCGTATTACACGGGTCCCGTGTGGGAAGTTCACGATCGCAAAGGCGAGTTTCGCGCAATTTTCGGCGGCGGGCGCTACGACCGTCTCCTCGCCGACGTGGGGGGGAAACCCATGCCCGCCTGCGGATTCGGTTGCGGCGACGTCATTCTCGGGCTCCTCCTGGAAGCGCGGGGCCTCCGGCCGGAGCCCGAGCGCGCCGCCGATTACTACGTCGTACAGGTCGGCGCCGCCGCGTGGCCACAGGTGCTCCAGGTAGTTCGCCACCTCCGCGGCCGCGGGCTTCCGACCCAGTTTGACCTGAAAGGCGGACCTCTGAAACGCCAGATGAAGAAAGCCGCCGACGCCGCGGTCCGATTCGTCGTGATGGTCGGGGACGGGTTTGGCGCCGACCGCCGCGTCACGGTCCGGGACATGCAATCCGGCGAGCAACGTGACCTGTCGCTTGAAGACCTGGGCTAGCGAGCGTCATGGCCAACCGGAAGGTCATCTACGAGGCCGGTTTCGAAGATTACCTCCGGACCGTCGGTGTGCCATACGTCGCGGTGGACGAGGCGAAAAAGGCCATCCTCGCGGGTGTTCAACTGAAAAGTTTTGACTTCGTCGTCTACAGTTCGATAGGGCCGAACCTCCTGATTGACGTCAAGGGGAGGCGCTTTACGGGCCATTCGGGGCGCCGCGGCCGGCTTGAAAACTGGGCGACCCGCGAGGACCTCGACAGCCTCGCCCGATGGCAGGAGGTTTTCGGTTCCGGATTTGCAGCGCTTCTGGTTTTTTGTTATCATGTAGTGCGGCCGGAGGCGGCATCCCTGTTCGAGGCGGTGCATCTGTTTCGCGGCGACTATTTCAGCTTCCTCGGCGTCTACCGCGACGTGTATGCCGGCGCCTGTCGGCGGCGGAGCCGCGCGTGGGATACCGTCAGCGTGCCGGCGGAGGAATTTCGGCACATGGTAAAGCCGATTAATGCGTTCCTGTAGGAAGGGGAGGGGTGGTGAAAACCCATCAATCGGTGGCGCGATCCGTAAAATGGATAGGGATGGCGGGAGGAATCGTTCTCGCCCTCGCCGATCTTACGCTGGGAGCGTCCGGCAGGGCGGAACAAGGCCCGACCGGGCCTTCCTACGCCATCCCTAACATCGTAGCCACGATCATGTGCCTCGTGGCCCTCGCGATTGCTTGTAAGGATTTCCGGAAAGCCCGGTAAACCCCACGGAAGTATCAAGAAAGGAGACGGCAATGGATGGAAAGACTGTTGTGATTGTTGCCATGGCGGCCCTGGCCCTGCTATTGGGCGGCATTGTGACGAGCGGCCTGTACCAGGAAGGAGCCGCCTACGCGCAGGGCGGCGTCTATGCGACGTACCTGGTGACCACGGCCGAGGTCAACGATGACCTCTCGAATTTTGTGGTTCTGGATACCGAGACGCGGCGGCTCATGTTTTATCGCGTCGACGTCGCCAGGGGGGAACTGCAACCCACCAGCGGCCGTGAACTCCTGCGCGATTTCCAGCGCAAAGCGCTTTAACCACCGCCAATAACCTCAACGGAGAACCCTCATGAAAGTCAAAGACCTTATCCTGATCGCCCTGATTTGTGTGAATGCCACCCTGGCAACGGTTGCGGCGACCTCCTGGCTTGCCCGCGCCGAACCCAGGGCCGTCGCTTTCTCCGAAACGCGGGCCGGCGACTATATCATGGTGTCCGGGCCCATCACGACAAGCCGCGAGGCCCTCCTCGTCATCGACGTCGTGGCCAAACGCGCCAATCTGTATGTCCCCCAGGCGGCCACCACGAAGACCGGCACGGCCTGGGAACTGACCACCAGCCGGAACCTGGCGACGGACTTTGCCAGCGGCGCTGGCGCCGGTGCTGGCAGCGGCAGATGATGGCATTGGTACCGCGGATGGTTGGTGTCGATACGAGTGCGTCCGCCGAACACCTGGCGCGCCGGGTGGAGGCGGGGCATCGTCTCGGCCGTGATGAAGCGCTCGCGCTTCTGGCCGAGGCCGAGCAAGACCCCTGGCCGCTCCTGTTGGCCGCCGACCGTATCCGCCGACGCTTTCGCGGACGCGCCGTCCACCTCTGTAGCATCGCCGCCGTCAAGGTCGGCCGATGCGGCGAGGATTGTTGCTGGTGCGCCCAAAGCGCCCATTGGGCTACCGGCATCGAATCGCGGGGCCTGATGGCGACCGACGAACTCGTTCGAGCGGCCGAGGCGGCGGCACGGAACGGCGCGATCGAGTTCGGCCTCGTCACCAGCGGAGGATGCCTCGCCGACGCGGAATTCCGCACCCTCCTCGTCTCCGCCCAAGCCGTCCGAAAGCAAACCCACCTCGATCTTTGCGCGAGTTTCGGCGCCCTCGCGCCCGAACGGGCACGCCAACTGGTCGAGGCCGGTTTCCGCCGGTACAATCACAACCTGGAGACCTCCGCCCGCCATTTTCCGCGCGTCTGCACGACGCACACCTATGACGACCGTGTCCGCTCGGCGCGTGCCGCCGCCGACGCGGGGCTGGAACTGTGTTGCGGCGGACTCTTCGGCATCGGCGAAACGGATGAGGACCGTGTTGATCTGGCGATGGCCGTCCGCCAAATCGGCGCCCACGTGGTCCCGCTCAACTTTCTTCACCCCATCCCCGGCACGCCCCTGGCCGACGCCGCCCCGTTGCCGCCCTTAAAGATTCTCTCCATCGTGGCGATGTTCCGGCTGATGCTTCCAGACCGCCTCATCAAACTGGCCGGCGGTCGCCAGCAGAACTTGCGGGACCTGCAGAGCCTAATGTTTCTGGCGGGAGCCGACGGTTGCATCGTCGGCAACCTCCTGACGACGACAGGGCGGCCGCCCGAACAGGACCTCGCCATGATCCGCGACCTCGGCCTGGAACCCGCCGGGACAGGGGGTAACCTGCGCAGGGACTCGGATGCCTGACGACGCCGACGTGGTCATTACCGGTTTGGGCCTTGTCTTGCCGCACGGCGTCGGTCTCGGCGCGGCTGAACCGGTCTTTGAGGGCCGCAGCGCCGTCCGCCGACTTCCTGAAATGGCCGGCGTTCCCGACGCGACGGGCGCTCCGCTCCGCCGCTTCGTCGCACCGAAAGGCACTGAAGAGGCCGATCGCGCCGTCCAGTTCGCTGTCGCCGCCGTTTCGGAAGCATGGAACGGCGCCCATTTGGCGGAAAGGACGCCCGCGCCCGGCCGCATCGCCACGATTATCAGCCTTAGCAAAGGCGGCATCCTCTCGCTTTGCCAGGCCGCCCGCCGTCCAGCCGACCTTCCCCCTTGGCCCGCGCAGGCAGGGGCGGATGCGGCGACATGCGCCGTCGCCCGCCGCTGGAGGCTCGCCGGGCCGACGGCTGTACCCATCACGGCGTGCGCCTCCGGCGGCCACGCGCTCGTCTGGGGCGCTCGCTTGATTCGCCGGGGCGCAGCCGATGTGGCCATCGTCGGCGCTGCCGAGGCATCCCTCCATCCGCTCATTCTCGGGTCCTACCGGCGGATGGGCGTCCTGGCAGCAGGGGGGGCCGACCCTGATTCCTCCGTCAGGCCTTTTTCGGCGACGCGCCGCGGATTTGCCATCGGCGAAGGCGCCGGCATCCTGGTACTGGAATCGGCCGCCGGGGCCGCACGCCGCGATGTCCGGCCGCTGGCCAACGTGGCGGCATGGGCGACCGGGTGTGAAGCCGTTAGTCTCACGGACATGGACCCCACGGGACGCACCCAGGCGCATCTTATCACCGAGGCCCTCCGCCGCGCCGGACTGGAGCCCGCGGCGGTGGATTATGTGCACGCCCACGGCACGGCGACCCTCTTGAATGACCTGGCGGAAGCGCGAGCCATCCGTTCGGCGCTCGGCAAGGCGGCTGCGGCGGTCAGTGTCTCGTCCACCAAAGCCAGCCACGGCCATCTCTTGGGCGCTGCGACGGCCGTTGAATTGGTGTTGACGGTCCTGGCCATGGAGCGCAACGTGGTTCCGCCGACGGCGAACCTGACGGACCCGGATCCTGAGATCGATCTCGACTGTACGCCATTGCAGCCCCGCCGGCGGCCGGTTCGTTGTGCCGTAAAAATCGCCGGAGGTTTCGGCGGCCAGACCTTGGCGGTCGTCCTGAAAAAGATCGGAGGATCGGACGCATGATAACCTGCGGCATTGACATGGGCGCCCGCGCGACCAAGGCCGTCATGGTGGCCGACGGCCGCGCCGTGGCCGAAGCCATTCACGACACGGGCAGCGACCCCGTGGCCGCGGCCCAGAACGTTTTCGCAACGGCGCTGGACCGCGCCCATCTAAAAGAATCGGACCTCGCGGCCATCGTTGCCACCGGGTACGGTCGCGGAAGCCTTCCTTTCGCGTCCACCACCGTGACGGAAATCACGTGTCAGGCCCGCGGCGTCCGTCACGTTGTGCCCGAGGCGCGCGGCATCCTCGACGTCGGAGGACAGGACACCAAGGCGATTGCCCTCGATGAGGAAGGCCGCATCCGCGATTTTCTCTTGAACGACCGCTGCGCCGCCGGAACGGGACGGTTCCTGGAAGTCATGGCCGGGGCCCTCGGCCTGGACCCCGACGAAGCCGGACGCCTGGCCCTCACGGCCGACCGGCCGGTCACCATCGCTAGCACGTGCACCGTCTTTGCCGAATCGGAGATCGTGAGCCTCCGGGCCCGGGGGCATCGCCGCGAAGCCATCCTCGCGGGGGTTCATGCCGCGGTGGCGGCGCGGCTGAAAGGAATGGCTGGCCGAATCGTCATGGAAAGCCCCATCGTGTTTACGGGCGGCGTGGCTAAGTATCCGGCGACCGTCGAGGCGGTTCGGGCCGCCTTACGCGAAGCGGGGTTCGACGTGATCGTGCCGCCAAGCCCCCAGACCACCGGGGCCTTGGGCGCCGCGCTCATGGGGTTGGACCGGGCCGCTAGTTAAGGTCCGGACGCCGCATCTTCTTGAAGACGTCGGGCAACGTGTCGAAAGTCAGGTCCGCCTGGATCGCCTCCAACTGGTTCGCCGCCTGACCGGCGTTTCGGTAGAACCGCTGGTAAACTTCATCCAGGGCGGCCGGCGCGCCTTCCTTTTCGAACCGAAGTGCGTGCTCGCGCCATTCGCGGCGCGCCCATTGCCACGCCGCAATGGCCTCCGCCAGCCGCTCGCGGCCGTGATCGAAGGCCTTCCGGCGGTCGGCCTCGGTGGTCCCGGCGTCGAGGGCCGCCTGGAGTTCATCGTACGCCTGCTGCGTCAGTTCCGTCGCATAGTACGTTAGGTTATGACACGCCTGGCTGTACGTGACGGCTTTCGAAAGGCCGTACCGAAGCGTCCCGTAGTGGTCGTTGGCCTTGCGGGCGCGGTCATACCATTCGTAGGCGATCAGAAACGGACTTCGGCCTTCCGTCTCCCATACGCGACGGCGGTAATAGGGCGATTCCTGGGACCGTCCGAGTTTTTCCGAGTAAATGCGCCCGATCTCCGCCATGATTTCCGCGCTCCGCGGATTTCGCCGGTAGCCTTCCGTGCCGAATTCTATCGCGCGGCGGATCCACTGGTATTTCCGCTCCGGTGACTGCCACTGAACGCTCACGTTCCACGCCATATTCCACATGTGGAACACCCAGATCTGCGGATAGTCGCTCTGGAGGGCCGCAATCTTGGTGTACCGGTCAATCAGGTCGAAGTAGAGTTTCGACTGTTTTTCCTCCTCGACGCGGATCCAGAGCCAGACCACGTACGGCCCGCGAAATCCGCCGAGAATCAACGTGACCGCCTGCGCCGGCAAATCGCTCACGTCAAGAACCATCGGCCCCGGAACCACCCGCACCGAGGCACCCGACGCCGTCGTGAAACCAAACTGGGACGCCAGCGTCAGCCGCCGGCCGGCGGGCTCGTGATAGCCCAGCAGCGTCTCCCGCTTCGGCTCGACGACGTATCGCCGCAGGGGATGCAGAACGCCGGCGACAAAAATCGCCAGCGCCGCGATATAGA
>Ga0315293_10007062_pt1 | contig 10453 bp, 12 predicted proteins | sample YL17G13_20_MG_FD_203071 | JGI IMG/M metagenome (GOLD analysis project Ga0315293, IMG submission 203071) | Sediment microbial communities from Yellowstone Lake, YNP, Wyoming, USA - YL17G13_20 | ecosystem: Environmental > Aquatic > Freshwater > Lake > Sediment | place: USA: Wyoming | collected... | reverse complement strand
GTCGTAAACAACATACCCATGACCTATGGGGCTACGAAAAAGGGAGGAGCTAGCTTAGACGCCGCAAGTAGGGCGTTGACAGAGGTAACAACAGCGGATGCACCTTCTGTCAAGGCAAAGATTGATGAAGCCATAGGTTGTGTTAAGGCTATTCTGAGCTTGTTTCAGCAGATGGGATTCAAAGAAGGGTTGACCGGGGTTCCAATAAACAATGAGGGCGATCTGGCAACCCAGATGAATGCTCAGTTTGTGAAGATTAGCACGTCTGTAGGTACTGGAGACGGGGGTATTCTTAGCAGTACCTATCGGGCGCAGAATGCTACTCAGAAGTCGGTACAAAGCGCCACGGGTACTCATCTCTACTCTCAGCTGCTTCTCCCTGAGACCTTTTTCATCTCCCCACCAAAGTGCAATGTTCTTTTTGCTGACCAGTATTACCAGTTTTCATTCAGCCGAAATTTCATGCGCGAGGTTACCCGACTAAGCTGTCAAGCAGGCCTAGAATTCTTTTCTGGAGGTACCCAGGGGAACTCTGACCTTTTGTCCTCTGCCTATTACGCACCGAACATCAAAGACGTTCGGGAAACCACGATGCAGCTAACGATGTCCAAGGGGTCTACAATTCTTCTACCACATGAGATTCACTGCGGGATCATACCCAAATTCGAATGGGTCTCTGATGGCCAGCGTTGGGGAGCAAAAGAGGCTGATGCCGCGGGAACCCTGGATCAGTTTTATGATTCTGGGCAAGTGGGGTTCATACAGCGCCTAGCCAACTTCCAGTTTTTCTTGCATCGTTGGTCATCCCGAACAATGAGCGTAGCTGGGATCTTCAACCCTAATTTAGTATTGGGTCTACCAGGCCTGGTTATGGATAGGAGCATGCCTGCTCTTGGGGTGATAAAGACGCTTGAGAAAAACCTTGGTAAGATGTGGCTTCCAGTTCAGTACTTAGGGAAGATCGTTTATATCAGCCACTCTATCCATCAACAGGGCGGCGGAACCACTGTTAGCTACTCTCATTGCCGGGTTCACCGAGGAGCTGACGACGAGTTTTTGGGTGTTCTGATTAGGGATGTAGTGCAAACTGCAAATAAGAAAGTCACTTTGAAATTCAACGTCAAGCCTCTTTTCGGAGATTCCAATAATACGTCCAAGGTATCCGTAATTCCTATGGGGGAAACTGACCTTCCGGCTCAGAACGTTGGAGATTTAAGATCGGTGCTAGGGCTCTATCTCTCTAATCTCTTGACCCCTAATATCCCTGTGTCAGACCCAAAGAGTTTTCGGGGAGCTACGGTCTTGAAGGTAGTTCCAACAGGCAAATTGAAGATCTCGGATAAAGATTTTGGACTTTTGAACGTAACAGACCGTTCAGCTATCTCTAGAGTTCCAGAAGTTCTTGAGGTTGAATTCAACCTCAAAGTGAAGACGGGGAAGTACGATAGGGTCTCTAGATCTATAGAACAGGTATTGACGCCCCCGTGGTATTCCGATGTCTGGACCAACGAGAAGATTGGGGAAAGTGTCTATAAGCCCTTGTTAGGAACAGAAGCTATTACCGACAAGGTTGAGATTTCTGCCAAGGAACAGTCCAAAATAATAGACCAGAACGTTAGCGACGACGCTGCTTTACAACTAGCAGCAGCCTCAGAATCAGAATACCCCCCAGAGAAAAATCCTTTCAGCTTTTACTCGGATGAGACTAGCACTGATACCGTACTTACGGCCGCACCTGGTTCCATCGAAGAGGCGGTTGATTCTCTGACGATTCTATACAGTATGCTCAAGCTTCGTGGGGCAGATATGCATAGTTTCATCCAGCAATACACGAGACGACCTATTGCGACATTAGAGCAGGTGTTAGGCAGCGCCAATCTCAAATATGACGACTCTGGCTTAATTGACCCAACGATAAAAGGACCGGTTATAGAGGGCTTCCATAGCAGGGCCTTTGGGGATTACAATAAGGACGTTAAGTACCCTATCCGAGAGGATGAACTCCCCCAGGCAGGAAAAGACGCATTGAAAGCACTTTTCCCGGGGGCTACCCCACCAGGAGCAGCCGTGAAGCGAGGGAATCTATTCAACCGGGCAGCACCGGAATTGGAAATCATATCGTACTACGATCCCCGTGGACGCTCCCAGGCTAGAGTACAAGCGTACGTTGAAGAACTTAGAATCAGCAGAGGGCTGATGGGGTAACCGTGATGACTGTAGATATTAAAGCGTTTGTAGATGAGCTGGAGAAGATCTCGGGTCTAGGAGCTGCTAAGGATCTGGCCCTTAGGGCTCTTGCCGCGTCCAAGAAGGTGCAGGCTAAACATCTCAAATACCCTGCTGCAGCCCTTGCTGGAATTGGGATGTGGGAAACTGCTGGGAAGGCCAAGCGCCGGTATGAAATCGGCAAGGCTTACGAAGAAGCTCAGGGAGGCTAGAGTGGTGAATGCATGCCTTAAAGCCTTTGGGGACGAGCTCTCCAAGATCGCTGGTTTATCCTCATGGGTATCCAACGAGGGCCGTAAGGCAGTACTACGCCTTGATTACCACTTCTCCCCAAAGGCAGGACCAGACCGATGGGTCAAGTTCCTCAAGAACGTAGCCGATCCAACTTACCTACAGACACTCGTGGATCACCCATTGGCAGATAACGCTCTTATCCAGCACGCGACTTCCCTTCATGACTTGTCTAAGGGCCAAACGGTTGGTAAGGTCTACAGTGCTCAGCTACCTGGACGCTCCTATGAAATTAAGAAGTTGTCAGACGGCTCTCTAGGATGTACCTGTCCGGACTGGCGGTATGTTGGTACGATGAAACCGAAGTATAAATGCAAGCACATCCTCGCTTATGAGGCTGGGAAAGTGAAGGCAGAAGACTGATGCCGTCCTTTTTACAGAATAGCAACTCGTTCTTTGATGAACTCACTCGCATTTTGACTGAGCAGCAAAAGGACCGAGAAGACGCTATGGAGTTGCATTCAGAACGTCCGTATTCTAGCTTGTTGACTCAGGATGAGGAACCGACGCAAGATTATAACCCAATCCAACTTGAGGAGCCTGAGCCCGAAGTTGTAACCAGAGGGAGTTCGTAAAATGGCAGACAACACTGAGAAAAAAGAAGTTGCTCCGAAGGCTGATTCCTTGTCTATGCAGCGCCGTAAGGAACAGGTAAGGATTACGAACAGCCGAGTTCTTACTGAGTCCAAGAAGAAATGGCTCAAGGATGCCAAACTGGCCAAGTAACGCTGTGGGGTCATAGATGACGAACAAGCAGGCTGCCTCGTACCATATGTCTACACATCTCAAGGGACGAGGGGGACACCGGTCAATCCGTGTGGCCACTCTCCTGAAGAATGAAAAGAAGAAGTTGGAATTGCCGGTCCCTCAGGAAAAGGTCAGTTCAGAATCCGGAGCTGACCTACGATTGCCCATAATGGGTGGGACCAAGTTCCCTACTAAGGACAGTACTGCTTATGCTGCTCAACAGTTGAAATCTAGTCAAAACACCGCGGAGTTCCATAAGCCACAAGGTGTAAGTTTGAAGGACGTGACTCCGGAGATCAAAGCTCCGAGATCCATGCCAAAGATAGGTGCCGATATGACTATCGAGAACGATCCTCTTATGCAGTATTTGAAGAAGCAGGCTGACGTCTTGGAGGACAACGCGGAAGACATGCCACGAGGGCCAGAAGAACACTCTCGTGCCCGCGGGGAGGTCATTCCAGACATCAAGTCCACCGAAGGACAGTGGCAGTCCTACATCAATGGGATCTTCGACCACGGTGAGGATGCTCGGAAGAAAGACACCAGTTACGACTATGAAGAAGGCGTCGTCGACCGGATCCTCAAATTGAAGTAACAAGAGGCCAGGAGTGCTCACTTGTTCGACATTGAGGAAACCGACGAAGAGTTCGAAAAGGAGGCGGCTCGACACGATCTCGAGCCGACGAAGGCGTATGAGCTGGACCTCTGGAAGAAGTGGAAGGAGGGAGGAGAGAAACCCTCTGACCTAGAACCCCTTCTTCAAAGCTTCAAGCCGCTGATTCGAAAGAAATCTAATTCATGGGCAAATCGGGCTAACCTTCCGCCAGCCGCTGTTCATTTTGAGTTTAACAAACAAGCTGTCAACGCGCTGAAGTCCTATAACCCTGACCGGGGGGCAGCCCTGGGAAGTTGGGTCTCAACTAATTTGAAGAAGGCTCAGCGGTGGGTTTCTCAATATCAGGATCCAACCAGAATCCAAGAGAATCGATATTACCAGACCGGAATGTGGGATAACGCCTACGCTACTCTGGATGACCAGCTTGGTAGAGAGCCTTCTACTCGGGAGATGGCGGAGCATCTAGGGTGGTCCGAGGCCGAGGCCGGTAGGATGGAGATGGAAAAGCGCCAAACTACCTTTGGTACCGGCTTTGAGGAATACGATCCGGCAAACCTTATGCCATCTCGAGACTCAGAGAAGCTTCGCCTTGTTCGGTATGAACTGGACCCAAAAGAAGAACTGCAGGTCTTCGACTACACAGTTGGGGCTAATGGGAAGCCAATGTTGAAGCCAGGAGAGATCGCTAAGAAACTGAATCTGAGCCCGTCAAAGGTGACTCGTATTCGAAATGCTATCGCCAAGAAATTTAGTGAGTACGAATAATGTCAGCCAAACCACCAACCAAAGACGAGCGAAACCAGAATCTGGAAGACTTGAAAAAGGCAGTGGAGGACTGGGCCAAGAGTGAAAAGACTCGGCTGGAGAACGAAGTCAAGTTTATGCGGGCAGTTCTAAAAGGCAGAGCGGCATCGAGTACTGCTCAGGACAATCTGGCAGCTATATCTTTGAAGCTGGTAGCGGAGATTAACCAGTTCCTTATAGCGGTTGGTTGACCATATATGTCGGAGGACTATGGATTTACTGAATGCATTGTCAGTTCCGCGGGGATTAGCCACTTTTCCCCGGAAGTGGCTGAAGGCCAATTGCCAGACCTCTGACAATGTGGGCGATTGTGTATACATCACCGGGGGAATGGTTGGAGAGTTCTACCAGGTGACGAAGGTAGACCCCGCAGACCAGTCCAAGATGCCTGCGGTGGGCATCATCACTTCAAAAAAAGGTCCCACTGAATGCCGTGTTCAATTCCTAGGGGAGATAAAAAACATCTACTCTCTGATGACCCCAGGAAAATTGCTGTTCATAGGTAGTGATGGGAGATTGAACGAGACTCCCCCGCTACCCCTTCCGTCGGGTTATGTTTTCGTTCAGCCGATGGCAGTCGTTGCCAGTTCTACTGTCTTGGTGGTGGCACCTGCGCTTTTGCTAACGAAGAGGGTGGGATAACCCATGGCAGAGCGCAAACCCCTATTCATAGCGGATGAGGGCCATCATGAAGAGATGGCCCCCACCGATACCGCTACTTTGGGCGGGCTTACCTTAAACGGTAATCTTAACATGGGCACCAATCGCATCACCAACATGGGCGATGCGATAAATCTTCAAGACGCAGTTACTCTTCAGCAGTTGAATGCAGTGGCAGCCGGTTTCAATTGGCATGACCCTGTCAAAGTGCTGAACATGATCAATGACGCCAATATGGGAGGGGCATCCCCAGTAGGCCCCATTATAGGCGATGCCTACGTGGTCAACAACTGGGGTGGCGGTTACAACAATGGAGATATCGTTGAATGGAACGGGTCCTCCTGGGTAATTGTTGTGCCGAACTCCGGAGGTGAGCCTCCTAACAACACCTATGTTCTAGTGTCTGCCACAAGCCCCACTACGCCCTCGGGATCTTTTTCTGGCAACAACTTGAACTTCGCCCTCTACAACTCCACAACAAATCTTTGGTCCTTTACTCTGACCGCAGACGGGGATGCCTCGGTTATCAACGGGGGAAACAGCGTTTATTACAATAGTGCCTACACGTTCAACACAGGTGTATGGACGCTATTCTTAGCCGTTCCCGAAATACTAGCTGGAGACGGGTTAGACAAAGTCATCAATACTTTGTCCGTCAAGGCAGGTGACGGCGTAAAGATAGATTCTGACTACGTGGCTGTTGACCTAAGCCCTGTGGATCCTGGCCTTGAGCTGGTAGGAACAGCTCCGGATAAAACCCTACAGGCTAAAGTAGATGGGGCACATGGAATAATCCGAGGGGCATCCGGTCTAGAACTTGAAATTGACAACACTCCGGATACTTTGGATGTAGATGCAGACGGGCTCAAAGTGGTCGGTCTTCCTTCTCTGTTCAAAGTAAATGGGAGCCCCGTAGGCCCTGGGGTAACGTCAGCAAATCTGAATACCCTGACCAATGGGAGCGATGCTTCAGCCCTTCACTACCACACGGGGTTATCGGGAGTTCAAGAAGTTCCTTTTACAAACGCTAGCATTTTGGTTATAAACCACCAACGGCACCACATTCCACTGGTTCAAGTGGTTATCGGGAATCCCGCGGGCTGGGATCTTGGAGGATGGAGTAACGTGGTTTGGAATGAGGATACCTCTGGATATGTTAGACTTCCAGACGATCAATATGTCACTACGCACGAGTCAGATGATATTTTCTGGGTTGAGTTTTCTGGGCCTCTGACCGGAAGGGTGTTGTACTTCTAATGAGTGGGCTATTGGCAATCCAGAGTGTAAGTGGGGGCGGCCCTAACTATTCTTTGACGGTGATGTCCTCAGTAGGAGTGATTGCGGGAGACCACGTAGTTGCCCCCTTACTGTCTAATGCTACTCGTGGCGGGATCTATAGGGTTCTGTCAGTTCCAGATGGCCTGACCATTGATGTCACAGACGACCTTGTTCCTGGGGGTGGTGCGTATGGAGCTCCTACCTTTGGAAAATCCGCCTATTGGACCCCCATAGCGGGAGGCCTATCTACCAACAAGTACAACGGTACACCATTTTGGGGAGACATTACCGAGCGTGATTTTCTATTGGTTGCTACCGGCCTAGATACATCCACCAAGTCGGGTAAATTGATACCAGGTGACTTTAGTGGAACCCCTAAGAAGGCAACCGTAACGTTCATAACGCCGTTCCCTGACGAGAATTACTCTTCCGTTGTAACGGTAATGACAGATGGGACGGTGGGGTTCTTCGTAGATACAGAAAGCAAAACCGTTTCTGGTTTTGTTGTGAATTTGCATACCAACCATATTGCCAATCTGGTAGAGGTAGATTGGCTTGCCACCACTTTAGGAGAGTAACATGGCCTTTTTAGTTGTAAATGGAATCCAGTTTGACGAGCTGACATCAGATCCAGGATCACCTGCGGAAGGTCAGTCGTGGTTTAACTCCACAGACAAGAAGCTCAAATACTATCGAAATGGTGCTATTGACACTCTTGTTGATTTGACCACGTTCAATGCCCATGCGAACAGCACCAGCAACCCTCATGGTACGACGCTGGAACAGGCTCGTACATCTGGGGCAACACTCGGCGGCTCCGTCAATTTTGGTGGCTATGCCCTGACTAGCGTTGGAGCTGGATCAGCAGGGACAGATGGGGCACAGCGCCAATGGGTTCTCGATCAGATCAAGGCGTACCTAGCTGGGTTGGAGTGGCAAGAGGACGTCATCAACTTTACGAACAACCCACCAGGCACCCCAAACACAGGTGACCGCTACGTGATTACTGCGGTAGCGTCGGGGGTCTGGGCAGGAAAGGAAAACCAGATAGCCGAGTGGAATGGAACAGCGTGGGAATACACAATTCCTAATGAGGGTTATTCCCTCCGTGACGATACCGCCAATACGATGATGCTCTACAGCGGCTCGGCTTGGGGCAACTTCGGTAATGCGATCGATCACAGTGTCCTGTTGAATCTTACATCGGGTGACCCCCACACCCAGTACCAGCAAGAGTCTGAGAAGAACGCGAACAGTGGATACTGCGGATTGACTGCTGGCGGTGATATCGATGACACTCGTCACGGTAGCCGAAGTGGGGGAACTCTCCACACTGTTGTATCGTCGAGTGGCGCGGGTTTTGCCCCCAAGTCACATCGGTCTGCTACGGCGAATCCTACTATTACGGACGATGGGGTGGCCGGCTATTTGCCAGGATCTCGTTGGACAAACGTGACAGGGCAGACTGATTGGGTTTGCATCAGCAATGCCACAGGTGCCGCAGTTTGGAAAGAGACGACCAACGTAGCTGGCGTGTTGGGGCAAAAAGCTGGAGTAGTGGCAGCCGCTACATTCGCGGGGAACCCCAAGAAGGCTACAGTAACGTTTGGTACAGTTTTTGGCAGTGCTGCCTATTCCATCCAATTGACGTGCGGTACCGTTAATAACAAAGCCTACACTCCATCCTATGAAAGCAAACTCGCAGGCAGCTTCGTTATCAACATGGAAGTTAACAACATCGCTGATCTGACTGAAGTCGCGTGGCATGCTACTTTGACGGGTGAGTCCGCCTGATAGGTAGGTCATGGGCATAAAAAGTAATACGCTAGAACTAGAAGTTCTAGATTCCGATCTAGGTTCTCCGGCTTCCGGGGAACTTTGGTACTCTACCTCGAATGGGCTAGGTCCTAAGGCTAGCCAGGCAGCTTCGGGGTTTATGCACAAAGATGACAAGACCAAGCTTGATAACATGTCGGCCAACGGATCTGGAGATGATTGGGTATCAGGATTGGTCATTACTGCTAAACCGTCTCCTGACCAAACGGTAGCTTATACCTCAGGGGTCGTCATGATCAACGGGGTAAACTACACTGTTACCCCAGGAGCTAATTACAACCTTGCCAATGGTTATGGCGGTGTAAACCACTACACCGCTTTGTCTGCGAGCCAACGGTCCATTGTAGCGATTTATGTAGACACCGACCATGTGATCAAAAGTGTGGCGGGGGCAGCTTCGGGTGATCCAAGTCCTCCAATGCCGAGTCTGATAACCGATACGGTTTGGCTGGCTTTCATTGTGATTGCCAAGCATAGCAACGGCAGTCCATATAATATTACCCCGCCGGATATTATGGATTGCCGTGTTGCTCGTCGTGCGTCCGTTGACGAGGCTGCAAAGATCAGCATAAACGATACTTCATCTGGGTTTCTTCGTAGCAAATTGACGGACAACGGTAATGTCCATTTCACAAAAGAAAACGCCGACGCTAACGAGTCTTTGAAGGCTGATGTGCAGTTTGGCGCTACTTCAACTACAGCATGTGTAGGAAATGACTCTCGACTATCCGATAATCGTGTAGCTTCTGGTTTGAAAACAGCAACCACTGTTGTTTCGGTATCAGCCGCCGCAGCGCCAATAGCGGGGAAGGTTTTAACCGCTACTAACGACTCAACTGCAACTTGGCAAACACCAAGTGGTTCGGCTGATGCAAACGCGGTACATGTTAACGCGGCAAGTGAGATTAGTGGCATTACTGAAAAGACTGCACCGGTCGCAGCTGATTTGATAATCATCGAAGATAACGCGGCGGCAAACGTTAAGAAAAGGGTTCAAATAGGTAATTTGCCTCACGCTTCTTCTGAGGCTACGGCAACGGGCACCACCACAACTACGTCATCTACTTACGCGCAAATGGCTAGTATGACGCTAACACCAGGGGCAGGAACCTATTTATGTTTGTTTTCAACCTCTTTAAGCTGTTCCGCGTCTAATGGTGAAATAAATGTTTCGCTATTTTCAAATAGCGTCCAAATAGCTTCTACTGAATCTAAAGTATCCTTGTTCAAAGCTGGGGATATAGTAGACATGGCGCTAAACAAGGTTGTCGTGGTAGCAGCAGGCCAAGTAATAGAAGTAAAATGGAAGGTCGCTAGTGGTACAGCTACGGCCTATGCTAGAGTGTTAACTCTTGTAAAGATTGGATAGCAACATGACTGAAACTACTTATACATACTCAATCCAAAATGATTTTCCTAACCACTTGGTAAGCAGCGACAGGCTGAAGAACGAAATTGGCGTGTCGGCAATTATTACGGCGTTAGCCCGCATAGATACCAGTGGCGATGACTGTGGTATTACTTTCAAAGACGAACTTTCGTCAGGCGACGAGACGATTTTAGACGGACTGGTTGCTGCACATAGTGGTCTTATTGTCAGTAGTTATGCCGTTGTTAAACTTAGTTCCCCTACTACATTGGAGGGAGCGCCCGTATTTTTACCTTGTTCATTTCCTAGTAGCATATATTTGTATGTGAGTAGCGCGGGTGACAATATTGAGGGTCAGGCGCGTGGCGCAGGTTCGTTATTGATCTTCAAATCTGAAACAGAAGAAAGCGTAGTGAAATACGCGCAATTTATGGATCCCGTATATGAAGCTGATGCTATTATTCAGTATTCAGGTGCAGATCAAAACGGGACGGATTCCGACTATTTGATGGTGGAGGTTATAGCCCCCACATCTACAGTGACACCAAACGGAACAAATACAGGAAATTGTAATGTAGTCAGTCATGTGATTGTTCCTGCTGCGGGAAATGGTGCGTATGATATCG